>Ga0209528_1000018_pt1 | contig 14870 bp, 13 predicted proteins | sample JacPinW_OM2H0_M3_FD_187970 | JGI IMG/M metagenome (GOLD analysis project Ga0209528, IMG submission 187970) | Forest soil microbial communities from Algoma, Ontario, Canada - Jack Pine, Ontario site 1_JW_OM2H0_M3 (SPAdes) (version 2) | ecosystem: Environmental > Terrestrial > Soil > Boreal...
GGCGCCCGCCAAGAAACCTTCGGCGATGAAGAAGGCGGCAAAGAAGCCGGCGAAGAAAAAGGCCGCGAAGAAACCCGCTCGGAAGAAACCCGCAGCGAAGAAAAAGGCGAAGAAGAAATCGCCGAAGAAGCCGACCAAGAAAAAGGCTGCTAAAAAGGCTCCGAAAAAAACTGCACGCAAGAAGAGCCGTCGCCGATAGCGGTGAACGCCATCAGACCGAATGATGGGCGGAAGTCCGACGCTCTTTCCGGGCTTCCGCTATCTCATTTATTTTCCGTCGGCACGATTGCGTCCGCTTCGATTTCCAGCAGCATCTCCGGAGAAACCAGGGCCGTGATCGCCACCATGGTGCTCGCGGGACGAATCTCGCGAAAAAACTCGCCGTGGGCTTTTCCTACTTTTTCCCAATCCGCAATGTTGGCGAGGAACACGCGAGTGCGGACGACATCTTTCAGTGAAGCTCCGGCCCGCTCCAGCGCGCCTTCAATGTTCTTGAGGGTCTGAACCGCCTGTGCATACGCGTCGCCCGCGCCGACGATCTTGCCATCGGTTCCAGTTGCCGTTGTGCCCGCAACATGGACATAGGCACCCACGCGAACCGCACGAGAGTAACCGACGATCGGTTCCCACGGTGTTCCGCTCGAAATGTTGACGCGCTCCACTTTGCCTCCCTTTTCCTGTTCTTCTTGTGTAGATAGATTCGGGAAACCAAATTTTCGATCCACGCCATGCGGAAATTAGCAGCCGCCTGCTTTGGCTGCCAATCGATACACCGAAAACCCCTTGCCCCGCGCGTGCTTCTAAACACACAGGACTCCAATGGTCACTTGCGTTGGATCCCGATTCGCGGTATCTAATCCGCAGAAGGTTTTGTGCCGATTGGAACCATTAGAGGTCCGGTTTGAGGGGGAAGTGGGGCCATGGACAGGGAAATGATTCCGGAGACGCATCCGCTGCAGCAGTTGTTTCTTGAACTGGTCGGCCGTCACTATGCCGAGGAGATCGGAATTCGCGATCCGCAACTCGTGAACTACGTCGCGCATCTGCTGTCGGAGTTTTGCGATACCGAGCAATTGCTGAAAATCCGTAATGCGGCGGGGAAACCGTTGAACGATGTGGGCGAGATGTTGATCGAATCGGACCCGATCTATGGTCCAGCGCCCTCGTTCGATCGTGAACGCCAGGTCCGCAAACACATTGGCGACTTTACCCTGTTTTACGCGGGCATGTTTCCGGAGAGCATCAACCATTATCGCCTGCGCCGTCAGCGGGTCGAGAGTTTCGTGGATTGGATGAAAGCTGGGAAAGAAAGCTATTACATCGTCTCAAAGTTCGAACACTTCGAATATGCCAAGGTGGCGCCATTGTTCGCGCAACTCTCGCAAAGATTCGAACAGTGCGTTTATGGACTGAATCTTGTGAAGAACGAACTCGAGGTGATGCAGCACCCGATTGCGCGGATGAGCAACGAACTCATTATGTAGGATTGCAGAAGTAAAAACCCACGCGTGCTGGAATTTGGGTTTTTACCTCTGCAATCTCACCTCTGACCTCTCACCATCCGCCTGCCCGCGATCTCAAACTTCCCTTCCAGCACAATGTTGATCGCTTCGGGATATGCGATGTGTTCCTGCTCAAGAATGCGCGCTGCAAGCGTGTGCTCGTCGTCGGAATCCAGCACGGGGACGGTCTTCTGCACGAGGATGGCGCCGTGATCGAGTTCCTCGTCCACGAAGTGCACGGTGCAGCCTGACACTCTCACCCCATAGGCAAAAGCCTGTTGCTGCGCTTCCAGACCCGGGAAGGCAGGGAGCAATGACGGATGGATGTTGAGAATCCGCGCCGGAAACTGCTGCACAAACCAGGGCGAGAGCAGGCGCATGTAACCGGCGAGGCAGACGAGATCGACTTTGTGGTTGAGGAGTGCAGCTACCACTTCGCGGTCGTGCTCCTCGCGTCGCTTACCTTTCGATGAAATGACAAGCGCATTGAGCCCTCGCTGACGGGCGCCTTCAAGACCGGGAGCATCGGCGCGGTTCGAAATCACGACCGCAATGCGGGCATCGGGTATCCTGCCCGCCGCAATGCTGTCGGCGATAGCCACAAAATTGGAGCCTCGTCCGGAAAGAAGGATGCCGAGATTCTTCATAGGACAACATTATTCACCATCTGGAGTAGAGATAGGGATTGCCCCGTCCCTTTTGGATGCAGCATCTACGCGGGCGCGGGAGACGCGGCAAGCAGCGTCTCTACAGGACTGAGTCTAGCTGAACATCACTTTGCGATCACCTTTTACGATGCGGCCGACGCTGTAAAATTTTTCTCCGGCGCGTTCCAGCAGCGTCTGCGCCTTCTTGAATTTCTTGGCGGGAACCACGATCAGCATACCGAGGCCCATATTGAAGGTGCGGAGCATTTCTTCTTCAGCGACGTTGCCGAGTTTCTGCAGATGTTCAAAAACGGGCAGAACCGGCCAGGTACCGAGTTCGATCACAGCCGACGTGCCTTTCGGCAGCACTCGGGGCAGGTTCTCGGTGATGCCACCGCCGGTAACGTGCGCCAGCGCCGCGACGCACTCGCCCGCGATCATCTTCCGAATGATCGACCAGTAGCTGCGATGGGTCCGCATGAGTTCGTTGCCGACCTTGTTCTTGATCTCGCTGACAAAGGTCTCGAGGGAATAGCCCGCGACTTCAAAGAGCAGTTTGCGAGCCAACGAGTATCCATTGGTGTGCAGGCCGTTGGAGGGCAACCCGAGGACGCAATCCCCCACCTGCACATCTTTGCCGCTGATGATGCGGTCGCGTTCGACCACTCCGACAATGAATCCGGCAAGATCGTATTCGCCTTCGGGATAAAACCCTGGCATTTCGGCAGTCTCGCCGCCGATCAGGGCGCAGGTGTTATGCTTGCAGGCTTCGGCGAGGCCGCCAACAATTTTTTCCGCGACTTCAGGGTCGAGCCTGCCCGTGGCCAGGTAGTCCATAAAAAATAATGGCGCCGCACCCTGCACGGCGATGTCGTTCACGCAGTGATTCACCAGGTCGGCGCCGACGGTGTGGTGCATTTTCATTTCAAAAGCCACTTTTAATTTGGTGCCCACGCCGTCCACGCTCGAAACCAGCACCGGGTCCAGATACTTCTTATCGACCGAGAACAAGCCGCCAAAGCCGCCAATCTCGCTCAGTACTCCCTTGGTAAAGGTTTTGTGGGCAAGATACTTAATGCGCTGCTTGGTGCGGTTGCCCCGATCGAGGCTGACACCGGCATCGGCGTAGGTGATCGAGTCGCCTTGTGGGTTGGGACGCTGGGCCACTGTTCAGTCCGTCATTGCCGGGGTGGAGAGATTCGATGTGCCACGAGCCGGTGGAAGCGTTTCAGGCGCAACAAATTCTAGCACGTCTGGAGCGGTCTCCAGCGGGACGCGGGGTTGGTCGCCGCAAGAAGAAAACCCCGGCCAGTGCCGGGGCCTAAAACGAGAAGGATGGTGAGCTTATTTCGGTTGGTCGCTCTTCATTTCGTCTTTCTTCATTTCTTCTTTCTTTACCTTCTTGTGGTATTTGTGGTGGCGCTTTGCTTTGGCGTCTTCTTTTTTATCCATCGGCTTGTCCATCTTGTCCATCGGTTTGCAGGCCGACTTGTCACCTTGGGCAAAGGCAAAAGACGACATGGAGACGGAGAGAGCAACGGTGAACAGCAAGGCGAGTACTCTTTTCATATTCAGATGCTCCTTGGAATGGTCTTTGCGCACACGAACTCCCGGAAATTGTGATGTGATTGTCCAGGGCCAGCGAAATTGTAGACCTCGGACGAGGCTTTTCCAAGTGCAATAGCGAACACGCTTTATAATGCTGGTCCAACTCTTTTCTCCCGGAGACAACGATGAGAATTCTGATCGTTTTCCTTTTCGCCATGCTGACGATTCCGTTTACAGTGGCGCAACAAAACCAATCACAGAACACGACGCCCGAGAGCGCGAAGCCGGTCACGTCCCGGAAAGATCGGGGCAAGAAGGAGCCGACCCCGGCGAGCACGGTAACTCCGGACAAGTCCGCGGAAAGCGGCAAGCCTGCGGAAGCGCCCAAAGCCGAATCCAGCGAAGCCGCCGATAAGGATAAAGACAAGGAAGAACATTACGATGTGGCGGAAGTTCCTCCCCTAGTCACGCATCACCAGGTCGCATGGAACGGCAAGACGCTCAGTTACACGGCGACGGCCGGGAGGCTTCCCATCAAGCGCAGCGACGGCAAGATAGAAGCCGAAATGTTTTTCGTCGCCTACACGCTCGATGGGCAGGAAACCGGAAGGCGTCCGCTGACGTTCTCGTTCAACGGCGGCCCTGGCTCCGCCTCGGTCTGGCTGCACATGGGAGCACTCGGACCGAAGCGCGTAGTCCTGCAGCCGAATGGCTTTATGCCGGCAGCGCCTTATCGTTTGGAAGACAATCCCAACACGCTCCTCGATCGCAGTGACATCGTCATGGTGGACGCCATGGCCACCGGTTACTCGCGCGCTGCGACCGCCGAACTTGCCAAGAAGTTTCTGGGCGTAAAAGGCGACGTGCAAGCCTTCGGAGAATTTATCCGCCTCTACATCTCCCGCTACGATCGTTGGAGCTCTCCGCTGTTTCTGCTGGGGGAAAGCTACGGCACGACGCGCGCCGCCGGCATCGCCGGATATTTAGCCGACCACGGTATCGCTTTCAATGGCGTGACTCTGCTCTCGATGGCCGTGGATTTCCAGACGCTCGAATGGAATAAATCGAACGACCTGCCCTATTTTCTGCTGGTGCCCACATTCAACATGATCGCCGGTTACCACCACAAGCTGTCGGCCGATCTCACTCAGGATATGGCGAAGACGCGCGACGAAGTCGTACGCTGGTCCACCAATGATTACGCCCTTGCTCTCGGCAAAGGCGACGCCTTGACAGCCGAAGAACACCGTAAGATTGTGGACCAACTTTCACGCTACATAGGGCTGCGTCCGGAAGTCATCGAAGCGCATAGCCTGCGCATCGATGTTCCCACCTTCACCCACGAACTGCTGCTCGATCAGAAACTGGTCGCCGGCCGCCTCGATGGCCGGTTCAGCAGTCCAAATCCGGACGAAGATCGTCTCTTCTATGATCCAACCAGCGCCGCCATTCTGCCGCCTTACACTTCCGCGTTCAACGGCTACTTGCGCACCGAACTGAACTACAAGTCCGACATGCCCTATAGGGTCTTCGCCTACGACGAACCCGGATTCCAGAAGTGGGAGTGGGGCAACGCGGTAGAAGGCTTTCCCAGCACGGCTGGCGGCCTGCGGTCGGCCATGATCAAAAATCCGTACATGAAGATTCTGGTGATGGAAGGCTACTATGACTTGGCCACGCCCTTCGCCGCTGCCAACTGGACTATGGATCACCTGAACCTCGATGGGCAATTCCGCCAAAATGTTTCGTACGCCACTTACAACTCCGGACATATGGTGTATATCGATCGCGCCGAGCACACCAAGATGAAAAAAGATCTGGTCGACTTCATGGAAAAATGCCTGCCGAAGTAGGAGCCGCGTGGAAAGGCTCGTGTGGGGACGGGCGCCCTCGCGAGCTTGCCCGGAGCGAAGTCGAAGGGTCCAAGCCGAGCGCAGCTGGGCAGTTGCCTGCGCCCAGAGCAACTCTGTATTTCGCCACAATGCTGAACGCTAAACGCCGAGCTCATGCGCGCCGCCGTCATCTTCGGGTTGGGAACTTCCCCGGCAGATTTAAAGCCGTTTCAGACCGGCTCTACAACCGAGTGGCTCCAAGGCCTGCCCGCCGCTTCCCTCGACGCCGACGCCATACTCATCTTTGGTGGGGATGGCACCATTCACCGTCACCTGCCAGCGCTGGTGCGGCTCCAGCTTCCGGTACTGATCGTCCCCGCAGGTAGTGGAAACGATTTTGCCCGCGCGCTGAACCTGCGCTCGACGCGAGACTCCTTGCGCGTCTGGCGTGAATTCGAATCGGGGAAAATTCAAGCGCGGGCAATTGATCTTGGGGTCATTGTCGCATCCGCTTCGCCGGAGCAGACCCACTATTTCTGCGGCGTCGCCGGGTGCGGTCTGGACTCCGCGGCCTCTCGGCGCGCCAATCAGATGCCGCGCTGGCTGCGCCGACACGGCGGCTATGCCTTGGCGCTATTGCCGCTGCTGCTCAAACTTCCGGCATATTCCATACGGCTGACGCAGTTCAATGGGAAGGATCGTACCGAAGCCGAAAGACGGACTCTGCTCGCCGCCTTCGCCAACACGCAGTTTTACGGCGCCGGCATGCGCATCGCTCCCAAGGCCGATTTCGCCGATGGCAAGCTCGACATCTGCCGCATCACCACTCTGAATCCCTTCAAACTGTTTTGCATGTTTCCGACGGTGTACTTCGGGCGCCATCTCCTTCTGCCCGAAGTGGAGTATTCGCGGGCCGAGCGAGTCCAGGTGCAGACTGAGACTCCACTTGAGATCTACGCCGACGGCGAGTTTGTATGCGAGACGCCTGCCGAGATTTCGGTTGCAGCGGGCGCGCTGCGAGTGATTTGTTCGCCGCGCTAGAACGTTCCCACAAGCGTCGCGGCATAAACCCATAGGGTTCTCAACTCGTCCTACAAGATCTTCTTTCCAAACGCCGAGAGTGCCAGCTCCACGGCCAAGTCGGCAGTCTGGTTGTGCTCGTCGATGACTGGATTGACTTCGACGATTTCGAAGCTCGTCATGCGTCCATGATCAGAGATGATTTCCATGGCGAGATGCGCTTCGCGATACGTGGCGCCGCCCCAGACTGGAGTGCCGACACCGGGCGCGTCTTCGGGATCAATCCAATCCATGTCGAGCGAGACGTGATAGCCAGCGGTGCCGCGTCCAGCCATGCGGAGAGCTTCCTCCATGACGGCGCGCATGCCGCGTTCGTCGATGTCGCGCATGGTGAAGACTTCGACCCCGGATTTGCGGATGTTTTCTTTTTCGAAGTTGTCGACGTCGCGGATGCCGACGAGCACGCAATTTTCCGGCTGCACTTTGGGCGAGAAGTCGTAGATGTTACCAAGTTCGACGGGAGGAAGGCCCATGATCGACGCGAGCGGCATGCCGTGAACGTTGCCGCTCGGGGAAGAGTCGGGCGTGTTCATGTCGGTGTGTGCGTCGATCCAGAGGAGCCCGATTTTCTGGTTCTTGCGACGGTAGAACTCGGCCACGCCTGACACCGTACCGGCCGCTACAGAATGATCGCCGCCCAGAATGAGCGGAACTTTGCCGGCTTCGAGCGTCTTCAATACCAAGTCGGCGCTCTTGACGCAGGTGGCGGTGATTTCCTTGAGATATTTGGAGTTGGCCGCGCCTTCTTTTTTCCGCTCGGGGATGGCGACGGCGATGTTGCCGGCGTCTTCGACAATGTGCCCGATGGCTTCGAGGCGGGCTTCGAGTCCGGCGACGCGGACTGCGGAAGGCCCCATGTCAACGCCGCGACGGGATTGGCCGAGGTCGAGAGGAACGCCAATCACGCGGATCTGGCGCGGGGTAATGTTGCTGAACGTCGTGCTTCGTAGAGGCATAGAAGCAGTTCTCGGTTCTCAGTTCTCGGTTCTCAGTTCTCGGTTCTCAGTAGCCCAGTCCGCAGATTTTACTGAGAACTGAGAACTGAACTACGGATACAGGCGATGCAACATGCGCGGGAAGGGGATGGTCTCGCGCACATGCTCTAATCCGCAAATCCACGCTACGGCTCGCTCGATGCCCATGCCGAAGCCGGAGTGAGGAACGCTGCCGTACTTGCGGAGATCAAGATACCACTTGAAGGCTTCTTCGGGCAGATTGTGCTCGCGAATGCGCTGGAGGAGCAAGTCATGCGAGGCCATGCGCTGCGATCCGCCGATGATTTCGCCGTAGCCTTCGGGGGCTAATACGTCCACGCAGAGGGCGAGTTCGGGTCGCTGGGGATCGGGCTCCATGTAGAACGCCTTAACGCTGGCCGGGTAGCGATGGATCATGACGGGCCGGTCATAGAGCGACGAGAGATAGGTTTCGTCGGGCGAGCCCAGGTCTCCACCCCACTCGAATTTGTTTTCGAGTTTGCCTTGAGCATGGCCTTCCTGCAATTTGCCGACGGCTTCGTCGTAGGTGATGCGCGGAAAGGGCGCATCAATTTTCTCGAGCTTCGCGAGGTCGCGGCCGATGGTTGCGAGGTCGGGCCGACGTTGATCGAGACATCTCTTAACCAGAAAAGTCAGCAAACCTTCGGCGAGTTCCATCAGATCGTCGAGTGTGCCGTAGGCGATTTCAGGTTCGACCATCCAGAATTCGGTGAGATGGCGGCGGGTCTTCGATTTTTCCGCGCGGAAAGTTGGACCGAACGAGTAGACCTTGCCGAGCGCCATCGCTGTTGCTTCGATATAGAGCTGACCGGACTGCGTGAGGTAAGCCTGCTCTTCGAAGTAGTCCACCGGGAAGAGCGTAGAGGTTCCCTCGCAGGCAGCGGGCGTGAGGATGGGAGGGTCGGTGAGAGTGAATCCGTTGGTGTCGAAGAAATCGCGGGCGGCGCGAATGATTTCGGCGCGCACGCGCAGGATGGCAGCTTGGCGCTGGGAACGCAGCCAAAGATGGCGGTGCTCCATTAAGAAGTCAACGCCGTGTTCTTTGGGAGTGATGGGGTAGGGAGTCGATTCGGGCACGCGCTGCACGACCTGGACGTTCGAGACATCGAGTTCATAGCCGCCGGGAGCGCGCTTATCGGCGCGGACCTTACCTTCGACGATGACGCTCGATTCCTGGGTGAGGCCTTTGATGGCGTCGAATACTTCGGGCGGGACGGCGTTCTTCGGGACTACGCCCTGGATGACGCCGGAGCCGTCGCGAAATTGGGGGAAGAGGAGCTTGCCACTTTCGCGGAGGTTGTAGAGCCATCCGCGAATGGTGACGGACTGGCCTTCGTGGGCTCCGATTTGTGCGATGGTGCTGATGGGTGACATAGGAGGTTAGAGGTCAAAGGTCAGATTGCAGAGGTAAAAACCAGGTTGGGTTGGGGGTTAAACCTCTGCAATCTGACCTCTGGCCTCTGACCTCGCTCTACGACCCTTCCAGCTTTTGGAAGGTTGCGCTTACCTCATCGCTGGGACTCTTTTTTTCTTCGCCGTCGATTTCGAGCAACAGGGGCGGCTTTTGCGGCGCGGTGCGCAGCAATTCCATGGTCTGTTTCCAGTCGATCGATCCGTTGCCGGGCCAGAGGTGAGAGTCTTTGTCTTTATGGTTGTCGTGCACGTGGGTCGAGCAGATGTGACTCTTCAAAATGCCGAAGGCTTCGGGAATGCCGCTCGCCATGTGTGCGTGCCCGCAATCGAAGCAGACGCCGATGTCGTCGAAATGCATGGTTTTTATGAACTCGACGAGGCGCTCGGGCGTGGAAAGCTCATTCGGAATATTTTCAATGAGCACTCTCACGCCGAGCGGTTTGGCGAAGGCGCGCAGGTGCTCGACGGAAGTCATCGCCGCTTCGAATTTCTTTTCGTCGAAGGCGTCGTTGGGATTGCCGATGTGCTGGACGAGGAAACGAAACGGAATGTGCTCGGCGATTTCCAGGGCGCGTTTGATCTCGTCCATGGCATCGATGCGGCCGCCGCGGTCGGTGGAGGCGATGTTGACGGGCGGCGAACCGGCGCGTCCCCATTCGTAGTCGGAGTACAAAGGCGCATGGACCGAATTGAGCGGAATGCCGGTGGAGCGGAACCAGTCCGCAATTTCGCGGACATGCTGCTTGCGATTGGCGTAGTCGAAGTGCTGGCGGGCGGCGAAGATTTCGATCGACTGGGCTCCGGCCTTGACGAGCTCGTCGAGCAACCCCGGATGGAGCCGTTCCTTTACATAGACGTACGTCGATACCGCCCTCAGCATCAGTAACCTACCGCCTTCCCGTTGTTGCGTCCGTCGCTGGCGCCCAGTCGCTCGCCGGTTGTGGGTTCAATCATGATGCACTCGCCGTCTCCCCAAAAATGCCTGACCGTCAGCTTGTGTCCCCTGGAACGCAGAACATTCATTGTATCGGGAGAGAGGCGGTCTTCGACGAGAATCTCATCGCGGAGCCACTGATGATGAAACCTGGGCGCGTTTACGGCTTCCTGAATATCGAGCGAGAAATCCACGACGCCGATGAGGACGTTGGCGACGGTGCTAATGATGGTGGGGCCGCCGGGCGAGCCGAGAATCAGAAAAAGTTTGCCGTCTTTCAGCACGATCGTCGGGGTCATGGCGGAGAGCGGGCGCTTGCCGGGGCCGATGGCATTGGCGGGGCCCTGGATAAGTCCGTATGTGTTGGGGACGCCCTGTTTGGCGGCGAAATCGTCCATTTCGTCGTTGAGCAGAAAGCCCAGGCCTTCGGCGGTGACGCGAGAGCCGAAGGAGTCGTTGAGCGTAGTGGTGACCGCGACGGCGTTGCCTTCGGCATCGACGACGGAATAATGGGTGGTGTTTTCCGCTTCGCGAATGGCGGTGGGGCGCAACTGGGCTACGCGCTCCAGTTCATTGAAGATCGATGGGCGTTTCAGGTCTTTGCTCACGCTGGCATGGTTGAGGTCGATGGAGTCACGCCAGGCGGCAGCGTACTTTTTATCGATGAGCTGCGCGACAGGAATTTTGGCGAAGTCAGGATCACCCATGAAGTCGGCGCGGTCGTAGAAGGCGCGGCGGAACGCTTCGGTTTCGAGGTGGATGGCGTCGGCGGAGCGGTTGCCGAATTTCGCGAGGTCGAAGCCTTCGAGAATATTGAGGATTTCGACGAGCGCAACTCCGCCGGAGGATGGAGGCGGAGCGCTGATGACGTCGTATCCGCGATAGGAGCCGCGAATGGGCTCGCGTTCTTTGACTTCGTAGGCGGCGAGATCCTCGGCAGTGATCAGGCCTCCACCTTTGTGGATGGCAGCGGCGAGTTCGCGGGCCATTGCGCCGTGGTAGAACTCGTCGGGATTTTTGGCGATGCGTTCGAGGGTGTGAGCGAGTTCGGGTTGCTTGAGTAGTTCGCCAGGCTGGTAATGGTTTCCGTCGCGCAGGAAAATGCGTTTGGATTCGGGAAACTGGGCGAGGTATTCATCTTTTTTCAGATCTTGCGTGTCTTCGTAGGCGAGGGGGAAGCCATCGCGGGCTAGCTTGATGGCGGGGGCGATTATTTTTTCCAACGACAGCTTGCCATATTTCTTCTCCGCATAAACCAGGCCAGCCACGGACCCGGGGACGCCGATGGCTTTGTATCCAACGACGCTGGAGTCTTTACCGGAGTCTGGGATCAGGTTGCCTTGGGCGTCGAGATACATGTTTTCAGCGGCAGCGGCGGGCGCTTTCTCGCGGAAGTCGAGGAAGTGAGTTTCCCCGCTGGCCTTGCGGAGAAGAAGGAAGCCGCCGCCGCCAAGATTTCCGGCTTGAGGATGGACGACGGCGAGCGCGAAGCCGGTGGCGACGGCGGCATCGACTGCGTTGCCACCGGAGCGTAGCATCTCGACGCCCGCGCGAGAGGCAAGTTCGTGGACGCTGGTAACGATGGCGTGCGGAGCGTGCGTGGGGCGCAGAGGCGCGGCCGCGACGGTGGCGATGGAAAGAGCGCACAGGTTGCAGAGGATTAGAAAACGCTCTAGAGAACTATGTTGAACGCGCATGAAATGGGGCGAAAGTACGAGGCTAGCCCAGGGGGTTGCGGAGAGTCAAACGGGTTCACCGCAGAGACGCGGAGCGTGCCGAGAAAAGCCAAACCCCAAGGGCACGGAGGGGCGCATGGGGAAAGGTGCTTACTTCTTGCGGCGTCTGGCTTGCTGGCGCGCGGCTTTTTTCTTTGGTGCTTTTGCTACGACCAGGTCGTAGGACTGGCGAATGAGGGTTTCAAGTTCATCGAAGGGGAGGACGTTGGAGTTTGCCAGGAGGATCCATTTGTAACGGCCAACATATGGAGCGGGGGAGATGCCTTCGACTTCAACTAACTCATAGAATTTTTCCGGAGCGCATTTCAATACCACAGGAGCGAGTTGGCCTGCAGAGAGGTGCATGGTTGCGAATAGCTTGCCGCCCACTTTGAAGCACAGGGTCTCGCCCCATTGAAGATTCTCGGTGGCATTGGGGAGGGAGAGGCAGAGTTTCCGGATCCATTCGACGTCTGGCATTTGGGAGATGATAGCGCGGGTGGGTGGGCCTCCAGCAGAACAAGCAAGTGCACGCAGGCAAGAGTGCCCGCGCCACACGAGCTACACCTGGTCTCTGGCTTCTCCGAGCACCACTGGTACTTCCAGCTGCTTCTTGCCTCGGAAGATGGTTACTTTCACGGTGTCCCCGGCGCGGTGCTTGTTCATGATCTGGGCCAGGATTTGCTGGCTCTCAACTTTTTCTCCGTCGATGGCGACGATTAAGTCTCCGCCGATCATGATGGGAGTGTTGCCGAGGTAGGCGCGGTCGGAACCGCCGCGCAGTCCGGCGCGATCGGCGGAGCCTCCGGGGACAGCTTGAACGACAAGCAATCCGTAGTCGGCGGCGAGGCCCAGTTCGTTCGCGACTTCGGGATCAATGGGGATGGTGCGAATGCCGAGCGCGGGGCGGCGCACGCGTCCGAGCGTAACCAGATCGTTGACCACGGCCTTGGCAGTGTTGATGGGGATGGCGAAGCCGATACCCGCGCTCTGTCCGACGCTGGAGGCGATCATGGTATTAATGCCGATCACTTCGCCGTGCCAGTTGAGGAGCGGGCCGCCGGAGTTGCCAGGGTTGATGGCAGCATCGGTCTGGATGGCTTCTTCAATGACCAGTCCGTCGGGCTCCTGCACCTGGCGGATGGAACTAACGATGCCGCGGGTGAGGGTTCCGGCTAGTCCAAAGGGATTGCCGATCGCGTAAACTTTCTGGCCGACTTGCAGATTCGTCGAATCGCCGAGGATCATCGGCTGCAGGTCGGGAGCTTTGATCTGGACGATGGCCAAATCATGAGACTTGTCGGTGCCGACTATGGTGGCCTTATATTTCTTGCGGTTGTGGAGTGTGACTTCGACCTGCCGCGCATCGGCAATGACGTGATAATTGGTGAGGATGTGTCCTTCTTTGTCGAAGACGAACCCGGAGCCCTGGCCTTCCTGCGGGACCAGGCCGTAAAAGAAGTCGTAGGTCATGACGCGCGAGGTGATATTGACCACGGATCCGATGTTCTTGCGGTAAACGCCGATGTTGTTCTGCTCTTCGGAGTCGAGCCCTTCGCCTCCGGCGGCTTCGGTGATTTCAATGTGCTGCGGACCGCTGGTCCCGTTGACGGGGTGGAGATGTCCGCTGCGATAGGTAGTGAAGTAGAAGAAGGCTGACGCAAGAACAAGTGCGAAAATAAAAGGACGCAAAAATCTCATCATGGGTACTCCCTGAAAGTCTGCAGCTTGAATTCTAGCGAAAAGTGGGATTTACCGCAGATCGAGTGATGAGTCAAGGCGGTGGAGCGACGGGCATCTCGCCCGTCCAGCAGCGCGGCGGCCGGGCGGGGACGCCCGGCTCTCCACCAACGAGAACTCTGCGCCCTCTGCGGTTCAGCCGTTTGCTCTTCCCCAGCCACCGCCGCCCGGGGATTCGATGCGGACTCTTTCTCCCGAACGCAGGCGAACACTGATCTTGCCGGGGATTTCCTCCGCAGAACCGTCCCGCCGGATGATCAGCGTGCGGCCGGAAGCGCCGTCGACTCCGCCGGCCAGGCCGTACGGGCCGCGGGAACGGCGGTCGGCGAGCAGAGTGACTTGGGCATCGGTTAAGACTTCGATTTCACGGACAATTCCGTCGCCACCTCTGTGGAGGCCAGTGCCTCCACTTTTGGAGCGTAAAGAATACTGCCGGAGGCGAATCGGATAGGCGTATTCGAGAGCCTCGGCGGGGGTATTCAGAGAGTTGGTCATGTGAGTATGGACCCCGGAGACTCCGTTTTTGGTAGAGCGCGCGCCCATGCCACCGGCGATGGTTTCGTAATAGGCAAAGGGCTCGCCCGAGCGTGGATCGATGCCCCCGATGGTGAGGTTGTTCATGGTGCCGGCGGCGGCGGCCGGGATGCGGTCGGGAATCGCCTGCGCCAGCGCTTTCAGAAGCACGTCGACCATGCGCTGCGAAGTCTCAACGTTGCCACCAGCAACAGCGGCGGGGGGCTTTGCGTTGACCACGGTTCCCAATGGGGCGATGACCCGGATGGAGCGCATGAGGCCGGAGGTGGCGGGCACGTCTTCGCGGAGCAGACAGCGGAAGACGTAGAAGCAGGCTGAGTAGGTGATCGCCTCGACCGCGTTGATCGCGCCCTGGACTTGCGGGTCGCTGCCGGTGAAGTCGATTGTGACTGGAGCAGGCTGCTGCATCCTTCTCGACCCAGAGGGAGACGCGGCGAGCCGCGTCTCTACGGGGGATTTTCTGGTGGATGCCCCCGCGACTCGGATGGTCACGGCGATGCGCACGGGTCTGTCGTCGACGCCATCGTCATCGAGAAAGTCCTCGGCCTGGTAGTTGCCGGGCGGGATGGTGCGCAGGAAGGCTCGCATCATTTCTTCGGAATAGACGAGTAGATCGGCGGCGGCTTGTCTGGCGCGGTCGATTCCATAGCGGGCGCAGCTTTCGCGGAGGCGCTGAGCTCCGGTCTGGCAGGCGGCAATTTGAGCGCCGAGGTCGCCTTCGCGTTCTTCGGGCGTGCGGACATTGCTGAGGAGGAGGGCCAGCACATCGGCAACGAGTTTTCCGTCGCGCATGATTTTGACGGGCGGGATGCGGAAGCCTTCCTGGTAGATCTCGCGGCAGGGGCCCATGGAGCCCGGGTAAGTTCCGCCAACATCGGCATGGTGGGCGCGGGAAGCGACGTAGAAAGCGGGTGTTGTGTAGGGCGGGCG
>Ga0209528_1000020_pt1 | contig 14620 bp, 11 predicted proteins | sample JacPinW_OM2H0_M3_FD_187970 | JGI IMG/M metagenome (GOLD analysis project Ga0209528, IMG submission 187970) | Forest soil microbial communities from Algoma, Ontario, Canada - Jack Pine, Ontario site 1_JW_OM2H0_M3 (SPAdes) (version 2) | ecosystem: Environmental > Terrestrial > Soil > Boreal...
TGCGGCCGGTAGAATTTAAAACCCTCTGCGCTGGCTAATTCCGCCAGGCCCTGGCCTAAGCCGCCGACGTTTCCATGGCCAAAGATGCCCCAGAAGGCTTGAATGAAACGGTGGCGTTTGCCATCGCATTCGAGGTATTGATTGGCGAGGAAACGGACGAGCGCCTGGCCGGTGGTAAACCGAGTTACACGATCCATAGGGCGACCTCCTTGGAATAGAGCATGAGCAGAGGCTGTGGTAAGTTGTGCCGAGAGCAGCAATGGCTCGGTGGTGGGAACGAGCGGGAGAAACTCATGATGGAACGCCTTTCGTTTGCTTTCGTTCTGATATAGAAACGAAACAGACGCAGTCAAGCGATTTTCGGAAAAAATCTTCCTCGTTTCTCGGGAAAGGAAGGAAGTTTCCCTCACCAATCGGCTTCAACTTTTGGTCCGAAAGCAATGCGGGTGCATGAGCCGCACGTCAGTTCGGAGATTCGTAGCCTGATCCTCCTGGGAGACTGCGGATCTGAGTTTGCCAGCCATCAACAAGACGTTCCCCCAGGCAGCAGCATTGCGTCCGTGGGGCTGAAGCATCGCCTCTTATTAGACTTCCACGCTCTCACCCGACGCCAGAACGTGGATCTTCGCCCCTTTCCCTTCCGCCAGACGCGCAAATTCTTTCGGGTCACCAAAAAGCGGGGGGAAAGTCCCGTAGTGAATCGGCACTACAGCTTTCGGGTGCAGGAACTCTACGGCTTTTGCGGCATCCTTTGGTCCCATTACGAAATGTTCGCCTATCGGCAAAAACGCGAGGTCAATGGGGACATCGTCGCCGATCAAACGTAGATCAGAAAATAGTGCGGTATCACCGGCGTGAAAAATACACTTGCCGTTCGCCTCTATGATTACGCCGGCGGGCTCTCCTAAATAAATCGGTATGCCGTCTTCACCAACAAAAGACGAACTGTGAAACGCCGGAGTGAATTTTATCCGTCCGAAGGGATACTTGCACCAGCCACCGTGATTTTGCGGCGAGACCTTGGCACCCTGTTTTCCCAGCCAGGTGCCAAGTTCAAAGGTGGCGATCACCGTAGATCCGCATCTTTTCGCGATTCCCAAAGTGTCACCCACATGATCGCTGTGACCGTGGGTCAAAACGATATATTCAGGGGAGATCTGCTCGGCCTTCAGGGCCGCTTTTGGATTGCCGGTCAAAAATGGATCGATTGCAATACGGATGTTTTCAAATTCCAGGTAGACCGCCGCGTGTCCGAGGAAGGTGGCTCTCATAAGCCTCACCTAAGCCAAATAAGCAATGGAGCAAGCCGGAGATCATTCGGTTCCTGGCTGGACACGTCACTAGGCGATCTGTTACCCAGGAGAGCGATGGACATCAGAGGAACGATGAACATAAAAAAACAATGAAAACGATCCTACCCCTGTTGGTTGCTCTCATTGCAACGTCAGCTTCCGCCTATTCAGTTCGACAGGCGCAACGACCGGTCAGCCATGGATTCTCTGTTTTCGCTGAAGCGAAAAAATCGAAAATTGCGGTAGATGCGAACGGAGTCGCAATCCAAGGCTACGATCCCGTCGCCTACTTTAAGCAAAATAAACCGGTAAAAGGTTCGCCGAAATACCAGAGCGTCTACCAAGGCGCCAAGTTCTACTTTGCGTCCGCTGATGACAAAAAAGAATTCGACAAAAGCCCGAGCAAATACGCGCCTACTTACGGCGGCTACTGCGCCAATAGTCTGAGAAAAGGCAAGTTAAAGAATGGCGATCCCAACGTATTCTATATTTATAAAGGGAAGCTGTACTTTTGCAGCAGCATGGCCGCCAAGGAAGAGTTCACAAAGGACATTGATAAGCATCTGCTCGAAACAGACGATAACTGGCGTCAGCTATTTGGGTCCTAGTCGTCTATTCTTTAGAGGCTTGCAGCCAATCGAATGATGGCCGTGTTCCGAATCATTCCGACACGGCCAATACCTTGGACAGGGCGCGAAGACGGATTTCTCAACAAGGAGATCGCAAAGATCACGAAGGCAGAACCGATCTATATGTAAGTCCTCTGCGGCCAGGCCTTCAATTGCGTTGAACGGAAACAAAAGCAGAGAAAGCATTTTTGAACAAAAAGGAAGCGAAGGTAGCAAAGTTTCAGACTCCTAAGGAGATTAGCTTGGGCTATTCAGGAGAATTCTCGCTCTGTCAGACAACTCGGCGTGCGTGAGTCTCCAGTCACTTCTCACCGGTCACTTTGTTTGCGGCTTGCCGCGCTGTGCTCTCCGGTTGAACCTGGGCTTCGTCTCGTTCAGCGACCACTGACAAACGACTGCGCCAACTCCACGAAAGGCTGCACTGCATTAAAGTTGCCAACTGCTTCCTTACTCACTGCCCGATCGAGCGGAACGCCCTGGAACAGGCGCTTGATGGGAACCTCGAGTTTCTTCCCATTCAGGGTGTGAGGAATCTCAGTCACCGCGAATATTTCATCCGGAACGTACCTTGGTGATAAATCTTGTCGAATCCGGTCCTTTATTTTTTGGCGGAGAGAATCATCAAATTGATAAGCTTCCCGCAAGACAACGAATAGCAATAGCTTATCGGGGCAACTACTCTCCCCTACTTTATATCCGGTCGTGTCGATAACCAATGATTCCACTATCTCCGGCACAGCTTCGACCACGCGATAGAATTCGCTGGTTCCCATTCGCACGCCTCCACGATTGAGGGTGGAATCCGATCGGCCATAGATGACGCACTGGCCGTCAGCGCCGCAGATCTCGATCCAATCCCCATGTCTCCAAATACCTGGATAGTGATCAAAGTAGCTCGACCTAAAACGGTTTCCGTCGTGGTCATTCCAAAAAAAGACCGGGAGGCAAGGGAAGGGCGCGGTAATCACTAATTCGCCAACCGCATCGGAAATGGAACGACCACCGTCGTCCCAAGCTTCAATCTTCGCACCTAGTCCGCGGCATTGGAGCTTACCTCTTCGCACCGGTAACCAAGGATTGGAGAGGATAAAAGCAGTGCAGGCATCTGTGCCGCCGCTTGCCGATCCGAGGCAAACATCCGGCTTCACTTGCTGGTATACCCAATCAAAACCTTCTGGCGGTAGTGGCGCGCCGGTCGAACCGATCCCGCGGAGTTTTGATAATTTGAATTGTTGTCCAGGGCGCAAACCAGCCTTGGCACAGGCCAACAGGAAAGGAGCGCTGGTTCCGAAGTAGTCGATTGCTTCTTCGTCGACAAAGCGCCAGAGAACCGAAAGATCGGGATACTTCGGACTTCCGTCATAAAGAACGATACAAGTCTGCAAGGCTACTCCGGAGATGAGGAAATTCCACATCATCCAGCCAGCGGTGGTGAACCAGAAATATTTGTCACCTTTCCGTAGATCGAGATGGAGCGACAATGCTTTGAGATGTTCCAACAGCATTCCTCCGTGCCCATGCACAATCGGCTTCGGAATTCCGGTAGTTCCCGAGGAGTAGAGAATCCAGAGCGGATGTTCAAACGGAACCGGTTCGAAAACGATAGCTGGCTCGGGCTCCGCTACTTTGAGCCAATCGGCCCAATCCTCCGCTGGAATCGGCAGTTTAGACAAATCGAATTCTCGTTCCGCTCCGATCGAAATGACCCGCTCGAGGGAAGGCAGTTGATGAACGATTTCGCTGATCGTTTCTCGACGATCAAAGTATTTCCCTCCGTAGTAATAACCGGTGGTGGCCAGTAGCAGTTTCGGCTCGATCTGTCGAAGTCTCTCAACTACTCCATTACTCGCTAACTCGGGTGGCGAATTGGACCAAATCGCGCCGACACTGGCGCAAGCCAGGCAGGCGATCACGGTCTCGGGCCGATTGGAGAGAAAGCCAGCGATGCGATCGCCCTTCCGCACGCCGGCGGCACGGAGAGCATTGGCCGCTCTGGCTACTGCCTTAACCACGTCTGTTCCCGTGAGCTCTTGCCGTTCGAACCCACTCTGGGATTCACCACGAAAGAGGATGGCCGGACTCGAACCCGTTCTCTTTAGTCCGTCGACCAGCCGTTCCGCGTAGTTGAGCGTCGCTCCGGGAAACCACTTCGCTCCATAAGGACTATTACCGACCAGTAGATCGTCGGGTTCAGTATGAAACTTCACCTCAAAAAAGTCGGCAATCGAACGCCAAAATAGTCCGAGATCGGTTATCGACCAGCGATAGAGATCGTCGTAAGTCGGAAAAATACGACCAGAGCTTTCCGCTAGCCAGGTTTGGTACCGAAGCAGGTTGCTAGTGAGCCGGAGAGCTTCCGGGGCTTGCCATAGTACGTCCGAGGGAGTAGCCGGATTCATGAGAATGTATCGCGCAGGTTGGTGACGTCTTCAGCGGACAGCCTAATCGAACCGTCGTGGGAATTCCAGGCAAGCACGTGCAAACGAGATCGGACCCGAAGGTATAGGTTTTTCTTTCGGCGTTCCTCGGTCAGCTCCTTCGAGTACGATCTCACAAGCCTCGTCTTCCATTCCGGCACGCTCTAGCAAAGCTCGCAGGGACACACCGGTCCACTTGGCATTACCGACCGCGCCGAGTTCCCACTGTGCTCCTTCGACCGCTTTTCTGCTCCAACCTAAGGTCGGAAGAACTGCCTTGTAACGTCGTTTGTTATGAAGACCTATCACGTATCGTGATAGTGAATGCACCTAACGCTCCGAATTTTTTGCATTGCGATTTGGTGGGGATACGGCTTGTCCGGTCCTGAAGCTCAACCCCGGCGTGCATTGGTGTGAAATCTGTGTATCTTATTACTTGGCCGCAGAATCGGCCTTACCAAAAACAGGATACAAAAATGAAAGACGAATTCAGGAGCGGTGCGCATCCGCTCGGCAAGATGCCTTTCCCAACGGAGCTGGAAGGCACAGTTTCGCAATACCTCCTCAACCCACGCGGCGAAGTCGACGGCTTTTTGCTGGACGGCCGTATGGTGATCAAATTCCCGCCGCATCTCGCGCGAGAGCTGATCCAGGTGATTAAGCCGAAGGAACGTGTTCGGGCCAATGGCTATCTCGAAGCAGACAAATTGCTCAAAGGCCATGTGATCGCGAATCCAGTGACAGGGCGCGCGATCCGTGAGATCAAACCGACCCCGCCCGAACGGGCCGGTGCCATTGGCGCGCTTCAGCCTCTGAGCGTTGTGGGCACAATCCGAGTAATCAAACGGAATCCGCACGGTGAGATTGACGGAGTCATCTTCGAGGATGGCACCATTCTCCATTTTCCACCGCACGCGGGCCGGCAGTTCGCACGGCTCCTTCGAGAAGGCCAACTGCTCGCAGCGGTCGGCTTCGGAACAGCAAACGATTTCGGGCAAGCGATCGCCGCAGCGATGATTGGTCCCTCAGCCGACGCGCTTGCTCTAGTCGAGCCGCCTCCGGTAAAACCGAAACGGCATCCGGAAGACAGAAGGGTTCGCGAGGAAGAGTCCTAGTCGGCGATCTTCTCGCGCCGACTTCTATCGTCCGTTGTCACCGACGACTGCATTCGGACCGCGCGAAAATCAGCCATCTGCTCTATGCAGGTTGCTTATCCAAGCATCTCGCTGACCAGTAATCCGATCCAAAATTTAAAAAGTTATTTTTCTATGTTTCTTGGTCTATTACCCGCTCCTCTGGTGACCTGGACCATCGCCGCGTCGACCGTTGCCGCGATGTTCGCCAGGCCGAGGCGAATCCCAGAAGCCGTTTGGGCCTGCTTGGGTGCGAGCTTGCTGCTTGCCTTGCGTCTGGTGTCCGTTACCGAAGCGTTAGGCGCTGTCACAAAAGGATACGATGTATATCTGTTTCTTACGGGAATGATGATTCTCGCAGAGCTGGCCCGGCGGGAAGGCGTCTTCGATTGGCTCGCCAGCATCGCTTTGCGAGCTGCCGCGGGATCTCGCAGGCGACTCTTCGTTTTGATCTATCTGATAGGAATCGTGGTAACCACGGTTTTATCGAACGATGCGACCGCCGTGGTACTGACCCCGGCCGTTTATGCGGTAGTAAAGCGGACGAAAGGGAATCCTTTACCCTATCTGTTCGCTTGCGCTTTCATCGCGAACGCCGCGAGCTTCGTATTACCGATTTCAAATCCGGCTAATCTCGTTGTATTCGGCAATAACCTTCCGGCATTGGTTCCTTGGTTGCGAATATTTCTTCTTCCGGCCGGTGCCGCGATTCTCGGGACTTACCTCGCTCTCCGCAGTCTTTTCCGGAAGGAACTTCAAGGCGAGATCCCTAATGTTCTCGAAGATATTCGGCTTTCGGTCGCCGGTAAGTCGACTGTGCTCGGTATCATTACAACCGCCGGAGTGCTCTTGTTCTGCTCGGCCACCGATAAATCTCTTGGGATACCAACGTGCCTCACGGCGCTGGCCATTACTCTGTTCATCGCGCTATGGGACCGCCAGGCGCCACTCGCGGTAGGACGCGGCGTGTCATGGAGCGTATTGCCGCTGGTAGCGGGTCTGTTCGTAATCGTCGATGCGTTGGATTCGGCCGGTGGTCTTCATCTTGCCCGAAACCTTCTCGACCAGCTGGCGGAATGGCCACCACTTGCGGCGAATCTCGCGACGGCTTTTGGCTTTGCCGCAGTCTCGAATCTCCTTAACAACCTTCCAGTCGGTCTTATCGGAGCCAGCGCGCTCCATACCTCTGTTGGGATCAGCAAGCTGGCCTACGCGATGCTGATTGGGATCGATCTTGGTCCAAACCTCTCGGTGACCGGATCCTTGGCAACGATTCTCTGGCTCATCGCCCTGCGACGGGAGAACCTGAGAGTCAGCGGGTGGGCTTTTTTGAAGGCGGGCATCTTCGTCATGCCGGTTGCGCTTTTCCTTGCCGGTCTCGTACTCTGGTTTACTTCGCGATAGGATCGAACGTTTGCACGCCTTCTAAAGTCGGTCGATCATCTGACCGGCCTTGCGATCTTGAAATGTTGTCCGAAAAACCGCTCAAAATTCCGCTATTTCCAATGGCTAGCGGACGTGGCGAGGTTGACCAGCTTCTGGGAATCTCCATCGAGCAACTCACTAAGCAGGTGCCTTTCCGGCACATTCCGCACCGGCATGACTTTTACCATTTGTTCTGGATCGAATCAGGCAATGGCACCTTTGTGAGCGACGGCCGAAGCTTCCCACTCACTCACGGCAGCCTGATTTTCGTTCCCCCCGGCCAAGTTCATGCCTGGAAATGGAATGATACTTTGAACGGTTATGTTCTATGTTTTGAACCAGCATCGCTCTTCAGTGGAAATGATCGGCCTTATCGCCTGCTTCACGATCTGGGGCAGTTTAGCGCGACAACTAAAGATCGAGCCACTTTTCAAATCGCAGGTTCAACTTATCGGATTCTTCGGCTCGCCTTTAAAAACTTGGCCGACGAATTCCATGGCAACGCGGAATTTCGTGGCGACATGGTACGATCTCAGATTACCGCGCTGTTGATCCGGCTGCATCGGCTCTGCTTGAGCACACCATCGGATGAAGTTCAGGGATACTCTACTCAGTTGACTAACCGGTTTTTGTCGCTGCTCGAAAAGGAGGAAGGAAAACTCCAACGCACGAGGTATTACACATCGGCGCTATCGGTCAGTCCACGTGTTCTGGTTGATGCCGTGTTGACCGAGACAGGAAAATCACCAAGTACCTGGATCCGGGATCGAACCCTACTAGAGGCTCGGCGTCTATTAATCTACACTGACCTGACGATCTCCGAAATCGCTTATCGGCTAAACTTTCGCAACGTATCCTACTTCGTTCGCTTTTATCGACGCTTGGTGGGCGCTCCACCCGGAGCCTCGCGTGGAGTGCAAGTGTAAGGAATTCGGCAGAAAGTGACATACTTCCGGCTTTCTCCCGGATGCTGCGTGTCCGAGCTTGGGTCATTAGGAATAGGAATTACTCAGCCCGCTGTCGGCATCGCCAGCTATACGCCGAGTATCACAGTCTATGGAGCTCCCAGACTCATCATCGAATACCTCAGAGGAAACGTTTATCCCAGGAGCACAACCACCGTCCGAAATCGCAGGAACTCAAATCGGTCACCGCCATCGCGTAGCCGGGAGCCTTCCGGCACAAGGCTCCTTAAGCGCCCGAGAAACCACCAAACCAAAGCCGGCTAACCGATGGTTGCTTGCCGGTGCGGGCGTGGTAATGCAGCTAGCCTTCGGAGCAGTTTACGCCTGGAGCGTATTCCTGAATCCATTGGTGAAAGCCTTCGGATGGTCAAACTCTGAGGTTACCCTAACCTTTTCTATAGCGATTCTGGTGTTAGGCTTTGCGGCTTTTTTGGGAGGACTCTGGATGAGCCGCGTCGGTCCGCGCACAGTGGGAATCGTAGGAGGGCTTTGCTATGGCCTAGGCGTCGCTTTGAGTAGCCTTTCGGCCGATCGGCTCTGGGTCCTCTACCTTAGCTATGGGGTTCTGGGCGGTTTGGGACTAGGTCTCGGCTACATTGTGCCGGTAGCCACACTGGTTAAGTGGTTCCCAGATCGGCGGGGGTTCATCACCGGGCTCGCAGTGGCCGGCTTCGGCGCTGGAGCACTGCTCACCGCTCCGGTGGCTGCAGGCTTGATCGGGCGGGTGGGTGTCCTGCAAACATTAGGCATCCTTGGTATCATCTATTTAGTCATGGTCGTAGCTGGGGCCTCGGTGATGAAAAACCCGCCGCCGGGCTGGGTACCGGAAGGCTGGCAGCCCTCTGCGAAGAAACAAGCGCGGCTCGCCACCCGAGATTTTACTCTGCAACGGGCCCTGTCGACTTGGCAATGGTATGCTCTCTGGGCCATTCTCTTCCTGAATGTCACTGCGGGAATCAGCATAATCTCGCAAGCTGCACCGATGGCCGGAGAAATCAGCGGTGTACCGCCCCTCGTTGCTGCAAGTATGGTCGGAATCATTTCGATCGCCAACGGCCTCGGTCGGCTGCTTTGGGCTTGGCTTTCTGATTCCGTGGGGCGCCCCGGTGTGTTCTTGATCATGTTTTTGCTCCAGGCGACGCTCTTTTTTTTCCTGCCCGCGCAACGGGATTTCGCGATACTCGTCACTTTCGCGTTTTTCATCCTTAGTTGCTACGGAGGCGGTTTCGGCACAATGCCGGCGTTTGCTACCGATTACTTCGGGCCAAAGTTTGTTGGCTCGATTTATGGACTTATGCTGACCGCATGGGGTTTCGGAGGTGTTCTCGGGCCTCTGTTAATTGCTCGCATCCGTGAGGCTACCGGGAGCTATAGCGGAGCGCTAACCATTATCGCCTCGGTGATGCTGGTTTCAAGCTTGTTGCCTCTTACCATGATGCGTGGCAAGAGCGTACGAAATGAACCCGTGCGGTCTAGCTAATGCGCGCGGTGCGTGCGGGATCAGATTCAAATCAACCGCGGCGCATGTGTAAAGATCTCGTCAGAAAGTGACACACTTTCACCTTTCTACCGGATGCTGCGCATCCGAGTTTGAGACAGACAAATAGGAATTAGCATCATCGCAAGCTCCCTGGTGCACATCATACTTTATGAAGTCTTCGGATTCATCGTCGGAATCACCAATCGCGGGTGCACAACCGCCGGCCGAGATCACGGGAACTCGAACCGGTCATCCGCACCACGTGGCCGCCGGGCTTCAAGCCCTTTATCAAAGCGGTCGTTTCACTCTGCAGAAGATGGGAGTTCTACGGGGGCTGAGCACATGGACGAAAGTCAACCAAAAACAGGGATTCGATTGTCAAAGCTGTGCCTGGCCCAGTCCACAAAATCACCGACATCTGCTCGAGTTCTGTGAGAACGGAGTCAAAGCAATTGCGGACGAAGCAACTACAAAAAGGATTAGCTCCGCATTCTTCAGCAACCACAGCATCACCGATTTAAGGCAGCGGTCGGATTACTGGCTCGGATCGCAGGGAAGGCTTACCGAGCCAATGGTCAAACGACCGGACAGCGATCACTACGAACCGATTTCCTGGGATCAAGCATTTCAATTGATCGCAACCGAGCTTAATTCGCTTAGCTCGCCGAACGAAGCTGCCTTCTATACCAGCGGGCGCACTAGTAATGAGGCAGCATTTCTCTACCAGTTATTTGTACGTCAATTTGGCACCAATAACCTGCCCGATTGCTCAAATATGTGTCACGAATCAAGTGGCGCGGCCATGAGCGATACGATTGGTATCGGCAAAGGATGTGTCACACTGGATGATTTCGAAAAGACAGACGCCATCTTTATTGTCGGTCAAAATCCCGGAACAAACCATCCTCGAATGCTGACCTCGTTGGAACATGCCAAGAAACGGGGCGCAAAAATCGTGGCAATCAATCCTTTGCCCGAAACCGGGTTGATGCGCGTGGTGAATCCGAATCCACAGGAATACCTGTCAAATCCGTTCGCTTTTCCAACAAAAATGCTCCTTAACCGCGGGACGAAATTAAGCGATCTCTGGTTACCGGTTCGCATCAATGGAGACATCGCCGTGTTCAGGGGGATGATGAAAGAGATGCTGGCCGAGGAAGATCGACGTCCACGCGAATTCTTTGATTGGGATTTCATCCGCCAACACACCGTTGGCTATGACGAGTTCATCGCCGGTTTGCGTGCGACCAGTTGGGAAGAAATTCTCGTCAGCAGTGGTCTGAACCGGGATCAGATCCGAGCTGCCGCAGAAATTGCGCTGAATGCTCGCTCCATTATCTGTTGTTGGGCCATGGGACTGACCCAACACAAAAACGCGGTGGCCACCATCCAGGAGGTGATCAATTTTCTGCTGCTGCGCGGCAACATCGGACGGCCCGGTGCCGGCCCATGTCCGGTACGTGGACATAGCAATGTGCAGGGTGATCGCACCATGGGTGTCTGGGAGAAAATGAGCGATCAGTTTCTCGATCGACTCGGCGCAGAGTTTCATTTCGCTCCGCCGCGAGAACATGGCACTGACGCCGTCGATAGCATTAAGGCGATGCATGACGGCCGAACCAGGATCTTCTTTGCGTTAGGCGGCAACTTCCTTTCCGCGACGCCCGATACTGAGTTTACTGCGCGGGCGCTCCAAAATTGCCGGCTCACTGCTCACGTATCAACCAAGCTTAACCGTTCCCATTTGATCACGGGCCAGATGGCTCTGATCCTGCCTTGCTTGGGACGCACGGAGATCGATCGCCAGACAGAAGGCGAACAATTTGTCACGGTTGAAGACAGCATGGGAGTAATCAGCTCCTCGCGCGGTCATCTCAAACCAGCGAGCGGATATTTGCTCAGCGAACCCGCAATCGTCGCTGGGTTAGCCCGCGCCGTCCTCGGCGACCGGACGACGGTTCCATGGGAAGATCTGGTCGCTGACTATGGCCGCATCCGGGACCATATTGAGCAGGTGATTCCAGGTTTCGAGAACTTCAATCAGCGTATCGCTCAAGACATATTTTATCTGCCTAATCCGGCACGCGACGAACGCCGATTCCCTACCGATGCAGGTAAAGCGAAGTTCACTGTTCACGCGATTGAACCAAACGAGCTTCAGCCGGGCGAGTACATTATGATGACCATTCGGTCTCACGATCAGTTCAACACCACTATCTACGGTTTGGATGATCGTTACCGCGGCGTCTTCAATGGCCGGCGGGTTGTCTTCCTAAATCGGGAGGATCTGGCTGAAGCGGGGCTCGAAGCAGGTCAACTGGTCGATCTTACCGGTCACTTCAAAGGAAAAAAACGGATAGCTGAATACTTTCTCGTCACTCCGTTCGAAATTCCGCGCGGCTGCGCTGCAACTTATTTTCCCGAAGCCAATGTTCTGGTACCGATCGACAGTGTGGCCGAGCACAGCAACACGCCGACTTCCAAATTTGTAGTGATTACCGTTTCCCCGTCGCGTGATATGAAAGCAGGACTGGCTCGCCTTCAGGCAGCAGCGCGCGAGGCAGGAGAGGCGGGCAGTCATCAATCCGCCGGCACATTATAAGTCAGGCTACCACATCAAGTAGCTAATAACCGTATCGGAACAAAATAAGAAATGGCTACCTATTATAGGCGGAAGAGATCGGTTGCGATGCGCTATTGGCTGGCAGCCGCGCTTCTTTGCCTCGCTCTTGGTTCCTTATTTTTCACGGGTGGAGCTAGCTCGAAAAGCTCTTCTTCTAACGGTAAAAAAACTCAAGAAATTCAACCGGCAGATCGCTCGCCATGACTCTTGCCCGTTGTCAGGCGCTTCCGCCCGATTTGTCAATAAACGACTAGGAATTTTTCAAGCAACGCTACGTTCGAAGAATATCTTCAACCCACGACATTGCTGCCATGGTGCTAGGAAAACCGATCGTCGTGATTGCCAGCACACCGACGTGCCGTAGCTGATCCGGGGTGCAACCAACGTCCAACGCACGACGCGTATGACTATGTACCGCCCCTTCTCGCATTGCGCCAACGGCAATTGCCAGCTTCACCAGCGCGCGGGTTTTGCTGTCCAACGGTCCAGCTGACTGGGTTGCTTCACCCAGCGCCTGGACGGCCTGCATAACTTCTGGATAGTTCTTCTCGAAGTGCTGATACCGGGCCGGCATCTGAGTTTTCGCTTTTGCGGAGGAAGATTTTTTCATGGGTTAGTCGGTTATGTTTCAATCCTGCCAAAAAAGCTTTCATTGGGCAAGCAAGGCAAAGCTGGCAAAATGTCCTATTTAGTCCGCCGCTTTGGTTGATAGGCGATCATGGTTTTATGAAAGAAGACAGCAAAAAGGCATTGCCGATGCCGTTTTCTCACCCGGGCGCGCGATCAGACCGACTTAGGTAAGAGTCATTTGTGAGCTGGATCTTCAGGCGGCGACCTTCCATTTCTCTAAGCTGATCGCAGATAGCTCGCTTCGGATGGAATTGGCGAATCGATAAAAATCAGCGGAAAGGCCGCCAAGCTCGCCACTGGCGATAGCCCAGGAAAACATCCGGCCGAATCGCAGGCCCGGAATTTTAATCTGCTGCATAAGTCCTGTGCTAAGTTCGTGTTGGATATCCCAAGATGAGAGGAAGCCGACACCAAGACCGGCGCTGACAAGCAATTTGATAGCCTCGGTGCTCCCCGCTTCGACCAGGTGATCCAACTTCCTCACACTCACTCCGCAATCCTTGAGTACGCTTTCCACGATGGCTCGGCTACCGGCCCCAGGTTCGCGCCAGATTAACGGTAGAGTCTCCAGGTCTCGGACAGACCTGACTCGTTCAATCGCACGTCGGAACTTCAGATCAGAAATTTGCGCGGCACAGACTGGAACGATTTCATCCGGCATGAACTGCTCGAGCCGAACGCCGGCACTTCGCTCATGGCCCTCGACCAGACCGAATCCCACACGATGTTCTCGAACCTGCTCGAGCACTTCTTCCGTATTCCCAACGATGAGACGAAGCCCGGCTGAAGGGTGGTAACGGCGAAATCGAACGAAGATCTGCGGTACAAAATGTCTCGCGATGGTTGTGCTGGCAGCCAAATTCACAATGCCGGTCTCCTCCCGGGTCTGATCTAACTCGCGCACAATCTGTTCTAACTCGACAAACACCCCTTGAAGTCGCTTGCGTAAACTGCCTCCCCGGGGTGTTAAATCCACACCATGAGCTGAGCGGATGAACAGGGTTGTGTCCAGGTCGGCTTCCAGTCTTCGGATCTGACCGGTAACTGCCGGTTGCGAAAGATGGAGTCGTCGAGCTGCTTTGGAGATTTGACCCGCGTCGGCAACCGCCAAGAAAGTCTGCAATAAACTCGAGTTTAACCGGTTGAGATCCATGGGCTAGGTAGATGAGGATGAGCCGACTTGGGGTGCCGCGATCACGATACTTTTTTTAGGCAATTTATCGGCCAGCTCTCGGCTGATTCCAAAGTTGTCGCTGATGATGCCTAGCGGATTGGCCGCCAGCCAGGTGGAAATGTTGATCTCCTCATAAACCGGCGACTTAAGTAAAATGAGCACCTTAGTGGGCTCATCTCCAATCTGCTCAACAAAGTGGCCAAAGCCTTGTTTGATGAAAGCGACCTCACCCGGGCCAAACGCCTCCGTCTTCGTTCGTCCATGCGCTCCGAATATGGTTATGCGAGCTCGGCCAGAAAGATAGAACTGCCATTCGTCGGCGTTGGGATGCCAATGCATTTCACGCAATGCTCCGGGCTTAAGCAGCATGGTCACACCGGTCAGCGTGTTTTGGATCGGAAACTCCTTTTGCGATACTATCCGCAGTTCTCCGCCGGGAAACTCAAGGGCGGGCGAAGCATCTAAACGGTATTTATGAGGGAATTGGTTCGCTTGCTGGTTGATTTGCCGCAAAGGCTCCTGCGCTGCCGGCGGTACTTGTCCCGGTAGGATGTATGCTTCGCTTTTCGGGAAATTAGCGAAGGCCGACTCAGGTAACCCAAGATTTTGAGAGAGTACATTCGGCGCAGTGTGACCGACCCAATCAGTGATCGAGAACGTTCCAAATTCGCTGAAATGTCCGTCGTCAAAGCCGAGAATAAAATGAGCCTCATCGGGACCCAGGCATTGCAAGGCATGACCATGTCCTTTGGGGAAGAACCACACGTCACCTGGTCCGAAATCGTCTTGTGCGGCCTCGCCATTTGGAGAGATCACCGTTGTGCGCACATTTCCCTTTACCATGTAGGCCCA
>Ga0209528_1000021_pt1 | contig 14571 bp, 12 predicted proteins | sample JacPinW_OM2H0_M3_FD_187970 | JGI IMG/M metagenome (GOLD analysis project Ga0209528, IMG submission 187970) | Forest soil microbial communities from Algoma, Ontario, Canada - Jack Pine, Ontario site 1_JW_OM2H0_M3 (SPAdes) (version 2) | ecosystem: Environmental > Terrestrial > Soil > Boreal...
TACCTATCTCGATATGGATATCTATGACGAAGAATGCATCCAAGCAGGAGCGAAGACGGGACAGACGCCGGCGGATTTCCTCCAGCACGATGCGGATCTGGGCCGAATCCAGCGTGAAAATTTCGGCAAGGCCGTCCGGGCAGGAGTGAAGATGGCGTTTGGCACCGACGCCGGCGTTTGCCCTTATGGGACGAGCGGGAAGCAGTTTGCATTCATGGTGAAGTATGGGATGACGCCGATGCAGGCGATTCAGGCCGCGACTTCGAATGCGGCGGATCTGCTGGGACATGCGAATGAGCTTGGATCCATCAAAGCCGGGAAGTATGCGGATTTGATTGCGGTGAGCGGCGATCCGCTGAAAGACATCAGCTTGCTTGAGCGAGTGGAGTTTGTGATGAAGGACGGGAAAGTTTACAAGTCGGCCGGGGCGGCGGCGTGTGTCCAGTAGTTCACAAGAATCACTTGATCAATGATATTGTAGCTGCGCCGTGGGAACCTTCGGGAGCAGATAGTCGAACGCAGCGGTGGCGCCCATGGCCTGGAGGCAGACGGCGCCGGTCACTAGGGATGAAAGATGAGTTCTACGAGTTCTTTGGTTTCCTGCGCAGCCGGTACCCATTTCCATTTTTCGATGGCATCAACCGCGGCTTTTGCCAACAAAGGGTTGCCGCCAATCACTTGAGTGAACTTCGCCCGTCCGTTAGGCGCAACCACGACTCCCACCCTGACGGTCCCATGGATTTGCGCTCTGCGGGCTAGGTCTGGATACACTGGGACCACTCTGTCCACGATCGCCCGCTTTCCTTCCGGTTGGTCTTGAGCGAGAGAAAAAGCTGGGGAGAAGAAGGTTACTCCCAAGAAGAGAATTACGAGGGCGGCTACAAAAAAGCGTCGCATGGATGGCTTTTTCACTGGGCCTAGCCTACGCGGAATTCAGTACGCCGCGAAAGTAACCACAGTAATCCGCTAGGGATGAAAATTAAGTTCTATGAGTTCTTTGGTTTCCTGCGGAGCCGGTCCCCATTTCCATTTTTCGATGGCATCGACGGCGGCTTTTACCAACACGGGACTGCCACCAATCACCTGAGTGAACTTCACTTTTCCGTTGGGCGCAACTACGGCTTCCACCCTTACGGTTCCACGGATTTGCATTTTGTTGGCTAGCTCTGGATACACCGGAATCACTTTGGTTATTATCTTCCGCGTCGTTTCCGGCTGTTCTTGAGCAACAGAAAAGGCTGGGGAGTAGACGATCGCTCCCAGGGAAAGCACCAAGACGGCTGCACAATAGGGTCGCATAGGGGACTTGTTCACCGCCGTTAGACTACGCGGAATTCAGACCGTCGCGAAAGTAACCACAGTAACCAAAGCCGTATTCCGCGCGGGAATCCGGCGGTCAAAGTGCGACGGAATTTTACCGTGATCGTTTAATGGTGATCCCTGGGAATGGTTTCTTCCCAGGTTTTTTGTTTCAGGGGTTGGCCGTCTTTGAATAGTTGCCGGGTGTATTTGTAGTAGAGGTTTTGGGCGTCGCTCGTTAGAGTCAAGTGGCCTTGCCAGGTTAGGGTCTGTTGCTTCAGGGCCATGACGATTTCGGCTTCCCCCTGGACGGAGCTGGTTTCGGGATGGTTGTCGTCGGCGAGGTAGGTGATACCTTCGAAGTCGGTTTCTTTTCCCCAAGGGTAGGTTTCTTCGGACTTTCCACTCCAGGTGACTTTTGTTTTTCCCTTGAGTTCGTCGCGCTCAGTTTTCCAATCGCCGGGCCAGGGAAAGCCAACGGACTGAATGTCGTTGCGTTGTTCGGACGGCTCGGGGGGCGCGAATTGAGGTGCGGCGTACATGGAAGGTGGAACTAGCGGCAGGGTCAGGCGTGATCCAGAGCCACCTCCTAGTTGAAGACTGGTCGTCATCGCGTAGGGAGTTGGCCAAACCATTGGCCAGAGCGCGTTTGAAACTGCCAGACGAATGCGATGGCCTGCGGGGAAAGTCCATGTGGCCAAGTGCATTTCGATATCCAGCGGGTAAGTCTGGCTGGGGACTAAGTCTTTGGGGTCGGAGGCATTGTCGCGCTGCGCGCCGTTGAGTCCCGCTCCGGTGACTTGGGTGACAGTGCCGTCGGGAGCAACGTCGGAGAGGCGGGCGAACCAGTCAGCTTGCGGCGCGGACGAACTTGCCTGAAGCAGGGCGTGAGGGCGTCCGAGAATGGCGAGGTCAGTTTTGAGCACAGCGGAATCGTAGACGAGGCTGAAGGCGTCGACAGGCCGCGGGTCGGTGAGCAGCTCTCCCCACCAGAATCCGGCTTCCACGCCAACGGATGGAACGTAGCGTAGTTGCTGGAAGGCGGGTCTGGCGGGGTCGGTCGAGAGCACATGCGCTTCGTAGAGGTAGAGCGTCGTGTTCGCCACGTTCCTCGGGGGCCAGCCAATTTCGCCGCGCCATTTTCCGGGCACGATTTTTAAATGAGGATCGGGAGCGTGCCACTCCTGCATGTAAATCGATAGCGGCGGTTCTTCCATAATTCCTGTGTTGCGGTTCTTGAGCCAGGTATCCCACCAGCGGAGGGCTTGATCACGCCATTCGATTTGGGGGCCTGGCTCGGCGTCGTTGGGGAAGGCGTGAGTCCAGGGACCGATGATCGCCTTCACCGGCGCTTTGACTTGCTCGAACATCCGTGGGATGGAATCCCGGTAGCCGTCGAGCAGGCCTCCGATTAAGAAGCAGGGAATTTTGATTTCGCTGAGTGGCCGGACGGGATCGTGCCAGAACTGGCCGTCGCGCTGGTGCTTGAAATACATCAGTGACCAGGGCGCGGATTCGAAACGCGGTCCGAGAATTTTTTCGTCGAGCGTGTAGTCGGGGGCTCCGGTCATGGACGGGGCGAGGTCCATGTTGAGTTCGAACTCGTCGAAGTGCATCATGCCGTCGATGTAATGGACGTCGTCGTGGAAGAGTTGTTCGGTGGCATCGACGGCCAGGATCGCTGTGAGCGCCGGCGGATGGCGCATGGCGAGTTGGATGGAGTTGAAGCCTCCCCATGAGATTCCGAACATTCCAACTTTCCCCGTGGACCAGGGTTGCGCGGCTAACCAGGCGATGACTTGCTCGCCATCGAGCTGTTCCTGCTCGGAATATTCGCGGTCGGTCGGCGTGCCTTCACTGGCGCCGAAGCCGCGGATATCGACGCGGACGCTGACGTATCCGCGGGCGGCAAACCAGGCGTGGATAGGATAGTCGCGCGCGGCGGTAGCGTCGTCTTTGCGATAGGGGAGATATTCGAGGAGAGCGGGGAATTTCTCGCCAGGCTTCGCGTCGCCGGGCATGTAGAGAGTCGCGGAGAGGTGGACGCCGTCGGGCATCGGAATCGATTGCTGGACCATACGGACAGAGTAGAGCGCAGGGGACGGGGCCGCACAGAGGCCCGTGGAAAGTGCAAAGATCGTCGGGATGGCCATTGCCAGTGTGGGGATGGGCACCCTCGCGAGCCTGCCCTGAGCGCAGTCGAAGGGTCCACGCCGAGCGCAGCTCGGCAGCTGCGAGCGGTCACACCAACTCTGGATTCGCACTAGACAAGAACTGAGCGACATGGGACGGGCAAAATCATAACAGGCACGAGCGCTTGAGGGTTAGGCTGTTCGATCTGCCTTGACACGGTGGGGCTATCTTTTTATTGTTGCTAACCACCCATGAACATTGTTAAGGCTACGAAGCAGTATGAGGATTGGCTGGGGTTGCACATCCGAATTGTTGATCCCGATTTGCAATTCAAGCATGAGCAGATGGCGGCGGCCCTTTTTCCGTTCTTTCGCGCGACCTTCTACCGCTGGTTGCAGGTGTGGCCCGAAGAGTGTGCGGAACTGGATCGAGTGCCGCACATTTTGTCGGTGGGCGATCTGCACGTGGAGAACTTCGGCACCTGGCGAGACAGCGATGGCCGGTTGGTGTGGGGCGTTAACGATTTTGATGAAGCGTGTGTGTATCCCTACACAATGGATCTGGTGCGGCTGGCAACCAGTGCCTTGCTGGCGACACGTGAGAATCGTCTGGCGATGAAGCCGAAAGGGTCGGCGGCGGCGATTTTGGCGGGATACGAGCGAGGCATGGAGGAGGGCGGGCGTCCGTTTGTGTTGGAGGAGAGCCATGAATGGTTGCGGGCGATCGCGGAGAGCAAGCTGCGGGATCCGGTAGTTTTCTGGGAAAAAATGGATCGTCTTCCGACGGTGAAAGGAGAAATACCGGAGAGCGCACGCGAGGCGATTGAGCATCTGCTGCCGGAGCGGGGCATGCGGTACCGGCTTGCGCGGCGAAGGGCGGGACTGGGAAGCCTGGGTCGGGTGAGGCTGGTGGCGATCGCGGATTGGAAGGGCGGGCGAGTGGCGCGGGAAGCGAAGGCGCTGTTGCGATCGGCTTTGCAGTGTCTGGATCCGGAGCGGGCGCCGGCGGAGATTTTGTACGCGGCGATCCTGCGGCGGGCGGTGCGCTGTCCGGATCCGTATGTGCAGATGCGGGGACACTGGATCGTGCGGCGGTTGTCGCCGCATTGCTCGCGCATCGAATTGAATGCGCTCGGAACCAGCCGAGGGGAATTGCGGCTGCTCGAGGCGATGGGGAAAGAGACGGCAAATATTCACGTGGGAACGGAAGAAAAGCGGCGCGCGATCCTCAAAGACCTGCGCGGACGAAAAGGGAACTGGCTGCTCGGCGCGGCGGAGGCGATGGCGGAAGCGATGGAGAAAGATTGGCGAGAGTGGAGGGAGCGCTGGCAGAGCTAAACTCTCGCAGCGCTTATTGGAGTGAGAGTCGGTGAGAGGACTCGGGTCGATCGAAGCGCTGGAATTCCAGAGCCTGAGGTTTGTTTTCAGCTCCGAGGCTGAGGAGGGCGTCGAGGATGCATTCGAGGGCCTCAGGGGAGCCCGACCAGACGCGGGAAAAGGACTCGCGATGAACAGACAGTTCGCCGACCAGGTGGCCAACCGAGTGGGGGCCGAGATCGACATCGCTCAGAGTCGGATCGCTGCCCATGGGCAGCGGAGGGTTGCGTGCTGGAGAAAGGCGCAAGCTGGCCTGGTTTCGCCAGTGGTCGATGAGCGTTTTGAGATGCTCCCGGCAGCATACGCTCTTCATGTCTTTCTGCGAGGCGAGCGAGGAATGCCAGGAAAGGATCTTGAGGCGGTCGAGCCAGCGGTTCTCGACCACCAGGAACCATCCTGCGTGGCGAAAGGTATCGAGGCCGCAAACGGAGCATGGCGAGCGTTTCGTGGTTGGGTTATCCATCGGCGTCCTTTTGGCAAGCAGTCAAGCGTTGACCGGCTCTGGTCAGTAAGCGTGGACTCGCGCGCTCGTCGAGGAGGACGGTCAGCATCCCCTGGGTGGTGTCAAAACGGAGCGTGAAGTGAGAGGAGCAGGCGTCGCAGAGCCAGAAATGTTCACCTCGGCGGAGCTTCCGCCGGTTGCCGTCGAAAGCGCCGCTGGCGTCAGAAGGCAGAGTTTCCGCCAGGAATAGCTTGCCCTCGCGAAGCGAACGGAAGCGGATCGTGCACGCCGGGTTGGCGCATTTATGGAGCATGGCTGTGTCCAGTCTTCTCTTCTGTGGAACCTTGGCCAGAGAGATTCCACCGATATTGCACGCCAGAGGCCGAAGAGCCGGCGAGTAACATTGGAATTAATTTACCTTTAGTTATTGGCGGTTAGATGGTAAACAATGGATCCCGATCACGCGGCCCGAGTGGCGCTGACGGAGAGCAGTCACGACCGACGAATGTTCGTCAGTGTCCCAGATTTTCAGACGATGCCTGTCGCGTGTCAATGTGGATCACAGGCCATTGGTCATCTTCTGGCGCACGATTTCTAGTGCACGATCTTCTAATGGACAATCCAGGCAGACGCAGCGACGAGAACTCCTGCAGTCGCCATAAACAGGCCGAGGTGCCAGAATATGCGGCGGCCGGAGAGCAGAGTGATCGAGGTGATCACCAGGGCAATCTCCAGGAAGACTTCGCTGAGATCGAAGCGGTCGGCTTTGTGCCGGGTGAGTTCGCCTTCCTCTTGCAGTTCGCGGGCCTTGGTGTCGAGTTCCTTCTGATCGTCTTTATAGCGATCTGCTTCGGCCACGTATTTTTCATGTAGTTTGGCAACAGCTTCCGCGTCTTTGCTGGCAACTACGGTAGTGAGGTCGGCGAACAATTCGTCAGTGTGGCGGCGGATATTCTTGGCCTGATAGTAGCCCCACTGATCGGTGACTTTGTTCTGCAAAATTATTTCTTCGGTATGGGTGCGATGGCCGAGCAGCGACACGGTTGCCACCAGGACGGCCACCACCGCCATGGTGAGGGTCACGGGGGCGAGATCGGGATGCTCCCGGGCGTGTTCGGCATGCTCTTCCAATTCGGTGAGTTCTTCGGTCATGCTATCGGCTCCCAAACTTTGTTGGTGGAGAGCCGGGCGTCCCCACCCGGCCGGGATGCTGCTGGACCCTTCGGCTTCGCTCAGGGCAGGCCCGCAAGACGCCCGTCGCTCCACTTCATAACTCGTCACGCTGGCAACGAACTATAGCAATGAACTATGAGGATAAACTAATTCGGCTATTCTCCCATGACTTTAATGATTACTTTTTTGTCGCGCTGGCCGTCGAATTCGGCGTAGAAAATCTGCTGCCATGGGCCGAAATCGAGTTTCCCGTCGGTGACCGGGGCGATGACTTCATGGTGAATGATCAGCGACTTGAGGTGCGCGTCTCCGTTGTCTTCTCCGGTCTGATGATGCTGGTAGTTCTGCCGGAATGGGGCGAGAGTCTCCAGCCACTGGTCGATGTCTTTGATCAGGCCGCTCTCATTGTCGTTGACGTAGACTCCGGCAGTGATGTGCATGGCGGAGACCAGAATCATGCCGTCTTTGATTCCAGACTTCCTGAGGGCGCTCTCAACCTGCGGAGTCAGGTGAATATAGGCGCGCTTGGTTTTCGTGTGCAGGGTCAGGTATTCGGTGTGGAATTTCATACATCACATCTATCATGAGGTGAGCATGCTGGAAAGGGAAGGCGAATGTCAACTCCGCCAGTTACTGGTCCGTTGATCCCAGGCGAACCGAAGAAAAGAGCCGGGCTGGACTTCCGCGTTTATCTGGACCTGAAGAACGAAGGGCAAATTGTGATCCATCCGTCCATCGTTGCGGAACTTGCGCTGGGCTCGTTGCCGGAGCGCAGCAAAACGCTGGCACTGCTGGACCTTTTGCCCCAGGTGCGAGTGGCGCAGCTGGGCGAAGTGCGGCGAATGATTGAGGCTCGCCGTTTGTACAGCTTCGGCATCGGTCTGACCGACGCACACCTGATCGCCTCAGTCTTTATCGATCCATCCACGCTTCTATGGACAAGAGATAAGCGACTCCGCAAGGCCGCAGAAAGTCTCGGCATTCACGCCAGTCTGCGCCAGGAAGTTTGGACCGCCCTAAGGGGAGATCCCCGAGTCTTCTCAAACTACAAGGCGCGATAACCACAGGGGCACGCCCAGGTTGCCAACCCCAAATAAGAAGATGCAATCGCTTAACACTTCACTTATAGTGGTGCGACTTTTGTCTCAGGAACAGCCGTGGACAACCAAGAAAGCGACCTGCAAACTTTACGTACGCTGGTGCGAGACCTCGTTGCCCGCGTTGAGCGATTGGAGCGCAGCGCCGAAACCAGGGCAACCGCGGCCTCCGATCCCTCGCTGTACGCGGAGATTCAGCCATCTGAGGTCCCGCTGACTCCATCTAGGCCTGCTTTATCGCAGGTTCCCGCAACCGAGACTCCGGCGATGCCGCCGCCGGCGAACACCGTACCGGCCATGCCGTTGGCGCCGCCGAGGTTCACGCCTCGCGATTCCGGTCCGCGGTTCGCCGCGGCCAAGCCGGACATTGATCTGGAATCCCGCATCGGCTCGCACTGGTTAAACCGGATCGGCATCTCAGCGGTGCTGATCGGTATGTCGTACTTCCTCAAGCTTGCCTTCGACAACAACTGGATTGGTCCGACCGGACGCGTCTCCATCGGACTGTTGGCGGGGATCGGCGCCATCGTTTGGAGCGAAAGTTTCCGCAAGCGTGGTTACAACCTGTTTTCCTACTCGCTCAAGGCAGTTGGAGTGGGAGTCCTGTATCTCTCTTTGTGGGCCGCGTTCCAGGTCTATGCGCTGATTCCAAGTCCCGTCGCCTTCCTGGCCATGGTGATCGTGACCGGCTCAACCGCGATGCTGGCGATCAAACAGGATGCCGAGATACTCGCCGCCATCGCCTTGGCCGGCGGTTTCACGACGCCGTTGCTGCTCTCGACCGGGCAGAACCACGAAGTAGAACTGTTCTCTTATGTGGCACTGCTTTGCGCTGCGTCCGTGGCTTTGGTCGCGGTCAAGCCGTGGCGGCGATTACTCGTCCTGAGTTACGTGGGCATGGTGGGGCTATATGTCGGATGGTATTCGGAGTTCTATCGCCGGCCCGAATTCGCGATCACATTGGTCTTCGCTACGATTTTCTTCGCCATCTTTGCGGTGGCTCCGCTGGTGTCGAGGGTTGCGGAAGGAAGTTCGCTGCTGCATCTCCCGGCGGCGCTGACTCTCATCAATACCGGCGTTTATTTTCTCCAAGCGTACGCGATGGTCGACGAGATCGACAAGCTGGCTATGGCTTGGTTCGCGCTCGCGTTGGCCGCGGTGCACATCGGGCTGAGTCGGATCGTCCGGCGTCAGGAGCCGGCCGATGCAGAGACGCTGCGGCTGTTGCATCTCGCGCTCGCCGTCTCTTTGATCACCATTGCGATTCCGATCCGGCTCGACGGGCATTGGATTACCGTGGGCTGGTTGGTGGAAGCGGGAGTGCTGTTGTGGGTGGCGGACCGGATTGGCGCACGCTTCCTGCATTATCTGGCAGTGGTCGCGCTTGGCCTTGGGGTGGTGCGGCTTCTGCTCATTGACAACTTCAGGGTCGATACCTTGCTGCTCAATTCCAGAATGGCGACTTACATCCTTGCCGTGGCGGTGCTGGCACTGCTCGCATGGTTCAGCCTGAGGCGCGCAAGCGACTTTGATCGTCAGCTCGCTGCGGTTGCCGTGCTAGCCGTGAGCGCGTTGGCGCTGGTTGGATTAAGCCGTGAGATTGGTGATTACTACGGGCGGCAGACTTATGCGGGTTGGAGCGGAGCCACGCCGTGGACGCGAGCCGCCGAGGCAAACCGGCACAGCATCGCGATCGCCGAAGATTTTACCTACTCCGCCTTGTGGATGGGATACGGAGCGTTGCTGATGGTGATCGGCTTCTGGAGGAAGTCGGCCTTCTTCCGCTGGCAGGCGTTGTTTCTGATCGCAGCCACAATTGTGAAGGTCTTTATTTATGACGTCTCGCAGCTCGATCGCGGATATCGCATCCTGAGTTTTATGATCCTCGGCGTGCTTCTGCTGGCGGTATCGTTTGTGTATCAGAAAGACTGGCTTAAACTGTCGGCTGCGCACCACAACGATGGAGGCGCCCGGAGTTGATGAAGCGGCTGATCGTTCTTGCCCTGTGCAGCAGCGCCCTGGCTCAATCAATCGCTGGCGGTCCTGTGCGCGAGTATTTTCAGTACGCGCGCGACATAGCGATCTCGCAGCCGGGCAAGCAGAACTACCTAGTGGTTGACGCGGCCATGTGGGCGCACACTCGCGCCAGCCTCTCCGATGTGCGCCTGTATGATCGCGAAGTTCAGGTCCCTTACGCGCTCAGTGAAGAGCAAGCTTCTTCCTCAACACAGGTTCGCGAGGCGCGTATTCTGAATCTCGGAGTTCGCAACGGTCGCACCGAGTTCGATCTCGATGTGGGCGACGGGGCCGAGTACAACCATGTGCAGCTTCGCGTGAAGGCAACCAACTTCGTAGCGACGGCCACCGCGGATGGACGCGATGCGGTCGTTGGCACAGGCCGCAAACTGTCCACGTCAACGCTGTATGATTTCTCGCGCGAAGGCTTGGGCAATAACTTCGCGCTGCGCCTACCGCTGGCAACTTTCCGTTATCTGCACGTGAGCATTACGCCGGCGATCTCTACCCGTGAGATTGTCGGCGCGAGCACATCGGTACATCGTGAGTCTCCAGCGAAATGGATTTCCGCCGGCCGATGCCACTCATCCGAACAAGTCGGTCGCACAACCCGCATCGCTTGCGATCTTGATCCCCGCGTTCCGGTGGGCCGCATGTCATTCACCGTTCCGGCAGACTTGATCAACTTCCGGCGAACGGTCAGCGTGAGCGATTCTCAGGGAACTCAGCTCTGCCGCGGCAGTATCAGCCGTATTCGGATGAAGAGCGGCGGCAAGGAAGTGGTGACGGACGATCTCGCGCTGAGCTCCTGCGCCGTAAAGACAAATCAGGTCGTGATCGAGATTGACAATGCCGACAACACGCCTCTGCCAGTGGAAAGAGCAGAACCGCAGTCACTGGAGCGGCGGATCTACTTCGATCCTGCGGGCAAGACCGCAATCAGGCTTTATTACGGCGACCAAAAGTTGCCTGCTCCTGAGTACGACTACGCCAATTTCTTCCACAAAGAGGCGGACGCGGTCGAGGCCGTTGTTGGAGCTGAGAATTCGAATCCCGATTACAGCGGGCGGCCCGACGAGCGGCCGTGGTCCGAGCGGCATAAGTGGGTCTTGTGGGGATCCCTGCTCCTGTCGGTCGTCGTGCTCGCCTTACTTGCGTTGAAGGGACTTACCAGCGGTCCGGCTGCTCAGAAGTGAATTCTTTATCGGCCACGGATGAACCATGAAATCACGGGTTTAAATCGGCCCCCTTAGCGCATCGATTCTTCGATTTCTGAGATCCAGTCGGGGCGCTTCAACACTTCGCGGGGTTTAGGGCCGTCGGCGGCGCCTACGATGCCGTCCCGTTCCATTAGGTCTATGAGGTGGGCGGCGCGTCCGTAGCCGACGCGCAGGCGGCGCTGCAAGAGCGATGTGGAGGCTTTGCCGAACTCGATTACGAGGCGCACGGCATCGTTGTAGAGCGGGTCGTTATCGTTGTCATTATCGTTGCCGTCGCCGGAACGTTCTCCGGAATCGTCGCCGGCTGTTGCTTCGCGATCTTCTTTCGGCGTCTCAAGGAATTTTTCTTGATACTGTGCCTGGCCCTGCGCTTTCCAGAATTCCACGACGGCGGCGATTTCCTTTTCGGTTACATACGGCGCGTGGAGGCGGTGGACACGCGCGGAGCCGGCGGGCAGGTAGAGCATGTCGCCGCGTCCGAGGAGCGATTCGGCGCCGTTGGCGTCGAGAATGGTGCGCGAGTCGACTTTGGTTGCGACACGGAACGACACGCGGGCGGGGAAGTTAGCCTTGATCAGGCCGGTGATCACGTCGACCGACGGGCGCTGCGTGGCTAGCACTAAGTGGATGCCTACGGCGCGCGCCATCTGCGCCAGGCGCGTGATGGATTCTTCCACGTTGTTGCCGTCGAGCATCATCAGATCAGCCAACTCGTCGATGATGATGACGATTTTTGGAAGCGGACCCTCTTCCGACGTTGCCTCCTCGCTGAACAGGCTGGGCGTGTCGTCGAACAGACGGTTGTAGCTGTCAATGTTGCGGACGCCTTTGGCGGCGAGCAGTTTGAGGCGGCGCTCCATTTCGCGGACGGCGTTGCGCAGAGCGTTGGCGGCGAGCTTGGGCTCGGTGATGATGGGCGTGTAGAGGTGCGGGACGCCTTCGTAATTGCCGAGTTCGAGGCGCTTCGGGTCGACGAGCACGAGCCGCACCTCATCAGGCGTGGACTTGTACAAGATCGACATGATCATGGCGTTGATGGCCACGCTCTTGCCCGTGCCCGTCGATCCGGCGATCAGCAGGTGAGGCATGCCGGCCAAGTCGGCGGCGGCGATGCGTCCGTTGATGTCCTTGCCCATGGCGATCGTGAGTTTGGATTTGGTGCCGAGGAATTCCTGCGACTCGATGTTCTCGCGCAGCCAGATGATTTCGCGCTCGCGATTCGGTACCTGGACGCCGACGGTGCTTTTGCCGGGCATGCGTTCGACGAGGATGCTTTCGGCTCGCAGGGCTAGGCAGAGATCGTCGGTGAGTCCGATGATGCGGCTGTACTTGATGCCCGCTTCGGGCTTGAATTCAAAAGTGGTGACGACCGGGCCGGGATTGATCTGCGTGACTTGGCCGTGGACTTCGAATTCCGCGTACTTCGCGGTCAGAACCTGGGCGATGAGTTTGAGTTCTTCTTCGTGGACGGATTGCTGCTCGTCGGGACGATGCAACAGGCTCGACGGCGGGAGCTTGTAACTGCCCGCGATTTTCGGGAGAGTTGTCCTTGCCTTGCGCTCGGTGTCGCCGCGGTCAGTAACTGCGATATCAGAAGCAGCTTGCGAAGTCTGTGGCGGTGAAGTGAAAGCGGAGTCGTCTTCCTCGGCCATGCGTTCGATGCCGGTGCGTGGGGCGGGAGCCGCTGACTGCACGCCGGGAATCTCGGGGCGCGCCGAAGCGGGACGCGCGGGCACGAGGTGGGTCGTTACGTTTGGCTTTTCGGCGCGGCGTTTTTCGAGTTCTTTCTGTTGACGCTTGCGCTGGCGCTCGTCCTGCCAGTCTCGGAAGCGATCTCGGAGCGCGAGGATGAACGCGAAGCGGGTGGGCGCCCAGACTTCGATCGCCGAGAATGAGAAGGCGGTGGTGAGGTAGAGCGCGACGGCCAAAACAGTCGTGCAGACAATGTATGCGCCTGCAACATTAAGGTAACGGATTAACACATCGCCGACGATGCGGCCAACCAGGCCTTCGATGGGAATGGCCCCCATCCAGCGCAGGTGCACGGGCAGGATAGCGAGCAACGCGGGCACGAACATGAGCATCCAGATCGCGCCAAGCGTCTTTGCGATTGGAGTCTGCACGGCTCGCGAGCGGAACCAGCGCATGCCGAGCATCCCCGTGAAGATGGGCAGCAGAAACGATCCGACTCCCCAGAATTGCAGGATGAGGTCGGAAAGATAGGCTCCGAAGATGCCGATCCAGTTGCGGGCGGCGTGCGATCCGGTGAGGACGGAGGCGCTGTTGAGCGAGGGATCGAGCGGCGAATAGGAAGCCAGCGCGAGGAAAAGAAGGAGTGCGGAGACGCACAACAAGAGTCCGACGAGTTCGTTCAGACGCCGGTTCCTGGTTGGCGCAAAGATCTTCGAGAAAGGTGTCATGTGGCAGCGACGGCACTCCTTGCGAAAAGCTTACCCCACAGCGCCGTAACAAGGCCAGAGCCTGATAATTATCGCAAGAAGCGGCGGTTCGGGCAATGCGGGAAAAGGGACCGGGTGGCGAGTTGGGTTCGGGCGTGCAGCCTGCTTGTCCCAAACCGCAGTCTCTCTATTTGTTGCCGCCAGCGTCCGTAGCACCCGTTTGTGGCTCAGGTCTCAAAATGAGCATTCTGTGCAGAATCGCACTCGTAAATAACTGAAAGCATTGACTATTCACGAGAGCCGTTTTTGGCATCAAACCAAGCCGCAGATCCTCTCATTTGAGATGGTCCGGCCCAGGTGAGATGGTCCGGCCGATAGCGCATGTGTTTGCGCCGTTGCCCGGTCCTCTTCACCATATTTCAAGCACGATTTAAGATAAGGAGAATCCGAATGAAATCCAAGAGGCTATTGGCTGTTTTCCTAGGGGCGCTCGTCGTGTTTGCGCTGTCGTTGCCGGTATTGGCACAGGACACCACGCAATCCACCACCACCACGACAACGCAGACTCCACCACCTGCTCAAACGGAGAGCACGACGACCACGACAACGGAAGCAGGTCGGCCACAAACGCAAACCACTCAGACGACCGAGAGCACTACGAAGTACAAGCACCATCACAAGAAGGTGAAGAAGGAAAAGGAAACAACCACTACAACGACGACCCCACGGGAGCATAGTGAGACGACGACCACCACCACGACTCCGCCGCAGTAATTACGGGAAGTCGTAGCACAGTGTGATTATCAGGCCGCGCCGCCACGAGAGTCGTGGCGGCGCGCACGTTCGTCGGAGACCGGTGAAATGCATTCTACAGTCTTTCGCGCCGCAGAAAGGCTACAAGGTCCCGCGAGCCGTGGATTACCCGAACAAGCTCGACGCCCGATGAGACGGGGTAAGATGAGACGGGTAAGTAGAGCACGAGCACCTTTTCAAAACCAGAAATCCGAAACACCCGCACGGACGCCAACCTCGGGTTCCGTAGACGAAGAGGCCAACCCCGTCTGGGGCTGGGTCGAGAGCAGGGCGAGGGTTTCGCGAGCAGCCCCACGAGAAAGCGATGGCCCGTTTCAGTGCCTGCTTCTGTTGCCAGGTAGTATGCCTCCTGGTCGAGGTCTTGGTCTGCCGTCGGGCGAAGGACATACCGAGTGCTCACTGCCCGCCGGCGCCTCGAAGGCGTTCCTCTAACTCTTGATGCTTGGCTTCCCAGTATCCAGGGCCTACTTCGATCGGATCGCCGGAATGAACTCCAGCGAGAGCCAGTGTCGTCAGTTCATCCCCGGTGCTCTGTTTAGCGCGCAACAGACGCTCCAGGTAAGCTTCGACGGACAGACCCTCGGCTCGGACTCGGGCGCGCAG
>Ga0209528_1000022_pt1 | contig 14553 bp, 14 predicted proteins | sample JacPinW_OM2H0_M3_FD_187970 | JGI IMG/M metagenome (GOLD analysis project Ga0209528, IMG submission 187970) | Forest soil microbial communities from Algoma, Ontario, Canada - Jack Pine, Ontario site 1_JW_OM2H0_M3 (SPAdes) (version 2) | ecosystem: Environmental > Terrestrial > Soil > Boreal...
GTTGATGGAGATAAAGCGGCGGGGTGAGGAATCCCGTAATCGCGCTGAAGGGGCGTTGCGTCAGGCGCAGGCGGATCTCGCGCACATCAGCCGGGTGACCACCCTGGGAGAGCTGACCGCTTCGCTGGCGCATGAAGTGAAACAGCCGATTGCCGCCGCCGTCACCGACGCCAACACCTGTTTGCGCTGGCTCGCGCGCGATCAGCCCGATCTGGAAGAGGCGCGCGACGCCTCGTTGAGAGTCGTAAAAGACGCAACCCGTGCGGCGGAGATTATCGACCGGATCCGTCTGCTCTTCAAGAAGAGTACTCCGCAACGGGAGCTGGTGGATCTAAATGAAGTGATCCGAGAGATGATCGTCCTGTTGCGCAACCAGGCAACGCGATACTCGATAATTGTCCGGACGGACCTGGCTGGGGATATTCCCCAGATTATGGGAGATCGCGTGCAATTGCAGCAGGTGTTGATGAACCTCATTATGAACAGTATCGATGCGATGAAAGAGGTGGAGGGGATGCGGAGTCTCGCCATCAAATCGCAGCGAGCGGACAACGAGCAAGTGATGCTGTCGGTCAGCGACAGCGGCGTGGGACTACCCCCGGAGCAGGCGGACCAGATCTTCAATGCGTTCTTTACCACGAAGTTTGAGGGTTCCGGCATGGGACTTCGCATCAGCCGCTCTATCGTGGAATCGCATGGTGGCCGCTTGTGGGCTGTCGACAACGCTCCGCGGGGAGCTAGTTTTCATTTCACTCTCCCCACCAAAGCCGAGGCCCACGAATGACGTCCACCGGCGCTCCCCTTGGCGGTTCTCAAGTCTTCCCTTCTCACTCCCCGTTTTAACTGCCCCTTTCTCAGGTGGTTCCGTGATCAGGGCAGTATTACTGCACTCATACCAAAGCATGATTGCGCCGTTATTGGCGACAGTGCTAACTTGCACCCATGGCCACTCAGGGAAAGACGAACTTAGTAGCGATTGTCGATGATGATGACTTGATGCGCAGCGCATTGCAGGGACTGCTGAAAGCGGTCGGCTTGCCGGCGCGAGCGTTTGCCTCGGCGGAGGAATTCCTGACGTCTGGCCAACAGCACGAGACCGCATGTCTGATCGCGGATATCCGCATGCCGGGAATGTCCGGCCTGGAATTGCAGGCCAAGCTGAATGCGGAGCGTTGCAGGATTCCGACCATCTTTATCACGGCACACGGCGACGAAAAAATGCGGATGCAGGCGTTGCGAGCAGGCGCCGTGGAATTCATGGCGAAACCGTTCGACGACGAGATTCTGCTCGAGAGTGTTCGAGCAGCTCTGGAGAGTTGATCCCGATACGGAAGAATGCACGTGAGCGCAAGCAAGCGAGCGCAAGGAGGTCCTCTGTGGGAGCTTTCGAAAGATTTGGGTCCGGTGACCAGGACCGTAATCCGCGCAGATTCGAGCAAGTGATTGGTAACAGTCCCGCTCTGGAAGCTGTGCTGGAACAAGTCGAACGGGTCGCGCCTACCGATTCCACCGTTCTTATCCAGGGAGAAACAGGCACCGGGAAGGAACTGATTGCGCGCGCGATTCACAACCTCAGCTCGCGGTGTGGACGGTCGTTCATAAAGCTGAATTGTGCCGCGATTCCGCTGGATCTGCTGGAAAGCGAGCTTTTTGGCCACGAGAGAGGCGCGTTCACCGGCGCCATCGCGCAAAAGATAGGCCGTTTCGAACTGGCCGACAAAGGCACGCTCTTCCTGGACGAGGTGGGCGATATACCGCCGGCCCTGCAACCCAAACTGCTGCGCGTACTGCAGGAACAGGAGTTCGAACGCTTGGGCAGCGCTCGTACTCATCAAGTGGACGTTCGCCTGGTGGCGGCCACGAACCGTGATCTGATGGAGATGGTGAACCGGGGCGAATTTCGCAGCGACCTCTATTATCGGCTGAATGTTTTCCCGGTCATGCTGCCACCGTTGCGGGCGCGCCCAGAAGATATTCCGGCGCTGGTGACCCATTTTGTCGAGGTTTGTTGCCGCCGGATGGGTAAGCAAATTGAACACATCCCTGCGGAAACCATGACTGCGCTCAGTTCGTATCCGTGGCCGGGGAATATCCGCGAACTGCAAAACTTGATTGAACGCGCCGTGATCCTTTCGGACGATGGCGTACTTCCTAATTCTTTGCCGATGGCCGGGACTCAGGCTATCGTCATCTCTGCTCCGACCGCTACTACCCTGAAGGACTCGGAACGCGCGCTGATTCTGCACACGCTGCAAGGAGTCGGTTGGGTGATCGGCGGCCCGAAAGGCGCAGCCGCCAAACTTGGCTTGAAGCGCACTACGCTAATCCACAAGATGCAGAAGCTGGGGATTTCCCGGCCTGGTCTCCCGAGCAGCCGGGATGGGTTGGAGTCAGCACCAAATGGCTCGGACTCCCTGTCACAATTGTCGTAGCGCGGCTTGCTGGAGTGGAGGCGCCGTTGGCCTTGGCATTGGGCACTGAGTGCGGACGACTGACGGCCTATCCTAAAAGCTGTCCTGCGTTTTTGGGTGTCTCCGCTTAGAGATCCGGCACAAAGGGGCTTGCGATAGTGCAAGCCAGCGCGTAGAAGTATGGCGCAAGTTGCAGCGGCATGTTGGCTCTCGGCAGTTCCGGTTACGCCCTGCTCCATTCAGCGATAAACCAGGAGCGAATGGAATAGCTTGCCACACGGCTATTCGGAACATACAAAGGCCAGGCCTCCGTGGTTCAGACCCAGGGCTTCAGTGACTTGCCGGCAGAACAGCTAAAACGGCTTTTCCTGGAGCGCGATCCCGTGACTACCAGAAACTGCTCCACGAGGCGAAGAAACTTCTCGCACTCCCCCCTCGCGAGGACGCCAGCGGCACCATGGTCATGGGTGACTTGGTTCTCACTGAGGATGAGGTCGAACCGGTCATGATGAAGCTACAGGAGGGCGGCATACACGAATTCTGCAAGAAACTCTAGGCGGAACAATTTTCTCCCGACTGGTCATCCTTGCACTGTGCAAATTCTCGGGTGCGCCTCAAGTAAACGCTATATCAACAACTTACGAGTGGGGGCCCCTCTTTGGCAGCGGGCTTGCAATTGCGGTTTTCGAAGTAACAAATCCTCCCCCAGGAGACTGCTATGAAGAAAATGCAATTCGTTTTGTCCATGATGTTGCCAGTGATGGCGCTGACTGTTGCTTTGTGTTTCGCAAGTCAGCCGACGCTCGCGCAGAGTTCTTCCAGTTCGTCGCCCGATGCGACAGCTCAACAACAGCCGATGCCGCCGGACAATCAAAATTCGGTTAGCACGACTTCGGAGAAGACGACGTTTAACGGAACGATCACAAAATCCGGGAACAAACTTGTCCTTACGGCCGCTGACAGCAAGACCACCTATCAGCTCGACGACCAGCAAAAGGCGAAGGATTTCCTTAACAAGAGCGTGAAGGTGACTGGAGTTCTGGACGCCTCCACCGGAACCATTCGCGTCAGCGCGATCGATCCATCCTGATCCCCCCACGATGAGGCGCTTATGAGCAGGGCGCCTGTGGGAAAGGGGCGGTGCATAGCCGCCCCTTTTTTTCCCTCTTGAATTATTTCGAATTGACAAACAACCAGTCTGACCGCAATCGCGTCAAAATCTTGGGCAAAAAGGACTTTGCATGCGTTTGTTGAGTGTTCGCCTTATTGCTTCTCTTATTCTCGGTATCACGCTGATTTCGTCTGGTTTTTCCTACTACGAAGTGTTGGCTGAAAAGCGCGCTTTGCGCAGTGACGTGGAGCGTCGCGCCGAGATGCTGGGGGAGAGTCTCGTCGGCAACGTCGAGCGGTCGTCGTGGAATACCGGCCCGGGCAAGGTCCCGAACACCGAACTGCAGCGACTGGTGCAGCGCTTCGGCAACCGTGAGCACATGCTGGGCGTCGTCATCTATGACCCTCAGGGCGCGCTGGTAGCCGCGACCCCGGAACTCGCGAAAACGCTCACCACAACCCCTCCACCGGTAACACAGGCCATCACGCAAGGTTACGGAGAGAGTTCGTTCCTCCGTCTGGGTGCCGTGCCGATTCATATTCTCGCGCTGCCGATTCGCCGTCAGGATGAAGTGTTGGGGGGCCTGGCCGTAGTCCACGATGTGAGCTACATCCGCGCGCAGATCCTTCTCGCGTGGCGTCGGACATTTTTCCGCGTGCTGGCTCAGGGCTTCGTCATCGTTCTCATTACCCTGCTGATTGTCCGCTGGAGCATTGCCGGCCCCATCGCACGGGCGGCGCTATGGATGCGCGGGCTCCGTACGGGAAAGATTTCTGTCCGCCAGGGAGTGCCCGACCTCGATATGTTCCGGCCGCTGGCGCGCGAAGTTGCCACCATGGCCGAGAGTCTCACCCACGCCCGCAATGCAGCCGAAAATGAGGCCCGCCTGCGCGATGCGGCGGAATCCATGTGGACGGCGGATCGGCTGTCGGTGCAACTCCGCACACGTCTGGACGAGGGCCACCTGTTCGTGGTCTCAAACCGTGAGCCGTACATGCATCAGCGAAATGGGAAGGCGGTCGATGTGATCGTTCCGCCGAGCGGCCTGGTCACCGCGATCGAACCCGTCCTCGACGCGTGCGATGGCACCTGGATCGCGCACGGCAGCGGCAATGCCGATGCCGAAGTCGTAGACACCCACGACCGGCTGCGCGTTCCGCCAGATGACCCTCGCTATACCTTGCGCCGCGTGTGGCTAACCAAAGAGGAAGAGGAAGGCTATTACTACGGCTTTGCCAACGAAGGACTCTGGCCCCTTTGCCACATCGCGCACACCCGTCCGCTTTTTCGGGCTGCCGATTGGCAGTACTACCAGGAGGTGAACCGCAAGTTCATGACCGCCGTGCTCGAGGAAATCGAAAATGTCGCGAAACCGGTGGTGCTCGTCCAGGACTATCACTTCGCGTTGCTGCCTCGGATGATCAAGGAAAAGCGGCCGGATGCTCGCGTGGCAATCTTCTGGCATATTCCCTGGCCGAATCCGGAAGCTTTTGGCATTTGCCCCTGGCAGCGCCAGTTGGTGGACGGTTTACTCGGCGCCGACCTAATCGGATTTCACATTCAATCCCACTGCAACAATTTTCTGGAGACCGTCGATCGAGTCGTCGAGTCGCGCGTGGATTGGGAGCACTTTTCCGCGCTCCGCCAGGACCACCGCACCCTAGTGCGGCCTTTCCCGATCAGTGTTGCCTTCACCGGCGACGATGCCCCCGGAAACAACAATACGGGATACGACTACCTAGAACGTTCCGCTCTGCTGCGGAGCCTGGGCGTGGAGGCGACGTTCATGGGAATTGGTGTCGATCGCGTCGACTATACCAAGGGAATTCTTGAGCGGTTCCTTGCGATCGAGCGATTCCTCGAGAAATTCCCCAGCTATCAGGGGAAATTCACATTCGTGCAGATCGGAGCTCCGAGCCGGACACATATCAAGCGCTATCACGACTTGCTCGCCGAAGTGGAAGCCGAGGCGGAACGCATCAATTGGCGTTTCCAGGGAGGAAAGTGGAAGCCCATTGTGTTTCTCAAGCGCCAGCACAGCCATCAGGAGATTGAGCCCTATTACCGCGCAGCCGATCTCTGCCTGGTGACGTCTCTGCACGATGGAATGAATCTCGTAGCCAAGGAATTTCTGGCCGCGCGAAGGGATGAACGGGGCGTTCTCATCCTCAGCCAGTTCACAGGAGCGGCCCGCGAACTGCGGGACGCACTGTTGGTCAATCCCTATGACATCGATCAGACCGCCGAAGCCATCCGCGCCGCTCTGGAGATGGAGCCGGAGGAGAAGCAACTGCGCATGCATCGCATGCGCAAGTACATCAAGGAACACAACATTTACCAATGGGCCGGGAACCTGATCACTGAACTGGTTGAGCTCCGCTTGGATGCACCCGAGGAAGTTCGGGAGAAATCTAGTGCCAGCGTATCCGCAGCATGATTCCGCGGTTCACGCGCGACAAGAATAAGGAAACGAAAGGAGCAACGCATTGAGGCCGGAAGTGCAAGCGCAGCTTGCGCCGTTTCTGCGAACTGTTGCCGAGGCATCCCATGCGGTCCTGCTGGTCGATTATGACGGAACTTTAGCGCCATTCCACACCAAACGCGACCAGGCTTATCCATATCCCGGAGTTGTACCCCTCCTGCAAGAGATCGTTCGCAACGGTCGGACGCGGGTGGTCATCATCTCGGGGCGAGGTACGACCGACGTGCTTCCATTTCTCAATATTCGACCGCGTCCTGAGATTTGGGGAATCCATGGGCTGCAGCGCATGAAGACAGACGAGAGTACAGTAATGCCACGGCTCGATGAAAAAACTCTCAACGGCTTGGTGGATGCCGACCGCTGGCTCGGCTACCAGCAATTGCGTCACAACGCGGAATTCAAGGCTGGCAGCATCGCCATCCATTGGCGCGGAATGAGCGAAGAAGACGCGGAGGACCTTCGAGCCCGCGTATTGCTCGGTTGGCGGCCCATTGCGGAATACAGCGGGCTCGACCTGCTGGACTTCGACGGTGGGATAGAAATTCGCGCGAGCGAGGCCGACAAGGGTGACGCGGTTCGCACCTTTCTCAGTGAAATCAGTCCAGACACGCCGGCGGCTTTTCTGGGCGATGACATCACCGACGAAGCCGCTTTCCGGGCCATGAACGGGCGCGGCATCAGCGTGCTGGTTCGTCCTCGGTGGCGGAAGACCGAGGCGCAATTCTGGCTGAAGCCTCCCGACGAACTCCTCGACTTTCTCGAACTATGGCGGAAGGCCTGTACCGAACACAACTCTTCAGATAGCGGCATGGCCGCGACCGTGAATGGATGACAACCACGGCGCAGTTACCTCTCTCACGAACGCCGGTGAAGCCCTTTTACTTCAACACGTCGGCGCATCTCTTACGCATCACCACGCAGAAAGCGAATACGCTGGCGGAGCTTCTGGATGCCTTGCGCGTCTGTCCGGACGACTCCATCTTTCAGCACGCCTTCCGGACTCTGCAGGAGCTGCACTTTATTCGCGAGGGATTTTCCAACGACTTTGCGCACTGGGCGCTCACTGCCCGCAACGAGCCCGGTTTGGCTGAACAGCTGGCGAGCGTGGACGTGCGTGAGTTTACGTCGCTCGGCGAATTACGCGAGCGATTTGTACAGATTGTGGAGAAGCACCTGCAACTCAATCCCGCGGACGGCCGGCGCATGGCGGAAGAGACGTTCTATTTTTGCGCCGCTGACATCGTAGTGATGCCAACCAAGTTTGTCGCCGAAACCTTGCCAGATTTTGCCAAGGGTCTAAGGGAGGTGAGCGTGCATTCCATCCATCACCATTTCATTGAGGCGCGACTGCGGATCAAGCTGATGTCCAATGATTTCTCGCAGTGGCTGTACGAAGATGTGGGATTGACGGACATAGCCCGCGCGCTCAACCGGATCGATATCTATACGGTGACGCTCGAGGATGTGAGAAAGCAAATGCTTCGCATCGTGGAACGGTCGTTAGCTTAGCTTACTCAACGTGACTCAGATAACGTGAAGTCGGAACACAAGATGAAGTCGCAAGCTGCAACGAATACGCAATCGCCGTCCCCTCATACTGAGGCGCAACCACACGACCGGCCGGTTCTCTCGGCTCAGCCCACGCCCCTGCGTCCGGAGCGGCGCACGCTTCCGCGAACCTGGGAGACGCCACCGGCACCCGTTCCGGCGCCACACCTCGATGACTACCAGACAATTGTCGGCACGGCCGAGCTCGACGAACTGCGCTTTCTTGCTCGCGAACTCAAGGGAAAAACAATGAAGATGGTCAACTCCACCGCGGTCGGTGGCGGAGTGGCCGAAATGCTGAATCGGCTCGTTCCGCTACTCGGAGAGCTCGAAGTTACCACCCATTGGGACGTGATCACGGGAGGAAACGATTTCTTCGAGGTGACCAAGGCTTTCCATAATGCTTTGCACGGCAGTGAGTATCAGCTGACGCGATCGGCACAGGAGATATTCCTGGCCTACAACGAACAAAACCGGCAGCGCATGCAGTTCAGGGAGGACATGGTCGTCATTCATGATCCGCAGCCCGCCGCCCTCATTGGCTCGCGCAAGGACTCGCCGGGACGCTGGGTATGGCGCTGCCACATTGACTTATCGAATCCGAATCCGCAAGTTTGGGAGTTCCTGCGGCCATTCATCGAACAATTCGATGCGGCAATTTTTTCTTCGCAGTCGTTTGCCCGGCAGTTGCCCATCCCCCAATACCTGTTTTACCCCTGCATCGACCCCCTGTCGGAGAAGAACAAGGATCTCGACGAAAGCTTCGTGCAAAAAGTATGCGACGAATTCGGCGTTGATCGCACCCGCCCGATCGTGACCCAGGTGTCTCGTTTCGACCGATTGAAGGATCCGGTGGGCGTGGTGCAGGCTTTCAAGCTGGCCAGAAAATACGTCGATTGCCAACTGGTGCTGGCCGGCGGCGGCGCAAGCGATGATCCGGAAGGCGCACTCGTTCTCAAAGAGGTCAAGGAGGTTGCCGGCGATGATCCCGACATTATCATCCTCGACCTGCCGCCCTGGTGCGCGCTTGAGATTAATGCGCTGCAGCGCGCTTCAACCATCGTGGTCCAGAAATCGATCAAGGAGGGTTTCGGCCTTACAGTCACCGAGGCGCTGTGGAAGGGGAAGCCCACCATCGCGGGCGCAGTCGGCGGCATCCCCAACCAGATCATCCACAAGCTGACCGGCATGCTGGTTCATTCTGTCGAAGGATGCGCCTATCAGATCCGCTATCTCCTCACTCATCCCGATTTCGCCGCACAACTGGGACGGAATGGTCGCGAGCACGTCAAAGAAAACTTCCTGATGACCACCAATGTGCGGCGTTGGCTGTTGCTGCTTCGGACTCTGCTGCGCGTGGGGACCCCGACTGGAACCCCGTTCAGTTAGCTTCGCCTGGCTACAGCAAAGATCGGGCAAGCCTACAGAACGCATTGGATTTCCGCCAAGGACGCCCTCAATATAGGATGGCGCAATGGGCACTGGTGGAGTGTGTCTTGCTAAAACGGTCGTCGAACCGGCGAAACGGCTGCGCGTTTCTGGCCTGATCGCTGCCGCCTTCCTGGTGTTCTGTGTTCCAGCTTACGTTCAAAATGCCTCCAGCGACGCTGGATTGTCGGCAGGTGAACTTCTGCGGAGAGTAGTTAATTCGGAGTTGAAGGCTCAAGCCGATGACCACAGCCACTGGATGTACGAAGTAAAAGCGGGTGTTTCGGGAAAAGAACAAGTGAAGGTGGCTGTTCAGACCCGCGAAGGGTATCTTGATCGCTTGAAATTTGTGAATGGTCAGCCCATCACGCCGGAACAAGAAAAACAGGAAGACCAGCGGATCGCGAGGCTCCTAACAAAGCCCGATGAGCAGAAAAAGCAGCGAAGTGCGCAAGAACAAGATGCCCGGAAAACCGAGCGTCTGTTCCAGATGTTGCCGGACGCAGTGACCGCGAGCTACGGAAAGCGTGAGGGCGAGCTTGTGGAAATTGTCTTCAAGCCAAACCCCCATTTCCATCCCCCGTCACATGAGGCTGCGGTCTTTCACGCGATGGAAGGCCGGATCTGGATTAACCCGAGAGAAAATAGATTGGTAGAAATCGAGGGTCATCCCACCAGAGGGGTGAAGTTTGGCGGCGGCTTGCTCGGTCACTTGGACAAAGGAGGCGAATTTCACATAAAACAGTCGGAAGTGGCGCCGGGTTTTTGGGAAATCACTCTCCTGCATGTCAACATGCACGGCAAGGCTCTGTTCTTCAAGACCATTGCGGTGCAAGAGAATGAAATTCGAACGAATTTTCAGCGGGTCCCTGACAATCTGGCATTGTCTGAAGCCGCTCAACAGCTTCAGAAGCGGTCAAGCGTGAAATCCGCCTTGGTGTCAGGCGGTGCAATTGTCCCAGCCATTGGATCGTCCCAGAGTTCCAGCCACTGATTCACAAAAGCCTAATTGGGAACCAGCACCCCACGAGCGTACAGGTTAAACTGACGATCGCGCGATCGTTTTGACCAGCAATATCCTGGCCAACTTACAGTGAATCGCTGATTGCCGCGCGACCTTCTCGGCTTCACAGTGAACCTTTTAACGGTTGCCGAGGAGGATCAGATCAAATGCCGGACCGAGAAACACTGGAGCGAGCCGAAAAAGACGCGCGAGAAGGTAAGTCGCCTTCAACTCAAGCTGGGGAATTTGTTCGGGAAGAAATCCATCACATTCGCGAGGGGAAACATGGCGTCCGGTCGCCACAACAAGCCATCGCTATTGGATTATCCGAAGCGCGGAGAGCCGGCGTGAAGTTGGATCCGCCGAAGGGCCCGGCTGCCGTCCGAAAGAAAGCTGCTCAAGATGCCGCCGCCGGACGGAAAGCAAAAGAGTCAGTGCACAAAGTTTCGGCCAAACGGTCGCGGGCTGCGGAGGATACCCTCAAGCGTGAGTCTCGCAGTGCAGCAAGTCACGAGGCACTTTCTCGTCAGGCAAAACAGTCTGCGGTCAAGCGCGGGAAACAGAGTCGCCGACAGGCTGCCATGAAAGCGGCGCGAACGCGCAAAGCCGCTTAGATGTCAGACGGCCAACCAAACTCGCACCGGACGAAGAAGCCGGTCACCCGTTGGCACTGGATCGTCGGAATCTCGCTACTGTTCATAGTCGCGATCTCCGTAGTGGGCTTTTTGATCTTTAATGCCAAGCCTATCCTGCGTACACGCGTCGTCGAGACTTTGTCTGCGCGGTTCAAGAGCAAAGTTGAGCTTGAAGCATTTGATGTCTCGCTGATGAAGGGGTTCCAGGTTTCGGGCGAAGGACTGAGACTTTTTGGAGACGGTGACCCCAACAATCACGAGCCCGGAATTCAGCCGCTCATCGCTGTTGCAGAATTCCGGTTTCGCATGGGAATTCGGGATTTTCTTCGCTCGCCCATGCGAGTCAAGACGGTATACGTAAGAGGACTGCGGTTGAATTTGCCGCCCCGAGAGCAGCGCGGCCAAATGACAAAACTGGGGCCCGAGGGGGGAAAGATAAAGATCCTCGTGGATAGCTTTGTCTGCGACGAGGCGCACCTAATAATCAATACACTCAAACCAGGGAAGCTGCCACTTGAATTTGACATCAAGAATTTGAAAATGACGAGCATTGGGCCAGACCGACCCATGCATTTTGATGCGGACCTAACCAATCCCAAGCCCGTGGGGAACGTGCTTTCCAGTGGATCGTTTGGCCCATGGCAGGCAGACAGCCCTCGCGACACTCCGGTAAACGGCACCTATTCCTTCAACCACGCCGATTTGGGGACGATCAAGGGCATTGGCGGGATACTGTCGTCCACCGGAGAATATGGCGGTACTCTCGACAACATTGTCGTGGACGGCAAAACCGATACTCCAGATTTTCGCGTTGCGACTGCCATGCGGATGGTGCCCCTGCATACGGAGTTTCACGCCATTGTGGACGGAACTAGTGGCAACACATCCCTTCAACCGGTAAAAGCAAGAATTCTGAATTCGTCGCTGGTGGCACACGGCTCGGTGATGCGGACCAAAGATCCCGAAGGGCATCGCGTGGAGTTAGACGTGATGATTGAAAAGGGGAGGATCGAAGACCTGCTGAAGCTGGCGGTACGGACGGATCCCCCGATCATGACTGGTTTAGTTCGCTTGAAGACGACGTTTGACCTTCCCCCTGGCGAGTCCGACTTTGCCAAACGCTTGAGGCTGGCAGGCAATTTTCAGGTGTCTGGGGCGCACTTCACGAAGGAAAAGATACAGGGAAAGATTGACGCGCTCAGTATGAGAAGCCAGGGCAAGCCCAAGTTCGCTCAGGACAACATTCCCGACAACGTACAGTCCGACCTGAAGGGTACATTCGGTCTCGACAATGGGCTCATTTCTTTTTCGCAGCTGGAGTTCCGGGTTCCTGGCACCCAAGTGAATCTAACCGGCACATACAGCCTGGATGGAAACCAAATCGATTTTCATGGCAAGGCGCGCCTGGACGCGAAACTCTCGCACACAGTAACAGGGTGGAAGTCGATACTACTGAAACCAGCGGACCCATTTTTCAGCAAGAATGGTGCTGGCACTGAACTTCCGGTCAAGGTTACTGGGATTAAATCAGAACCACACTTCGGGTCCGATTTCGGCCACAAGGGCGAGAGCAAGAACTCCAAAGGCGGCCCCAGAAATTAATCACGCAGGATTTCTATGGGGCTCACTTCTGTGGGCTCACTGCTCTGGGCTCACGTCAGATTGCACCTCGCCTTCCCGTTAGTAAGTTTACTACCAGGACAACCACAGCGATGAGCAGCAAGATGTGGATATAGCCAGCCAGTGTGTAAGAGCTGACCATCCCCAGGAACCACAAGATTAGCAAGATTACAAATATCGTCCAAAGCATACACATCCCTTTCTTAGAAACAACACTGAGATCGGCTGCAAACCGGCTCGGTAAAGACCCTAAGACAGCCGCAGAATACCGCATGACCGTTTTCTCGCGCATACGGTGAATGCCGTACATATGGATCATATTGTTGGTAGTACTGTTTTCCTGGCCGGTTCTTGGCACCTAAGGGAGCAAAGGAGAACGTATGCGCAAAGACGAACTAATGAACGCTGACCTGTTCAGCGAAATCCTCCTGCTGGGAAGCGGCGTCGCGATCGTGGTGGCCTTAGGCATGGTTGTGGTGGCGGCGATTTCGAGTGCAGCGGCGGTGTTGCAATAGACCTTCTACGCGCCTGTCATCTCTTGGGCAAGTCGCCACAGACATTCGGCAATTCGACTACTCGCTACAGACCTTCGACGATTCGACTACGGCTTCCACTGGATTGAAGGTGGTCGTAGGACAGCTTAACTTGTGGATGAGAACGTTGGGTTAAAACAACGTTGGGTTAAAACAAGGAAAGCTGGGATTTCGAGGAGGGTCGCGGTGTGGCCTGCGAGCACTACACCGGTCGAATTATTTGTACGAACCTCTTCGGCGAAACCAGATCATCGATAAGGAGCACCGCAATGAACATCATGAGGAAAATGTGGACATTTCTGATATTCAGCTCTCTGTTGGGTTCGGGGAGTCTGTTTGCGCAGCAGTCGAGCGGCCAGGAAGGTTCCACGCCAGCTGACAATACCACAGTCAATCAGCGGGACCGGAACCCAAACGAACCGACCGCAGACCAGCAAAAAGACACCCCGTCCGACCGCGACATCACGCAGCAGGTTCGGCAGGCGATCATAAAGGATAAGTCTCTGTCGTCCTATGCGCATAACGTGAAGGTCATCACGCAAAACGGCCAGGTGACGTTGAAGGGGCCGGTGCGTTCAGACGAAGAGAAGCGAGCAATTGAGGCGAAAGCGACTGAAATCGTGGGTGATGGCAAAGTGACCAGTGAACTGGAAGTCAAACCGAAGCAGTAAAAAATCTACGAAGATATCGAGGATATAAGGAGACTCATCATGGCAGGAAAACACACAGCAGTATTTGGCATTTACCCCAATTATGCCAGTGTCGAAAACGGTGTCGATGGCTTAAAGGCAGCCGGTTTCAGCAACAGGGACATTTCCGTGCTCTTCCCGCAAACCGCAGGATCGAAGGATTTCGCGCATGAGAAAGGCACCAAGGCTCCGGAAGGAGCCACGGCAGGTGCCGGCACTGGAGTTGTCCTCGGCGGGGCCATGGGATGGCTGATGGGCGTCGGCGCCCTCGCAATTCCCGGACTGGGTCCATTTATCGCCGCCGGCCCGATCATGGCCACGCTCGCTGGAGCCGGAGTCGGAGGTGCGGTCGGCGGCGTCGCCGGAGCGCTGGTAGGAATGGGCATCCCAGAATACGAAGCTAAGCGCTACGAAGGCCGTGTCAAAGACGGAGGGATCCTGATCTCGATCCATTGCGAGGACTCCGACTGGAAAAAACGGGCCAAGCAAACCCTGGAGGCGACCGGCGCTCAGGATATCTCGGCGACCAGTGAGGCGAGCTCCGACGATGCGAAAGTTGATCGGGATCTGCGTCGAGCAGGTTAGCCCGTCCGAGAGAGATGCCGAAGAGCGGCGCCGGCGCGATAGCGTCCGGCGCTGGGGAACATTACTTTCGGCGCTTGCGCGTGAATCTGGCTGGAACTCAATAGAGCAGACAAGGAGCACAAAAAAATGAACTCAGACCAACTAAAAGGCAAATGGAAACAGATGAAAGGATCTGTAAAGGAGCGTTGGGGAAAATTGACGGATGACGACCTCGATGTTATCGATGGTCAGTCCGATCAGTTGATCGGCAAAATCCAAGAAAGATACGGAGTCGCTCGCGAGGAAGCTAAGAAGCAGGTTGACGAGTGGAATTCCAATGTCGCCCGCGGATCCGAGAGTGAGCGCCAACGTGATGTTGAGGAGAAGCGCAAGGCAAGCTAGACCTTCCCCGGTAAATGCCTCTCGCAGGGGAGCCGAATGGCTCCCCTTTTTTCCTTTGCGGTAGTCACGCCAGTGCGTGCGGACGGAGACTGCGCGGTCGCAGCCCAGAAAAGGCGCTCAAACTCTA
>Ga0209528_1000025_pt1 | contig 14399 bp, 14 predicted proteins | sample JacPinW_OM2H0_M3_FD_187970 | JGI IMG/M metagenome (GOLD analysis project Ga0209528, IMG submission 187970) | Forest soil microbial communities from Algoma, Ontario, Canada - Jack Pine, Ontario site 1_JW_OM2H0_M3 (SPAdes) (version 2) | ecosystem: Environmental > Terrestrial > Soil > Boreal...
ACCAGATTCCTCGGAGATGGCGGCACCACCGCCCGCGGAAGCACAGAGCAGTGCAACGGATCAAAACCCTGCTCCCGCCCCGGCAGCACAGGCCGCGCCCGCGCCTCAGCCAACGCCGCCTCCGCCTCCGAGAAAAGTCACGGTGCCATCGGGAACATCAATGGCGATTCGGCTGCTCGATCCGATTGATTCCGAAAAAGCGCAGCCCGGCGAAACGTTCCGGGCAACACTCGACGCGCCTCTGCCGTCGGATGGCGACCTGGCAGTCCCCTCCGGATATGACCTGAAGGGCCACATCGTGGACGTAAAGAGCGCGGGGAAATTTGCGGGACAATCACTGCTGGTTCTGCAGCTGGATTCGATCTCGGTTGGTGGCAAATCGTATGGCATCGAGGCGGACCCATACCGCCGCCAAGGTAAAAATCGCTCGACGAATACAGCCGAGAAGGTCGGAGCGGGGGCGGTGATTGGGGCCATCATTGGGGGCATCGCTGGCGGCGGGAAAGGCGCAGGCATCGGCGCGGCGGCAGGTGGCGGCGTCGGTGGCGGCGTGCAGGCTGCCGGTAAGGGCCAGCAGATTATATTGCCCTCGGAGACGGTGCTGAGCTTCACCTTGCGATCGCCCTTGACGGTGACGTTGACCGACCAGGGCCCCGACTCGGGCCGCCGAAGGCTGGATGCTCCGCAATAGCGCGGTGTAGGTGCGCCTCGCCGGGCGAGCGGAAGTGTGTTCTTGATCTTTTTGCCCGGCAGCGCGAAGTCAGCCGGTTGTCACGAACGGTGTTTCTTCTTTATTCACAATAACTTGCAAGCGGAACTAGTGTCGCAAAAGTACACTGACCTTCGTACTTAGAATGCCCTGCGGCGGCGGCTTATAATCATCCAAATCCAAGCAGACTGGGTACTTAGCCAACGTGGAACCTTTTTTTGAAGCTGCGATCTTCGCTCTGGGGCTGTGCTTTGGCAGCTTCCTGAACGTGTGTATTTACAGGTTGCCGCGTGAAAAGTCGGTAGTAACGCCGCGCTCCGCGTGTCCGCACTGCGGAGATCCGATCCCGCTCTACCACAACCTGCCCGTACTAAGCTGGCTGATTCTTCGAGGAAAATGCCGTTCGTGCCAGCAGCCCATATCACCGCGCTACCTTGTAGTCGAACTCCTCACGGGCTTGATCTTTCTCGGCTGCTACGCCCATTTTGGTTTGACGCTGGCGGCGCTGAAATGCGCTGTGCTCGGCTTCCTGCTGCTGGGGTTGGTCTTCACCGACGCGGAAACCAAGCTCCTTCCAGACGCGATGACTCTGCCCGGGCTAGTCCTCGGAATTGGCTTCAGCCTCGTCGTTCGGGTAAATGACCTGGCTTCGCGAATCATGCCGGGTTTGGTATCGCCCGCGATGAGAAGCGAGATTTCGTGGCGCGTTTGGTCCCTCTCAGATTCACTGCTCGGAGCGGCCGTCGGCGCCTCGTTTCTCTATGGCGCGGCAGCCATTTATCTCAGAGCCCGTGGCGTCGAAGGGATGGGATTCGGCGACGTAAAGCTGATGGCGCTAATCGGCGCTTTCCTCGGAACCAAGCTCACGGTCTTAACCATTTTTGCAGCGTCGCTGGCGGGCTCTCTGTTTGGGTTGAGTACGGTTCTCGCGGTCTGGATCAAGCGCTTTCGCCGCATTGAGGCGCGCGCCACTTCTTCGCGCACTTCTGCAAATCAGGCCCGGCGGCGCGCCTGGCAATCGGCGCGCTTAGCTCTCCGCTATTACGAGATGCCGTTTGGCGTGTTTCTCGGCGGCATGGCGCTTCTGTCGTTCTTGTTTGGAAACCGCCTCCTGCACTGGTATTGGAGGGCGCTGTGACGTTGCTGATGAATCCGACGGCGTTGCGCATGGGCCTGCTTCTGTTCGCTGCCATCGCCGCGTTTGGGTTGGGCTTATTCACGATTCGGCTCCTGCGGAAGAATCTCCTCTCGGAATCCGACTCGCTGAATTCCTCTCCCTTGGCGCCAGAGGGATTGCCCGTGCACGCCTATCACGCCGTCATCCAGCAACTGAAACAGCAAAAGCATGAGCTCGCTGCCCAGCAACTCTCGGACCGCAGAAAAGCCAAGGCCTCCGACACGCTGAGCTCCACCATACTTTCGAACCTTTCCTGCGGGGTACTGTTTTTCAATACCAGCGGTCTGGTGCGGCAAGCAAACGCGGCGGCGCGGAAGCTGCTGGGTTTCGCCTCGCCAGTAGGACTGGATGTCGGCGATCTTTTTCGTACGGCGACACTGCGGCCGGAAAACAATACCCCGGATTCAAGTTCGGGTTCAGGTTCGAGCGTCGAGCGGGCTCTTGCTCCCGCTCTGGCGGGCAAGTCAGCGGTTCGCGGGCTGGTGGTGAACTTCGTCGCACCGGATGGAGAAAGTCACATACTGGAAGTTAGTGCCTCTCCCGTTCTGGCCGAGGATGCGAGCCTCATGGGCACGACACTTGTGCTCACCGACAAGACTGACATCGAGCGCATCCGGCACGATCAAAGAATGCATCAGGAAATCTCTTCCGAACTCGCCCTCGGGCTGCGCGATTCTCTGACGACAATCGCCGGATGCGCGCAGCAACTGGCGCGTAGCCGCGACCCGGAACTGGCGCGCCAGTTGGCCGACGGCATCGCCCACGAAGCAGCGAATTTGGACCGGACCATCGGCAGTTTCCTGGGAGGCGCTCAGGCTGCAACCACAAGTTCTTGATATTAGCGATTGCGGGCCGCGATCAGAATCGCGGGCCTGCGAAAGGATGATCGATATGAAGCACACGAAACTCATGGCAATCGGTACTCTGCTCCTGTTGGGGGTCAGCGGCGCCGCCGCTCAGTCTCTCGGGGATTACGCGCGGGCGGCTCGCAAGAAAAAAGTCGAGCCGACCACGGCCACTCGCCACTACGATAACGACAATCTCCCGACCAGCAGCAACGAAACTCTGAGCGTAGTCGGACCGCCGCCGCCCGCCACTGCCAACGCTGGACAAGGGGCCGCGAATGCGAGCTTCACGCCAGCCACAAAAGCAGCCGCCGATCCCGCTGCGGCGGCTGCCGAGCGCCAGAAGACGTCGGATGAGTGGAAGAAAAAGCTCGACCAGCAAAAACAGAAGCTCGATTCCCTGAACCACGAACTCGACCTCGAGCAGCGCGAATTTCGCCTGCGTGCGGCCGCCTATTATGGCGATGCGGGCACCCGCCTGCGCGACTCCGCCCAGTTTGATAAAGACGGCGCGCAGTACAAGAGCGAGGTCGATGGCAAGCAGAAGGCGATTGATGCCGCGCGACAGGAGTTCGACGAGATGCAGGAGCAGGCGCGCAAGGCCGGAATTGTAGAGAAGGACAAGGACGATGCCAGCGACAAGAAGTAAATCCTTGCTGGCGGGAGAAAAGTAAATAAATCAATCGTGGAGAGCCGGGCGTGCCCGCCCGGCAGGCTCACGAGACGCCCGTCCCTCCACCATTAGAAATCCGCTCCCGAATCTGCCGCGCGTGATGCCGTCCGTGGACCCAATGGAACTTGCGCCACTCGTCGGCCGTCAAGGGTCCAAGGAATGGGTGGTCCATAATTTTCGTCCCCGCGCCGAACCTGCGCTCGCAATCGTCCAGGCCCAAGCCCATTCTCTGAAGTTCAGGTGCGATGGCTTGCTGAACCTCCTCCAGCGGCATTCCCCGCGGTGTCGCGCGTTCCGGAGCCTTGCGGCCTGCCGGCACATACCCAAGATTCACGACGAGCAGCGCAGCCACGCGATGCTTCCACCTGGCGCGTGTCACCAACGGAGTACCCTGCTCCAGGCATTTTGCCAAGCCCCGGTTCGTGTTCTTGTAAGTCAGAAAAAGGTGCTCCAGAATCTCGGCAGCATTCCATTTTCCAACCGGACCCTGCGCCAAGTCGCTTGGCCTGGCGCCCGCTATTGCATCTTCGAGTTCCTGCCGCAAACGTTCGAGATAGGAATCCATGGCGTCGGTTCAGTACAATGATTCGCGAATATGATTCGCGAACGAAAGTCTGACTAGGAAATCCTCAAATGAAAAAACTATTCGTCGCAATTCTAGCAGCAGGACTGATACTACTACTGACATGGTCGGCCGCGTGCTCTTCCGAGCCGGCCAAGCCGGCCGCGTCGGAGACGCCCCAACCGAAGGCACCGGAGGCGATCACCGGAAGCAGCGCATTCTTCAAGTGCTACATCTCCGCCCGCATCTGGGCGCCGGATGCTCAACCATATCGTGTGGAGTCCTACGCTACCGCTAACACCAAGGGTCGGGACGGCAAGGCGGAAGAGTGGCGCGCCGGATTCGCCTCGCCGTCGAAGCACTCGACCAAGTCGTTTACCTGGGCAAACGGCGATATTTCCCACGGCGTGGACGACACCTACAGCCCGACAAATTCCAGCACCCAGATTTTCAATGTCCAGTTTCTCAAAGTAGACACCGACAAGGCCTTCGCCGTCGCTCAGCAGCACAGCGGAGACAAGCTGCTGGAGAAAGAACCCAACACGCCAGTTTTTTATGTGCTGGACTGGAACCGGCAGGCGAATGAACTCCTATGGCACGTAATCTACGGAACCGACCGCGACACCGCCAAGCTGCGGGTAGCCGTGAACGCATCTAGCGGAGAATTTTCCAGGGTGGAGAAGTAGCACTAATGGAGAGCCGGGCGTCCTCGCCCGGCGGGACGGGCCGAGACGCCCGCCACGTCACTGCGCCTTGGCAAGCCTATCCAGCGAAGCATGCGCATCCTTCGCAAACGGACCCTCTGGCAGAATCTTCAGGTACTGCTCGTAGTATTTCCTGGCTTCGGCTTTATCTCCGAGTTTTTCCTGGCACACGGCGAGACGGAAGCTGGCAAGGGCGTCGCCATCTTTGTAATAAAGAGCTTCCTTATAGCGTTCGAGGGCGGCTTTGTAGTTTTTGCGCTTGAAGTAAAAGTCGCCAACTTCAATGTTTTTCAGCGCCTTCATCGGATTCCAGGGATGGAACTCCTGGACGCCGGAAACGTCAATATTCTCGGGGATGTCGAGATCTTCGACGGCCGCCTGGCTGCCAGGATGGCTCTTGGCGTCATTTTTGGGTGGGCTGATATCGATTCTCGTGTCGCGGCTGGAGCTTTCCTCAGCCTCGCGATTGCGGGCGGCAGCCTTGTCCGAGGAATCCTGCGCCAGCGAAACAGTCGTCAGCAGCGCCAATAAAGCGATCAGAAATCGACTACGCACGCCTCTATTGTATCGCGATCCTCGTGGAGAGACGGGCGCCCGCGCCCGTCCACACAAGCGCCAAAAAAAGTCAGGCCGCCCACAATGGGGCGACCTGGTTTGGCAAAGTCCTCCGGGGAGGAGGGAAAACTTGTGATTACAAAGACGGAGGAGTTGCGTTCGCCGTCGGAGTCTGGTCCTTGGGTGTCTGCGCTGGGGTCGTTCCCTCGCCAGTATTTGTCATCAGGCGGATATCCACGCGGCGGTTCTTGGCGCGACCATCGCGGGTTTTATTGGTCTCGACCGGCTTATCCTTGCCCAGCCCGATCAGATAAATCTTGTAGGCCGGAACGCTCTTCTCCGCCGCCAGGTACTGAATCACAGCATTGGCGCGGCGCTGGCTCAGATCGTAGTTGTACTCCGAGGTGCCCACCGAGTCGGTCGCGCCCTCTACCGTAATGATGTATCCCTTGGTAGTGGCGACACTGGCGGCCAACTGGTCGATGGCCTCTCGGGCATCCTTCGTCAGATTGTCCTTGTTGAATCCGAAATGTACAGCTGTCTCAACCACGGGGCGATAGTTATCGAGGTTGACGACGGCATTGGTCAGAACATCCACACGCTGCGACGCGCCGTTCGCCGCCATCTGCGCCTTATCGGCTTCGCTTCCCGCAGCCAGAGCCTTCTGGTCTACCTCTGCGGTACGGGCCTGCACGCCTTGGATTCCAGCTTGAGCGCGCTGATCGACGTCCTTGATGTCTTTCGAATTCTTCGCGGTCATGTCGTCGAGTTCGTTGGTCTTGTTGATCAGCGGCGTCGTCTGTTGACGCACGTAATTCTTGGTTGAACATCCGAGGGATGCGACCATTGTCGCGGCCAGCATTAGGGTCAATTTCAACGAGGTGCGATTCATAAGGTGGAGGGCTCCTTCGCCCCAAATATTGCTCTTCCTGAAATCTATTTTCCAGATCCTGCTAAAAGTCTGTGAACTGGACCCGCTCTTGTTAAAGCACGGCGGATGCCATTTCAAATTCGCGGCAGAAATTGATAAATCATTTTGTATCAATGCCTTGGAAGATGACTGTGGGAAACGCATAAACCCCGGACCCACGCAATCGCGATATAAACCGTAGAAATTTTATACTCTCCGTTTCCCTGACACGAATTATGGACGCCTGCAATGGATTGCACAGCCGCTGGAAGACGACGCGTCATCCTCAATGAGTGATCTTGTCCCAAGCCTTCTCAAACTGCGAAAACAGCGGGATCTCGCTCTTCTGCAGCCCACCGCGCCCCATCACCCGCCAGAGATAAGTCTGCGAAGGCCGGCTGCCCGCATCCCCGGTGTGCGCATCATAGACGGCCAGCACATCTTCCGACGGTCGAGACTCCACCATCAAGATGATGTCGGCATCCTGAGCACGGTACACCACGGTGAGTTTTCCCCACTTCTGGATTGCATCTTCGACACGACCAATGGCGGCGCGATCATCGGGCAACAGGTTGGGATCGAATTGATCGCCATCGTAGGCCGCTACGTATACGAAGCGTGCATTGGCCAGAGTGCGCGGCATCTGCGGAGGGTTCCCCGAGGAGGCGGCAGCGCTCAACGTTGTCAGTGCCAGACTTAGTAGCACCGTTGCAAAAATATTTTTCTTCATATGATTGTCTCTGCTATTACGGATGCTACCGGAGGCACAGAAGATGCAAGGCGCGGACGACCGGCTCACATGACCGGCGGAACACTGATCCCCATCGCCCGAAGAACGCGAATCAGCTCGCGCCGAACCACGGCCGCGGTTGCCAGCAGGAACTCTTTCCGCGCCTGATCGGCTTCGCTCAAGATTGGATAACGATGATAGAAGGTGTTGAAAAGCTGTGCCAGTTGGAACCCATATTTCGCAAGATAAGCAGGTTCAGTGGTCGCGATGCACTGGCTCACAATATAAGAGGTTTTAGAAGCCGCCAGCCAGAGCTCCCAGATATCGTTGGAGGATTCCCCGTTAAGGAACCGAGCAAAATCATCCGTCGAGACGCGGCTCGCCACGTCTCCGCCAGCGCCACCATCGCTCGGAGACGTAGAAACGCGGCCAGAAGCGTCTCGACAAAAACTCTCCGGATCCAACCCGCCTTTGCGAAAAATGTTCGAGGCGCGCACAACCGCATACTGCGCATAAGGCCCGGTGTCACCCTCGAAGCTCAGAGCGTCCTTGAAATCGAAAGCGATCACCGATGGTTTCGTGAACTTAAGCATGAAGTAGCGCAGAGCCCCGATAGCGACTTGCGTGGCAATGCCGGCGCCCTCCGCTTCGCTCAACTCTGGATGACGCGCATCCACTTCCTGGCCAGCCGACGCGATCAGAGCATCCAGGAGATCGTCCGCTTTCACGCCGAAGCCCTTCCGCCCAGAAACCTCGATCCACGATCGCGCCTTATCTTCTTCGCTAAGTGTGTATCCGAGTTCAGCGGCGCAGCGCGGAGTGAGCGCGACCATCTCGTAGGAGAAATGCGTATAGCGATCGGCGGCCTCCCCGTGGCCGAGTCCCCGCAAGGCTTCAATCACCGTATTCTGCGCCTCGGACTGCCGAGCATCGATGACGTTGTAAATCTCAGACACATCGCCAAAGTGGGGATGTTCTTTCTCGCCGTCCGTGGTTGAGATCCAGCAGTCGTGGCCATTCGGATAGCGATAGAATTTCCGATAGCCGAAATCGCGCCCCAGCAGCCCGAACTTCCACATGTGATAAGCGATGTCTTTGCCCACGTAGCCGACCGTGCCGTTGGAGCGAACGATGACCTTCTGATCTTCCTCCGTGATCTTTTCCTCTGTGATGTTTTCCCCGGAGCCTGCCGCCGCCGTCCCCGCCCGACGCATCACCCAGCACCCTTTATTCTTGCCTTCGTCCTCGTAAGTAAGCACAGCGGCTTCCCTGAGCTTCCGAAACGCGGCATCCCAAAAGTGGAGATGAAGTATCTCGCTCTCCCGCGGCAGGAAGTCGTACTCAATGTCGAGCCGATCCATAGTTTCGAGATGTCGCCGAAGCACGGCAACAGAAATCAAATCAGCAATCGCCGCCGTCTCATTGTTCCCTTCTTCAATCGCACGGAGCGTAGCAGCGCGCGCCTGCAGGTTCGCTTTGTCCTCTTCATACCACTGCGAAACACGCGCATAGAGATCCCAGCATACGTAATCAAATCGGGGCGCGGCGGCGAGCGCTTCGATCTGCGCACGGGACTTTTTCTCGATCTGCAGGAATCCAACCACCACGTCAGCAACCTGCACCCCGGTGTTGTCGATATAGTTCTGAACGTCCACTTCCCTGCCCGCAAAGCGCAGCAGCCGGACGAATGTATCGCCCAGAATGGCGTTCCGCAGATGCCCGATATGCGCCGCCTTGTTGGGATTAATGCTCGAATGCTCGACCAGCACTTTGCCGGTGGGAACATCCGCAGCCGGGGATTCATCTGCAAGCGAACGATCCGCGGCAAGAGCCGCAGCCAACTCAGCGCGCCTTACGCAGACATTGATGTACCCGGCGCCGGCCACCTCAAATTTCTCAAAGCCTGGAATCGCACCGACCCCGGCGACGATTTCTTCGGCAATCTTGCGCGGCGCTTTGCGAAGTTTCCGGGCAAGTTCGAAAGCGATCGGCAGCGCATACTCGCCAAATTCGATTTTCGGCGGCTGCTCGACGACGATGTCGGGTATTTCCAAGCCGTAAGTACGGCGCAGAAACTCGCGCAGATGTGCGACCAGCCGGCGTTCTAGATCTCGATACAAGGATGCCCTCTAACTTATTGAAGGAACAGTGATTCTAACAAACTCGCGCCGGACGGCGGGTTTGACGCAAGGGAGAGCGTTCCTTATGATGAAGGTTTCACGCGGCATCGGCGAAAATCCTAACCACAGAGGACACGGAGGTACACAGAGGCACTCTTTCTGGGTTTCCCCTGTGTCCCCTGTGGTTCAAGTTTTTGAATTATGCGTATAGGCTATCTCGACTGTTTTTCCGGCATCAGCGGCGACATGTTTCTAGGCGCGCTCATAAATGCCGGAGTGTCTCCAAAGCTTTTGAAAGACACGGTCAAGGCGCTCGATATCGGCGCCAGGTTGGAGATATCGAAGGTCGAGCGCGGCGGAATTTCGGCAACCAAAGTGGATGTGCACGCCAACGGCGAGAAAGATCTGCCGCGCGAAGTTTTCTGGGAGCAGCAGGAGAACGATCATGCCCACGAACACTCGCACGGTCACGACCATTCTCACGAACATCGCCACGAACACGGTCGCACCCTGAGGAACATTCGCAAGATCATCGAAAAAGCAGCCATCGGCAGCAACGCGAAAAGGACTGCGATCAAAATCTTCGAGGCGCTCGGCCAAGCCGAAGCCGAGATTCACAACGTCTCCATCGATCAAGTCCATTTTCACGAAGTAGGCGCCGTCGATGCCATGGTCGATATCGTCTGCGCCGCGGTGGGAGCGGAATCTCTCGAGGTCGACAGATGGGTATGCTCCCCGCTAAACGTCGGAGGCGGAACCGTCAAGTGCGCGCACGGAACGCTTCCTGTACCGGCGCCAGCAACGCTGAAGTTGCTTCAGAATGCGCCAGTGTATTCGTCGGGACCACAGGTCGAACTCGTGACGCCCACAGGCGCGGCGATCGTCAAGACGCTGAGCACCCGGTTCGCGCCATTTCCAGCGATGAAGATCGAGAAGGCAGGATATGGCGCCGGAACTCGAGATTTCCCCGAGCACCCGAATCTGCTGCGCATAACGATTGGAGAAGTTGAGCCGACAGATCGAGCAAATACACCGAATGACAGAATTACGGTGCTCGAAGTGAATCTCGATGACCTGAGCCCGCAGGTGCTCGCCTACGCCATGGAGCGGTTGCTGGCCGAAGGCGCGCTCGATGTATTTAGCGTCCCAGTGCAAATGAAGAAGAGCCGTCCCGGCGCATTGCTAACCGTCCTCACAAAAATGGAAGACGCGGATCGCTTAACCAAGACGATCTTTGCCGAGACCACAACTCTGGGCGTGCGGCGCCGCGAGGAACAACGACAGACGCTCTCCCGACGCTGGGAAACAGTGGATACGACCTGGGGTCCGGTGCGCATCAAGATCGCGAACCTGAATGGCAGCATCTCTAACTATGCGCCCGAATATGAAGACTGCCGCACCCTGGCGGAAGCGCAGCAAGTGCCGCTCCGGACGATCATGCAGGAAGCGATCCAGCAGTATCTTCGCCGCGAGCAAAAGGCTTGAACCACAGGGGACACTGAGAATCACAGAGAAGAAAGGTTTACCCTGTGATCCTCTGTGTCCCCTGTGGTAAAGATTTAAGCCGGCGAAACAAGACGGAATTCGAATTCTAGTTCTAATGAGCAAAAAGTTTTACATCACGACCCCGATCTACTACGTCAATGCGCGTCCGCACATCGGCCACGCCTACACCACGCTCGCCTGCGACACGATCGCCCGGCGGCACCGCATGCTGGGAGATGACACCTGGTTCCTGACCGGCACCGACGAACACGGTCAAAAAATCGAGCGTGCAGCCCAAGCCGCGGGCAAGACTCCGCAGCAGTTCACCGATGAAATCTCGGCGGAATTCCGCACGCTCTGGGATCGCATGGGCTTGACTTACGATGATTACATCCGCACCACGTCGGACCGGCACAAGCAGGGCGTGCAGGCTCTGTGGAAACGTATAAAAGATAACGGCCACATCTATAAAAGCCACTACACCGGGCAATACTGCGTGTTTGACGAACTCTACGTCGATTCCGTCGGTCCCGGTGCGCCCTGCCCTGAATGCGGCCGCCCCACGGAAACGGTGAAGGAAGAGAATTACTTTTTCAAGCTCTCGGCATTCCAGGACCAACTGATCCGCCTTTACACCGAGCAGCCCGATTTCATCCGCCCCGAGACACGGCGCAATGAAGTGCTCTCGTTCGTGCGCGGCGGCTTGCGCGATCTTTCCATCAGCCGCTCCACGTTCTCCTGGGGCATCCCCGTGCCCGACGATCCGAAGCACGTGATCTACGTCTGGCTCGACGCGCTCGCTAACTACATTACCGCGCTCGGCTATGGCTCCAGCGACACCGCCAAATTCGACAAATACTGGCCCGCCGACGTGCACATGATCGGCAAAGAAATCGTGCGCTTCCATTGCGTCTACTGGCCGGCCTTTCTGCTGGCCGCCGGACTGCCGTTGCCCAAGGGCATCGTTGCGCACGGCTGGCTGCTGTTTGAAGAGAGCAAAATGTCGAAGTCGCGCGGAAATATTGTGCGCGCCGAAACCATCGTGGAAGTACTCGGCGCCGACGCCCTCCGATACTTCCTGCTGCGCGAAGTGGTCTTCGGGCAGGACGGATCGTTTAGTTTCGATGCGTTGGTGCAGCGTTATAACTCCGATCTGGCGAATGGACTCGGCAATCTCGCCAGCCGCACCCTGACGATGATCACGCGCTATTTCAAGGGCGAAGTACCGTACCCCTCGCACACAGCGCACACCCCGGCGGATGCCGCCATTGCGGACGCCGCAAAAAAAGTGATCGCCGACTACGGCGCACTGTTTGACCAGTTTCAGTTCTCGCGCGCTCTCGAAACAGCCTGGGGGCTGGTCGCCGCCGTCGACAAATATATCGTCGAAAATGAACCGTGGGCTCTGGACGAAAAAAAAGACGAAGAGAGCCGCTCGCGCCTCGCAACCGTCCTCTACACCAGCGCCGAAGCGCTGCGGATTGTAACCGCGCTCGCGCATCCGGTAATGCCCGACGCCACCGCGAAGATCTGGGCGCAGATGGGCCTCGGAGACATCAAGAAATTCGACTTGACACAATTGCAGTGGGGACAGCTGCGCCTCGGCACGAAGTTGGGTGAAGTGCAACCGGTGTTTCCGCGGGCAGACAAGTCGGCAGTAGAAAGGATGCAGCAAATGGAAGAACAGAGTGGAGCGACGGGCGTTTCGCCCGTCCAGCCGAGCGAAGCTCGGCAGCCCGCTGCAATGTCGACCAGCCAGACCGCGCCCGCCAAGCCAGCCGCGGTAATTCCCGATGGCAAGATCAGCATTGACGACTTCGCCAAAGTAGAATTGCGCGTGGCGCAGGTGAAAACCGCGGAGCGCGTGAAGGGCGCCGACAAATTGCTGCGCCTCGAAGTCGATCTCGGAACCGAAGTGCGCCAACTGGTAGCCGGGATTGCGGAGGCTTATGAGCCGGAAGCACTGATCGGACGGAAGGTCGTGATCGTGGCGAACCTCGCCCCCCGAAAACTGCGCGGTCTGGAGTCAAACGGCATGATCGTCGCCGCCTCGCCCGAAGGCGGCACGCCAGTGCTGGCGAGCTTTCTGGAAGATGTACCAATTGGCACGCGCCTGAAATAGCAAATTTTCGAGGTTAGAGGTTTGCGCTAAAGTAACGGATAAGAAAATCACACCCTCTGCGATATACTTGCGCCCGACAACACAACCCTCGCATCATGACGGCAACTCCATACAGCGCTTCTACCGCGCCGTTCGACTCGCAGCTTCCGGTTCCAAGCCGCTCCGCCTGGCCTTGGTGGCTGATGACGATCATGTCCGGCGGGACCGCTATCTACGCTGCCCACTATTTCCTGGGCCGCCCAACCGGGCATTTCGGCGCGCACTTTCCTATCCTCCTCGCACACATCACGGGAGGAAGCGTCGCGCTGCTTCTCGGTCCATGGCAATTCTCGACGAAACTTCGCGAGCGCGCGCTGAATCTGCATCGCTGGCTCGGACGCATTTATCCGGCCGCAGTCGCGCTCGGGTCGCTCGCTGGATTCACGCTGGCATTCTTTTCCGAGGAGGGTCCTCCGACACACTTCGGCTTTGGCGCTCTTGCCGTACTGTGGTTCGCCACCGGGCTGATCGCATGCAGGCGAATTCTTCACGGCAACATCGAATCGCACCGCCAGTGGATGGTTCGCAACTACGCGCTCACTCTTGGCGCGGTTACGCTGCGCAACGAGTTGCCTCCGATGCTTGTCGCGCGCATGCAGTTCTCGCATGCTTACGTGATTGTGTCATGGCTCTGCTGGGTTCCGAACCTGCTCGTCGCCGAATGGCTTCTGCGTCGCCAAGCGAGCCAGGTTAACCACTTCTCGCCAGAAAGGGTTTTTTAGACCCAAAGCTCAAAGCGATTTTTCGTCGTCACCTATGTTCATGAACCGGTAGCCACCGACCGCAACCACTGATGTTCATCGACTCCCACGCCCACCTCGAAGGCAAGCGCTACGACACCGATCGTGCAGAGGTGCTGGCACGTGCGAAACAGAACGGGATCGAAGCCTATCTAGCCATAGGAAACGGTGACGGACCCGACACGGCCGACTGCGGTATAAAGCTGGCGGAAGAATACGACCGCAAGCCAGAGTATCCGCGAATATGGGCCAGCGTGGGAATTCATCCTCACGAAGCAAGTCTCGCCAACGAAGCCGCGGACGCCAAAATGCTGCAATGGGCGCACCATCCCAAGGTGATCGCCTGGGGAGAAATCGGCCTCGACTATTTTTACGACCACTCGCCCCGAGAAATTCAGAAAACAGTCTTCGTGCAGCAAATGGAGTTGGCAAAGGCGGCGAAGTTGCCCATCATCATTCATTGCCGTCCATCCGACAACAGCGAGAACGCCTGGGAGGACTGTCTGCAGATGATCTCCGAGTACTGGACTTCCAGCGGATTGGGCGGCATTCTGCACTGTTTCACCGGCGGCGTCGACCATGCGCGACGCGCACTCGATATGGGTTTCATGATTTCTTTTGCAGGCAACATCACCTTCCCCAAGACGCAGCCGATCCGCGATGCGGCGCAGACGGTTCCGCTCGACCGCCTGCTGATCGAAACCGACTCACCCTACCTGGCGCCGATCCCGCATCGCGGCCAACGCAACGAGCCCGCGTTCGTGACAGAGGTAGCCCGCCAGATCGGCGAACTGCGCAACTTGCCCGCGGAAGAGATCGGCTCGCAAACCACCCAGAATTTTTACAAATTCTTTGGCCTCGCGGTGGACAATGCGGACCGCACACTTTGACTCGCAGCTTCGCACGATTTTGTCATCCTGAGCGAAGCGAAGGACCTGCTTTCCTGGCCTCGCTTTCGTCGGCGCCCAGCCTTCGCAGATAATGTCTCTTCTGTTACTCTCAGGGGTACATATTTGGGGTGAGCGATT
>Ga0209528_1000026_pt1 | contig 14322 bp, 10 predicted proteins | sample JacPinW_OM2H0_M3_FD_187970 | JGI IMG/M metagenome (GOLD analysis project Ga0209528, IMG submission 187970) | Forest soil microbial communities from Algoma, Ontario, Canada - Jack Pine, Ontario site 1_JW_OM2H0_M3 (SPAdes) (version 2) | ecosystem: Environmental > Terrestrial > Soil > Boreal...
GGAGCCGCAGAGCGATTCCGCAACCAAGATTCCGGCTTCCAGCGCATCGCGAATCTCGCCCGGAGTTAGCTGGCCCACCGATTGCGTCACCAGTCGCTCGCCCAAGTCGTTATCCGGCGCAAGGTCGCACGCCGGAACGCGCCCGACTCGCGGATGTCCCGGCAGATCCACTGCATTCGCCACCACCGTCGCCGCAGCATCGGCCATCGCCGCTGTATCGGCCAGCACTGTGACCGCATCCGCAATGCCCAGCGAAAAACTACGCCCGCGCCAGCCGCTAGTGGCGGTCCCGCGAATCGGGTCGCACGATGCAATCGTGGTGGTCCCGAACAGCGAGGCTCGATCCGGACGCTCCACCATGCCCACTACAAATTTCTCGCTGGGCGCGAGGTGAAGCGCAATGTCACCGCCGTCGTTCACGTAAGCCCGCGAGAGTTTCGCGGCTGAGGTCATTACTTCGAGAATTTCTTCTGCCACTGCGCCCGCCACCGCTGCCATGGGAGTAATGAAGATCCGCGAAGCGTACGGCCTCACTGCGGCTAGCATCCGGCGCGCAATTGCACCCGCCGGAAGACACCCATCCTCGCAGGCAGGCCGCCGCAGAAACTCAAGCTCGCCGCACAACTCATCCAGAATCCCGACGAACCGAGCTGCCGCCGCGCGATAAGCGACTTCGATTTCGCTGACCGCGCCGAAAGCTTCCACGATCACATCGATCGGTCCGTCGTGCATGTGCAGGCGGCGGCCATCGGGAAGCATCCGGATCTGTGCTCGGTTATTCACTCCTGTTCTTCTCCGAAACCAGCGGCCAGGGATTATCCGGCCGCGCCGCAAGTCGCCGGCGGCTCTCCTCATCCCGGTTGATCGACGTGATCGAACTGAGCGGCCGAACGTGGTCCATATATCCACCGAGCGTCGCGTAGTCCGATAGCTTCAGGGTGAACTCGATCGGCGCCACCAGCGCCGGCGTCGGAACGTAGCCGAATGCATTTTCCGGCATGCGGCTCACGTCCGCCATAATCGTAATTCCTCCGCCCGGCCAAACGTAAACCGGCGCGCCTCCACAGGTCACGCGAGTGAGCGCGTCGCGTACGGAATGCGTCAGCTTCACCGGATTCTCCGTCACCCCCGCCCGCAGCGATCCTCCCGCTCCGCCCATGAACAGCACCGTGCAGAGTGCGGGCTCGCAGTTTTCCCGAATGCGCTCGACCGATTCGCGCAGGGCAGCCGGCAATTCTTTCTCCACGGGATGAAGCGACTCGTCGAGTTCGAAATACGCGTGATGCTCGCCCGTGGTGCTCACCATCAGCAAACGCAAGCCGCGCCGGGCGACCTCGCGATCAAACGGACCAAGAATCGACAGCGGATCGTCAATATTAGTCCCTCCCCAGGACGTGCCCGGCTCCGCGACCCGGAAATATCTCCCCGGCGTGGATCGCCGTCCCTTTAGCTTGATCCCAGATTCCGGCACGCCCAGCAGCTTTCCCGCCTGGTGTTCTGACAAAACACCCGTGATGTGATCATCCACCACCACGACCTCATCCACTTTTCCAAACCACTGTTTCGCAAACATGCCGATCGTCGCCGAGCCGCAGCCCACGCGCATGCGCTCTTCCTGCACGCTATCCACAATGGGCGCTTTGTCGGCCTGCACAATAACCGTTGCGCCATCGTCAACCTTCAACTCGACCGCTTGGCGATTGCACAGGTTCAACAGCGCGTCGCAGGTGGCCGTGCCTTCGTGACGACTGCCGCCAGTGAGGTGGCGCACGCCGCCGAGCGACAGCATCTGCGATCCGTATTCGTTCGTCGTGACGTGTCCAACAGCCTCGCCCTGCGCGCGTACTGTGCTGCACTCGGCTCCCAGATGCCGATCGGTGTCGATCTTCAGCTTCACGCCGCAATAACTGAAAATCCCTTCGGTCACCACCGTGACCATATCGACGCCTGCGACTTCCGACGAAATAATAAAAGGGGCAGGCTTGTAATCCGGATACGTCGTCCCCGCGCCAATCGCGGTCACAAAGGTTTCCTCGCCGCTCAGGAGCGCGCCGTCCCACTCGCGGGACTTTTCCAGAAAGGGGACAACCGTGTCGCCACGCGATACTGCGCGCTCCAGCACTACATGCGGATCGAGCCGCACCAGTTGGCCATCGGCATTCGCATAACGGTCGCACGCGCCCGTTCTTCCTGGCTTGATGTAGCACAGCACCGGACAGGCGTCGCAGCGAATCGCGTCGTCAGCCACGCGCTTCCACCTTTTGTGCCGCGAGAATCGCGGCTCGTACGCGGTCGGGAGTGGCTGGGATTTTTCGCACGCGGATTCCGATCGCATCGTGCAGCGCATTCAAAATCGCGGGAGCCGTCGGAATCACTGCCTGCTCGCCAATCCCCTTCGCTCCAAACGGGCCAATCGGCGAGGGATCCTCGATCAAAATCGATTCCACTGGAGGGATATCCCCAGCTGATGGGATCAAGTAATCGTGCAGGTTCTCGCCCTTGCCGGGAAAGAATTCCTCCATCAAAGCCATGCCAAGTCCCTGCGCGACTCCGCCTTCAATCTGCCCCTCAATCAACGTCGGATTGATCGCGCGCCCCACATCGTGCGCCGCCGTGACTTTCAACACGCGCACCGTGCCGAGTTCTGTGTCTACCTCGATCTCCGCCATGTGGGCGCCAAATCCGAACACCGCGTACGGAACCCCCTGCCCGTTCTCGTCCAGCGGACTAGTCGGAGGATCAAACGTCGCCTCACTCGTGATCACGTATCCATGCTCATCAAGAGGCAAACCTCCGAGCGTGAGCACGTGCGACCTATCACCGTCTCGCACGATCACGTCGCTATCGCCAGCATCGCCACCGCCAAAATGGATACTCGCACAGTCACAGGCGCCCGCGAGTTTGAGAATTGCGCGCCGCAGTTTTTCTCCTGCCATCTGCGCAGCTTTTCCGGTGACTAGCGTCTGACGCGAAGCGGAGGTCTTGCCGCAATCCGGCGTGATGGCAGTGTCTCCGGAGAGCAGGTCGAAGCTTGCAATCGGCGCGCCCAGCGCATCAGCACAAATCTGGGTCACGATCGTGTTCGAGCCCTGCCCAATATCCACGGCGCCCTGGTGCAATACGATTCGCCCGTTGCGCTTCAATCCGATTCGCACCGTCGACGGATTGGGCAGGGAAGTATTCCCACACCCATACCACATTCCCGCGACACCAACGCCGCGCCGCAGCGCACCCGTTGCATTCAAATTGAATTCCGCAGCCTCTCGGCGCGCCGCCTTCCATTTCGTCCGCAACGCTTCCAGGCAAGCACGAATTCCCACACCCTCGCCAAGAACTTGTCCAGTGACTGTGGGGGTGTGATCGTCAAGCGAGTTCAGAATGCGGAACTCCAACCGGTCCATCCCCACGCGATCTGCTAATTCGTCATACAGTTGTTCTTGCGCAATGGCAGCCTGAGGAACTCCGAAGCCACGAAACGCCCCCGCCGGCACCAGGTTCGTATGCACCGCCCGCGTTAACGCCCGGTAATGCGGCACGTAATAAGGACCGGACGCATGCACCGGTACCCGCGCCGATACCGTCGGCCCCCATGATGAATACGCTCCAGTATTAAAATCCGCCTCGAAGTCGAGCGCGAGAAGTTTGCCTGCTTTGGAGCAGCCTCCGCGAAGCCGCATGCGGGCCGGATGCCTCTTCGTGGTCGACACAATCGACTCGGTCCGCGAATAAACCATGCGCACCGGTTTCCCAAGATGCCACGCCGCCACCGCCAGAAACGGCTGCACCGAGAGATCAAGTTTCGAGCCAAATCCTCCACCCACTGCCGTTGGGATAATGCGCACCCGCTCTGGCGCTATTCCAAGGATCGCGGCTATGTCGCTTCGATCCATATACGGAGACTGCGTACACGCCTGAATCTCGATCTGGCCGCCGACGCGCCGTGCGAATCCGGCTTCGGGTTCGATGTAGGCGTGCTCGATAAATCCGGTTTCGTACTCGGCGTCTACCACGACGTCGGCTGCGTCCAATGCCTTGTCGACGTCGCCACGTACCACCCGCCCCCGCACCAGAATATTTTCGGGGCGGTTCTCGTGGATCAGCCTTGCTCCCGTCGCCAGTGCAGCGTCGATATCGCTGAATGGCGGCAGTTCTTCCCAACTCACAGGAAAGTCCGGAGTCTCAAGCGCCTCTACTGCTGCCGCTTCACCAACCACCGCTGCTATCGCTTCTCCGCGATGGCGAGCCTCGCCCTCGGCAAACACTGGCTGATCCGCGAACTTGCTAATCACTCCGTAGCAATTCTTTCCGGGCACATCCTTCGCAGTGAAGACGGCTTCAATCCCCGAATGATCTCGAACAAACGCCGCCAGATCGCCGAAGTGAAAGCGCGCCCGGTGATAAGGACTGCGAATTGCCCGCACTGCCATGGCGTTAGCTGGAGTTTCATCCGCGCCAAAAATTTCGCTGCCGTCAACCTTCTGCTTTCCATCCAGCCGGACCAATCTTCTTCCCACCGCCTCGCCCGCCGCGGGTGACATGGCCTCCGCACCATCCGATCCAGCCTCTTTCACCCCGACATCGAGAATCGCAGCGATGATCTTGCGATATCCCGTGCACCGGCAAAGCACGCCCCCGATCGCGTCCATCACCTGGTTCTCGTCCGGCGAAACGTTTCTCTCCAGCAAAGCCGTCGCTGCCACCAGCATTCCCGGAGTGCAAGCCCCGCACTGCGCAGCGCCGTGGGTTAGAAACGCTTGCTGCAATCTTGCGCCGACAGACGTGTCAGCCAGCCCTTCTACCGTCGTAACCTCGCATCCCTCCACCTGCCCCGTCGCCACCAGGCACGCGCAAACCGGATCTCCATCCAACAGGACCGTGCAGGCTCCGCAGTCTCCCGCGTCGCATCCCACCTTGGTCCCAGTCAGTCCAAGTTCCTCTCGCAGCACGCGAGATAGCCGCTGCAATGGTGAACTGGAGACGCTCACCACTCGCCCGTTCACACGGAACGCGATGAACTGCGCGTCTGTCTCCGTCCTTGGCTCTCGAGTCCCAGCCATCAGCCGTTCTCCGCGCACGAGTTCAACGCCCGCTGCACCAACCGCAGCGAAGCATCCATCCGGTATTCCGAAGTGGCTCGCACATCATCAATCGGCGAGAGCGGAGCCAGATGCTCCGGCCCCACCACTTCGCCAAGGCCGTCGCGCACCGAAGCCCCGACTAAGTCACTTTCAAGTGCACGCAAGCGCCGAGCCATGGCCGAGCACGATCCCACTGCGACCCGCGCCTCTAAGATTCGGCGATCGCTTACCAGCAGCACCACCGCGACCATCGAAATCGAGATCACCAGATAACGGCGCGCGCCCAACTTCACAAACGTCGACGCCGCATTTTCCAGCGCGCGTGGAACGAGGACCGTCGCTAATAACTCATCTGCTTTTCGTTGCGTCTTCCGATTCCCCACAATAAAATCAGCTAGCGGCAGCCTCCGCACGCCGACGTTGGAAACCAGTTCCACCTCCGCATCCAGCGCCAGCAGCGGAGGCACGCCATCGGCTGCCGGCGATGCGTTGCACAAATTCCCCGCAACCGTCCCACGATTTTGTATCTGGACCCCGCCCACCTCGCGGGCGGCACTCTTCAAGGCGTCAAAGCAGCGGGGAAGCGGAGTTCGGATGATCTCGCTCCACGTCGTCAGCCCGCCAATGTGGAAGTAGTCCGCGTCGGTCGACACGCCGCGCAGTTCTCCCAGTCCTGAAACGTCCACCACAGGTCCGCGCACCACCCGGTCGCCGAGCGCGGGATAAAAATCCGTGCCTCCGGACAGAATCTGAGCTTCCCCGGCGGCCAGCAGCGCCATCGCTTCATCCAGTGTTCTGGGCTTGATGTAGGACGCTTTGATGTACAACGATTGAGTCCCCGGAGTGAGGTTCCTGTCCCGTTAGAGTGCAGGATGTTCGCTATTTGTATAGCAATCACCCCGATTTGTACAGCACTCGCTCCCCGCGCTGCCTGAGCTCAGAATCGCCTCCAAATGCCGGTGTGCGTCCGACCGCGCCCGACATTGATTTACCCGACAATGATTTATCCTGCAGACGATTTACCAGGCAGACGATTTGCCACACAATTGATTTGCCCCGCAACCAGCAGTGTGTAATCCTGTTCAGCGCACGCCGATCAAGCGACGCCGGGAGAGTCCTGATGCGAACCAAACTTTTTCTATGCCTGATCCTCTTTTCCTCGTTGACCTTCTGGGCTGCCGACAAAATCACACCCCTCAACATCAAGCAAGGCCTCTGGGAAATGACCGTAACGCATTCCATGACCGGAATGCCCGCCATCCCTCCCGACACTCTCGCCAAGATGCCTCCGGAGCAGCGTGCCCGCGTGGAAGCCGCAATGAAGCAGAGCAGCATGGGCGGGCCAACTGCTGATGTCCACAAAGAATGTGTCACCAAGGAGAAACTAGACAAGCAATCCGCTTTCAGCGACAACCGCAAGGAATGTACCCGTACGGTCCTGAATTCCACGGGCAGCAAGCTCGAAATCAAGGTTCACTGCGAAGAAAAGCAGTCATCCACCGATGCGACTCTACTGCTGGAAGCCGTGAGTTTCGATAACGTCAAGGGCTCGATGCAGTCTGTCACCAACACGACCGGTCGCACCATGAACATGAACTTTACCTTCAGCTCCAGATACCTCGGCCCCGCCTGCGGAGATGTCAAATAGTGCCCCCGCCCATCCCTCGAAATATTGCTGCCAACCGGTAACCAAAAAAAACGCGCAGCCGGCAGGCTGCGCGCAGGAAGAAAGCTTTCCGGTTATCGACCCGTAGCCATCGCCATCACTTTTGGCTGTGTCTGTTCGGCTCGACCCACGTACATCTTGTATGACTGGTATACGGCGAACAGCACTGCCATCAGAGCTGCCAAGGTTGCCAGTCCGCTGAAGGTGCTGAAGGCGGTGGCAATCGCGGTCAATCCCGCACCGATTACGTAGTTCGGGAACGACCACAGAAAGACCTTGTGCCAGAGGGCGAAAGGATTGCCGCCTTCTGTTAGCCCGATGATGCTCGCTACCGGCGCCGTGTTCGCCACGAAGTACGTGGCTGCGGCCAACACCAGCGACATCGTGTGCGCGACCACGCCGGCCCTCACGATCTGGCTATGGTAGGCCAGATAGGCGAGTCCGGACGCGTTCAGCAGTGTGCATGCGTTGAATACAAATTGGATTGGTTTCGTTTTATTCCCGCCGGACGTGTAGGATTGCGCGATCGCCGCCGTTACTGCTACGAGCAGGCTGGAGAACAATCCCAGTTGCGTGACTCCGAGAAGAATGACGGGCAGATTTCCCGACATCGAGCTCGTCATCCCAGGCAGCTTCACCTTGAGGCGCGAACTCAGTGCGGCTGCCGCCATCAGGAGCAGCAACTGTGGCCAGGCTTGCGTTTGCCATCTGACTACGCCGAACGACAGAGCGCACAGACTGGCAACGGCCACCATTCCGATCATGACTTTCGCTTTGATTGGTAGAGTATTTGTCATGGTAGTCTCCGAATATGGTCTCAGTCGGTTGTCTAGTTTTCTCCATCGTCGCCGTCACTGAATGCTGCCATCGGACTGACGGTTGTTGAAGTGGCGCCCCAGACTACACTGAAGCCAGATACGGAGCTTGCACCCCAAACTACGCTGGTGCTGCCCCAAACTACCGAGTTGCTTGTGATCGTGTTCGCTCCCCAAACCACTGAGTTTCCCCAAACCACTGAAGTAGCTCCCCATACAACGCTGGTGCCACCCCAGACCACCGAGGTGTTCACTATAGAAACAGTGCCGGTGATCGGGTCATAGACTGCAGTCGGAGAAACTGCTACTCCGGTGGCGAGGTCGGTATTGTTAAGAGCGGCGTCTATGTCCAGATACCCCGCTCCGTAGGTGAAGATGTCGTATTGGTTCGCGTAGTTGTTTCCGTAGTCATCCCGTGACTGGGTATATTGATTGAATCCTTTCCACGCTGTCTTCATCAAGCGCGCTTTCACCTGATCGGGAGTCAGCGAGGGATTCTGCTGCAACATCAGCGCGACCGCACCGCTCACCAGCGGCGTCGCCATGCTGGTTCCGCTCAAGCGAAAGTACTTTGGAGTTCCGACGAGCGGGGCAACTTCAAATTGGGAATAGTTCCTATCCAGCGTGCTGCCCGCAGCACGCAAGGAAACCAACCGGTTTCCCGGCGCGACCAGGTCAGGTTTTACCAGGTGATCGACCAAGGTCGGGCCTTTGGAGCTGTAGCTGGCAATCGCATCGTCGATCCGCGTCGCCGTGGCCATGGTCCTCGTCGCTCCCACCGTAATGACGGCAGGATCGTTGCCGGGAGCGCCGATCGTGGCGAAGCCGTGCGTACCCATCGATTTGTCTCGCCCACGGTTGCCCGCAGCCACTACCACGACAATGCCAGCCTGCCAGGCGGATTCCACTGCCTGGCAAACCGGATCGAGGGTGTAGCTCTCGTACACCGGACGTCCGAGAGACATGTTGATTACGCGGATGTTGTAGGTACTTTGCAGCGCAATCGCTTGCTGGATGGCGGCGATCACCTGGCTGTCAGTGCCCAATCCATTCGAATCCAGCACACGCAGGCTGATAATGTTGACGTTTGGAGCCACGCCGGCATATTTGGCTAGATAGCCGTTGCCTGTGCCGGAGTTGGCCCCCGTGCCACCGATCAAGCCCGCCACGTGCGTGCCGTGTCCGAACTTGTCCGAGGTCGTGGTGTCGCCGGCGACAAAGCTCTGGCTATACACCACGCGGCTGGCGCCGCTGGCATCGTGCAGGTCGCCATGATCGGCGACTCCGCTGTCGATGATGGCCACGCCGACGCCGGTGCCATCCAACGCAAACTGCGCTGCCGCAACATCCGCCTCGACCGCGGTCGTATATTCCTCGTTCGTCGCAGTCAGGCTTACGGGACGGTCTGGTGTGATGTAGGCGACATTCGGATCCTGCGCCAGTTTCGCCAGCATGCTGACCGGTACTCGCATCGTCACCGCACGGATCGTGTGCAGCTTCGACTTGATCGCTGCGCCACCCGTTTGCATCGTCCTGATCGACGAGGCAGTGGGCATCTGGCGGTACTGCACGATGACGGTCACCATGCTGGTCGCTCTTGCTGGGCTATTCGCGCCTGCCGCCCGCTGCTCGAGATCTCTGGAGAATTTGGCTGTCGGGCCGGCGTAGGACGGCATGGCCGAAAGCATCAGCAGTGCCAGTCCGAGAACCCGACCCCAGGCAGCGCTGAACGCTGGAGAACTAGGCGGACGGCCTTCGCGTCCGCATGTGATCTGCGATCTATCATTGTTATTCATAAGTTTCTTGGCGGCATTTTTCGAGGGACATGGCATACACCAAGTCCTTCTTGCCTGGCCTCTAATGGGCAATCGCGAGGCCAATTACAGCATGGTTAAGCTTAGTGTTTACAATAACTTACCTGCGGAACGCGGCGAGGCGCGAGGGGACAACTTGGCCCATCACAGGGGTTCGGTGCTGCCACCCGGTCCGCAACTCATTTGAAATAAAGGCGGGGCAGGCAGGGAAGCCTGCTTGGGACAAAGTGGCCCGACTGGTAGGGGTTAGTTCTCAGTTCCCGGTTCTCAAATTCTCGGTATAAAAGAACTCGGGCTGCCACTGCGAGCTGCGAGCCGGGAACTGAGAACTTGTCACGGCTGTGCTCGGCTCGGAGCAAGCACCGGACGCAAAGGGGCACTCAATCCGCGCATCACGCCCTCGAATTGTTGGATATCGAGAGACTGAGGCCCGTCAGAAAGCGCGCGCTCCGGACAGGGATGCACCTCGACGATGAGGCCGTCCGCTCCGACCGCAATCGCCGCCCGCGAAACCGCTCCGATGAGGCTCTGCTTGCCGGTGCCATGCGACGGGTCGGCCATCACCGGCAGGTGCGAGAGTTCTTTGGCCAGGGCGACGGCGGCTAAATCGAAGGTGTTGCGCATGCCGGTTTCGAAGGTCTTAATTCCGCGTTCGCAGAGCACAACCTGATCGTTTCCGCCGGAAAGCAGGTATTCCGCCGCCAGCAACCATTCCTTGACCGAAGCCGAGGGTCCCCGCTTGAGCAAGATGGGTTTCTTGATGGTCGCGAGTCTACGGAGCAACGCAAAGTTTTGCATGTTGCGCGCGCCGACCTGCAGCATGTCGGCGTACTCACAGATCAGGTCCAAGTCTTCCGTACTCATGACCTCGGTGACCACCGGGAGGCCGGTGAGTTCACGAGCTTCGCGCAGAATCTTCAGCGCTTCAATTCCCAAGCCCTGGAACTCATACGGAGAGGTGCGCGGCTTATAGGCCCCGCCGCGCAGCATGGTCGCGCCTGCGCGCTTCACCCCTTGCGCAGTCTCCAGCAATTGCTCGCGCGATTCCACCGAGCAGGGACCGGCAATCACGACCACTTCGGGACCGCCGATTCTTACGCCTCCCGTCTTTCCTCCTCCAACTTCGACCACCGACGGCTGCGGCCGCGTTTGACGGCTGACGAGCTTAAACGGTTGGGCGATCGCGACGACGTTGTCCACGCCCGGGGCGACCGAAAGAGCCTCGATTTCGTGGCGGCGCCCACCGCTGCCGACTGCCGCAACGATGGTGCGCTCGGTGCCTCGGGTGACGTGAGGCTGGAATCCGGCTTCGCGGATACGTTGAATGATGTGGTCGATCTGCTGTTCGGTGGCGTTGTCGGACATGTTCACAATCATGGCGATGACCCTTCCTTTCCTTTGCCGCCAAAAACAAAAGCCGCGATAGAATCGCGGCTTTGGCGGAATCTTTGAGCTGTTCTCTATTTTCCTGGCGACTCGCTCCGATTCTGCACCTCCGCCGCAAATGGAAACCAATAGCGGCCAAACAGGCGGAACATGCTAAATCGTGTCATAGAGATGTCGAACTGTAACCTTTGAAGTGCCGACCTCTTCTAAAATCTAAATCTTGCGAAACCAAAATTACTGCGGTATGGAACTGGCAACATTGGAGAAAACGTTGTTGGCGTTTCCGCCGATGAGACGCACCGTGCCGATTACCAATACCAGGATGACGGCGAGCATGACGGCATATTCAGCAATGTCTTGCCCCTGTTCGTCCTTGCTAAGACTGCGAAGATACTCAACCATAGATCCTCCGGGGGGGAAGTGGCGTAGCTAATAATGCCGACTCGGACGGCGATTGTCAAACGCAGCCGGAGTTGATTTCTTTTACCAGAGCAGGAACTCGCCGCTCAGGTGAAAATCTGAGCCGGACGCGTAGTTTACTTCCTCGTCACAAATGCCATCGTGCTTCGAACGGTAACGAATCGCTAGTGTACTGCCGCCGCAGAAGCTCTCGGTACGATCGGACGCTGAAGTAGCGCCGGCGTCCCGCCGGCTTCACCGCTCGATACGATCGGAGCCGCTCTATCGCTCAAGAGTTGGTGCGCGCCCTGGGCGGCGTAGTCGAGCACCGGTCCCGGCACCACTCCGAGCCAAAGCGTGGCCAGCACGCACATTGCAATGGCGAGCCCTGCCGCGACCGGCACAGGAGTAACGGGAACCTCGCCCCGGCGGGGCTCACGCATGTACATCATGACGATAATGCGGAGGTAATAATAAGCGCCCAAGGCACTATTCAGCACCAAGATGATCGCCAAGCCAACCAGATTTGATTTCAACGCGGCAGTCAATACGTAAAACTTCGCGAAGAACCCCCCGGTGATCGGAATACCGATCAATGACATCAGAAAAAATGTGAAAGTGGCGGCCAGCATCGGGGACCGCCTGCCCAAGCCCGCATAATCTTCGAGCGTGACGTATTTTTCGCCTGCGTTTGCAAAATGGCTGACGACGGCAAATGCTCCTACGTTCATCGCGGCATAGGCGGCGGTATAAAACATCGCCGCGGACGTGCCCAGTTCCGGCTGTGCCGCAAACGCGACCAGCAGATATCCGGCGTGGGCGATCGACGAATACGCGAGCAGGCGCTTGACGTTGTCCTGCACCAAAGCGCCAACGTTTCCCAGGGTCATGGAAAGGGCGGCCGATACCCAGATAAGCCAGAAGCGTCCGGGCGCGTTCGCTTCGAACATGACCCGCAGCAAAACCGCGAATGCCGCCGCCTTGGGGCCGGTCGACATCAGCCCGACGACCGGAGCCGGGGCTCCCTCGTAGACATCAGGAGTCCATACATGGAAAGGCGCCGAGGCGACCTTGAACCCCAATCCCACGAACATGAGCGCCGTCGCAAGATACGCCAGGACGGGTACATTGCCGGAGCGCAGCACCTGGCTGATGGCGTCAATGTTGGTCGATCCGGTCGCGCCGAACATGAGCGCGACGCCGTAGAGGAAGAACGCCGTGGCGAACGATCCCAGCAGAAAGTACTTCAGAGACGATTCACTGCTCGAAGCTTCGCGCCTCCGCAAGCCTGCCAGCACATACGTCGAGATCGATGAGATTTCCAGGGCAACAAAAATAAGCACGAGTTCGATTGCGGACGACATCAGGCACATGCCGACCGTGCCAAACAAGACCAGACCGTAGTATTCGCCGGCGCGGATGCGCTGCACCCGCAAATACTCGAATGAACTAAGGATAACCACCGCCGCAATTGCGATGACGAGGAAGTGAAAGAAGACGCTGAAGCCTTCCACCCGAACCATGTTCCAAAAAGCGGTTCCGGGATACTGCGCCATCCAGAACGTTGACGCCAGTGCGGCAAGAGTCCCAATCAGCGCGATAGCGCCCAGCGCTTGATGACTGTTGTCTTCGTCGAGCAGTGGGTCCACGACCATAACCAGCATTCCGAAGAGCGAAAGCACCAACTCTGGCAGGATGCGCATGTAGTCGGCGCCTTGCGGCAGCATGGAAGTCTGCACCTGCGCCAGCAGGCCGGGCAATGAATGCGCGGATACCGTTATAGTTATCGCCATCATCGTCATTGGCCCACTACCTTGCTGGCCAATTGCGTGAAGGGGGCGAGCGCCGCTTGCACCGCCGGATCAATCGCACTGAGCCACACCAGGGGCGCGACACCCATCACCAGAGCAGCGACCGCAATCGGAGATAGTGCGGCCCTCTCGCGCAGGGTGAGGTCGGGCAGCGCGTTATTGACTTCGTGTGTCACCTTGCCGAAGAAAACGCGCTGATACATCCAAAGCAGGTAGCAGGCGCTCCAAATCACACCGGTCGCGGCCAGGATTCCGTATATTGGGAGTGCCTGGAACGCTCCGCTCAGCACCAGGAACTCGCCGATAAAACCGTTCAGCAACGGCAATCCGACCGAGGCCAGCACCGTGACCAGAAAGAAGGTGGCGTACCTGGGCATGGGTGTCGCTAGTCCGCCAAACTCGGCGATCTCGTAGGTGTGTCGGCGTTCGTAGAGGATTCCCGCCAGCATGAAGAGCCCACCCGTGGCGACTCCGTGCGCCAGCATGACGAAGACGGCTCCGTTGAGCCCGGCCGTGGTGAAACTGAAAATTCCGAGGACGACGAATCCAAGGTGGCTGACCGAGGAGTAGGCGATCAGCTTTTTCATATTCGGCTGCACCATCGAGACCAGCGCGCCATAGATGATGCCGATCAGCGCCAGAACCATGATCCAAGGCGCGTTGCGGCGCGCTTGCTCGGGAAAGAGCCCGACATCGAACCGCAGCAGTCCGTAAGTGCCCATTTTCAGCAGCACGCCAGCCAGCAGCACGGATCCAGCCGTGGGCGCCTCCACGTGCGCGTCGGGCAGCCACGTGTGAAGAGGAAAGAGCGGTACCTTGACCGCAAAGGCGATGAAGAAGCCGAGGAAGAGCCACAGCGAAGCCGATTCGAAACCCGGCACGCTGCCGCCGCGAATGGCGTTCTGGATGACGACAAAGTCGAAACTGCCCGTCTTGGCATAGAGCCACAGAATTGCCGCCAGCATGAACATCGAGCCGATCATCGTGAACAGGAAATACTTCACCGCGGCGTAGACCCGGCGTCCATGGCCGTACATGCCGATCAACAGCGCCATCGGGATCAGCGTCGCTTCCCAGAAGAAGTAGAACAGGAACAAATCGAGCGAGGTGAAAACGCCGATCAGAGCCGTCTCCAGAATCAGCAGCAGGATGAAGAATTCCTTAACCCGCTCGTGAATCGATGTCCACGAAATCAGCACGCACAGCGGTGTGAGGAATGTAGTCAGCACGACCAGCCAGACGGAAATTCCGTCGATGCCCATGTGGTAATGAATGTTGGGAGACGTGATCCAGATTTTGTCGATCTCGAACTTGAAGGCGCCGGGCTCACGATGGAGATGCACCGGCAAATGC
>Ga0209528_1000027_pt1 | contig 14261 bp, 7 predicted proteins | sample JacPinW_OM2H0_M3_FD_187970 | JGI IMG/M metagenome (GOLD analysis project Ga0209528, IMG submission 187970) | Forest soil microbial communities from Algoma, Ontario, Canada - Jack Pine, Ontario site 1_JW_OM2H0_M3 (SPAdes) (version 2) | ecosystem: Environmental > Terrestrial > Soil > Boreal...
CAGGTTGGTGTTTGAAGTACTGAATGCGATTTTGCTGAACCCGACCCCCACAAAGGATTGGCTGCTAGCCGCCGAAGTGATCTGCGTCCAGGTCGCCCCTCCATTCGTTGAGCGCAGAATTCCCATGCCATAGTAGGAATCACCCGAGGCGTTGGTTTCGCCGGTTCCTACCAAGATTAGGTTGCTGTTTCCGGGTTGCAGCGCGATCGCACCCACCGCGAGTGACGGCTGGTCGTCGATCAGCGATTGCCAAGTCACCAAGTTCGGGGTAGCGCTCTTGCTCCCGGCATTCGTCGATTTCCAAAGGCCACCGTAAGCGCCTCCCAACAGGATGGTGTTGCCTGTGGTATCCGCTGGGTCGACGAGCACCGATGTGGCTCGCCCCGAAACCCAGTTGTAGTCCTGAGATCCATTTCCGGTGGCGTCGGAGGCGAGCGGTGCCGGCCCCAGGTTCAACCATGAGGTCACTTGCGGAGAGAATACGGCTCCAGCGGCTCGGGCCGCCGCTTCTCGCTGGGCGCGCATCGCCATCTTCTGCCGGTGTGCCCGTAGACGAAGGGCTGCCGCGGACTCTCCCTTCGGAGCCTCGCGGCCGCGCATGTTCCATTGGGCTCGCTTTTTTTGCTGGTCCCGATCGTTTCCTTCAGCCGGAAGCATTCTCTTGCCCAAGCCCTGAGCGAAGGCACTCGCGGAAAAGATGGTGGAGAAAATCATGGTGCAAAGGATGAGAGTCGAAAGTTTGGGCTTGGACAGCAAGACCGATGACGAACGTGACATGGTCACTCCGTAGCGCAGTAGGTTTATCGGGGACTTGAAAGCATTGCCATTATTACTACTTTCTCCTTGTCTGAGCAAGTTATTCCGCGTGGGGTTGTATGAGTGGGCACTATTAGTTAGCTTCGTTGACAGAAATTTGACATTTATTCCGCGACGGAGGAGGTTGGCGGATGGGAGTGTTCGCCCCACGCGGCCCTGGCGATCCAAAAATGCTGTGGCTCAGGCAGTTGCCGGGCTTCGCCCGTCCCTACACGAGCGCTTTAGACTTCGGCTAGTTCTTCTTCCAATAACTGTTTGTTATAGAGATCGGTGTAATAACCGTTGCGGGCGATAAGTTGTTCGTGGGTGCCTAGTTCTACGATGCGTCCCTGGTGGAGGACGGCGATCGCGTCCGCGTTGCGGACGGTGGACACGCGGTGGGAGATGAAGATTGTCGTGCGTCCGCGCATGATCTCCCGGAGATGGTTGAGGATTTTGTCTTCGGTATGGGTGTCGACGCTGGAGAGGGCGTCGTCGAGGATGAGGATGCGGGGGCTGCGGAGAAGGGCGCGGGCGATGGCGGTGCGCTGCTTCTGGCCTCCGGAGAGCGTGATGCCGCGTTCGCCGACGGTGGTGTTGTAGCCTTCGGGGAAACTTTCGATGTCCTGCGCGATGTTGGCGGCTTCGGCGGCGGCTTTGATGTCGTCTAGCCTCGCCTCGCCATCTTCTTGCGCTATGCCGAAGGCTATGTTTTCGCGGATGGTGTCGCTGAAGAGGAAGGTCTCTTGCGGGACGAATCCGATGTGCCGGCGCAGCGAGTCAAGAGGGAATTGGCGGATGGGGCGTCCGTCGATGAGGACGGCGCCGGGCTCGGCATCGTAGATGCGCGGGATGAGGTTGACTAGCGTCGTCTTGCCGGAGCCGGTGGGGCCGACGATGGCTAGGCTGGAGCCGGCTGGGATGCGGAGGTTTATTTCTTTTAGGACCGAGGTGCCGTTATAGGCGAAGTTGAGATTGCGGAATTCGATTTCGCCCTGGATGCTGGTGGAGCGCCGGGCGCCCTCGCCGGGCGGGACGCCCGTCGCTCCATTGTCTAAAGCGAGCGCGCCCTCATCGGCGATCTCGGGTTGCTGGGAGAGGATTTCGTTGATGCGAACCAGGGACGCGGTTCCGCGCTGGAAAATATTGATGACCCATCCCAGGGCGATGACTGGCCATGTCAACTGCACCATGTAGGTGTTGAAGGCTACGAAATCGCCTACGGAGATTTTTCCGAGGAGAACTTCTCGTCCGCCGAGCCAGAGGACGATGACTACTGCGGCACCGAGCATGAGTTCGAGCGTCGGCCAGAGCATTCCCATCAGGCGGACCAGGCCGAGGCTGCGGCGGATGTATTCCTGGTTGGCGTTCTCGAAGGAGGCGATCTCGGCTTGTTCCTGCACATAGGCGCGGATGACGCGGGCGCCAGAGAAGTTTTCCTGCGCGCGGGCGGAGATGTCGGAAAACATGGCCTGAATGCGTTCGAAGCGCTCGTGAATGCGGCGGCCGAAATACTGGATCACGATGCTGGCAATGGGCAGCGGCAGAAAGGCGTAAATCGTCAGCTTGGGGCTGATGGCGAGCATGAAACCCAGAGCGCCGGCGGTGAAGACGATGGTGTTCGCCGAGTACATGATGGCGGGGCCGAGCAGCATCCGGACGGCGTTGAGGTCGTTGGTGGCGCGGGCCATGATGTCCCCGGTGCGGTTGCGCTGATAGTAGGAGTAGGAGAGGCGCTCGAGGTGCGCGAACAGGTCGTTGCGCAAATCGAACTCGATGTCGCGCGAGATGCCGATAACCACCCAGCGCGTCAGAAATTGGAAGATACCCTTGATCAACGCGATGGCAAGGATGAGCAGCGAGTAGGTGAGAAGTTTCTGCCGGGTTACTCCAAAGTGAAGGTCGTTGACGGCGCGGCGGAGGACTTGCGGGAAGAGAATCCAGACTCCGTTATTGAATAGAACGCAGAGACCGCCCCAGAACAGACCGCTGCGGTAGCGCTTCAGATAGGGAACTAGGGGGCGTAGATTCTTCGGCACCATGATGCGCAGGAGCGTGACTTCTTGTAGATGAGATTGTAGCAGCGCCGGGTGCGGATTTTCTGAGCGCGGGTGCGAGAGCAACGAAGGTGGCCGTTAGCAGCAGCGCGGTCCAGAGCGACAGCATGCCGGCGGCGAACATCAATCCCGAGTAGAGCAGGTCGGCGCGGTCCATATTGTTTCTCCGCTTTTTAAAAAGCCGGGCGGGGACGGAGGTTGGAGGTTCCGTTCCCCACCCGGAAGGAGAGAGACTTCTCTTGCTTGCCTAACTTGTCGCGCCCTCGCCTTCAGTTTGCCGGGCGCGGAGACCGGGCAAGCCCCGTCTCTACGGGAAAGTTAGTCCGACTTAGACCCCATGTGCTCTTGCATGTGTTCCTGCATGTGTTGCTGATGCTTGGCCTCGAACTGAGCAAGCTTCGCTTTCTGATCGGCGGTCAGGACCTGCACCATTTCGGACTTAATGCGGGCGTGCTGGACTTCAACCTCGACCATGGTCTGCGCATGTTGCGTGGCGAGGGCGCGAGTCTTGGCTTCGTCGAAGGGACCGCTGGTCTCGAGGGCGAGCATATCAGCGTGGTTCTGGTGCATCTGCTTCATCAGCGGTTCGAGGGTAGGCTTCTCTTTTTCCCAGATTGCTTTGACCTGGGCCTGCTGATCGCTGGTCAGATCGAGTTTATCGGTGAAAAATGCGAGCATGTGGTGGAAGTCGCCGTCGGGGCCACCATGACCGTGCATGCCCTGCGCAATCGCAGCGGCCACCGCCAGTATTACAGCGGCGCCGATGGTCAGAATGCGGATACGAGTTGATTTCATTTGGATCTCCTTGTTGACCTGCTTGGTTCTCCTGGATCGATAGATCTTTTGCGAGTCCGGTAGGCAGCCCGAACATCCACATCTATGCAGATATGAACACCGTTCTCGAAAATATGGCGTAAAGAGTCGGTCAAGCGCGGTAAAGTTTTGTAAAGGCGGAAAGACGCTCTTAGCTCTTGGCCTTTGGCTTTTAGCTAAAGGCCAATAGCGCTTTTCTCGAGTAATCACAAATCTTTACCGCGTGGGACCAGATGAAGGTGTTAGATGAATAGAAGAATGGATCACGTGCTGGTGGTGGATGACGACGTCGAATTGTGCGCTCTGGTGCAGGAATACCTGACGGCCGAGGGGTTCAGTCTGAAGGCTGTCCATGACGGCGAACAGGGGCTGCAACAGGCGCTGACCGGCGAGTATGCGCTGGTGGTGTTGGACGTCATGCTGCCGGGGATCAATGGCTTCGAAGTGCTGCGGCGGATCCGCAGCATGTCGAAGGTTCCGGTGCTGCTGTTAACGGCGCGCGGCGAAGACGTGGATCGCATCGTCGGATTGGAAATTGGGGCGGACGATTATCTTCCGAAGCCGTTTAACCCGCGGGAGTTGGTGGCGCGGATCCGGGCGATCCTGCGCCGCACCAAGCCGGTCAGACCAGCGGACGGAGTACCGGAAGTGCTGAGCGTGGGCGACGTGGAACTGGATCCGGCGACGCGCAGCGTGCTGCGAGCGGGGCAACCGGTCGATCTGACTTCGGTGGAATTCAATCTGCTGGAAGTTCTGCTGCGCGAGGCGGGGCGGGTGGTGACGCGGGAGCGGCTGGTGAATGCCGTGCTCAGCCGGAAGTTCATGCCGTTTGATCGCAGCATTGATATGCACGTCAGTAAAGTGCGGCGGAAGTTGGGCGACTCCGAAGAGGACGGAGACCATATCAAGACGATTCGAGGAGTGGGGTACATGTTTGCGCGGCCGGCGACGAAGGCGAAGAAATAATAATAATGAGAAGCCTTTTCCTCAGGATTTTTCTGTCATTCTGGGCCGCCCAGGCGCTGTTTCTGGTGCTGGCGATTCTGGTGACGATTGCCGCGCGTCCGGCGCGGCATGGGATCGAGAGCCAGGGTCCGCAAATTTTGGCGGAGGCGGTGAATGCGTATCAGAGTGGTGGAGAGCGCGGCGCCCATGACTATCTGGAAGAAATTTTGCACACGCAGCACGTACGGGCATTCGTGTTTGATCCGTCGGGCCACGAACTTTCTGGACGCACGGTGCCACCCTGGATCGAAGATACCCGGCAGGGGGTGCCACCGCATGGCGGCGCACCGCACGGAGGCCTTCCGCATCACCGTGGATGGATCGACAATTTGCTGCCCGACCGCATAATGCGGCAGGCGCTGACGCTGGATGGGAAACGGTACACGCTGGTGTTGGAGTTGCCGCCGGGACCGAGAGTATTTTTCGGGCCGCATGACATACCGGGCCTGGGCATCACCATCGCGGTAATTTCGTCGGGACTGATGTGCTATCTGCTGGCGTGGTCGATGACGAGTCCGGTGACGCGTCTGCGGAAGGCGGCGCAAAGTTTGGCGGCGGGCGATTTGAGTGCTCGCACAGGCGCGCCGGTGCGCGGCCGGCACGACGAAATGACAGAGCTGATGCGCGATTTTGACCGCATGGCTGAACGCATCGAAGGGCTGGTGGACTCGCAATCGCGATTGCTGAAAGATGTTTCGCACGAATTGCGGTCTCCGCTGGCGCGGCTCAGTGTGGCGCTCGGGCTGGCGCGACAGCGGGCTGCTTCAGAGGTCGACCCGGAAGTCGCGCCGGAACTTGAAAGTTCGCTGAACCGAATCGAACTGGAGGCTGACCGGTTGAATCAGCTGATCCAGAGGCTGCTGACAATTTCGCGGCTGGAGTCGGGGACGGACGGCATACGAAAGACCAGGTTGTCGCTGCGGGAGTTGGTGGAGCAGGTGGCACATGACGCCGAGTACGAGACTCCGGGGCGGGGCTGCCGCGTGACCTCGCCAGTCAGTCCGGCAGTCGATCCGCCGGCCGATGCCGCGGATGAATTTCTGGTGGAAGCCGACCCGGACTTGCTACGGAGCGCGGTGGAAAACGTGGTGAGGAACGCAACGCGCTATACTGCTGAAGGCACAACGGTGGAGGTGCGACTGGAGCGGCAGCTGTCCGCGACCGGCGAAGAAGTTGTGGTTCGCGTCCTTGATTCCGGCCCGGGGGTTCCAGAAGAAGCGCTACAAAAGATATTTGAGCCCTTTTATCGGCTGGACGATGCTCGCAACCGGCAAACGGGAGGGGCGGGTCTCGGTCTCTCGATCGCGGATCGGGCGATCAGGCTGCATGGCGGGCAGCTTCGCGCATCCAACCGCAAAGAGGGTGGGTTAGAGGTTGAAATTCGGATTCCGGCTGCTGCCGGGTTTGCTCTTCCCGCTCATTCCTGATACACAAATATATTTCAGCCACAAGCTTCAGTCTCCGTGACGGCTGGCAGGGCATCGCCTGCGGACGGGAAGCGGCTGGGAGAACAGATGTCGAAGAAAATAGGCGGAGTCGTTGCGCTCGCGGCCATGTGTGCCCTGAGTTTGTTTCTGCTGAATTGTGGCAGTTCCTCTTCCCGGCCGTCGGGACTCCTGTATGTGCTGACCCAGGGGAGCAACGGTACAGGGAACGCCGTGAGCTCCTTCGCCATCGATTTGAATAGCGGGAACCTATCGCTGATCAATTCGAATGCCAGTACCTGTGCGACGGCGGGGACGTGTGGACTTCCGCTGGACATTGTGCTCGACCCGACGGGCGCGGCGGCTTTCGTTCTGAATCAAGGCATTCCGTGTGTGCCAGGTGGCAACTGCGTTTCGCCGTGCGGACCTTCGCTTAAACCCTGTGTGTCGATTCCGCCAACGATATACCCTTATAAGGTGAATTCTGATGGGAGTCTCTCGGCTCCTGGCACGCCCACGGTATTGAGCCGTCCCTCTAGCGCCAGTGACACCCAAGACGATGCGGACCTCGCGCTGGCCATGGCACGCGACGCGAGCGGAAAGTTCCTATTCGTGATAAATAAAGGGACGAATCCTCCGCCTGCGAGCTGCCTGAATGACCCACTCCCAACGTCCAACTTCGATGCATGTCCATCCATCTCAGTCTTTACAATAAGTGGGACCAGCTTGACTTTGGCCGGAGGAAGCGCCCTGCACCCGGGGAATCCGCTCCACCTAAGTAGGGTTCCCAATGCTCTTTCGGCCGTTACGGTTAGTTCTCCGTCCGAAGAACTTCTCTTTGTGACGAGCAACAAGGATCTTTCCAGTAACCATAATGACAATACGCTGAGTGTGTATGGCGTTGGTTCCGATGGCACCCTGACCGAGAAAATCGGTTCGCCTTATGCCACACCGACAATCAACCCATCGTCGGTATTTGCGGTCAACACGAACGTGGCGCCGCAGAATAATAATGGTGGAGTGTTTGTATATGTTGGTGCTGCAGGGAATGCGTCCGGGGCGCTGGATGCTTTCCAGGTGTGCACGGTGGTCAGTGGGGTCTGCAATCAGCCTGATTTGGACAATGCGACGCTGCTTCCAGTCGGAACGTCGCCCACTTCGACGGGGCAGAACCCAGCGGGTATAGTCGTGGATCCGACGAATAGCTTTCTTTACGTTGTGTGCGAGGGCTCGAGCCAGGTTTTTGGCTATCGCATCTTCTCTACGACAGGAGTGTTGACCGCGCAAAACCCAGCGAGCCTGCAAACCGGATCGCAACCGGTGGCGCTGGCAATCCACTCGAGCGGTAAGTTCCTCTACACCTCGAACAGCGGTTCGAGCAACATTTCCGCCTTTACGCTGAGTACGACCAGCGGATCAATGAACAGTCTATCCACGGTGACCAGTCCGCCCGGGCCGAGCGGGATGGCGGCGAGGTGAATCATTGAGCCATTGAATCATTGAATCATTGAATCATTGAAAACCTAAGTTCCCAGTGGTTTTTCAATCCCTCAATGGCTCAAGGATTCAATGATTCAGGTTGGCATGCGGAGGATCAGATAGCCTCCGATAAATCCAAAGACCAAGTCTGGAGACCAGGCAGCGACCGCAGGCGGGAGCTGACTTAAATTGCCCATTGCCTCGAACAGGCCGGAGATCGTCCAATAGACAACGCCGATGCCAATGGCGGTTGCAACCCCTGCGACCGCTGAGCGTTTGCCGGCGGATAACGCGAAGGGAATGGCGAGGACGGCCATTACCAGCGTGATCAGCGGGTAGGCAATCTTTTTTTGCAGCTGCACGCGCAAGCGCACCACGTCAAAGCCGCTCTGCTCGAGATCGTGAATGTAGTGACGAAGTTCCTCGTAGCTCATTTCCGACGACTGTTTGATTTCCTTCTTGAAGTAGGCGGGCGCTTCCGCCAGTTCGGGATAAGTGGCTACATCGAACTTGCGGTAGCTTTCGATGGCGGAGCCGCTCAGGCTGCGCTCCCATCCCTGCTCGTAAACCCACCGGCCCATGGACTCCGACCATTTCGCGCGGTCGGCGGTGATGCGGTGGGTGATCTGGAAGGTGTGGGGATCGAACTGGAACACGGAGACGCCGCCGAAAACATCGCGGTCGGGATCGAAGAATTGATAGTAATAAATGTCGGAGTGCTGACCGAAGATCCACTTGCGATCGGGGCGAAGATAGGTTTGCGCGGGTTTGCCCTTGATGCGGTTGCGGAGCGCGTCCTGACGCTTGTTGGTGTAGGGGAGATAGATCTGGTCCGAGAGAAAGAGAACGCCGGCGACCAGGGTGGAGACGATCAGAACCGGAATCACAAGACGGTAGAGACTGATGCCGGTGGCCTTGATCGCCGTGATTTCGTTGGACCGTTGCATCAGTCCGAAGGTGACGAGCACCGCCAGCAGCATGCTGAGAGGCGTGGTGTTGTAAAGAAAGTAGGGCATTACGTTCAACAAGTATTCGCCGACCGTAAGCGGCGAGACCTGATTCCGCAGGATGTCGCCCAGCAACTCGAACAGGGTGAACACCAGCAGCAGCGTCAGGAAAGCGGCGACGATCATCGTGAGATAGACGGAAAAGTCGCGCAGTACGTAATCGTCGAGGATGGTTGGGAAGTGGAGATTGAATAAGCGCCGGCGCCCGAGCAGGCGGAGGGACATGCTTTCACGAAGGGGCGGACGGGACGACGCACCGTTTGTTGCCACAGCCAGAGCCGGCTGGCTGGGCGCTGTGGATGGGAACATCGAAGCCTTAAGCCTCGAAACCGTGCACTTCGACGCTTTGAACCATGAGCGAAGCGCAAGCAGGTCGATCGGGCGGCGCTCCGATTGCCAGAGCAGAAAAACTCCTCCGAGAAGAAACGCGAGGTCGGCGAGCCAAACACCGGCGGCAGGAGAGATGCGGCCCTGGCGCGCGAAAGATACTCCGATCAAAGAAATCGAATAGTAGAGAAAGACCAGCAGAATGGTCAGGACAAATCCGCTGGACTTGCCGCCTTTTTTCGAGGAGAGGCCGAGAGGAATGCCGACCAGAGCGAGGACAATGCAGGCGGTTGGCAACGCCAGTCGGCGGTGATATTCGATCAGGTGCCAGCGGCGGGTGATGGGGTCGCCGGTTTGTGCGCTATGCAGGAGATCCCCAACTTTCATCTCACCGAGAGACGTGGGTTCGTGTTCTTGACCGTTTTGTGACGCAGGAACGCGGATGGGGATGTCAGTGGTCTGGAAGGTGGAGATCTGGTACTGATCCGGATTCTTGGGATCGGTTTCGTGCGTGGCACCCGTGGTGAGATGCAAGTCCAGAGTATCGGGCCCCTGGCTGACGAGCAGGCCTTCGCGGGCGAGACTGATTCGGGGCGAGGATGGATCGCTCAAATCGGCGAGGAAGACGCCTTTCCAGAGGGCTCCGCCGGACATGGCCTTGACGTCCTGCACGTAGAGGACGATTTTCGGGAATCCCTCGTAGAACACTCGGGGCTGGACTTCGAAAGAAACCTGAGAAGATTTGAGGCGGTTCTGAAGCTGTCCCAGGGCAGCGAGTGAGCGCGGCGCAAGATAGACGCTGTTGCCGAGGGCGAGCAACCAGGCTACCACCACAAAGATTGAGATTACGCGCAGGAAGGTCCACACGCCGAGGCCGCTGGCGCGCATGGCGGTGACTTCGCTGTCCGCGGCGAGACGGCTGAGTCCAATGAGAATGCCGACGAGCACGCCCATGGGAATGGTGTAGGTGAGCACGACGGGGACGGTGAAGAAAAAGATTTCTGCCACGCTCGGTAGTGGGGCACTGTTGCGGACGATCAGTTCGAGGATGCGGCCGAGGTCGCGGGTGAAAAGAACGAAAGTGAAAACCGCCGCGCCGATCAAGGCGTGGGAGACGACTTCTCCCAGAATATAGCGGGTGAGGATGCGCATCCGCAAGGTTGGTGACTCTTTCGGAGTCTAGCATGAGAGTGGGAGTGGAGTGCTGGCAGTGACGATTCGAAGTCACGCAGCCCGTTTTATTTCTCCATCTCCGAAACCCAGTTGAGGACGATCGACAGGGGCGCCGCGTTGGGCTCGTCGACTTTTGTGTTGATCAGAAACCTCTGGCCATCGCCGGTCACATCATAGGAAAACACGTCTTGCGCGGAAATCGGTTGTCGCAGGTGGGTCTGAAACAACACCACGGGCGGCCCGGCTTCGAAGCTGTTTCCCAACTTCACCGCGACGGCCATCATTTTCCCTTCGGCGGATAAATAGAACAGCTCCTTGCCATCCCGCCTCCATCGCGGCTCGCTGCCTCCCCTGGACACCTGCCATTTGCTGGTTCCGTTCGGAAACGGAGAAACATAGACCTCCCAGTTTCCGGTTTCGTTCGATGAATACACTACCCATTTCCCATCCGGCGAAAACTGGGCATTGCGCACGGTCCACTTCTGCTGCAGGTACGGCTTAGCCTGGAAATCCGGCAATGCCAGGTACCATAACTCGTTGTCCTTCCGGGCGAGGATGTATTTATCGTCGCGCGACCAATCCCAGATACCTTCTGCCTGGCCGCCCAAATCGGCCATCTCCCGCTCCGGCCCCGACCCGTCGGCGTTTTTCAGGTAAGCGGAGAAGTTGAGCTTCCGGCTGGAGCCATACGCGATCCGCTTGCCATCCGGACTCCAGACGGCGATCTCGTTCAGTCCAGGGCCGAAGGTGAAGCGCGTCGTCCCGTTGGTCGCGAGTTCGTCAATCCAGATGTCCACATGGCGGCCGTCCGTATCCGTCTGCTCAAAGGCCAGGCGCCGTCCGTCCGGCGAGATACTCGGGTTTGCGAATGTTCCCGGTGTTCCGACAGCGCCTGTCGTCCCGCCATTTCTGTTGAACCAGGTCAATTGCGACTTGTCCGCGCTCCTTCCCGTTTGCGTGACCAGAATCGCTGTGCCCGCCACTCCGAAGAGGGCAAGATCGGTCTGGGGAAAGTACTGCACCTCATTGCTAATCGTGCGGGGTTCTCCGCTAAGCGCATATTTTCGAGGATCAAATCGCTGCGCCACTAAAGCATTGTCCCGGAGATACAACAGGTAGCCTGGCTCGGCATAAGCAGCGTTCGAACTGGCGCTGACGATGGGCTGCTTCTCGCCCGAATCGAGCGAGCCCAGAAAAATCTCGTTGGTTTCGAAGTGTCCCGAGAAATTGGCTGCCAAAAACAGGAAGTGTCGTCCGTCGGGAAGAAAGAGGGGCCACCGGTGGCTCGATTCGAAGCGAGCAGCATCGGTCTTGGTTATTTCCACCGGTGTCCCGCCGGCTGAAGAAACCCGGGACAGACCGGTGAAAAAGTCCGGTGCGAACAAAATGACGCCTTCCTGATTCCAGGCTCCGCCACGGCCATGCGGAGCATCGCACACCACCTGCGCTGTTCCTCCCGAAGAAGAAAGATCTACCTTCTTAAGCTTCCCCTGAGAGAAGAACGCAATGGAGCGGCTGTCCGGCGACCAGAATGGATGCGATGCATCTTCCGTTCCCGGCGCAATTGTCGCACCCCGGCCTCCCACCGGGTAGGTCCAAAGCATGTATTTGCTGGTTTGGTTCCAGTAGGCAACCATCGCCAAAGTGCGCCCATCGGGCGAAAGAGCAACGTCATTGGCGGCGAGAGTGATCGGGATATTGAAGTACATGGCCCGGGGGGATTGCCGCGCGCCAAACCACCACACCGCTCCTCCACCGATCATCAGCAGCAACAGCAACGCCCCGAACAGCCAACCCGCGCGCTCCCAGGTCTTGCGCTCTCGAACGCCGCGGGTCGGCACGCCCGCCTGCGAACCCGATTCAGAGATCCAGTGCAGTTCGGCGGCCAGATCGCTCGCACTCTGCCAACGTTCGTCAGGATCTTTTGCCAGGCATTTCTTGACCACTCGCTCCAGCGCCGGCGGCGTCATCGCCTGCAAAGCCGTCATGGGCTGCGGCTCGGACGAAAGTATCGCCGCGATCAAGCTGGCCCGGCTCTTCCCGGCAAACGCCGGCGTCCCCGTCGCCATTTCGTAGATCACTTCTCCCAGGGCCAAAATGTCCGTGCGCCCGTCTGCCTCTTTCCCTTCCAGTTGCTCCGGCGCCATATATTGGAACGTCCCGACGATCGTTCCTTCGGCTGTTAACTTCGCCTGCTCTGCCGTCATTTCAGTCAGCACATCCGACAAAGGCGCCGAGCCGGATGCTTTCGCCAAGCCGAAATCCATCAGCTTGGCTCCCGTCTTGGTCAGCATGATGTTTGCCGGCTTCAGATCGCGATGCGTGAAGCCCATCTTGTGGGCCTTGGCCAGCGCATCGGCAACTTGCGCGGCGACGCGCACGGTCTGCTCCGGAGGCAAAGGTCCCTTGATGAGCCGATGCTCCAGCGTTTCACCCTCGACGAGTTCCATGACCAGGAAGTCCACGCCATCCTGATGACCGATGTCATGCAGCGTGCAGATATGAGGATGAGAGAGCTTCGAGGCCGCCTTGGCTTCGCGCTCCAGCCGTTGCCGTAAGGACTGATCCGAAGACAGACTGGTTCGTAGAACCTTGACAGCTACATCCCGGTCCAGCCGCGTATCGCGGGCGCGATACACCTCTCCCATGCCGCCCGCACCGAGCGGAGAGACAATTTCATAGGGGCCGAGTTTAGAGCCAGAGGTGAGGGCCATCCGCGGCATTATAGCCCCAAGGAAGGGTCTTGCAGCGCCCTACTATTCCGCACGGGTCGTCGGGTACTCTTTCATATTCATAATCCGATCGTGACCGAGGAGTAGTGATCCAGGAGTAGTGATCCAGGAGTAGTGATTCAGGAGTAACCGGGCAAACGAGAATCCATTACGACTCACGAGCCGACTTCCCGATACTGATCCGCTCGGTAAGCTGGAGTTCCGTTTCCGCATTGCCTTTGACGGGCCTTTGACGGGGTTGACATGCCGCAAGTTGAAGGTTATGGTTTGGCTCAAATGTAATCGCTTGCAATTGCGGCTGTTTTATATCCGTTTTGCTAGTCTCATTTCGCGCGTGTGTTTGGTGGGGATTCGAGGATGGAGTCGATCGAGTTAGCCCGGCAGTTTGCAAGCCTGTTCGGCGTGCGGCCCGTTATCTTCAGCGCGCCGGGCCGGGTCAATTTAATCGGCGAACACACTGACTACAACGAAGGTTTTGTGATGCCGAGTGCTATCGGTCTGTGCACTCGCGTTGCCATTTCTGCTCGACAAGACCGCCAACTGTTTATCCAATCAGAGCAATTCCGGGGGCATTCCGTATTTGATTTGGATGATCTGCCGAAGCGGAGCACCGGGGCCTGGTGCGATTATGTGTTGGGGGTGGCGGTGGTTCTGCAGCAGGCCGGACATTCGTTGCAGGGCGCAAATCTATTCGTACATGGCGAAATCCCGATGGGGGCTGGACTCAGCTCTTCAGCGGCGATCGAAGTCGCCAGTGCGCTGGCGTTCATCAGCCTCAATGGACCTGCCTTGCCGATGGTCGAAGTGGCAAGGCTGTGCCAGCTTAGCGAAAATACTTTTATAGGCGCCCGTGTCGGCATCATGGACCAATTTGTCTCATGCCTGGGGAGAGCGGGACACGCACTCCTGCTCGATTGCCGTTCGCTCGAGTTCGAGCTCGTTCCCATTCCTGACAGAGTGCGGATGGTGATTTCTAACACGATGGTGAAGCACCAGCACGCTCACGGGGAATACAATCAGCGCCGCAAGGAATGCGAGGAAGGTGTAGGAATCCTGAGAAAGTGGTTTCCGCGTATCCGTGCATTGCGTGATGTTTCGGTCGATCAACTGATGCAGCACTCGAAAGATGTTCCCGAGACAATCTATAAGCGATGCCGTCATGTGGTGGAGGAAAATGAGCGGGTGCGTAAGGGCGCTCGCTGCCTCCGTGCCGCCAATTTGACTGGCTTCGGGGAATTGATGCGAGAATCGCATCGCAGCCTTCGCGACCTGTACGAGGTCAGTTGCCGGGAACTGGATATCATGGTCGCGCTCGCTGAGGGCCTCCCGGGCTACTACGGCGGGCGCATGACCGGAGGTGGTTTTGGCGGATGCACTCTGAACCTGGTGGAGGCCGTGGAGGCGGAAGACTTTGCCAATCAAATCTCGGAGGGCTACCAACGGGCCGCA
>Ga0209528_1000029_pt1 | contig 14145 bp, 9 predicted proteins | sample JacPinW_OM2H0_M3_FD_187970 | JGI IMG/M metagenome (GOLD analysis project Ga0209528, IMG submission 187970) | Forest soil microbial communities from Algoma, Ontario, Canada - Jack Pine, Ontario site 1_JW_OM2H0_M3 (SPAdes) (version 2) | ecosystem: Environmental > Terrestrial > Soil > Boreal...
CTTGGCCTCGACATGCACCTCGACTCCCATGTCATCAAGGAGGCCGCGCGTCGCCTTGGAAATACGCTCCGGCAGGCCGGGCAGGATGCGCTCTGCGCCCTCGATCAGAAGAATGCGGATGTCACGTTCCGGGTTTATGCGATCGAGCCCATAGGCGACGACTTCGCGCGTGGTCCGATACAGCTCGGCGGCAAGCTCGGTGCCGGTTGCGCCCGCACCGACGATGGCGACGTGAAGCTGGCCGGGTCGCACCGGCTCCTCCTGCGCCTGCGCGCGGATACAGGCATTCACCAGCCGGCGATTGAACCGGGCGGCCTCGATCGGCGTTTCCAGCGGCACCGCATATTGGACGACCCCGGGCGTGCCGAAATCATTGGTCACGCTGCCGATGGCGATAACCAGCGTGTCATAGCGCACGGAGCGCGGTGGAGTGATTTGACGTCCTTCGTCATCGAACGTCGCGGCCAAGCGAACTTCTTTCGCCGCGCGATCGAGCCCTGTCATTTCGCCGAAGCGGTAGCGAAATCCGTGCCAGTGCGCCTGAGCCAGATAGTTCACCTCGTACTCTCCGGGATCCATGCTGCCGGCGGCGACCGCGTGGAGCAAGGGCTTCCAAAGATGGGTGCGGGCACACTCGACGAGCGTGATGCGCGCCCGTGGCCGGCGCCCGCCTCGGTTTCCGAAGCGGTTCCCCAGCAAAGTTGCGAGCTCGATCCCCGCGGCGCCACCACCGACGATGACGACGTCATGCAGCGTCGCGTCCTCCGCGCCGGGTCCTTTGGTTCTCATGTCCACTCTCGCCACAGCAAATCATAGCGCTGTTGCCGACGCGCAGCCAGGGACAGTAGGAACATCATGACTGCAAGTTAAATTGATGAATTTAAATTCATATTGCCGTGGAACACCGTTTGCGGGTCTGCTCCGAACAAAAAAGAGGGGGAACCCACAGCAAACAAACCGCGACTGACAGTTGCTTCCATGCGAGAGGAACTCTCATTGCAGCCCGATCAACGGCCAGTAGAAAGGAACCAGGAACACCAGCACTACGAACTCGACTACGGTAAGACATGCACCCATGCGCACCAGATCGCGTGCGGCGAAATAGCCGTAGGAGTAACCGACGATCAGCACGCCGGATTGATAGGCGAACAGCTTGCCACCGGCCGCAAACGTCCAGATCATGCCGAGCAGCAACGGATGCATGCCGTGGGCTTTTGCAAATTCCATCACCAGCGGGATGGATGTGCCCAGCATGGAAATCTCGCTGGCCAGCAGGAAATGATAGAAGAAGGCGGTCCAGTACATGACTACCGTCGTGCTCAGAATTCCGGTCATGTAGGGTGCCATCCAGGCGAACATGGCCTGGGTGAGAACTTCCAGGCCCTTGGTGACCTCGAGTACCGTGCCCATGCTCACGGCAGCGGCGACGAAAAACACCGGCAGGTAGTTCAGCCGCTTCATATCCTCAATATCGAGGATGCCGACCCGCGGCAGGAGCGCGAACAGCCCCACGCCCATGCCGATGATTGCGGGCGAGATATGATGGAGGAAATCGGTGAGCCAGAGGAGAATGGTCGCTGCCATGAGAGCTGCCGCGCGTTTCTCGAAGGCCGACCACGCCCCCATCTTCTCCACCTCCGCGCGCAGGAATTCATAGCCGCCGTGGAGCGACACGTGTTCCGGCGGGTAGAGCCATAACGTCAGTGCCCATGCCGCAAGAACGGTGATGATGCTGCACGGCAGGAAGGCGATGAACCAGTAGCTCCACAGCACTTCCACTCCGCCGACCTGCTCGATCAGCCCTCTCGCGGTGATCGAGCCTGCTCCTGCAATAATCATCTTGTCGAAGATGTTCGCGGTGTAGCTGAGAATGAGAAACATGCCACGTGAAATGTTGTGGCCGGGAGGCGAGTCGAATGCTTCGGCGAGCCCGAGCGCGATGGACGCCATGATCACCACGCGGGCAATGCCGGAGGGCACGATGAATGTCAGCAGAAAATCGGTCAGGATCAGGCCAAGCAGGATGCGCGGATAGGTGATGCCGATGCGCAGCATGATGAAATAGGCGAGCCGACGCGCAACGCCGGAACGTGTGGCAATCACGCCCAGGAGCAAGGCGCCGAACAGGAACCACGCCGTGTCGTTGGCGAAGCCGCTGAAAGCGACGGGAAACTTGACGATCCCGAGTGCCCAGAACAAGAAGCATCCGATGAACCCGGCAAGAGCGTAATCCATCGCGCGGGTGATCCAGGCGATCACCATGAAACCGACGATGGCAAACCCGTGCTTGGTAGCGGGCGCAAGCGGCAGCGGGGCAAACCACACCGCCAGCGGAAGGAGGACGCAGAGGATCTGCCCCGCAATGACCAGCGGCGAGTTCGGATCTTCCAGCAGAGCCTCGGGAGCGTTGGGAGCGCTCTCCGTCTGTGCTGTCGTCATGGGCTGCTCCAGGGGCTGATCACAGGCTCACCTCCATGACCGTCATCATCCCAAGAATCGACTTGGCTGAAAAGCTGCACCGGCGCCCGCACGTGCTGCGGGGGAGCTGGTGACAAGCCCGGCGGCATCGCGTAGATGGAGACTTGGGGCAGTGAGGGATGTGATCAACATGACTGGAAAAGCCGCACTTCATTATGCTGCGATGTTATCATCAGCGGTCGCCGTCCTCGTGGTGGCCCGTGTGGCAGTTGCGCAGGACAGTGCAAAGAACAGCGCTCCGAATTATGCCGCGCTCGTTGCTGCGCCCGACCGCACCGAGGCGGACCGCCAGACCGACCAGCGCCGGGACCCGCTGCAGCTCCTCGTCTTCGCAGCGCCGCGGCCGGGGATGAAGGTGCTGGATATGGGCGCGGGCGGCGGCTACAGCACGGAGCTCATGGCGCGCACTGTTGCCCCGACCGGCGTGGTGTATGGGCAGAACCCTGACGGTCTCGGCGAGCGGGCAAAGGCAAGATTTGAAGCGCGCCTCAAGACACCGGCGGGCCAGAACATTGTGAGCCTGGTGCGCCCGTTCGACGATCCGGTCCCGCCGGAGGTGCGCGAGCTGGACCTGATCACGTTCCTCTTCTTCTATCACGACACCACCTACATGCCCGTCGATCGGGCCGCGATGAACCGCAAGCTCTACGCGGCGCTCAAACCGGGCGGCGCACTCGTGATCGCGGACCACTCCGCAAAAGCCGGCGACGGCACTGCGGTCGGAAAGACCTTGCATCGGATCGAGGATGAGGCTCTACGGCGCGAGATCGAAATCGCCGGGTTCAAGCTCGTGGGCCAAGGGGATTTCTGGCGGCATCCCGAGGATACGCGCGACTTCTCGATTCAGCCTCCGCCAAATAAGCCCGTCGATGAGTTCGTGCTCAAATTTCAGAAGTGAACCTAGAACGCAGCGACGACAGCGTGGGATAGATATAGGCATAGGCTGCCGCCAAGGAGCGCGAGCAGCACGGCCAGTGCGATGTCCAGACGGGTCCCCGTCCCAGGATGGATGCCCTCGCTGTCGATCTGTCGCGCAGTGACGAAAAGCCGGGCAGCCGCAATCATGATCATGACCGCGCCGAGAATAATGAACGCCAGGCCTGCGGTGTTGGCGAATCTCTCGCCGACTGTGGAGAGATTTCGGCCGGCCAAGGACGGTGCGATCGCATGCAAGAACAAATCGAAGCGCTCGATGAGAAATCCAAACGCCATCATCGCAATCGCCGTTCGTACCCAGGCGAGAAAGGTGCGCTCGTTGGCGGCGTGATCGGTGAAATTCTTGATCATGATTGCCTCACCTCTTCGCGAGGTCTCGGACCCGCAGCATGGAAATGCCCGCTCGATTTGGTTACGCCGGGTTGCGGCAGGAACGAAATTTCTTCGCGACAGTTGAATGAGTAACGTGGGCGGACGCAAGCTCACGCCGCCCGAGAGAGGGTATGCACATTCTAATGCTCATGTTTCTCGCCGCCACGATCGGCGGCACCGCTGCGCAAACCAGCGGCTCACAGGACAAGCCGGCTGCCAACTCCGAGACCAGCAGCCCGACCGACCTGCGTGCTCATCAGCAGCACATTGAGCAGCAGCCACAGGGCTCAACCGGTCCTCTCGACACGACCACCGGCGGCGCGCCCGCAGAGAGTCCGCAGGGCCAATCCCCACCGGGCACGCCCCGGAGCGATCTTCCAAAACGATCGCAGACGGCAAATAACGTTCGCATAGGCCTGCCTGCGCGGACCCGCGCTTTACCAGAGCATGCGTCGCCGCGGCTCGTCCAAGGTCAGCCTCATGGAACTCGGCGAAACGGCCGGCGAAACGGCGTGGACGTGCGACACCAAAACTCATGCGCAATTCGGCGTTTTTCAGAATTTGCCGAACAGAATCAGCGTCGAGTCCCGTTTTTGATAGTTTTTGCCGTTCAACACGTAGAAAACTGTCATTGTTCATTTATGGACAAACGCGGTGTATTCAGGCTACGCTGGCCACTAAGTCGGGTTGGCGACCCTTCCCTTAACCGGACACGAACTTTGCACGATTACCAAAACACCGCACCTCCTCCTGCGCCCGCGGACGCGCGCGGTTGGACACACATCCTCGCGCGTTATCGCGAGCCCAGCCACATGCGCAGCATCGTTGAGATCGCCATCACGTTCGGGCCGCTCGCAGCGCTCTGGGGATCGGCCTGGGCTGCGTATTATTTCGGCTTCTGGTGGCTGTCCCTGCTCATCGCCGTGCCGGCAGCGGGCTTTCTGGTCCGCTTGTTCATGATTCAGCACGACTGCAGTCATGGTGCATTTTTCCGCCATCGCCTGGCAAATGATTGGGTGGGACGGGTCATCGGCGTGGTGACGCTCACCCCTTTCGACTTTTGGCGCCGAACGCACGCTTTGCATCACGCCAGCTCGGGCAATCTCGACCGCCGCGGCTTGGGTGATGTCGACACCCTCACCGTGGCCGAATATCTGGCGCTCTCCTGGTGGGGGCGGCTTTGCTACCGCCTTTACCGGCACCCACTCGTGCTGTTCGGCATCGGGCCCGCCTACCTGTTTATTCTGAAGCACCGGCTGCCGGTTGGTATGTTACGGGGCGGTTGGCAGCCCTGGCTAAGCACCATGGCGACCAATTTCGGGATTGCGCTCATCGTCGCCGTGCTGATTTGGTTCATCGGTGTGCGGGCGTTTCTGCTCGTGCATTTGCCGATCATGCTGATCGCCGGCTCCGTGGGGGTCTGGCTGTTCTATATTCAACACCAATTCGATCCCACATTCTGGGCGCGGCAGAATGAGTGGACGTTCCAGGAGGCGGCGCTCCATGGAAGCTCGCACTACGACTTGCCGGCAATTGCTCGCTGGTTCACCGCCAATATCGGGATTCATCATGTTCACCACCTCTGCAGCCGCATTCCCTATTACCGCTTGCCCAAGGCATTGCGCGATTACCCGGAGCTGAAAGGCGTAAGCCGGCTGACGCTGCTGCAGAGCTTCCGTTGCGTGCGTTTCGTGCTGTGGGATGAGAGTGGACGGCGTCTGATCTCGTTCCGTGACATGACTGCTTGCCAGGCGAACGTCGCGATTTCGGCCGGCCGAACGGTAGAGAAGCGGCATCATTCCTGGAGGTGCTTTGCCAACGGAAAACCCCGCGAACGGCGGACCGAACGCGGGGTCTGAACCAAAACGCCTAGCCAGTACATACGTGGTCAAGGCGACATGGCTGCGTACGCTGCCGATCAGATGGCCCGCAGATTGTCCGCCGAGGATTTGCCTGTCTTGCGATCGGCTACAACTTCGTAAGAGACCTTCTGTCCCTCGTTGAGGCTGTGCATCCCGGCGCGTTCGACGGCGCTGATGTGAACGAAAACATCCTTACTGCCGTCATCCGGCTGGATGAAGCCAAACCCTTTTTGGCCGTTGAACCACTTCACGGTTCCTTGCGTCATGAGGCACTTCTTTCAGTTATGTGTTTCGGTAGGCTGAGCAGTCGCACAGCCAGGTTCATTGCTCGAGATTTGGGAGAAGTTCGTCAGTCCGACGCACAGCGCGCGGCGAGGCCAAGTCGTTCGGCCGAAACTCGATTTTCCACACATAGCGCATCAGCGAAAGTTCCACAAGGCCGGCGCAGACCAGTCGGACGCGATCTCCTGGGCAATGAGATAAAGAGGGGTACGGGGTTTGCCTATCTTTCCATTGGAAGTCGGATATAGTTGCCGCCACGCAGCTCGCCGCGAGGACGAAAGGTGCCGGAGACTACGATCAGCGTTGTTGATGCCCTTCGTGGACAACAAGAGCAATTGAAGCGCCTCATTGCGCAAAGGGCATGGATTAGCGACGCCCCCCATGCCACGCTCTCTGATATCGAAGCGCAGCTGAATGAGCTGAAACGATTGATTGCGCAACTCGAGAGGGACATTCAAGCGCAGCTTAAGAGCAGCCGATAGCCTCCGTGTTCTCAGATGCGACTGCCTCTATAATATGCGGAGCCGGCGCAAGAACGCATTCCAAAGCAAGGCTAAGCGGCATGGATAGAGGGGTTGGCAGCTCCCATCAATGATCGAGGAAGCTTCTGAGTATCCGAGATCGACTGGGGTGCTTGAGCTTTCTTAACGCCTTCGCCTCGATCTGGCGTATGCGCTCGCGCGTGACAGAGAACTGCTGGCCCACCTCTTCCAACGTGTGATCCTTGTTCATGCCGATGCCGAAACGCATGCGCAGGATGCGCTCTTCCCTGGCGGTGAGCGAGGCGAGCACGCGCGTCGTAGTCTCGCGCAGCTCCGATTGGATCGCGGCTTCGATCGGCTGTATCGTGTCCGTGTCCTCGATGAGGTCACCAAGACGTCCATCCTCCTCGTCGCCGATCGGCGTTTCCATGGAGAGCGGTTCCCTGGCAAGCTTGCGGACTTTCCGGACCTTCTCCAGCGGCATCCCCAGCTTTTCAGCAAGCTCCTCGGGAGTAGGTTCGCGGCCGATCTCGTGGAGCATCTTCCGTGATGCGCGGATGATCTTGTTTGCCACTTCGATCATGTGCACGGGGATGCGGATGGTGCGCGCCTGGTCCGTGATCGAGCGGGTAACCGCTTGGCGGATCCACCAGGTTGCGTAGGTGGAGAATTTGTAGCCGCGTCGGTACTCGAATTTGTCGACCGCTTTCATCAGACCAATATTGCCTTCCTGAATGAGGTCGAGGAACTGCAGGCCGCGATTGGCATATTTCTTGGTGATCGCAATTACCAGGCGCAAATTGGCCTCCACCATTTCCTTCTTCGCCTGGAGTGCTTCGCGCTCTCCCTTTTGCACCATCTGCGCGATCCTGCGGAACTCGCCTATCTCGAGTCCGGTCTCGCCTGCGAGCACCTGGATGTCGTGGCGATGCTGCCTGAGCTTTTCCTTGTCTCTGGCGACGAGGGTCCGCCAGCCCCGTGCGGAAAACTTGGATACCCGGTTGAGCCAGTGCGGATGGAGTTCGGAGCCCCGATAGCTCTTTAGGAAGTCCTCGCGCGCGATGCCATGACTCTCGGCCAGCCGCATCAATTTGCCCTCGTAACCGACCAGCCGTTTATTGATGTCATGGATCTGCTCGACCAGCGAATTGATGCGCGCTTGTTTCAATCGGAGCGACTTCACCTCGGCGATTATGTAGTTCTTGAGTTTCTTGTAGCGACGTTCCTGCGCCGGCGAGAGGCTCGTATTGTTGAGCTTGAGCTCGATATCCTGATCCTGAAGGCGGCGCAGCCGCTTGTAGGCGTCCGCAACGTTCTCGAAGATTTGCAGCACTTTGGGCTTGAGCTCAGCCTCCATTGCCGCGAGTGACAGCGAGACTTCCATATCGTCGTCGAATTCGCCTTCATCCCGGGCGGCGTCGCTGGGCTCGCCCTCTTCCCCGCTATGGACGGACGAGGGCGTCGGCTTTACCGGATCGCCGCCCGCGGATGCCGCCGGCGAGACATGGGTCTCTCCCGGGACAAATGCTCCTGGCACCACTGGTGGTGCTGCTATCAGGTGGCTGTGCGGCCCGATCACGTCTGCCGGTGTGGGTTTGGCATCAGGACCGGCATGAGTGGCTTCGAGATCGATGATCTCGCGCAGGAGGACCTTTCCTTCGTTGAGCTCGTCGCGCCAGATGGTGATGGCCTGGAAAGTGAGGGGGCTCTCGCACAAGCCTGCGATCATGGCCTCGCGACCCGCCTCGATGCGCTTGGCAATGGCGATTTCACCTTCGCGCGAGAGCAACTCCACGCAAGCCATCTCACGCAGATACATGCGCACGGGATCATCGGTGCGCCCGACAGGCTCTTTGGCCTCGGATTTGGCGGGGACTGCGCGCCGAACCTCGACCAGCTCGCTCATTTCGGCATCTGCCTCTTCCTCGGGCTCTTCGCCCTGCCCCTCGTCGTCGCTCGCCTCTTCCGACTCGACGACGTTGATTCCCATCCCGCTGAACATGGCCAGCACGTCCTCGATCTGCTCGGAACTAATCCCGCTGGAAAGCGCGTGGATCTGATCGTGGGTGACGTAACCGCGGTTCTTGGCGTCACGGAACAGCGTTTTGATTGCCGCATCGGAGAGGTCGAGCACCGGGCGGTCCGGCGCAAACACGGGACCCGCGCGCTCCGGCACCTGGTGCGTCTCCTTGGTTTTGCTTGCCACGAATCTCCTGGTGGCGCGCTGAGTCGCGCCTGATGGCCGAGTGCGCCGAAGCGGTTCTGCCGCGTAGCTGATGGCCACGAGATGCGGCTACCGCATTGGCTGGCTGTCGCGTCGTTGCCTCGGTTTAGCCGGTTCGGCTCCCGCGGTCGTTCCTTATGGCACACCTTGCTTCGAAAAGCTCGATCGATCTAGCGGCGCTCGGCGTATTCGTTTCGACGGGAATGCAGGCGGCCCCCGAAAGTTTTCCAAAACGATCGTGGAGAACAAATAGCGTTCGCATAGGCGCATTACCCAGGCGGCGTTCGCAAGGCCGCGGCATAAAGACCCGAAAAAGAGCGGTTCGAGGTTGTCGGCAAGTGCTAAAAGAGGGATATATTAACCAGGCCGTAAGTCGAAGGGAGGAAGCCATTCCTGCGAGCAGCTTGGGTGCAGATCGGGCAATGAATGCTCAGGTCGTCTCCCTCCGGGACAACGCCTCGGTGAAGCGTCGGCCGTCGCTCTGGTGGCGTTTTGCGGAGCGGCACCTTCCGATCATCGTGATCTATCTGATGGTGGCGACCCTGGTGGGCGTCATCCTCGCTCCCTACGTCCTGGTCACGGTTCCGAGCGGCTATGTGGGGGTTCTGTGGAAACGCTTCGGCGGCGGGACCGTGCTCGATCCGCGCAAGCTCAAGGACGAGGGCATGCGCTTCATCCTGCCCTGGAACAAGCTGTTCTTGTATGACCTGAGACTGCAATCCGCGACCGAGACATACAATGCCATTTCCAGGGACGGCATCAGCCTCGCCGCCTCGATCAACATCCGTTACCGGTTGAAGCGCGAATCCATTCCCCAGCTTCACCAGACGATCGGGCCCAATTACGTCCAGGCGCTGGTCGGTCCCGAGATCGGCAACCGGATGCGCGAGGTCATTGCCCAGTACAGTGCCGAGGATGTTTATTCGACCAAGCGCGCGGAGATCCAAAGCAAGATCCGCGAGCGTGCGGAAGCCATGCTGGGCGAAAAAATGATGGTCGGTGGGGAAAGCGAGGAGGAATATTCTCCTTACCGCGTGCCCCTCTATGCCATGCTCAATCTCATCGACACGCTCATTCTCGGCATCGAGCTGCCGAGCGCGGTGGTGACCGCCATCAATCGCAAGATCGAGCAGTACTACATATCGGAAGAATACAAGTTTCGCGTCGCCCGCGAGATCAGGGAGTCTGAACGCAAGAAGATCGAAGCAGAAGGGATAGCCGAGTTCCAGCGCATCGTCAGTCAGGGGATTTCTTCCTCCTACCTGCGTTGGCGCGGAATCGAGGCCACCCTGCAACTCGCCCAATCCTCCAATTCCAAGGTGGTGATCATCGGCGCCGGGCAAAACGGGATGCCGATCATCCTGGGCAATCTCGACTCACCATCGCCGTCGCAGCCCGCTGCGTCAGGCGGAAGCGCAGCCGCGGGCCCAAAGGAGAGAACGACGGCGGCAACTCCGACGACGCCGTCGGAGCAGCTCCCGGCTGATACCCTGCCGAAACCGTCGGAAAAAATACCGTCAGTATCCCGCCAACCAGCGGAAAAAGCGCCGTCGGCATCTGCCCAGCCGTCGGAAAAAATAACGTCTCGGCCCGCCGAGCCGCCGGAGGCGCCGCGAACCTATTCCTCCCCGGTCAGTTGGTCCGAAATCAAGGCGCTGTTCGCCCGCTTGGCCGCTGCCCTGCATTCCTCGTCGACGGAGGGAGCGCCACCCGAGACGCCGCCCGCGCAGACGAGAGCCGCGGAAACCCCGCCCCAAAGCGAGCGCGCCAGCCCGGAACAGCCGTATCCACCGGAACCTGGACCACCCCCACGCCGCACCATGGGAGACGACGTCCCGATGCCGAACGTGAATGCGCGGCCCTGGCCTGCACCCCCACCCCCTGACGCGGGGGACCGTAACGGCCGCGGGCGCTTCTGAACAGAGACTCAAAGCGCGCGGTCCCCCGCGCCGGAGCGGTTGCGCTCGATCAAGTGAAACGTCGATGGCCGGTTCTGCTGCGCGCGCTACGAAGGCAACTCTGCGACCCGTCTCCCTCGGTGTGCTCAAGGTCACGCAGGAGCGCCGCCCCGATGGCGCGCTGCTGATCCGCTCCACCGCGGAGCTCGGCGGGTATCCGGAGAAGCTCACGAAGCGGCTCGAACAATGGGCTACTGCCGCGCCTGAGCGCACATTCCTGGCGCAGCGCGATGGCAGCGGTGCGTGGCGAACGCTCACCTACGCCCAGGTGCTGCATGAGGTGCGGCGCATCGCGGCTGCGCTCCTGCAGCGGGATCTTTCGCCTGAGCGGCCCATCGTATTTTTGTCCGGCAATGACATCGAGCAGGCGCTGCTCGGGCTCGCAGCGATGTATGTCGGCGTTCCCTACGCGCCGATCTCCCCTGCGTATTCGCTCATCTCCAGCGACTTCGCCAAGCTGCGCACCATCGTGGAGCTGCTCACTCCTGGCCTTGTCTTCGCCAGCGATGGGACGCTGTTTGCGCGCGCGATCGATGCGGGTGTCCCCTCCACGGTCGAGCTGGTGCTGACACGCAACCCTGGTTCCGGCCGGCAAACTACGTCCTTCGCCGAGCTTGCCGCGCCTCCGGCCGGCGCGGTCGATCGTGCCCATGCGGCAGTTGGCCCGGACACCATCGCCAAGTTCCTGTTCACCTCCGGTTCGACCGGCGCGCCGAAGGCGGTGATCAATACCCAGCGGATGCTGTGCTCGAACCAGGCCATGCTGGCGGCGGGCTTCTGTTTCGTGCGGGACGACCCCCCGGTCGTGGTCGATTGGCTTCCCTGGAGTCATACGTTCGGCGCCAATCACAACTTCAACCTGGTGCTCACTCACGGCGGCACGCTCTACATCGATGAAGGCAACCCCACCCCCGCCGGCCTCGCCAAGACTGTGCGCAATCTGCGCGAGATCGCACCGACCATCTATTTCAACGTGCCCAAGGGCTACGATGCGCTCATCCCGCATCTCCGCGCTGACCGCGCGCTGCGGGAGAACTTCTTCCGCCGCCTCAAGGTGCTGTTCTATGCCGGCGCTGCGCTGAGCCAGCCGACATGGGACGCGCTGGAACAGCTCGCGGTCGAGACATGCGGGGAGCGGATCATTTTTCTCTCCAGCCTTGGGTCGACCGAAACCTCCCCGCTCGCGCTGGCGTGCACTCGGGACTTTCCCTGCCCGGGCAATATCGGCGTGCCGGTGCCGGGCGTGGAGCTCAAGCTCGTCTCCACCGAAGGGCGGCTGGAAGCACGCCTGCGCGGCCCCAACATCACGCCGGGCTATTGGCGCCAGAACCATCTCACGCGCGAGGCGTTCGACGAGGAAGGCTTCTACAAGATCGGCGACGCTGTGAAGCTCGCCGATCCGGACGATCCCTCACAAGGGCTGTTATTCGACGGCCGGCTCGCCGAAGACTTCAAGCTCGCGACCGGCACCTGGGTCAACGTCGCTCCGCTGCGGGCGCGCTTCATCGAACATTACTCGCCCTATGTGCGCGATGTCGTGATCGCCGGAGCTGATCGCAACAAGATCGCGGCGCTGGTGTTTCCCGACCTGGAAGCCTGTCGCGGGCTCTGCGGCATGGCGGCCGATGCGAAGCCCGCCGCGATTGTAGCGCACGATGCCCTGCGTCGGCAGTTTGCGATGTTGCTCGACAAGCTCGCAGCCTCCAGTCCCGGCAGCTCGACCCGGATATGCCGTCTCCTGCTGCTCGAGGAGCCTGCCTCGCTCGATGTGGGCGAGATGACCGACAAGGGTTCGATCAACCAGCGCGCCGTGCTCAAGCACCGCGCGGCCCTGGTGGAGGAGCTCTATGCCCCGGCGCCTTCACCGCGGGTGATCATGCTCGAAGAGCGCGCGTTGGCACCGTAGCGCGCTGATGGCCCAGAGCGGCGTGTCCCGGGCGCAGCGCAGCATGAGCAGCGCAAGTCCACAGCTGGCTCGACCGCGCACTCCTGATTGCGCTGCTCATGATGCACTGCAGAACCGGGACCGTACAAAGCAACGGCCGCGCGTTGCTCCGAGCTTGGTGCGGTCCCGGATCAGCGGCGCACCGCTTCGCGCCCTCTCGTTCGGAGATCGTGGAACGGCTGGTGTATGCGCTCGCGCTGCGCCGCATCCGGGACACGAGTGCTTGCATGCTGGCCGTGCACCAGCTCTCAGCTGCCGTGCTCGCCGTGAATCTCGGAAAAGAACAAGTCCTTCCAGCTGGCGGGCTTGGCCTTGATGCTTCCGGTGCGTGCGAGGAAGTCCGCAATGCGCTCCGTGAGCTCCGGCGCGAGCGTAAAGCGCAGGTTGTCCTTGTCGGCCAGAGCCGCACTGATCAACGCGGGCTCGGCCTTCGTCTTCTCGGCCTTCACATAAATTGCGGCAGCCTGTTTCGGATCATTGGCAATGAGCGCCATGGCATCTCTGATCGCGGCGACGAACGCCGCGAACAGCTTCGGGTTCTCGCGCTGGAACTTCGCCGTGGTCCAGGTGGTCAAGGCCGTCGCCGGACTGCCGAACAGCTCGTTCGAGGACCAGATCCTGCGAATGCCCGGTTTGCCCGTCACCTGCTGAATGAACGGGGGCGAGAACAGATAGCCATTCACGGTCGTGCCCCCCGAGAGGAGCGAGATCGCGCCGTCGGGCTGCGAAAGCGAGACGGTGAGGTCGTCGAGGGCGGTATGTTTGCCCGTTCCGAACAGCCGCTCAGCCTCCATTTGCAGATAGATCGCGGGCACCGAGACCTTCACCGACGGAACGCCGATCTTGTCCCGCTCGCGACTGAGATCTTTCACCGAGGTGAGCTGCGCATCGGTGCTGAACAGATCGTACGGCACCGACGAGAGCGCGGTGACCCCGAGCAGCCGCGAGTCGCCGGCGTTGCGCGTCTTGTCCCATGAGACCATCATCGCGGTGTAGCCGCCGCTCCCCATATCGAAATTCCCGCTCAGGAGACCGTCATTGATCTGCGGTCCTCCCGCCACGTGCACGATCTCCACCGGCACCGGCGCTACGCCCTGCTCGCGCATGCGCTGCTCGAACAGATGGTTCACGTCGGCGACGTAGAGCGGCAGGTAGCCGAGCCCGAGCTGGGCGCGCCGGTGCATCGGCAGCAGCGTCACGTCCTGCTCACCGAGGCGGATGCGCCCGGCGTCGCAGGGCACGAGACCGACGATCATGTAGAACGCGGTGGTCTTGCCCGCACCGTTCGGGCCGAGGAGGCCCACCACCTCGCCGCTCTCGAGCTCGAGCGACAGATCGCGCACCACCTGGCGGGACTTGTAGCTCTTGACCAGGCCCGTGGCCTTCAGTGCGGTCATGGGTGGGGGTTCGGTTGCGGCTTGACGGGCACGGTGATGGTGGAGGTGCCCTCCGGTGTGATGACGATGTGCACGCGCTGATCGCTACCGGGCGCGGTGGCGGCCTCTACGTGCTGGGCGCGGATGTTATAGACCAGCAGCGGACCTGAGATCTCGTTGTGGCCGTCCGACAGCCAGGCATCCTTCGCCAGGCGCACGCTGCCGTCGTT
>Ga0209528_1000031_pt1 | contig 14061 bp, 11 predicted proteins | sample JacPinW_OM2H0_M3_FD_187970 | JGI IMG/M metagenome (GOLD analysis project Ga0209528, IMG submission 187970) | Forest soil microbial communities from Algoma, Ontario, Canada - Jack Pine, Ontario site 1_JW_OM2H0_M3 (SPAdes) (version 2) | ecosystem: Environmental > Terrestrial > Soil > Boreal...
ACGTTATCGAATCGTGCCTCGCGGTATTAGTCTCGTGATCAGTTGTTGCACCTTTCCCACCTGGAATTCGTATCCCGGATTTTTTGCCAGTTTAGCAACCGGTAACTGCGTCGTGGTGAAGCCACATCCGGGCGCCATTCTTCCGCTCGCCATCACGGTGGAAATTGCGCGCCAGGTGCTAAAGGAGGCTGGGTTCGATCCCAATGTGGTCACCTTGGTAGCACACGAAGCCCATGACGGCGTTGCTCAGGCCTTGGCCAAGCGTCCAGAGGTGAATCTGATCGACTTTACTGGGAGCTCCGAGAACGGCGAATGGCTGGAGCGAGAGGCGCGACAGGCTTTGGTTTACACCGAGAAAGCGGGTGTTAATTCCCTCATCATCGACTCTACCGCAGATTTCAAAGGGATGATTAGGAACATCGCACTTTCGATCTCCTTGTATTCGGGGCAGATGTGTACTGCGCCCCAGAACATTTATATTCCGAAGGACGGGATCGATACGGCGGAAGGACGAATATCGTTCGATCAAGTCGCCGTCGCGCTGAGCGAAGGAGTCAGTAAGTTACTAGGCGATCCGGTCCGCGCGGTCGAAGTGCTTGGCGCCATTCAGAATGCTTCCGTGCTTAGTCGGCTGGAGCGAGCTCGTAAATTTGGGAAGATTATTCTCGATAGTCAATCGATTAGCCATCCTCAATTTCCTGAGGCAAAGATTCGATCACCGCTTCTACTGCAAGTCGAAGCGTCGGAAGAAAGCAAGTTCATGCAGGAGCTGTTTGGACCAATCGCCTTCGTCATTCCTACCGAGGACAGTACCCACAGCATCGCTCTCGCCCGGAATGGCGCGCTCGAGCATGGCGCGCTGACGTTATCCGTTTATTCCACAAATGATTCGGTATTGAATAACGCGAATGAAGTTGCGGCCGCAGCGGGAGTCGCTCTTTCCTGCAATTTAACCGGTAGTGTTTACGTAAATCAATCTGCCGCTTTCAGTGATTTCCACGGAACCGGAGCGAATCCCGCAACGAATTCGGCATTAACCGATAGCGCTTTTGTGGCAAACCGTTTTCGCGTCGTGCAAAGCCGGGTTCACGTATGAGCGAGCACCAATTCCTGGGCCGCACGGCCACCCTAACCTAACCCAAAATATCGGTTCTATGCCTCACGTCTACTCGTTGGATGGGATTACACCAGTCGTGGACTCATCTGCATTTGTACATCCTACTGCGGTTCTGATTGGCGACGTTATCATCGGTCCGAACTGTTTCATCGGACCGGGAGCATCTTTGCGCGGTGATTTCGGCCGCATCGTTTTCGAAGAAGGTAGCAACCTGCAGGATAACTGCGTGGTCCATACTTTCCCGAACGCGGAGACGATCGTCGAGCGCGGCGGTCATATCGGGCACGGAGCGATCCTTCACGGCTGTCGAATTAAACAAGATGCAATGGTTGGCATGGCGGCGGTCATCATGGATGACGCTGAAATCGGCGAATCCGCCGTCGTAGCGGCGCTCACTTTCGTAAAAGCCGGCATGCTTGTGCCAGCCCGCAGCCTGATCGCCGGTACTCCCGGCAAAGTTATTCGCCAATTAAGCGAAGGAGAGATCGAATGGAAAAATGAAGGGACCGCGATTTATCAGGCGTTATCGCTGCGTTGCAAGGCAAGTTTGCGGGAAACTGAACCGCTTAGCGAAATCGAGCCGGGCCGTCAACGGATGCGTGTGCCTCAATTTGAGCCGCTACTAAAATCAAAGAAGAACTCCCCGCTAAAGAAGGATGATTTGAGAATTGTATGAGCTATCAGCACGTTCTGGTCGAAACCCAAGGCCCGGTTGGAATCATTACTCTCAACCGCCCGGATGCATTGAATGCGCTTTCCAACGGTCTCCTGCGAGATTTGGTCTCTGCCCTCGATTCCTTTGAAAACAATGAGGCCATCGGTGCGATCGTGCTGACCGGAAACGAAAAGGCGTTCGCGGCCGGCGCTGATATTAAGGAAATGCAGGATCAAAGCTTCGTTGACATGTTCCTGGCCAATTTTCCATTCGGTCGTGGGGGCGCTTGGGACCACATTTCTAGAATTCGAAAACCGGTCATCGCGGCAGTAGCCGGCTATGCCCTGGGCGGCGGCTGTGAACTAGCAATGGCTTGTGATTTTATTCTTGCTGCCGATACCGCAAAGTTTGGGCAACCGGAGATAAACATTGGAACCACGCCAGGTGCCGGAGGCACCCAACGGCTGACTCGTCTCGTCGGAAAATCGAAGGCAATGGAGATGTGTCTGACGGGAAGATTGATCGGGGCGGAAGAGGCGGAACGCATTGGGCTCGTTAGCCGAATTGTGCCCCCGGCCGAGTTAAAACAAGAAGCGATCAAGACCGCGGCCAAGATCGCCGCACTTTCGCGCCCAGCCGTGATGATGGTGAAAGAAGCAGTGAACGCGGCTTATGAAACAACGCTGGCCGAAGGGCTACGTCTGGAGCGCCACGCTTTTCAATCAACGTTTGCTTTGGAGGACCGCAAAGAAGGGATGGCGGCCTTCGCGGAAAAACGGAAGCCGGTATTTCGGAATCGATGACATGAGCTACCAAACAATTTTGTATGAAATAAAAGATGGTGCCGGTCGCCTTACGCTGAATCGTCCGGAGAAGCTCAATAGCTTTAACGAACAGATGCACGAAGAAGTGCGCGAGGTTCTAAGAAAGATAAAAACCGAACCGGTTCGGGCATTGCTAATTACCGGAGCCGGCCGCGGGTTTTGCGCCGGGCAAGACCTCGGAGACCGTCGAATCGCGCCGGGCAACTCGAGCATCGACCTCGGTGCAACCATTGAAAAATACTATGCGCCGCTGGTCCGCGCGTTGCGGGCTCTGCCTATCCCGGTCGTTGCCGGAGTAAATGGCGTTGCGGCTGGAGCTGGCGCAAACTTGGCGTTTGCCTGTGATCTCGTGATTGCGGCAAAATCGGCCAGTTTCATCGAGTCTTTTGCCAAACTTGGCCTCGTTCCCGATACTGGCGGGACCTATTTCCTGCCGCGGTTGGTCGGAACGGCGCGTGCACTCGGATTGGCAATGCTGGGAGACAAAGTTTCAGCAGAACAAGCGGCAGCATGGGGTCTGATCTGGCGCTGCGTGGACGATGCCGATTTTCCTGCGTCCATCAACCAGATGATGACGCAGTTGGCTTTGGCGCCCACTAAAGGATTGGCGTCAACCAAGCAGGCCATCTACGCGTCGCAAACCAATAGTTTGGACACCCAACTCGATTTAGAGCGCGACCTCATCCGGGAATTGGGAAGGAGCCGCGACTATCAAGAAGGTGTCGCCGCATTCCTCGAGAAACGAACGCCGCGATTCACTGGCGAATAAATCAACCGGTTGTCGATGACTGATCAGACATTCAAAACCAGTTCTCGACCAGAAGATATCCCTGTTCCTAGCCACACGCCAATCGGCGTGATCGGAGCCGGCACCATGGGATCTGGCATTACCCAGGTCGCAGCGGTAGCCGGACACCTCGTAAAGATCTTCGACACTCAGACCAGCGCCGTAGCTCGGGCGATCGAGAGCGTAAAGGCGAGCTTACGAAGAGGGGTCGCACGCGGAAACGTCTCGGAGGAAGATGCGTTGGCAACAGTGAACAGAATAGTACCGGTGACGAAACTGGAGGAACTCGCAGACACCGGTCTGGTCATTGAAGCGATTGCCGAAAATCTCGCCCTGAAGCAAGAAGTCTTGCAGGCCTTGGAGAGAATCGTCGCCCGAGACTGCGTCCTCGCCACCAACACGTCTTCTCTCTCGATTACCGAGTTGGGTACTGCTTTAGACCAGCCGGAACGATTTGTCGGCATGCATTTCTTTAATCCGGCTCCGCTGATGGAATTAATCGAAATTGTCAGCGGCCTGCGGACCGATCCGAAAATTGTCGCCATCGTAGCAGCGACGGCCAAAGCCTGGAACAAAACACCAGTACATGCAAAATCGACGCCAGGCTTTATTGTGAATCGCGTCGCCCGGCCATTTTATGCAGAGGCGCTGAGGCTTCTTTCCGAACAAGCCGCCGATCCGGCAACGATTGACGAGTTGGTCCGAGAATCGGGCGGATTCCGCATGGGCCCTTTTGAACTAATGGACCTCGTCGGCAACGACATCAACTTTGCCGTCACTCAATCGGTTTTCCGAGCCAGCTTTTTTGATTCTCGGTTTACTCCCTCATTGATTCAGCAAGAGATGGTTCAAGCCGGTTTTCTTGGCCGAAAGTCGGGCCGCGGCTTTTATTGTTATGCCCCGCAGACGGATCGACCTCTTCCAGCCTTTGAGCCGCTAGGGTCGAGCCCGGAAAGAATATTTCTTTCGGAACCGCGACCGGTTACCGAAGCGCTGCTGGAGCGACTGCAGAGCGCTTTCCCTCATGCTTCGCGCTTTTCCCGGACTACTGACCCGAATAAACTGTCACAAGCGGACGACGCAGTACTGCGTCTAACTGACGGAAGGACAGCCTCACGAGTCGCTCGCGAGCTGGGAATACCGAACGTTGTGTTGATCGATCTTGCCCACGATTACAGCCAAGCGCGAACTCTGGCGATCTCCCGCTCCGACCAGTGCAGCGATCGCGCTTACCGTTCGATAGTGGGCCTGCTACAGGCGACCGGATTCAATGTCGTGCGTTTGAAGGATCTGCCAGCTCTAGTTGTGATGCGGATCGTAACGATGATCATCAATGAAGCCGCCGATACCGTACATCATGGGTTGAGCAACCAATGCGATGTTGACCTCGCGATGCGCAAAGGAGTGAACTACCCAGCAGGACCATTTGCTTGGGCGACCAGGCTGGGAACGACACCTGTTTACGAAGTCCTCCAAAATCTCGCGACTCACTACGGCGAAGACCGTTACCGAACTTCGCCACTGATCGAGCGAAGCTTCTGGAGCGGAAGGAGGCTGGATGAGGCAACCAATTGAGCGCGACAAACAGCAGATCGCTGAACGCGTTGCCGGTGAAGTGATCCCTTCATCCTGACCTGTTGATCAATATGTTCCCCCTCCACACAGGACAACCAATCGAGCCGATTGAAAAAGCCGATCGGGAAGCGCTGCAAACGCTTCAGACTCAAAGACTGCACTGGTCACTACGGCATGCCTGCAATCACGTGCCGCACTACCAAAAGAAGTTTCATGCCGCCGGTATTCAACCAGACGATCTACGGCAACTCACTGATCTCCAGCACTTCCCATTTACAACGAAAGATGACTTCCGCGAAAATTATCCATGCGGGATGTTCGCCGTATCCCGCAATGAGATTGTCCGGATACACGCATCGAGCGGGACAACCGGGAAGTCGACCGTAGTTGGTTACACCCGAAACGACATCGACGTCTGGGCTCAATTGATGGCACGCTCAATTCGGGCGGCGGGCGGGCGGCCCGGGCAAACTGCTTTGGTGTCGTACGGCTATGGATTGTTTACTGGCGGACTCGGAGCGCATTACGGCGCTGAGTATCTCGGATGCGCGGTGATTCCAATGTCCGGCGGCCAAACGGAAAAGCAGGTTCAAATGATCAACGATCTGCGACCGGAAATTATCTTAGTGACACCTTCATACATGCTCACGATCGCTGACGAATTCGAACGGCAGGGCTTGGATCCAGCCAAAAGCTCTCTGAAAGTGGGGATCTTCGGAGCCGAGCCATGGACCGAAGCGCTCCGCCACGAGATCGAAAGTCGATGCGCGATCGACGCCGTCGATATCTACGGATTATCGGAAGTGATGGGCCCGGGAGTCGCCTGTGAATGTGTGGAGACCAAGGATGGCCTGGTTATCTGGGAAGACCATTTCTATCCGGAAATTATCGATCCAAACAGCGGACAGATTTTGCCGGACGGCACCATGGGCGAGCTGGTGATCACCTCTCTCACCAGAGAAGCTACGCCAGTCATCCGTTACCGAACCAGAGATCTCGCACAGCTCCTTCCCCCGACCGCGCGCTCAATGCGGCGAATCGGACGCATTCTCGGTCGAGCTGACGACATGTTGATCATTCGGGGAGTCAATGTCTTTCCATCCCAGATCGAAGAGTTGCTTTTAAAGGAGCCGCTTTTTGCGCCGCAATATCAATTGATAGTCACCCGCGACAGCCACTTGGATGATCTGGAAGTGCGAGTAGAAATGCGCGCGAACAGAGACATGGGAGATCACGGACGGCTGGCTCGCGAATTGCAGTTGCAAATCAAGGCCTGGGTCGGAGTCTCTTGCTCTGCAACCGTACTCCCTCCGGGCAGTATTGAGCGAGTTGTCGTCGGAAAAGCAAAACGGGTAATCGATAAACGCCCGAAACAGGAGGCGGCAAGTTTGCCATCGAAATCCAGACCAATTTTATGAAAGTGTATGAGGCTATCGCCGAAGGGGTAAACCAGGAATGCCCCGACATTTTATTTGGTGTTTTAGGCAACGCGAATATGTACCTGGTGGCGGAGCTCTGCGGAAAGCACGGGTTCAAGTTCGTTCAAGCGAAACATGAACAGAGTGCCACCTCGATGGCAGACGGTTTTGCCCGCGCCAGTGGAAAGATCGGTGTCGCCACGGTCACCCAAGGCCCCGGATTTACTAACACGATCACCTCTCTGGTTGCGGCTCGGGCTCACCGCACACCGCTCCTCATGTTGGCCGGCCACGCTCCGCTCAGTGACCCCTACAATATGCAAGGATTGGTAGACCAACATGCGATGGCACTTCAAGCAACCCAGGCCGCGGCCGTGCTGAATCACCCCAAAAGTGTCGATTACGCCCTGGGTGAAGCATTCCGGCACCTCAAAGGGAAAGACGGTCCGTTCGTTCTCAATCTACCTCAGGATGTGCAAGGTCTGGAAATGCTCGACTCAAACTGGGTCTATCGGCCGTCCTATAAGTCGGCCGAGTTTCAGCCACCTGGAGCCGACGATTTAGAAGCCGCAATACGACTGATCGAGTCGGCCAAAGCGCCTGCCCTGATTTGCGGGTTAGGCGCTCGATCCGCTCATGCTGAAGCCGAAGTGCAAGCATTGGCTGAATATCTAGGTGCTCCACTGGCGGTAACATTGCCCGCCAAAGGAATGTGTTCGGATTATGCTCTCGGTGTTGGGGTCAGTGGCAAGCTGGGAACCGGGCTGTCCGCTGAGGTGCTGGAAAACGCCGACCTTATCATCGCGGTTGGCGCCAGTCTAAACCCGTGGACCACCCAGAACCGCACCGTTCTTCGCAATAAGAAATTAGTCCAGATCGACCGCAGACATACCGCATTTGGTTTCTACACCTCCGTCGATGTCGGTCTTGAAGGTGACGCACGAGTGACCGTCGCAGCCCTCCTAGAAAGACTCCACTCCGCCGGCAAAAAGCCACGCCAACCAAACGCTGCCATCGCCGAGCGGATCAAAAAATTCGATGCAATACGTCCGAAGTTTGAAGACGGCGACTTCATCGATCCACGCCGAGCTGTCTGGTACCTGGAAGATAAACTGCCGAAGAAAGATCGTATCATCGTAATCGACGGGGGGCATGCTGGTCTGGTAGCGCAACAGATCCTCACCTCACCAAACGCCGATAGTTGGGGTAACGGATGGGACTTCGGTTCAATTGGCCAAGGATTATCGATCGCAATCGGAGCAAGCTTTGCTCGCCCGGGCAAGCGGGTCACCCACGTGACCGCCGACGCCGCCTTCATGATGAACGTCGCGGACTTCTACACCGCAGTCGCTTTCAACCTGCCGCTCACCGTTATTGTTTTGAACGATCATGCCGTGGGCCAAGAAAAGCACGATCTCATCCGCAAACACATTGATCCCAGGCTGGCCGATACGCCTCAGCCCGAACTTGATCGGCTAGCGATCGGGTTCGGAGCCAAGGGATTTCGCGTCCGACGGCCCGAAGACCTCGGTGAGATCGATAAAGCATTTGCCGTGACCGACGGCCCCGTTGTGGTTGATGTACGAATCAACGGAGAGATGGAATTACCCATCAGCAAAGAAATCGCTGAACAGTTTGCCAAGGGAGGATAAGGTGGCACCAGTAACGCCGGGAACGCCGGGAATGCTAGAAACGGTGAGAGGTGATTGGTGATTAGATCAGTGATTGGCGAAGGCGGAGCAGTCAGAACATCGGTAACATTGGGTTAGGTTTTAGGTTACGATTTTTCTTTGTTTTTGCCCAGCTTCTTGCGGGGGCATGTCGGCCCGTAAGAATCTGAGATTGTTTGGTCGATGTGCCCAGCAGCAATCGAACAAACTCTACTCTCTGCTCCATAGGTTCACTCTTCTTCCAGGACATGAGCGCTTCTTTTACCGCTCTTTGCCCAAAAAGTGTTACTTATGTATTGAACCTAAAGTGTTACCTATGTTCTGAACCTGCACCAGGCATAGGAATGCCGGGAACGGAGGGGGACACTGGAGCAGCGAAGCTGCGATTCAGGATAGCCCCGGGCTTCGCCCAGGGCGAAGCCCGGGGCGCAGCCCTAGGACTGCAATAATACCGAGGATCAGCGCTGAAAGTGCGTGACAGCACATTATGCTATGTCTCACCCATGTACCGCCGTTCATAGCAACATCAAAACATCACCAAATGATGGCATCCGAAGAGGAATTCCGGCTTTTTCTGAAGCGTCACCGCGTGTCCTGCGATGAACGGTATCTCTGGGATTAGCGCCAGATTGAAACACACTTTCAGTGCGTGACTACTGGGGATCCGATTCCTAGGGCTTCGCCCCATAAGCGCTAACTTACGTCTTTGGGATGGCTCTCTACCCCAAAGGGGCAGAAGGACTCAGCCTGGGGTTTGAACCCCGGGTGCGCAACCCATCAAACGATTGGCCCTGAAGGGGCTTAAGGTTTTATTTGATCAATCCCACACATAACGCTCATCGAACGATATTCCGTGCTTCTGGAGAAAGGTACGAAACTCTTCTTGGAACGTCATCTTGCGATGATGGATCTCATGGCTGGCGATATAGGCAATGACCGATTCTTTGGCCGATTGGCTAACCGAGAAAGCCCCGTAGCCGCTCTGCCAGCTGCAAATGGCTGTGACCTTTAGCCTTTACGGTCCATTGTCGAGCTGGTTTTGAGCTTCTTGACCAACTCGGCGAGCGACGTGGTTCGGGAAAGGCCACTAAGGATATGAACCTGATCCTCCATCCCGCCCACCTGCAGCGGTTCGCATTGCAGGCCCCGTAAGGTTCCGGTCAAATAGGCATGCACCTCTGAACGGAGCTCGGCCGACTGCAAGAATGCCATTCGGTTTTTGGTCGAGAAGATGATGTGCACCAATACGAGCGCTAGCGATTGAGGCATCATATGATTACACCATATATTTCTGTGTTTGTCCTGTTAAATCTAGCGCCCCTACAGGACGGATCGCTGTGGTGTTCGGTTTCCCGGGGTTAAACCCCGGGCTGAGTCCTTCTGCCCCTTCGGGGTAGGCAATCATCCCAAAAATTTAAGTTAGCGCTTATGGGGCTTTGTCCTAGGGTATTCTGAAGCGCGGCTTCGCCACTTCAGCAACCGCTGACCATCAACGGTTGGCTGTCAGCTCATTTGCGAATTCAGTGCGAGCTACCATCTCAGTCTCCGGCGCGAAGCCGCGTCGCAAGGTGTTTTCGGTGACCACCCGGGGGACGGTGAACTGAAGCAAGTAATCACGCCCTCCTGCTTTGGTACCTCCGCCGGACATCAAGTGTCCACCAAAAGGATGACGGCCGACAACCGCGCCGGTGATGCTCCGGTTGATGTAGAGGTTACCTACATTAAAGGAGCGACGAACCTTTTCGATATTTTGCGGACTACGGGAGTAGAGTCCTCCGGTCAGCGCGTACTCGGTAGAATTTGCGATTTCTAGCGCTTGATCCAGATCGCGGGCCGGTGTTACCGCGAGCACCGGTCCAAAAATTTCTTCCTGGGCCAACCGCGCACCAACCGGGACGTCAATGAAGATTGTTGGCGGAACAAAATAGCCAGTAAGGTTTGGCGGAAGTTTTGCTTCGAAAGCGACGCGATGCTCCTTTCGTCCGAGTGCCAAATAGGTCTCGATTTTCTTTTTGGCTGATTCGTCAACTACCGGACCGATATCGGTGCCTGGTTCCTCTGGGAGTCCAATTTTCAACGCGGCAGCTGCCTCAACCAATCGCGGTAAAAGCCGCTCGCCCACTTTCCCGACCGGAATCAAGCGAGAGAGCGCAGAACATTTTTGGCCCTGGAAACCAAAGGCGGAATGGATGATTCCAAGCACTGCCTCATCGAGATCGGCGTCGCCGTCAATGATCATTGCGTTCTTTCCGCCCATCTCGCAAACGACCTTCTTCAAGTTGCGTTGGCCCGAGTGCGTGACGCCGGCGAATTGCCAGATCGTCGTTCCCACTTCTCTTGAGCCGGTGAAGGCGATGAGATCAATATTGGGATGGGTGACCAAATAAGATCCCACGTCCTCTCCCGTGCCAGTCAACAGATTGGCAACACCCTCCGGGAGGCCTGATTCTTGCAGAATTTCCATGAACAGCGCGCCGATTACGGATGATTGTTCCGCTGGCTTGATCACTACGGTATTTCCGGTAACTAGCGCGGCGACGCTCATCCCACAGAGAATGGCGAGTGGGAAATTCCATGGAGCAATGATTGCGCTGATGCCGCGGGGAAGATAACTCTCCAAACTAACTTCGCCGGCGACGTCTTGAGTCAATCGGCCTCGGCCCAGACGACGGGCTTCTTCTGCGTAGAAGCGGCAAAAGTCGATCGCTTCGATCACATCGGCATCGGCTTCAATCCAGGTTTTACCGACTTCGAAGACCTGCCAAGCGGCGAGTTCGGTTCGGCGTTGTTGGAGCCGCTCCGCTATCCGATCGACAAAGCGAGCCCGGTCTTCTGCAGAGAGACGGCTCCAGCGTGGGAACGCACTTTGGGCCGATTCGACCGCGGCAATTACCTCTTCTTTGCCGCCCGCGGCCACCGTACCGATCAATTGGTCGGGCCGCGCGGGATTTACCGAATTGAGAGATCTCGATGATTCCACCGGTTTTCCGGCGATCACGAGCGGATAATGTTTTCCCAGCCGCTGGCGTACTTTTGAAATGGCGTCACTCATCGCCATTCGCGCAGATTCGAGTGCAAAATCAAGCGGAGGTTCATTGACAAAGCGCGGTTGAACGAACACTGGTTCCCCAGGTTCTGAGCCCTCTTGACTGGCGATTGCGCCGGGATCCTCGAGTAGTCTGGTGATTGATGTATTTGCGCTGAACTTCGCCCGGAGAAAACCTTCATTGGAAGTATTTTCCAGAAGGCGTCTCACCAAATACGCCATGCCAGGAACAAGTTCTCCGATCGGACAATACTCGCGGACTCGATGTCCAAGTTCCACTAAAGCCCGACGCACCGGGGTCGCCATGCCGTATAGCATCTGAAACTCGTAGTCACCTGCTCGCAGACCAAGTTTCTCGGCATACACGATCGCGTACGCAATGCTGCGCACGTTGTGAGAGGCGAACGCAGGATAAACCGTTTCGTGATTTTCCAGAACCAGTCGAGTGATCCTCTCATAATTGGAGTCTGTCTCCGGTTTTGCTAGATAGACCGGCACTTTCCAGGTCCGTTGAGCCGCAATTACTTTCTCGAAATCCCAATAGGCGCCCTTTACCAGCCGGACGGTGAAGTTGCTTCCAGTATTCCGGCTCCATTTCAGTAACGCCTCGGCGTCAGCCAGAGAGTCTCGGAGATAAGCTTGAATCACCAGCCCGAGCTGAGAGTATCCGGAAAACTCTTCTTCGAGTCGTTTGAACAGGTCCACGGTCAACTGCTTCAGACCGTAGTGTTCCATATCGAGGTTAATAAACGCGCCGAGCTCGCGTGCTCGTGAGACGATCGGTCGAAGTCGGCGCAGGATCGTGTCAATGCTTTGGTTCGGATCGGCCACCTGGACCCGTGCGCAAAGCGCAGAAAGTTTCACTGACACGTTGACCAGTGGAGGTTCATTGGTCGCGAGCGGCTCTTTCGGTTTCCATTGGCGAGTTGCGTCGGCTAGAAAGTCGAGAAGAGCGCGGTAGCGGCTAGCGTATTCGTCTGCTTCCCGATCACTGACCACAGCTTCGCCCAGAATGTCTACCGTAAATCGTGCACCCTCTTTCCAAATTTGCTGGAGGTTCGGGAAAGCGGATTCTCCGTCCGTGCCGGTAATGAAGATATTGGCCATTGCCGTGACATTGCTCTTTATTATTGCCGCCGGAATGGCCGGTGCGATGCGGCCAACAGTAAGCGCTCCGCGCATAAGCCCGGAAACAGACGTCTTCGCGTCCTTCAGGTACTCCGCTAGGTGTTTTACTACATCGGTTGAGGAAGTGAGGGTCGGGAGTACGTCGACGAAGCGAAACATCTGCGTCTTGAATGCCTCGTCTTTCATCGACCATTCCATCAACCGGCCGTAAAAATCGTTACGGCGAAAAACGGCAGTGTTGCCTTGGAATTTGTCAATGAGCGCAAAAATCTGGCGTCCACGCTGCTCGATTTCAGATTGGAGAGGAACGGTCGAATTCATCAAGATAGGAAATATACTGCAGAATCTGTAACGTAGAATCTAGAATCTAGAAGGTCATGACCGCAAAGACTGCCGTTTTGTGGGGCGATCAAGTCGGCAGCTGCCAGTGCAAACAATGGCAACCGCGATTTGTGATGGCGTCAAGCCGATCGCTTCGGTTAACTCTTGAGGGCGGGGCAGCACCAGCAGCTGGGGACAGTCGCCGCTACCGTTTCTCGCTACCAATGCGCACTATAATTTCATCGATCACCTTAATTTTGGCCTTCGGCTATTTGGCTTTCGAAATTTATTTGCTAGCGGCCAGACGCGGACGGGGCGCGATAACCAGTGATGATCGGGGAACTCTTTCCTGGGCCTGGATGCTTATTTTGGGCAGTTGTCTGTTTGGCTTTTTGGTAGCCGGGAGACTTCCATTTCTGCAGTGGCCGCGAGTGCTGTGGATCGTAGCCGTCGCAGACCTGCTCATTCTTGCAGGTTTTTCTATCAGGCTGTGGGCGATCCGGCACTTAGGAGAGTTCTTTACGGTAGACGTTGGCGTTCAAAGGGATCACCGAGTTGTTCAGGACGGACCATATCGATTTGTGCGACACCCCTCTTATTCAGGCGGGCTGATTGCAATGACTGGAATCGCCTGTCTGACATTCAACTGGCTAGGGTTTATTGTCATCGTTGGCTGCTGCCTGGCTGCCTACATGATCCGCATATCGGTCGAGGAAAATGTCTTGATGAATAGTTTAGGCGATGACTATCGGCGGTACGCTGCCCGAACCAAGCGCCTGATTCCCTGGATCTTTTAACAACGAACGTCAACGCCGGTACTGACGTTCGTTGACGTTCGCTGTTGTTCACTGTCGTTCGCTGGCACTGGTCCAATGTAACGAGCTCGCGGGCGAATGAGCTTTCCGCTTTCTGCTTGTTCGGCGGCATGCGCAATCCAGCCGGCCGTTCTTCCGAGCGCAAACAGAGCGAACGCCGCATGCGATGGAAGTTGCAGGCTCAACGAGCAAACGGCTAGGGCCAGATCAATATTGGGCTTCCGCTTCAATGCTTTGGCGGCGCTAACGACCACCTTCAGCCAAGGTCGCGCTTCGGCAGCGAAGTATTTGTTAAGTAAGTCGAACAGCTTGGCTGCTCTCGGATCTCCGTTGGGGTAGAGTGGGTGACCAAACCCGGGTATTTCAATGCCAGCTCGGATGCGCTGGAGAAGGCAATCGCGAACCGATGATAACCCTTGCATCTCGACCAACAATTTGGTCGTTCGTTCGATTCCGCCGCCGTGGCGGCTGCCGCGCAAGGCACACAATGCCGCGCTGACGACTTCGTAGATGCTGGTGCCGGCGGAACAAACAACTCGAGCCGTGAACGACGAAACATTCAGCTCATGATCGATGCACAGAATCAGCGCCGCGTTAATTATTGTTTCTGCATCAGTTCTTGGCCGGCACCATGCTTTTCGCAGCTCCCGGGCTACTGCGGTCACGTTGGGATTTAGCTTCCGAGTGAGTATCTGCAGAAAGAGG
>Ga0209528_1000032_pt1 | contig 14055 bp, 23 predicted proteins | sample JacPinW_OM2H0_M3_FD_187970 | JGI IMG/M metagenome (GOLD analysis project Ga0209528, IMG submission 187970) | Forest soil microbial communities from Algoma, Ontario, Canada - Jack Pine, Ontario site 1_JW_OM2H0_M3 (SPAdes) (version 2) | ecosystem: Environmental > Terrestrial > Soil > Boreal...
GTAAAAGCTCGGCTTTCGCTTTTTGATTACCTCCGTGACGCCGGTAATCGTCCCTCCGGTGCCGACTGCTGAGACAAGAATATCCACCGCTCCATTCGTATCCGCCCAGATCTCTTCCGCCGTTGTCTTTGCATGGATCTGTGGGTTGGCTGGGTTGTTAAACTGTTGAGGCATCCAAGAGTTAGGAGTCGCCTTCAGAAGTTCTTCCGCCCGGCCGATTGCCCCTTTCATACCCTCCGAGCCAGGCGTCAACACGAGTTTGGCGCCCAACATGGCTAGCAGTGTGCGCCTTTCCAAACTCATCGTTTCCGGCATGGTCAGAATCAGTTTGTAACCCTTGGCTGCACAAACAAACGCGAGGGCGATGCCAGTGTTGCCGCTTGTTGGCTCGATAATAACCGTGTCCTGATTGATGATGCCCTCTTGCTCGGCGGCCTCAATCATGGCCGTCCCTATCCTGTCTTTTACGCTGCCGAGCGGATTAAAATACTCGCACTTTATGGCAATCGTTGCCTCGAGGCCGGCGGTAATTCGGTTGAGCTTGACCAACGGAGTCCTGCCGACGGTCTCAACAATGTTATTATAGAGTATCCCAGAAGTTTGCATTTGCCTTGGGTCAGTTAGGGTGGAAGAGGCGAGGATTGCTTACATACACGAACGGCGGAGCCGTTCAAGTAAGAGCGCAAAGTCCGAGCGTTACATAAAACACAGAGAAGAGCTATGCCAGAATTATTAAACCCCGAGGCGATTCAGACACTGCTCATGGAGATTCCCAAGTGGCAACTGGAAGGAGACATGATCTCCCGAACGGTAGAATTTCCGAGTTTTCTCGAAGCCGTCGATGCGGTGAATAATATAGCGCGCGAAGCCGAGGCCATGGATCATCACCCAGATATCGATATCCGTTGGCGAACAGTGCGGTTGGCGCTATCCACTCATTCGGCTGGTGGTCTGACCACACTCGATTTCCAGCTGGCAAAGAAATTGGACCAGCTGCTGCCAAGCTAGGGGGTCACGTTCGCTACTATCGTAGTTCCTCGAGCGAATGCTCAGCTGAAAACAGCTCAGGCCATCGACAGAGAAGTTGGGTCCAGAGCGAGACTTGCGGAAAACCGTTAATAATTTAAAATAACTCGGTAGGCAGGCGATCGCTGCTGTACCCAAAAGGTCAGTAGAGGAAAGTCCGAACACCAGGAAAGCAGCATGCCGTGCGAAAGCGCGGGCAGCTCGGGCGCAAGCCCAAGCTGACGGATAGTGTCACAGAAAATATACCGTCTCGCCTTGGCGGGATAAGGGTGAAATGGCGGGGTAAGAGCCCACCGGGTCCGGCGTAATCCGGATCGCAAGACAAACCCCTTGCGGTGCAAGACAGAACAGAGAGTTGATCCGCTTTCCCACTCGGGTGACCGAGAGCTCTCGGGTAATAGTCGCATTCCGCTTGGCGGAACGTTCGGCCTCGGCCGTACGAGATAAATGATCGCCCTGGCTTAATCGGCCGGACAGAATTCGGCTTACGCCACAAATCGGGGCCGGCGGATACTCCGCCGGCCTCGCCCGTTAGAAAAGTAAGGCAGCCCTATTGATCTCTGATGCCGTCAAGGAGGGCATGGGTGCGTAGCGCGTCGGTGGTTTTTAGTACCAGGCGAAGGGGCGATCCGGCGTGCTCGACGCTGCCGTAGACGTAATCAATATTGATCTTTGCTTCAGCCAGTTCCGAGCAGATCTGGGCCAATTTGCCGATGCGGTCGAAGAGATCCAAAACCAAAACATCGCCTTCGATCACGTAAAAGCCTTTTGCTTGCAGAACTTGTTTACACTTGGTCGGATTGCTGGTGATCAACCGGACAACGCCTTGTTCGATACTGTCGATTACACTGATCGCTTCAATGTTTACCGCGTTCTCGCACAGGATACTGCAGATCGCCGCAAGCTGCCCTGGTTGATTCTCGAGAGCGACAGTGACTTGGCGTTCGACATGGATCTTCATCTTCGATGGCAAGCAAGCATAAATCGAACCCGCCGAACACGAGATTTATTTCAGATCAGGTGACAGGGCTCCGGAGCAGCTTGAAACTAGATAATTGAATAGATGGTTCTCAAGATAAGAAAGACGTTTCGCATCAAAAATTTGGCCAACTTCAACCAATCCAAAGCGGGCCAAACGATTCCTCGGGCAGCGGATAAAAAGAAGATTCTGATTAGTCGAGCAGGACGGTCAACCATCGGGGTAGTTTCTCTTTGATTTTCGAGTATAGTTGGCGACGAGTTGCGACTCTTTTTGAGGGATAGAACGCGACGGCGGTTTACTGCGACAGGAATGCTCGGCTGAGAATGAGGTGATATTACCTCGTTCTCGCAGCGTAAAGTGAGCCAAAAACCTCTTGCGCCGTCTGGGAATAATAATATAGTCCACGCTCCCCCGCGTCAGGCGGGGGAAAGCTTTGGAGCCGCGATTGCGGCTTTTTTTAGCCCTGAACCAAGGGTTTAACCGGATTTATTAATGCCAACGATTAACCAGCTTGTGCGAAAAGGTCGGAAGAAAATGGCGGTGAAGTCCAAATCACCGGCATTGGCGGATTGTCCGCAAAGACGGGGCGTCTGTGTACAGGTGATGACGCGGACGCCTAAGAAGCCAAACTCCGCTTTACGGAAAGTCGCCAAAGTCCGGTTGACCAACGGATATGAGGTCATTGCTTACATTCCGGGTGAAGGTCACAATTTGCAGGAGCACTCCATCGTCTTGGTGCGAGGAGGTCGCGTAAAAGATCTTCCCGGTGTCCGTTATCACATCGTTCGGGGCACATTAGACAGCCTGGGAGTTGATGGCCGCCGGCGGAGCCGCTCAAAGTACGGAGCCAAACGTCCAAAGAAGGGCGCCGATGCCGCAGCAGCAGCCAAAGGTAAAAGGAAATAATTTCTATGTCTCGACGTCGCAGAGTCATTCATAAAGAAGTGAAGGTCGATAGCCGCTACGCCAGTCCGGCAGTAGCGCGCTTGATCGATACGGTCATGCGGAGCGGGCAGAAGTCACTGGCCGAGCGCATCGTTTACGAAGCAATCGAAAGAAGCCGCGAAGGTTCCGATGCGGTCGATCCACTCGACTCCTTACATAAAGCTCTCGACAACGCGAAGCCGCGTCTCGAAGTGAAATCACGTCGGGTCGGTGGCGCCACATATCAAGTTCCGATCGAGGTATCCGCTGATCGGCAAATCTCTTTGGCGATGCGGTGGTTGGTCAATTACGCGAAAAATCGCCGCGGCACGATGACCGACAATCTTGCTGCAGAAATAAAGGACGCTGCGGCCGGGCAGGGCAACGTTATCAAAAAACGAGACGACACCCATAAGATGGCTCAAGCCAACCGAGCCTTCGCACATTTCCGCTGGTAAGGCATATGTCTACACCCGTTTTAGATAAGGCTAAGACCATGACGAATCCAAATTCTCCCGATCGTGCCTATCCTCTGGAGCGGACCCGCAACATCGGGATCAGCGCGCACATTGACGCGGGGAAAACGACACTGACCGAGCGGATTCTATTCTATACCGGCATGATTCATCGAATTGGTGAAGTGCATGAGGGTACGACCGTCACCGACTGGATGGAACAGGAGCGCGAGCGCGGTATCACTATTACCTCCGCGGCTACGACCTGCTTTTGGACCCAGCGGAAGGAAGAAGGTGTGTTCAAGCTGTTCGAAGACCAAAAACAGCGAGTCAACATCATCGACACCCCTGGACACGTGGACTTTACCGCGGAGGTGGAGCGTTCGTTGCGCGTGCTCGATGGCGCTATCCTGGTGTTCGACAGCGTTGCCGGCGTGCAGCCGCAAACCGAAACAGTCTGGCGGCAGGCCAACAAATATCAGGTCCCGCGTATCTGTTTCGTTAATAAGATGGACCGGGTTGGCGCGAACTTTGAAAATGTCGTTAAAGAAATCCACACCAAGCTTGGCGGGAATGCCTGGCCTGTGTTGATTCCGCTTGGCAAGGAAGATCATCTCCGGGGCCAGCTCGACGTTATTAATAAGAAGGCGATCCTTTATTCAGACAATGATTTGTTGGGTTCGACCTATGAAATCGCCGATGTTCCTGCGGAGTACCAAGCGCTGGTCGACAAAGCGTATGCGGATCTGGTCGAGCAAGTAGCGAATCTCGACGATGAGGTGGGTACTCTCTATCTAGAGGAAAAGCCGGTGACTCCGAAGGAGTTGAAAGCGGGTATTCGACGGCTGACGATCGCGAATCAATTTATCCCGGTTGCCGGGGGCTCCGCCTTCAAGAATAAAGGAGTCCAGTACCTAGTCGATGCGGTCGTAGACTACCTGCCAAGTCCGATCGACATCGCGCCTGCCAAGGGTATTGATCCGGATACGCACGAACCGAAAGACGCCGTCACGGATGACAACGGCAATTTCTGTTCATTGGCATTTAAGCTTTGGAGCGATCCGTTCGTCGGAAAGCTGGTGTTTTTCCGGGTTTACTCCGGTAAATTGTCGAAGGGCGATACGGTCTATAATCCGCGTACCACCAAGCGGGAGCGAATTAGCCGGCTCATTCAGATTCAAGCCGATAAGCGGGAAGACATCGAAACCTGCTATTCAGGGGATATCGCCGCTATCGTCGGCATTAGGAACATCACGACTGGCGACACGCTCTGCGACGAAGATTTTCCGATTCTGTTGGAGCCGCCTTCTTTCCCTGATCCGGTGATCTCGATGGCGATCGAGCCAAAAACAAAATTGGATCAGGAAAAAATGGCAACCGCTTTGCAGCGATTGGCCGAAGAAGATCCGACCTTTCGAGTCTATACCAACGAGGATACGGGACAAACGATTATCGCCGGAATGGGCGAGCTGCATCTTGAGATTATCCGAGATCGCATGCTGCGGGAATTTAAGGTGGACGCCAATGCGGGCAAACCGCAAATCGCTTACCGTGAGACGATTACAAAGAACGCCACTGGGGAAGGCAAGTTGATTAAGCAATCCGGTGGTCGGGGACAATATGGTCACGTAATAGTAAACGTGGAACCGCGTGAGCGCGGAAAAGGCGTGGAGATCGAGAACAAGATTGTCGGTGGTACCATTCCGAAAGAGTATATCCCGGCCGTTAAGAAAGGCATCGAAGAGGCAGTCCTAAACGGCATCGTCGGCGGCTACCCGGTGATCGATCTTCATGTCGATATCGTGGACGGCTCATATCACGACGTCGATTCGAACGAACTCGCTTTCAAGCTCGCCGCGATCTTCGCGATGAAAGATGCCTTTAAGAAAGCAACCTCCATCCTTCTGGAACCAATTATGAAGGTAGAGTGTGTGACGCCGGACGAGTATCAGGGCGACCTCATGGGAGACCTTAATCGGCGCCGTGGCCGGATCATCAACATGGAAACGAAGAATCTCGCGACCTTGATTCATGCTGAAGTGCCGCTGGCGGAAATGTTTGGTTACGCTACCGCAATTCGCTCCCTCTCCAAGGGGCGCGCCTCGTACTCAATGGAACCCTCCCACTTCGAACCGGTTCCGGCACAGATCGTAGCCGCGGTGCTCGATCAAAAAGGAACTTAATATGGCAAACGGTCAACGCATTCGCATCCGCCTGAAGGGCTACGATTTTCGTATGCTCGATCAATCGGCACTAGAAATTGTAGAGACGGCTAAACGCACCGGCGCAAAAGTGGCCGGTCCGATCCCGTTGCCGACGAAGATTGAAAAGTTCACGGTGAATCGTTCCCCGCACGTCGATAAGAAGTCGATGGACCAGTTCGAAATGCGGACCCACAAACGGTTGCTGGATATTATCGAGCCGACGGCCAAGACCGTGGATGAGCTGCGTAAGCTTAATCTCCCGGCGGGAGTTGATATCACCATCAAAATCTAACGACGGAACCGCTGCTCAATGAAAGTAGGACTTTTAGGAAAAAAAATTGGGATGACGCGCGTTTATGACGCGACCGGGAAAGCGACGCCAGTCACTGTGATTGAAGCCGGCGGTAACTCCTTGCTGCAGACCAAAACGGCCGAGAAAGACGGCTATCAGGCGATCCAGATTGGGTTTGATACGCAAAAGGAATCTCGGCTGCCGAAACCGCTTCTCGGCCATTTCAAAAAGGCGGAAGCAGAACCCAAGAAATTCGTGCGAGAGTTTCGACTTCCCGACGGGACTCAGATCGAGGGCGAACTCAATCTGGCTGTCACTCAATTTGAGGCAGGACAATTTGTTGACGTTGTCGGCCGGTCTAAAGGAAAGGGATTTCAGGGGGTGATAAAGAAGCATGGATTCGCTGGGCAACCGGCTGCCCATGGTTCCAAGACGCACCGGCGAAACGGGGCGATCGGAAACCGATCTACTCCCGGTCGTGTTTGGAAGAACATGGGAATGCCCGGTCATCTCGGTGATGATCGAGTCACCGTCCAAAACCTTCGAATTGTCCAGGTCCGGGCCGAAGATAACGTCATCTTAATCGGCGGAGCAGTTCCCGGCGCTAACGGCAGTTACGTGGTTGTGCGTCCGGCAAAGAAAAAACCTGAGACAACCGGGGCTAAATGATCATGAGTGCAACCGTCTTAACAGTTTCTGACGCCAAAAAGGCGAATATCTCTGTGATCGAAAATGGGCGGGGAACGCAAGCCGTCCACGATGTGGTCGTGGCCATGCGGGCAAATCGCCGCAGCGGTTCAGCCAACACCAGGACCAAGGCCGAGGTAGTCGCTTCTGGTAAGAAGCCCTGGCGGCAAAAAGGAACAGGCCGGGCCCGGGCCGGCTATACTTCGTCGCCAATTTGGACAGGTGGTGGAGTCGTTTTTGGTCCAAAGCCAAGAGACTATTCGAAGAAAGTCCCCAAGTCGGTGAAGCGTTTGGCTTTTCTCAAAGCGCTGAGTTCGCGAATCATCGATGGTGACGTTTTGGTCGCCGATTCGGTGGCAGTGAGCGAGCCAAAGACGAAAGAGTTTATTAAGCTACTTCGATCGCACACGGAAGAAGAGAAGGTGTTGATCATTGCAATAGGTTTTGATGCCAGCACTTACAAGGCGGCGCGAAACGTACAGCCTGTGCTCTTAAATACGCCGGCGGAAGTGAATACCGAGCAGTTGTTGGTATTTAAAAAGATCATCGTTACTAAAGAAGCTCTCACCAAGCTGGCAGAGAGGTTGGCATGAACGAACCGACACAGATCATTTCAACGATTCGGCTCACGGAAAAAGCGAGTTTATTGGGCGAAAAGCACAATCAATACGTGTTCCGGGTCGATCCAAAGGCTAATAAACTTGAGATCAAACAAGCCATCGAGCAACTTTTGGGCAAGAAGGTGATCCGGGTAAATACCTGTCAATACGCGGGCAAAAAGAAGCGTGAACGTCGGGCTGATTTTGGTCGGCGCCCGCATTGGAAGAAGGCGATCGTGACCTTAGCCGAGGGCGAGAAGATCGATCTCGCTTAGGAGGACTAAACCATGGCACTCAAGAATTTTCGCCCCCTCACGCCGACGCAGCGTTTTAAGCAGACTTCAGGCTTCGATGAGATAACCAAACATCAGCCGGAAAAAACTTTGCTTGAACCAAAAAAGCGGACTGGTGGTAGGAATAACCATGGCCGTTTGACTTCTCGGCACATCGGAGGAGGGCACAAACAGAAGTACCGAATCGTCGATTTCAAAAGAAAGGTCCGTGATGTTGAGGCTACGGTCGAAGGTATCGAGTATGATCCAAATCGGTCTGCCCGGATTGCCCTTTTAATTTACGGAAATGGTGAAAAGGCTTACATCCTTGCGCCGAACGGTCTGAGAGTTGGCGCGAAAGTCGTTGCTGGTGAAACAGCACCCCCCGAAGTCGGAAATGCTCTCCCTTTAAAGGCCATCCCTCTGGGAACGGTCATCCATAACGTTGAAATCATTCCCGGCCGCGGTGGACAGGTGGCAAGGAGTGCGGGACAGCAGGCCGTGCTGAACAACCGTGAGGCCGGCTATGCTTTGGTTCGACTGCCTTCTGGCGAAATTCGTCGGATCAATGAGAACGCTTACGCAACGGTCGGACAGGTCGGTAATACTGACCATATGAACGTCTCGAGCGGCAAAGCTGGTCGGACTCGTTGGCTGGGACGTCGCTCACGAGTGCGCGGTATGGCCATGAATCCGATCGATCATCCGATGGGTGGTGGCCAAGGCAAAAGTAAGGGCGGCGGTGGCCGGCATCACCCGGTGAGCCCGTGGGGCCAACTAGCGAAAGGGTTTAAGACTCGCCGGAAACATAAACCAAGCGACGCGTTCATTGTCGAGCGGCGCAAGAAGAAGGCCAAAAAGAAATAGGTTATGGGTAGATCACTTAAGAAAGGCCCGTTCGTCGAGCCAAAGCTGCTGGAGAAAATCGACAAGATGAACAAAGGCAGTGCGAAGAAGCCGATCAAGACCTGGTCGCGCCGGTCGATGATCACGCCAGATTTCGTGGGCCATACGTTCTTGGTCCACAACGGCAAGATTTTTAATTCCATCTTCGTGACGGAAAATATGGTGGGACACAAACTGGGAGAATTTTCTCTAACACGCCAATTCAAGAAACACGGCGCGCATACCGCGAAGGTGGCGAAGTAAGAAAGAGATCGGCAAAATGCAAGTAACCTCGACCTATCGGTATGCTCGGATTTCGGCTTTCAAAGCTCGCGAAGTAACTCGCGCGATCCAGGGCCGATCTGCTTCGGACGCTTTGGACTTATTGGCCTTTAGTCCGAAAAAGGCCGCACTTTTGGTGAAAAAGACCCTAAAGAGTGCGATCGCAAATGCCGAAAACAACAACTCGCTTAGGGTCGATACCTTGCTGGTCAAAGAGGCCGTAGTCGGGGAAGGGCCGACCTCCAAACGATTTCGCGCTCGCGCTAGAGGCAGCGCCAGTCCGTTGCGTAAGCGCACTAGCCATATTCGGATCATCCTCTCGGACGACGTCGGATCTGATGGTAAGCCGAAGCCCGCCCAAGACGCAGTTGATGTCGCTTCGCCCGAATCGACAGCGGAGGGGGCCGGGGCGGCAACGACCAGGCAGCGCAAACCATCCACTGGCCGGTCAAAGAGCAAAAATGCGCCCAGAGGTCAGGCGAAGAAGAGTACTGAAAGAGCGGGAACCAAGGCGGAGAAAAAGGCGACGAAAAAGAAAGATTGATTTTATGGGACAAAAAGTTAACCCCATCGGTTTCCGGCTCGCCCTCAATAAAGACTGGCGATCCCGTTGGTATGCTTCGAGCAAGGAATTCCCTGAATTCCTTCATACGGATTTGCGAGTCCGCCGGTTTGTGAAACAGAAACTAGCTTTAGCCGCGGTTTCAAAGGTTCTCATTGAGCGTGCCTGGAACAGTATTCGGGTCACTATCTACACGGCCCGTCCGGGAATTGTGATCGGTCGCCGTGGCGCTGAGATCGAACGAATGACCGAGGAGATCACGCGGATGTCTGGCGGGAAACAGGTCAAAATTGACATCCAAGAGATCAAAACCCCGGAACTCGATGCACAGTTAGTTGCAGAAAATGTCGCACTCCAGATCGAGCGTCGTATCTCATTCCGTCGAGCGATGAAGAAGGCGGTCCAAACGACCAAAGACTTTGGAGCGCTTGGTATTAAAATCCGTTGCTCGGGCCGGCTCGGCGGCGGGGAGATTTCGCGCGCAGAATGGTACCGTGACGGAAAGATTCCTCTACACACCCTGCGTACGCCGATCGATTACGGATTTGCTGAAGCGCACACCGTTTACGGTAAAATCGGAGTGAAATGTTGGATTTGTAAGGTTGAAGCGGCCGCTGATCGTGACCAGAAGAAAGAGGCGAAACCGGAAGGGGCCTCTCTAGAACCTAGAGCTTAGATAGGGAGTTCTTATGCCGTTGATGCCGAAAAGAGTGAAGTATCGGAAGACCCAGCGCGGAAGCCGTGCCGGAAGTGCTTCTCGGAACGTTTCGATCGCTTTTGGTGAGTATGCGCTGCAAACCTTGGAGCGCGCCTGGATTACGAATATTCAGATCGAGGCGGCGCGCGTTGCGTTAACTCGCAACATGAAAAGAAAAGGGAAACTTTGGATAAAGATCTTTCCAGACAAATCGGTGACAGCTCGGCCGCCCGAAACTCGAATGGGTAAGGGAAAAGGCAATCCAGAACATTGGGTGGCAACGGTCCGTCCTGGTAACATTATTTTTGAACTCGATGGAGTGACTGAAAGTGTAGCGCGAGAATCTTTGAGATTGGCCGCCACAAAGTTGCCGGTGCGAACTCGATTTATCGCGCGGCAGCACGCCATAGCGGTGTAATCGGCGAGCACGGAGATCGAAATGAAAGTAAAGGAACTTCGCGAACTAAGTAATGATGAGTTGATCTCCCGGCGCAGAGAATTGCGTAAGGAGACATTTAATCTCCGGCTCCAGCAACAGGCTGGAAGCATTGAGAAATCCAGCGTGCTTCGCTCTCATCGCCGCGAAGTAGCGCGTATCGAAACCATTTTGAGCGAGCGAGCGCAAAAGACCGCTGCCTGAGCGGGCGCTGGCTGCTTGAGGAAATAGTAAAATGAATCAAGAGACTGTGCATTCTGAAGGTACTGCCACGGCGTCTGCTCCGCAGACGCAGCAGTCTGAACTTCCGAAGCGGCATCTTCGGAAAACTCGGGTCGGCCAAGTCGTATCCAACAAAATGGATAAGACGATCGTCGTCGCCGTTGTCCGTCGGGTACCACATCCTAAGTTTGGAAAGATCGTTAAACGAACCAAAAAGCTTTACGCCCATGACGCTACCAATCAGTGCGCCATTGGAGACCTGGTTCGGGTGGAAGAAACGAAGCCATTAAGCCGTTTGAAGCGCTGGCAATTGGTCGAGGTGCTCAAACATTAGAGGGCCGACGAGATGATTCAGATTCGATCCAGACTTGATGTGGCCGATAATACAGGCGCCCGGATGGCCACGATGATTGGCGTGATTGGCAAAGCAACCTTGTACGCATCAATCGGTGACGTGATCACTTGCAACGTCAAAGAAGCTGCGGCCAATGGGACGGTTAAGAAGGGCGATGTGGTTCGTGCCGTGGTTGTGCGCACAAAACAACCCGTCAAACGGGACGACGGTTCTTACCTTCGTTTCGACAACAACGCGATTGTGATCATCGACAAAGATCAAAATCCACGGGGTACTCGAATCTTTGGACCAGTGGCTCGCGAATTGCGCGAAAAGAACTTCATGAAAATCATTTCGCTCGCTCCGGAGGTGCTATGAGCAGATTGAAATTTCATGTCAAAAAGGGAGACGATGTCGAGGTAGTGTCCGGTAACCATCGTGGCGCGGCTGGAAAGATCCTTCAGGTTTTACCGAAGAAAAAACAAGTATTGATCGAAGGCGTTCGCATTATTAAAAAGACGGTCCGGAAATCGCAAGACCATCCAAACGGCGCTATAATCAATCGGGAAGGGCCGATCCATATATCGAATGTAAGGATTGTGGAGAAAAAGCCTAAACGAACGAAGAAGGCCAAAGCGGAGTGATCGATGGAAACCGAATTGTATAAAGAATACAAAGAACGAATAGTGCCGGCTTTGCGCGAGCGACTCGGTTACAAGAACCTGTATCAGGTTCCGCGAGTCGAGAAGGTAGTCATCAATACTTGTATCTCTACGCAGTCGAGTGATGTGAAACAGGGCCTCGAAGACGCAAAGGCGGAGCTCGCGCTGATCACGGGACAGCGGCCAGCCGAGACGCGCTCCAAAAAAAGCATTTCGAACTTCAAGCTCCGAAAGGATCAACCAATTGGGGCGAAGGTTACATTGCGGGGAGCGCATATGTATGAGTTCTTACAGAGATTGATTAAGATGTCGCTACCGCGCATCCGAGATTTTCGGGGCATTTCGCCACGCGCGTTCGATGGTCGAGGAAACTACACTCTGGGAGTTTCGGATCAGTCCATCTTCCCTGAAGTAGAGCTGGACAAAATTAAACGTAACATCGGTTTTGACATCACGATCGTCACGACCGCTAAAACGAATGAGGAAGCGAAAGCACTTCTGACCGAATTGGGAGTTCCTTTCAGCGACCGAAAGTTACCATCGCAACAAAAAGGCTAGAAAATTCGCAAATGAGTACTTTATCTGATCCAATCGCGGATTTTCTCACGCGACTTCGCAATGCTTCTCGCTCACACCGGTCAGACGTGGCAGTCCCCTATTCTCGGATGAAGGAGCAGATCGCTCGGATTCTGAAGCAGGAAGGCTATATCACGGACTTCGAGGTGGATAACACGGCCACGCCAGTTGTGCTGAAATTGACGATGAAGTTTGTCAATCGCACGCCGGCGCTAACCGGTGTCAAACGAGTGAGTCGTCCTGGTCTGCGCAAATACGTCGGCTCTAAAGAGGTGCCGCGGGTTTTGGGTGGAATGGGTGTGGCGATTATTTCTTCCTCGCGTGGACTATTGACCGGACGTGATGCAAAGCGGGAAAATGTGGGCGGCGAATTGCTCGCCGTAATCTGGTAGGGAGGAATACGAATGTCGCGAATCGGTAAAAAGAGCGTACTGCTTCCAGAAAGAGTGAAATTGGATATTTCTCAATCCGGCGACGTCACGGTTGAAGGTCCAAAGGGAAAGCTTGAATGGACCTTACCGAGGCAGATTAAACTGCGAGTCGAAGGGAAAGAGATTAGGCTAGAGCGATCGGAAGAGGCGCGTAGCATTCGAGCCCTGCACGGGCTTTCTCGAAGCCTGGTTCAAAATATGGTCACCGGAGTCAGTCAAGGTTACCAGAAAGAATTAGAAATTCACGGGGTAGGTTTTCGGGCTCAAGTGCAAGGTAAAAATCTGAACCTGAGCTTGGGTTATTCTCACCCGGTGGTATTCAATATACCTGAAGGAATAAAGATCACTGTGCAGGAGAACACCAAACTTTTGGTCGAAGGAATTGATAAGCAGAAGGTCGGGCAGGTTGCTGCAGACATTCGGGCCTATTATCCGCCCGAGCCGTATAAGGGTAAAGGGATTCGCTATGTCGGTGAGCAAATCCTGCGAAAAGAAGGAAAGACGGTCCAATAGGGAACGGGGAGCGATACCATGGCGAATATTGATCGAATTAAGATAAGGCATCAGCGAATTCGCAAGCGACTGTTGGGCACGAGCGAACGACCTCGCCTGAGTGTTCACTTCTCCGGACAGCACATTTATGCGCAGATCATCGATGATGTTGCCGGTAAGACCGTAGCAGCCGCCTCGACCGTTGAAGGTGAGGTTCGAGGTGAGCGCCGCGGATACGCAAACGTCGCTATGGCAGAGAAGATTGGTTCGTTGGTGGCGGAAAGAAGCCTGCAGAAAAACGTCAAAGCCGTCGTTTTTGATCGAGGCGGATTTACTTATCATGGGAAGGTGAAAGCCTTAGCCGACGCGGCCCGTTCGGCCGGATTGAAATTCTAATATATGGCATACGAAGTGAGAAATCGCCGCAACGACAATGCGGAGCGCAATCAGCCCAAGAGTGACACCACCGAGAAGGTGGTTTTCATCAATCGCTGCGCGAAAGTAGTGAAGGGTGGTCGCCGGTTTAGCTTCAGTGCTCTCATTGTAGCAGGCGACCACAAAGGACGTGTCGGATACGGATTTGGTAAGGCAAATGAGGTGTCGGAAGCGATCCGAAAGGCCTCGGAAGCTGCTCGTAAGGCGATGGTGCCGGTGGCAATTCATGAAAATACGATTCCGCACGAGGTCATCGGTGAGTTTGGCGGGGGCCGAGTTTTACTACGGCCGGCGTCGCCCGGAACCGGTCTGATCGCGGGGGGCGGTGTGCGCGCCGTGGTCGAAGCGGCCGGAATTCGCGACGTTTTGGCGAAATCCCTTGGCTCCAGCAACCATGCTAACGTCGTGAAAGCGACCATGGAGGCGCTTCTGGCCTTGCGGCAACGTCAGGATATTTTGAAGCTCCGTGGGAAGGATGGTTCCCATTAGTTGGTGACTCCCGGGAGCCATCATCGACCGACTTTAAGAAATCGTTGTTATGCGACTAAATAATTTGAAGCCTCGTCCGGGGGCGAAGCACCGGGTCAAGCGCCTTGGTTG
>Ga0209528_1000033_pt1 | contig 13751 bp, 9 predicted proteins | sample JacPinW_OM2H0_M3_FD_187970 | JGI IMG/M metagenome (GOLD analysis project Ga0209528, IMG submission 187970) | Forest soil microbial communities from Algoma, Ontario, Canada - Jack Pine, Ontario site 1_JW_OM2H0_M3 (SPAdes) (version 2) | ecosystem: Environmental > Terrestrial > Soil > Boreal...
CCGTTGGATTCACGGCGAAGGTCAGCGCCCCGTAAACTTTCGCTCCGCTCTCCGCATCGCGCACTGTCATCGCGAGGCGGTAATTGCCTGGTGACAGTTCTACCGTGGGGATCTGTTTGCCGTTGATCACCGACCCACCCGCATCTAATTGATTCAGTGGAATCTCGTCGTGGATCGTCTTGTTGCTCCCGGGGTCGTCCAGCCTCCCATAGACATAATCCACCAGTAACTTCTTCTCCGTCCGCATTGCGCCTGTCGCTGAGGACGTCCACACTTGATAAAAGAATTTCAGTGCTTGTCCCTGCACCAACACCGTTTCCTGCCCGGCAAGGGGGTTGAACTTCACTCCCGCTCCGCTGAAGGGCACGGTGCCGCCGGTTTTTTGAGGAGGAATCATTCTCGCGTCAGAAAAAGGAATGAGGTTCGAGATTTGCAGAGAAGCGGCGTGGGGGTCGGGCACCGCAACTTCCACCTCGCGGCGAAAAGCGGTATTCCCCAATAGGTTTGCGAGGTGAAATTCCAGCTTGTACTTGCCGGAAGGCAGAGGAAGCCAGCCTTCGTATCCAAATAGTTTGTCTTTGAGCTCCTCAAGCTGCGTTTCCGAAATATTCTTTGAAATCTTCCGCTCATCCGTGAAGATGAGCTTCCCATCAGCTCCCTTAACATTGACGGAAGCGAGAACGGAATAATAGTAGCCGCCCTTGGCGGACTCTCCCATGGTGAAGTCTTCGGCATGCTTCAGGCGGAGAACATAATGCAGGTTTGTGTTGCCCGCACTATCACGAAGGGGAACAGTCGCGATATCGAGATACTCCTCCCCCAGTACCACGCGGTGTGTAACATCTTCAAGCAGGCTGCGGCGGGTTTCGAGTTCCTCTTTGAATATGGGATTGTTGGGAAGGTTGCGGATGGTACTCAGCATCACGTCCGACGAAAGGCTGACCGTCCCCGAAGTAAAATCAACGGGCTCATCCGGAAGCAGACTGAGGGTAACCCGGGCCACGTCTCTGCCAGCGTCCTGCGAGAGTATGTTGAGCGCATTCTGCCGCGTCGGACCGGCCACCGCGGTAATTAGTTTTTCGGGCCCGTCACTAAAGGGGCTGTACAGTCGAAATTCATCCATGAGATCGCGCTGGTAAAAGACGATGTAAAAAAACGGCGGAAGGGCGAGGCTCGAATTCGAGTAAAACCAGATCTCCATGGGCGTGATCTTTTGCAGCCCGAGCAGTTTTTGCTTTTGAGCAGGCTCACCCAATGTTATGTAGATCCGCCCCATATCTGTTCGCCAGCCTTCGGTGTGCGACAGGTGTCCAAAGTACTGGGTGGCATACTCGAGCCGGCGATAGTGCTCGGTTTTGAATGGGTTGTCAGGCGACCCGGGCGTTGGATTCCGGATTTCCCAGAACCGCTCAATGAAGCGATCTCTGGCGTCGTCGGAAGCCAGTTGGAGAAACGCATCTTTCTCCTCGTTGGTGATGATGTAGACCGCGTCCTTCTTTAGCCAGTCGCGGTAACGAGGAGGGAGAGTCTTGGTGAGATCCTTGGCGAAGCAACCGCTCGCTAGCGCCAGCAAGAGAATGGGAACGGCCAAGACTTTGGACCGCATACTGATAAGGCCAAGTGTCGAGAGCAAGTGGGGACGCAACAATGGTCATTCTCTCCGGCCGGGCGAAGTCCGGCAACCCGTGGTCATAGCAACGCTAGATTCACTCTCGAAAGATTCACTCTAGAACGTCCCCTTGCGGGTGTAGTACCCCGCCCGATAGTGCGACTGATAAGGACCACCCGCTGGCGCGTTGGTCAGATCTACCCGCAGTTGACGGAATTCCGAATCCGAATAGCGCTGTGACGGATAGTACGCCAACAGATACTGCGTCCGCAGTTCGTCGCTGATTTTCTGGAACGCGTCGTCCAGTTGCGGCAGCGACGTGGCGTAGTAATACTTTCCGCCCGTGTCCGCGGATATCTGAATCAGGGCGTGCTCGCCGCCCGTGTCTCGTCCTGCGCTTGCTTCGATGGGCACGATGATGATGCTGTAAATAATCGCTTCCGACTCCTGGGCCGCGCGCAGCGCTTCTTTGTAATCCACCTGGCTCACAGTGTCTCCGCCGTCGGTGATCACGACCATCACTTTTCTTCCCTGCCTCCGGCTCAGCGCCTGCGATCCCAGAAAAACCGCGTCATAAAGCGCGGTCGCCGAGCCGTTGCGCACCCGGTCGATTCCGGCGTCGATCTTTTTCAAATCGGATGTGAACGGCACCAACTCGCTCACTTCCTCGCTGAACTTGTACAAGGCCAGTCCGTCCTCGGGCCGTAAAATCGTGTGCGCAAACTTGCGCGCCGAGATCAGCTCCAGCGGCAGATCTTTTCGGGTGCTCAGGCTCGTATCCACCGCCAGCACAATCGAAAGGGGCAAGGCCGATTCACGGCTGAAGATGGCGACCTTCTGTTCTTTGCCGTCTTCCTTCAGGAGAAAATTTTCTTTCTGCAGAGTCGTCACCGGAGCGCCGCGCGCATCCGTCACCGTCACGAACACGTTCACCAGCTTGACGTCGACTTTGAGCGTGGTTTCCGGTTCCTGTGCCATCGACCGGCCGCCGGCGCACGCGATCAAGATCCACACGATCAGTGGGGCCGTGCGCTGCGGGCCACGAGCTCCGAGCCACGACCTGATCCTGACACCGTTTGCTCGCAGCTCGAAGCTCGAGGCTCGTAGCATATTTGGGATTCGCTTCATTGGAGATCAGTCATTTGGATGCAGGCTGCTTCCCCGCTGTGCCTCCCGGCGATCGAATTTCTTCAGGAAACGCCTCGCCATCGGCCCACACCGCTCCATCGGCAAAATATTCTTTCTTCCAGATCGGCACCGTCTTCTTGAGGGTGTCAATGATCCACCGGCAGGCCTCAAACGCCGCGCCCCGGTGCGCCGCTGCCACCACGATCAGTACGCTCGTCTCCCCAATCTCCAGCCGCCCCAGGCGGTGGACGATCGACACTCCCCGCACCGCAGAACGCGACCGTGCCTCCACCGCCAGCGAGTCCATCTGCTTGAGCGCCATCGCTTCATAGGCTTCATAGTCCAGATAGAGCGTGCGCCGCCCACGCGTGTTGTCGCGCACCACGCCATCGAAAATCACCGCCGCGCCATCGGCTGGACGCTTCAATCGCCCAATTACGGCCTCGGTATCAATCCGCTCATGGACGATCCGGATTTCGCCGCAGTCTTCGCTCCGATTTTTGCCGTCGCCTTCCGCCGACCCGCCGCTCACGGGCGGCAACAGCCCGACTTCATCGCCGTCAGAGAGCGCCCGGTCCGCTCCCGAGTACTCTTGGTTCACCGATATCGCCAGCGACGGTACCATCGCTTCAAAGCGCGGAGCCTCTCGCGCATAATAGAAGAGCACTTCCCGCACCCGCGCCCCTTCCGGCAGATCAACAGTCTCGCCCGATCGTCCGATTACGTCCTTCAATACTCCAAAAAAAAGCACGCCGATCTTCATCAGAATTCGTCTTTTCCCGTAGAGACGCGGCTTGCCGCGTCTCCCGCGCCACCAGTGTAGCGCGCCCGCATCCCAAAGGACCTGTCCCTCCGTGTAGTCGCCCGCACCCGCTCCTCTCGTTCGTTTCAATTACCTCCGTAATCGTGCATTCGGCCACTTTCCCGCTTAGTCTTGTTGCCAACGCTCTATATACCGGCAGGAGGCTGCTATCGCTAACACCGCGCAAACCGATACCGGCCGCAGCGCGTCCGCTCGGTCTTTCCTACACAGCCTCAATATCTTGATCAAGTACACGCGGCTGTATGGAACGAACCACAAACGGACCGAGGGTCAGTTCCAAACTGCTTGGAGCGAACTCCAGCAGGCGCTGCCCAAAGGCGGTGACACTGGTTTTCTGCTCGGCGTCTCTGACAACAAACTTCTTCTTGATGGCATCCCGCTCGAAGCCGGACAGGCCGAGCGCAGCTTCGCCCAGTTGCTGACCGCCGCGGGGCTCTCCAGCATCCTGTTTTCCAACAAGGTCACGCTCGACGACTTTACCCGCCTGGTCCGCGCTTTTTCCATGGGCGGCTCGAAAGCGCAGGACTTCGCCAAGCAGATTAAGGAAACCCTTGGCGATAACAAGAACTCCTCGATCCGCATCAATGAAGTGAAGTTCGTCGCCGCCGATCCCGCCACCGGCGAATATTCCATTGCTGCCCAACTCGCAGCCCAGGCCTTGGGTCCCGAATTCAAGCAGTGGCTCAACGATCCTCAAAAACTTCTGCAGTTGATTGCCGCCGCTCAGGGAGCGAGCAACAACGGCGTAGGCGGACCCGGCGGCGCCCCCCTCGGCAGCGTTCCGAGCATCGCCATTCCTGGCGGCGTGGCCACCGGCTCAGGCGGATCCTCGGGCGGAGTTTGGACCGGCGGCGTCGTTCCCTTACAGGAAGAAGAAGTCATCCAGACCATTCGCCTGCTCACGCATTTTGGCCAGGCGATGCAGGACCCCAACGCTTCCGCGGAAAATCTCAAAGTTGAACTCGGCAAAGCGCCCGAGGGCGCCAAAGTCAATCTCGCGCAGTTGCTCGAAAGCCTGGCCACACACGCTTCTCAGAACAACCCGAGCGACAGCAATGACACGCCGCTTCTGATGAAGGCCGCTGAAAGCATGGCGATTAAATTCGCCCTCGACCGCTATTCGCGCGGTGAAGTCAAGGTCAACGCCGTCCACGACATGATGGAGCACATGAGCCGGCAGATGGACACGCTCCGCCAGATCCTGCGCGTTCAGGAAGATAAGATGTCCAAGGCGGGCATCCTGGTCGATTCCCACGCCGACATTCTCGACCGCATGTTCTGGGCTGAGATTCCGGAAGCGGGCAAGAAAAGCGTTCTGCTCTCGAGCGAAGCCGCCTGCGTGCCGCCCCGCAATATTCGCCAGTTCGTCGAAATGCTTTTTGAGCGCGACGACAACGAGATCGCCGCCAAAATTCTCTCGAACTACTGCACTGGCCTCGATGCCAAGGATGCCGATCCCCGTCGCAAGACCGCCATCGGCCTGGCTCAACTCGGGGACCTCTATGCCACCGCGCCCGAGGAAGTCATGCCCAATGCTCTCGCCATGCTCGGCGAGAAACTGGGGAAGGAAAACGATTCCGACATCCAGAGCCTGCTGAGCGCCGCCTTCGCGCGCTTCGGACAGGAAGCCTGCACGCGCAGAAGGTACAAAGCCGTCGCCGAACTCTGCTACTCGCTCGAAAGAGTAGCCCAGCGGCGGCCTGCCCTGGTGCAGGATCTCCGCTCCCGCGTCGGCATCGAAAATCGTCTGCCCGAGATGATCGAGGAAGCCATCAACGCTGATCAGGTGCCCGAGGATCTAATCAACGTCCTGCAGCAGCTTCCCAGAAACGCCGTCGAACACCTTGCCGACCGTTTCTTCCGCGCGCAGAAGCGCGTCGAATGCGATCGCATTGTCGAACTAGTCGGTGAACTCGGACAACCCGCCATTGACGATCTGCGCGACATCCTCCGCACCGGCCAGCCCCGCCAGGCTGCTTCCACCGTTGGCCTGTTGAGCCGCCTTGCCGTGACCACGTTGCTGGAGTTGTTGCCCTCCCGCATGGGCGAGTTCAACCGTTTCTACCAGGACGTCATCGTTCGCCAGGTCGCCTACGGCGCCGCACCCGACCGCGGACGCACCCTGCTCGAATTGCTGGAACTGCTCGATGTTCTCATCCTGCCCGAGGCCATCGACGAGATCGGTATGAGCCAGGATCGCAGCGCCAGTTCCAGCCTGATTGCGCTCGCCACCGCCGGTGAAGCTCACAACCGTCCCGCGTTCGTGCAACTGAAAGCTATCGAGTCACTCGGCCGTTTGCGCGAGATCGACGCTGTCCCCGTTCTGCGCACCATCGTCGAAGACAAGAAACTGTTCGGCTACAGCCAGCACCGTGAATTGAGAATCGCCGCCATTCAGGCGCTCTCCAAGATTGATCCGCGCTACGGCACCCAGGCTCTCGCCGACAGCGGCCTCGAGGCCGGCGAACTCGCCATCGCTCCGCTCGATTCCGGCCCAGGATGTCCCTGGGTCCGGCAGCGCCGCTATGAACGCATCATCTTGCCGCGCACTCTCTCTGCCACGCTTTCCAGTTCCTGGGGAAAGTCGAACATCGTCATGCGTGAGATGAGTCTCGGCGGCGGCATGGGCACGCGCAGCGATAATCTCCGCGTCGGCTCGGAAGCCCACGTCGAAATCTCTCTGGGCGTGAAAAAAATCCGCGGCGAGGTTCTGCTCCGCCGCGCCCGCGTCAATGAAATCGGTTTCGAGTTCGTCAGCATGGACCTCGACAGCCGCTACCGCCTCCGCCGCGTCCTGGTCGAGGCTCTGCAGAAAGTCCCCGACAACCGCTCCTCCAACTGGGACGGCGAACGAAAAACGTAGAACCAGGTTTCAGGTTTCAGGAAAACCGGGTGCCGACTCGGGAGCGCCCCATGCCACCTTTACAAAAATAATCGTAGACACGCGGATTGCCGCGTCTCCCGCACGTCCCAGTAAAATCGCACCCCGCTGAATATGCCGTTGAATTTCCTGAAACCTGAGACCTGCTTTAGTGTTCCTGTCCCGTGGCCTCACCCAGGTACAGGCAGGCCAGCAGCACGAAAATATACGTCTGAATGAACGACACTCCGATGTGCAGTCCCTCGAATACGACGGGGATGCCCAGCGGGATCAGCGAAAAGAACACCAGCGTGACCATCTCCCCGGCAAACATGTTGGCAAAAAGACGGATGGTCAGCGACATGATCCGGGCGGTGTGACTGAACACCTCAATTGGAAACAACAGGAAAGGCAAAAAGAAACGCATGGCCCAGGGCATGTCCTTGTCCTGCGGCCCGATGAAATGTTTCAAATAGCCGAGCGGCCCGTTCGTCCGCACTCCCTGATAATGGTAGTAGCACCAAGTGAGGAGCGCGCACCCGAGCGGCACAATCGGCACCGCGGTCGGTGATACGAGTCCCGGCACCAGACCGATCAGATTGCAGCATAGGACAAACATGCCGAGCGTGACCAGGTAGGGTACATACTTCTCGGAATGGTGCCCGATTACTTCATCGGCCATGTTGCTGACAAATCCGTATATCCCTTCCATCGTGTGCTGCAGTCCGCCCGGACGCTCCACCGACAGCCGCGTACGCACGGCAATAAAAAATATCGTCAGCAGCAGGACCACCAGCAGTTCCATCGAAAAGCTGTTCGAGATCGGAGTCGCTGGATGCTTGGGATGAACATGAAGCGCCTGCAGTAAAGCCAGCACCGGCCGGCCAAACAGACGATTTAGAAGTGCGGTAAAAGCCAGTTGTTCCATTCGTCAGAGTTCATTGCTACCTAAGGATTTGTTATCACCATTTCAGAACGATTCAGAATTTGTCATCCGGAGCGGAGCGAAGGACCTGCTGTCCGCGGCTCGATTGCAACCCGCGGACTGCTTCCTACGACTCCCGGCGGAAGGCCGTGTACCCCTCCCATGCCGCCTCCGCCATCAGGGCTCCGACGGGCACGCACAAGCCCCACAGAAAACCGCGAAAAGCCGTGGGAGAACTTTTGAATATAGCATAGGCAGCGGCTCCCACCAATCCGTAGCGCACCACGAAGCGCAGGATGATCAAGCCGCCTTTCTCCCGGCTGTTTCGATTGACGATGCGATCGCCGAGGCCTTCCACGCCGCGCGTCAGCGAGCGGAGATTAACGTAGGAAACCGCCGCCCCGAAGGCAAACCCAATGGATCCGGCCCAGCCGTAAAACCAGAACGCCGGCCCGACCAGCAGAACGCTCACCACCAGGATGTTGCGCAGCACGCGAGGAATAATGCGCTCATAGATTGTGAGTTCGTTGATTGAGAACTTCTCGATTGGGAGCTCCTCGATTCTGCGTTCATCAAAACTCCGAACCCGTGAGGTTTCCGCGGGCCGATCCAGATGCTCATGTTCATTCATCTTTTTTGAAAGCGCCCACGGCCATGCGGATCATCTGCCAAAATCCAACCACCGCGCCAAACAACAATCCAACCAGATAGAGCCACTTAGTATGCAGATAGTAATCGGCCAGCTTGCCTAAAAAAAAGCCCAGCAGGACCGCCGCGGGAATAATAAACCCCACCTCGGAATAGCGAGCGAGCGAGACGAGAGGATCTTTCTTCGTCGAACGTGGCGACGCGTCGGACCGAAGGCTGGGTTTCTCGGGCATTCGGAGGAATTCTAAACCAAGCCGCCAGAGCGAAAGGCGAATCGCGGATAGCCTCACTTCACCATCGCCGCCACATGCGGCGATTGCACAATCCCCAGCGACCAGTTGACACCGCGAATAAACGGTTCCGGATAAACTCCGATCACAATCGTCCCGAGCGCCGTCACGCCCACCGCGCAACGCATTCCGAGGCTCACCGGCAGTCGTTCCGTCTCCATCGGCGCACGCATCAGCATCGCGTTCGCAATCTTCAGATAGTAATAAAGTCCGAAGAGCGAGTAGAGGACGCCGAGCGAGGCCAATCCGTAGTGTCCGCTTTCGATCAGGCTCAGGAAGATGTAGTACTTGCCCAGGAATCCGGCGGCGGGCGGAATGCCGGCGAGTGAAAGCAGGAAGAGCAGCATCAGCATGGCTTCGACCGGGGCACGCCGGTAGAGTCCAGCCATGTCGTCGATCTCGTCGCCAATCACATTGCGCTGGCGCAACGACGTGATCACCGCGAACGCTCCCAGATTCATGAACGTATAGACGAGCAGGTAGATCAGGATTCCCTTAAAGCCGTCGGAAAAGCCCGGACTGCCGGGCTGCGAAGTTCCCATGGCCACAAGCGCCAGCAGCATATAGCCGACGTGCGCAATCGAGGAGTAGGCGAGCAGGCGCTTCGTGTTGGTCTGCGTGAGCGCCGCGAAATTGGCGCCGGTCATGGTAGCGATGGCGACCACCACAGTCACGGGAGTGTAAACCGAACGCAGCGGCCACAACCCAAACACCAGAATACGCAGCAGCATCGCCCAAGCCGCCGCTTTTACCGCCACTGACATGAAGCCGGTAATGCTGGTGGGCGCGCCTTCGTAAGCATCCGGCGCCCACTGATGAAATGGAACAGCGGCAATCTTGAACAGCAATCCGGTCATGGTCGTCAGCAGCGCGATCACCACCACTGGATTGTGCAGATTCTGCGGCGCCGAGACGGCGCGCGCAATGTCCCTCAGGTTGGTGCCCCCGGAAAGTCCGTAGAACAGCGAAAGGCCATAGGCAAAAATGCCCGATGAAAACGCGCCGAGCAACATATACTTCAAGGCCGCTTCGTTCGAGCGCCGGTCGCGCCGCAGGAAACCAACCAGCACGTAAGTGGAAATCGCCATCAGCTCGAGCCCGATGAAGATCAGCACGATGTCGATTCCCGCCGCCATGCACATCATGCCCACCACGGAAAGCAGCAGTAGCGCATAATATTCGCCGTGGTGTTCATCTTCCACTTCGAGATAGCGCGCCGACATCAGGATGGCGATGGCCGCTCCCGCCAAAAACAGATACCAGAAATAAATGGCGAAGCGATCAACCAATAGCGAGTTATAGAAACCGACCGCTCCCCTCGGCAGCGCCGACTGAATCCGCCACACGCAAAAAGCCGCAAACAGCACACCCACAAAGGCACCCGCGGCGTTGATCCACTTCCATTCCCGCGGAACCATCAGGTCGATCAGCAGAATGCCGAGCGCGAAGATGGTAAGTTCCACCATCGGCAACATCAACTGGTATTCCGTTGGTGAGAGGCCTGGCACTTAATTACTCGCTTTCGATCGGGACGATGGTGCGGGAGTCACCTGCGCGTTCACCGGCGCGTTGGCATTGGAGTTGTCATGAATCGTCTGCACAATCTGATTCACCGGCTGTTCGAGGATCTGGAAAAACGGTTTCGGATACAGGCCGATCCATAGCGCCATGATGATCAGTGGCACAAACGTAAGCATTTCGCGCGGCGTCAGATCGTGCAGCTTTTCATTCTTGGGATTCGTCACGGTACCGAAGAAGACCCGCTGATAGAGCCAGAGCAAATAAGCCGCCGCCAGAACCACGCCCGGAGCCGCCCAAGCCGCCCACCTCCAGTTCGCGGTAAATGCTCCCTGCAGAATCGTGAACTCGCCGACAAATCCATTCAGCAGCGGCAATCCCATCGAAGAGAGAAACATGATCATCGTGATCGTCGCGTAAACCGGCATCACATTCGAGATGCCGCCATACTCCGCGATCTCACGCGTGTGCCGCCTTTCATACAAGATGCCGACAATCAAGAACAGCGCGCCGGTCGAGATGCCGTGATTGATCTGCTGCAGCACCGATCCGCTGAGGCCCATCGAATTCAGCGCGAAAATTCCCAGTGTGCAGAAGCCCAAGTGGCTGACGGACGAGTACGCCACCAATTTTTTCATGTCTTTCTGCATCAGAGAAACCAGCGCGCCATAGATGATTCCAACCAGCGAGATCCCTATCATCCAGCTCTGCACTTTGGGATGCGACACAACCGCGGGAAAGAAAGGCAGCGAGAAGCGCACGAAGCCATACGTTCCCATCTTGAGCAAAACGCCCGCCAGAATGACGGATCCGGCGGTGGGCGCTTCCACGTGGGCATCCGGCAGCCACGTATGAAACGGAAACATCGGAACCTTGATCGCAAAGCCGATAAAGAAAGCGACGAAGAGCCAGATGGCGTAATGGAATGGAATCAGTGGCGCTGTCTTATAAAGCTCTGGAATGCTGAATGTGAAAACGCCAGTAACCGTGTGGTGATGGAAATATAGGAACAGGATGCCAAGCAGCATCAGCACAGAGCCAAACAGCGTATAGAGAAAGAACTTGATCGCCGCATACAGTTTGCGCGGACCGCCCCAGATGCCGATCAGCAGATACATCGGCACCAGCATCGCTTCCCAGAAAACGAAGAAAAGGAAAAAATCGAGCGCCATGAAGACGCCGAGCATCCCCGTCTGCAACACCAGGAACCAGACGTAATATTCCTTCACCCGTATCTCGATGGCGGTCCACGAAGAAAGAATCGAGATCCATCCGAGCAGCGTGGTCAGCATGATCAGCAGAAACGAGATGCCGTCAATGCCGAGGTTGTAACCCGCGCCAATCGAGGGGATCCAGTTGTTCGGTGTGCCCTCGAGGAACTTGAAGCCGGGCTCGAAACGCTGTGCCCAGAACATGGGCACTAGCGGCAGCGAGATCAGGAACCCGCCGAGCGCGAAGATGTTCGCGATCCAGCGAATCGCATCTTTGTTCTCCTTAGGGACGAACAGGAGAACGAGCCCGCCCACGAGCGGCGTGAAGAGGATGATCGACAGAATGTGACTCTGCATAAGAGGTCTTAGCTGTTCGCTCTTGGCCTTTGGCTTCTAGCGAACAGCTAAGAGCCAATCGCGAAGAGCCGGCATTTCATTTCCACACGTAATACACGCCAAATCCAAGCAGTCCCGCGACCATGACCAGCGCGTACCACTGCACCAGTCCCCATTCGAACAGGCGCGCTGGATAAGAGATCATCCGCGCAAGAATGGCCGGACCGTTCACGCCCACTCCGTCGATGATCCACTTATCCCACCAAGTCGAGAGCGTAGCGACAGTGCGCGTGACCCACCCAACATCGTTGACGGCTCCGTCGATAATCTTGGCATCGAACCACGACGCCGCTTCGCCCGCACCCATGGCGCCCAGGCGGATGCTGCCAATCTTGCGGCGTCCGGTGAAAACGTAGTCGTAACCTTCGTCGACAAACCATTTGTTGTAAAGCACCGTGTAGAGCGGCGGAGCTTTCGCGGCAATGGGCTCGACGTAATCTTTACCAGCGTTCATATAGGATCGCCTTGCCATTCCCCAACCTACACCGGCCGCTGCCAGCGATAAGAACATCAGCACATACTCAGTCTTATCCGTGTGCTCGGATTCTTTCTCGCCCGCCGCTAACTGCGCCGACTTCCCTTCCTCGGCGAAGACGGCCGCTTCGCGCGCGAACACCGGCTCCACAAACTTCTCAAAATGCGCCGATCCGCCCAAGCTATGCGGCCAGCTCAACCATCCCGCGCCCATCGAGCAGATTGCGAGGATTACGAGCGGCACCGTCATCGACTTCGGCGACTCGTGCACGTGGTGCTCGACCTCGTGGCTCATTCGCGATGGGCTATAGAACGTCAGATACATCAGCCGGAACATATAAAACGCCGTCATCAATGCGGTGGCATAACCAACAAACCACAGGATGCGATACGCTCCGCCCTCCGAAGCCCACGTCTGCCACAAAATTTCGTCCTTCGAAAAGAAACCCGCGAACGGAAAAATTCCGGCGATGGCAAGCGTCGCGATCAACATCGTCTTATAGGTCGTCGGGATTCGCCTTCGCAGATCGCCCATGTTGCGCATGTCCTGCTCGCCGCTCAAGGCATGGATCACCGAACCCGAACCGAGGAAGAGCAGCGCCTTGAAGAACGCGTGTGTGAACACATGGAAAACGCCCGCCGCAAACGCGCCCACGCCGAGCGCCAGGAACATGTATCCCAGTTGCGAGATGGTGGAATACGCAAGCACGCGCTTGATATCGTTCTGCACCAGCCCGATGGACGCGGCAAACACCGCGGTGAGCGCGCCGACGATGGCGACGGTTTTCATCGCCGTCGGAGCCAACACGAACACGGCATTCGAACGCGCGACCATGTATACGCCCGCCGTCACCATGGTCGCGGCATGGATCAGCGCCGAAACCGGCGTGGGACCTTCCATGGCATCGGGCAGCCAGACATAAAGAGGAAGCTGGGCCGACTTGCCGCAGGCTCCGACAAACAACAGCAGTGCGGCGGTCGTCAGCACCGGATCGCCGATCGCGAAGTTTCCACTGCGCGCCAGCCTGTTGATGTCAATGAAGCGGAACGAACCCAGATACCAGGAGAGCGTGAGCGCGCCCAGAATGAATCCGGCATCGCCGATACGGTTCACAATAAACGCCTTGTTAGCGGCAGTTGAAGCGGAGTGGCGATGAAAGTAAAAACCAATCAGCAGATACGAGCACAAGCCAACCCCTTCCCATCCCACAAACAAAAGCATGTAGTTATTTGCGAGGATGAGTGTAAGCATCGAAAACATGAACAGGTTCATGTATCCGAAGAAGCGGTAATAGCCGCTTTCGTGGGCCATGTATCCGGTGGAGTAAATGTGAATCAGCATGCCCACGCCGGTCACGAAGAGCAGCCAGATGGAAGAGAGCGGGTCGAGCAGGAACCCGGCGTCGGCGTTGAACGAGGCGAGCGTCCCGTCGCGCTTAACGAAGTTCAGATGCCCGTCGCCGCTGCCCAGCCACGTATAAACAATTTTTTCGAACGGCCGTCCCGTGCCGTGCGCGAAGTGCGTGTACTCGACGACCGTGAAGCAGGCGAACAGAAACGCAACGACGACCACGCCGACGCAAACCGCGTCAACCGTGGCCTTCTGCAGTCGCCGCCCGAAAAAAAACATCATCACGGCCCCGAAGGCCGGGAAGAGCGGAATCAGCCAGATGTGGTCAAGAAAAAACATCGCATTTAGCACTTAGCATTTAGCACTTGGCGCTTAACCAGTTTTTCCGATTCCAAGAACCGGGCTGGCTAAATGCTAAGTGCTAACTGCTAATTGCTGTCCTTCTACCATTTCAACAAATCAATCTCATCCACATTGATCGTCTCCTTATTACGGAAGAAGGCGATCAAAATGCCAAG
>Ga0209528_1000034_pt1 | contig 13701 bp, 9 predicted proteins | sample JacPinW_OM2H0_M3_FD_187970 | JGI IMG/M metagenome (GOLD analysis project Ga0209528, IMG submission 187970) | Forest soil microbial communities from Algoma, Ontario, Canada - Jack Pine, Ontario site 1_JW_OM2H0_M3 (SPAdes) (version 2) | ecosystem: Environmental > Terrestrial > Soil > Boreal...
GAGACGATCAAAGAGATTAAGGCGCAATCAAAAACAACCAAATCGGCTCCTGCGAAGCCTGAGGTAACCAAGCGTATGCTCTCCAAAGTCGCCAGGGCTTACCGGAAGGCGGGTATAAAGGGTGGTGGTACGGAGTCAGACCACACTGCTTTCGTCCACAGTCTTCTTAATGCCGGTGTCCCGATCCTCGAGCGAAGCAGCAACCGGATCGCGAAGGCGATCAAGCGCGAGATCGAAATCGCGGACCTGAAGGTTAGCGGTCGCGGCACCGGGAAAGTTGGCTCTAAAAAGGCAGCTACCAAACACATCGCCGAGCAGCCGATTTCGGCGGGTACGCTAGCGCAACTCAAATCCCGATAATCCTATCGCCTCAACCAACTTTTCTACCGAGGAAGTCTCTGACTATCTCTATGCGAAATAACAACCAGCTTGATTACAGGGTTTGCCATCTGACCGCACACGAGTTGATCGTGGCTTTCCACCGCCATTTTCATCTTCTTCGAGAAAATGTCGATGCGAGCATCAAACTACCCGGCTCCCGGTGGATCTATCCGATCTTCACACCGTTCCTGGCACAAGCCGTATCCCCAGCGAGAAACTCACGAAATGTATAAACAAGACAGTGTATGACGCTAAGCGAGATCGAAAATGTTGATAAAGAGTTGCTCGCTGCCCGTTACGAGGCTGCGATAACTGAGGAGTTCGGGTCAGTGGCTAAGTTTTTGGAGTTGACCATTGATGAGATGATCGCCAAGAGCCGTGCGGATGGCAGGGTCTTTGCGCAGGGTAGTAACTTTTTTCTGAGGACGGACGAAATCGTTACTGAGTATGATTACGAGATGGAGCTGTTGAGCCAGATACGCCGTGAAGGTGGTAAGGCTTTGATCAGCAGTTACGCGAATTCTCTGACTGAAAACTCTTTTCAGATAGCTGAGTTGAATCTGGAAGAGACCCTCGCAGCGATGGTCAAACACCGTTATGGCAAGCAACAGCTCGTCAACGGATCTTGGGTGGATGTATGGCCATGAGCGAAGTACGCGAAGGAGTTGGAAACGGTCGAGATGCCGCTCGATTACGGCATGGCGGCGGTCCTCTACCTTTTAAGTTGCGATGATCAAGATGAATCCTCGTTCGTTCCCCCAACCGGCAGATCAGAGAGGTCCAAATGATTGATTTACTAATTCAGGTATTCTATGTCTTCGCAGTGCTGGCGGTGATTTCACTCTTTGTCTGCACTCTGCCTGTCTGGCTGGTTGTGCTCGTGGTTGTACTTTTATTGCGGTGATTCCGAATTCGCCGAAGCACACAAATGACACTAGTAATCAAGAACAGCGAATCCGGTTGGTTGATCTATAAGGTACGCCAGAGCACACGTACGTTACTTAGAATCGCTCCATTAAAGACACACGCAGATGCCAAACTATTCGCAGTATTTGGAATGCTCCTGTGTAAAGAGGTTACGCGAATTAGATACGAAGATTAGATCGTCCAACATTCATCCAGAACAAGCTGAGAAAGGCCCATAATGGCGAGTTCTTCGTAAGCGTTCTGTTAACCCCATCTAGCGGCTGGGAGGAGGATTTGAGAGGAGTGGAGGGGTGCAAGAGGATGAAGGTATCGAGAACAAGCCTCGGAGGAAACGCCGGAGCCTTGCGCCGGCTACTAGAGGTGCTGGGCAGTTGCTAGAGGGATGCTGGGTTTCGGATCAGCAGGCGTTTTAGCCGGCCAACGCAAGGAGATGGAAATGGTAAGGTGCGCTTGGCACCGCCTTGACTGCCCAAATCACGAGTGGCAAGAGCAAAGGCCCGCATCGGAACAACGTCGGACCAAGGCCGTCCATTTGCGGCTGCAAAGGCCCTTGATTAAGCGACTGAGCCGATCAGGTTGGCGAGGACGCGGAGCCGAAACTTCCTAAAACGATGAAAACACTTTTCCTAACGAACGAATACCCGCCCGCCATTTACGGCGGCGCGGGAGTGCATGTGGATTACCTCAGTCGTGAACTAGCCAAACTGATGGAGGTGGACGTGCGCGCCTTCGGTAACCAGGTGATGGATGCTACCAACCTGAAGGTGCGCGGTTTTCCAGTCGACACGAGCAAGTTTGGCTGCCCGAAGAACCTGCAGTCGATCTTTGGTGCGGTGAGGCGCTGCCTCGATTTCAACGCCGCCGGGATCGATGCGGACGTGGTTCACTGCCATACTTGGTACACGCACCTTGGGGGCATCTTGGCAAAGTTAAATTACGGCATCCCACTGGTGATCACGATCCACTCGCTTGAGCCGTTGCGCCCCTGGAAACGCGAACAGCTGGGGCATGGTTATGATTTCAGCAGTTGGGTTGAGCGGACCGCGATCGAGATCGCGGACTCGGTGGTGGCAGTTTCACAGGGCACCAAAGAGGACGTATTACGTTTGTTCGACCTGCCGGAGGAGCGCATCCACATCATCTACAATGGGATTGATCCGGAAGAATACCGCCGGATCGAAGCCACCGACCAGCTTCCAAAATACGGGATTGACCCTGAAAAACCGTTCGTGCTCTTCGTCGGTCGCATCGCCCGGCAAAAGGGGATTATCCACCTAGTGGACGCGATTGAATACATGGAGCCTGGCTTCCAAGTAGTGCTCTGCGCGGGCGCCGCGGACACGCCCGAGATCGCGGCCGAAATGAAGGCCGACGTGGAACGCGTGCGGGCCAAGCGGCAGGGCGTGATCTGGATCGACGAGATGGTCTCGAAAAACGTGGTTTATCAGTTGTATTCGCATGCCGGCGTTTTCTGCTGTCCGTCCATTTACGAACCGTTCGGCATCATCAACCTCGAGGCGATGGCCTGTGAGACGCCCGTGGTTGCCAGCTCGGTCGGTGGCATTAAGGAGGTGGTTGTCGACGGGGAGACCGGGTTCCTGGTGCCACTGGAACAGCACACGGAAAGCCCCTTTGAGGCGCTCGACCCGGACAAGTTTGCCCGTGACCTCGCCGAAAAGATCAACGTGCTGATGCGCGATCCGGAACTGCGAAAACGCTTTGGCCAGGCCGGCCGGAAACGGGCCGTTGAGAAGTTTAGCTGGCACGCCATCGCGCTCGCCACGAAGAAAATGTACGCCGAGCTGATCGCGCAGTAGCCGGGCTGGCTCCGAGCTGCCAAACCCTGGGGTCGCCTGGTCGATCTTGAACGAGGGGTAGAGGGCATTGGCTGTGAGAGGCTATCGTCGTTGGCTGCCGGCAAGAGCGTGTCAATCGGAGGCTGAATCGGAAGCTTGTGTGATATGGCACTTTTGTCAGCTAAGTGGTCATTGAGCCTTTGAGGGTGCGCATGCCGGGGGATCTCTTGGTCAACCCGCGCTCTTCCGGCACGGGCCGGCCCCCTCACTTGCTCCAGCCTGCGTACCGAGCGACATTTTCTTTGGTGATTAACCCCACCGGGATGAGGGTCAAATCCTGCTTGGACTGTATGATTTTGTAGCCGATCTCGACGGCTTCTTGCGCCATCAAGTAGGGATCCTGCGCAGCGGTGGCAGCGATCAAGCTGCCCGGATCTTTCAGGAAAGGCACGATGTCGGGCGAGCCGTCGACGCCCACAATGAAGAACTCCTTGCGCTGGGCTTGCTTGGCCGCCAGGTCGCAGCCGATGGCGGTCGGGTCGTTGATGGCGAACACCGCATCGATTTTCGGAAAAGCGGTCAAAAGATCCGTCATCACTCGAAGCCCACCATCACGGCTGCCGCCCGCGTTTTGGTCCTGGGACACGATTTTGAGGTCCGGGTGTTTCTTGATTTCCTCTAGAAAGCCGGCCACCCGGTCGGTCACCGCCGTGACCGGCGGCCCGTTGATGATGACGATTTGGCCCTGGCCCTTGAGCCGCTCGGCCACGTATTGGCCGTCTTTGGTGCCGGCCTGCTTGTTGTTGGAGGTGACCGTGGCGTCCACGACCCCTTCGACGCCTACGTCAACGGCCACCACCGTGATGCCCGCCTGCTTGGCCCGCAAGACCGCCGGCGCAATCCCCTTGCTGTCGGCCGCGCCTAACAAAATCAGGTCCACGTTCGAGGAAATGAAGTTCTCTATCTGGGTGGTTTGGTTGTTGACGTCGTAGTTGCTTGAGACGGCCGTGAACTTCACCTTGTCGTTGATCTCCTTGGCCTTGGCTTCCGCGCCGTGGGCGATCTGCACAAAGAAGGGATTCCCAAGGTCGCCGACCGTCACGGCCACCGAGTTGAGTTTTTTGCTTTCGGCAAACGTTGGTGTCGCCAGGACGCCTGCCAAAAGCAAGCCGACGGCGGTTTGACTTCCAAACCGGAAAAAGCTGGAGATGCTCATGTTTGGGGAGTAGTCAGGGTAAGTTCGGTCAAGAGAGTTAGATTGTAAGGGGGATTAAGTCGGATGGAGTTGGCATAGGAGCCCTTAGGCCCTAAGCCGGTCGCGTAAGACTCCCTCCAACCTGAGGAAGCGCCCCCGCCAAAAACGGAAACGCCGGTCCCCGCTCTTCTACCTAAAATCGCACGCGTTCGACTTAAAGTTCAAGGACATAAGTTCGTGCGCACGTTTCTGAGGCAGCAGTTTTTCGAGAGCAAGCTAGCTTTGCGCAAGGCCTTCTGAGGGCTCGGGCTCAGGGCTGGCCGTGCCGAGTTGCTCGACGAGCCCGATCCGCTCTAAAAAGTAAGCGCCCGCAACGTGTCGCAAAGTTTAAGCTTTCCACCCCCGAAAAGGGCCTTAGAATCTCTGCAGTGGTTCTGTTCCGGTGCGGCGGAGAATTTTTTTGATCGCACCTTATTCTCTCCTAAACGATTGGAACAGAACTTTTACCTCCCTCCAACTTCGGATTTAGGTTTAAACCTCCACCCTCCCCAGAAAATGAAAATCGACGACAAAAGCAGGTTCGTCACTGATGACGGGACGAACGTTCCCCAAAAGACGAACACCGTTAAAAAAAACATGTTCGTCACGGACGACGGCCAGAACGTGCTCTTCACGTTCCTCCTCCTCATCTTGCTGTTTGCCCTTTGGGGATTCTGCAACGGGATGATTGACGTGATGGACAAGCACTTTCAGGAAGCACTGCACCTGAGCTTGTCCCAATCTGCCTGGGTGCAATTCGCGCACTATCTGGGCTATTTCCTGATGGCACTCCCGGCGGGGTGGCTGGCGACCAAGCTGGGTTACAAAGGCGGCATCATTACCGGTCTCTTGTTGGTTGCAGTGGGTGGATTTTGGTTCGTCCCGGCGACGCACATTGGATCTTTCTGGGCATTTTTGCTTGGTGTCTGCATCATTGCCGCTGGTCTCACCTTCCTCGAAACCATTGCCAATCCCTACACCACGGTGTTGGGGCCAGAGGAATACGGCGCCACCCGCATCAATCTCGCCCAATCCTGCAACGGCATCGGCTTGATTTTCGGACCAATCGCCGGAGGCATGTTTTTCTATTCCAAGGACGCCGCAGGAACGAGCACGGGTAGCGAGAGTCTGTGGATTCCTTACGCCGCTGTCGCGGTCGTGGTCATCATATTGGCTGTCGTATTCTATTTTGCCAATGTACCCGACATCAAAGCCAAGGACGACTTTCACCTCGACGATTCGACGCCGGGGGTTTCGCACTCCATCTGGTCGCACCCGCACTTCGTTATGGCCGTCATTGCCCAATTCTTATATGTCGCCGCCCAGGCTGGCATTTTCAGCTTCTTTATCAACTACATGACCTCTCAGGTCCCCGAAATTCCTACCACGTTGGACGCGGCCGTGCAGCACAGCCCCGACTTCTTCAAGAACTGGCTAAACAGCTTAACTGAAATCCGCACGACTGGCGCTATTGCTTTCAGCAACAAAGGTGCCTCCAATCTGGTATCGGTGGGGCTGCTTCTCTTCCTGGGCGGCCGGTTCATCGGCACTGCTCTCCTGAAGAAATTCGCCGCCCACAAACTTCTTGGTCTCTATGGCGCCATCAATACGGTGCTCTGTCTGCTAATCTTCTTCAAATTGGGCTGGGGGTCGGGAGCTTGCGTCTTACTGACTTATTTTTTTATGTCCATCATGTTCCCGACCATCTTTGCGCTGGGCATTTTCGGCCTCGGGCAGCGGGCAAAAAAGGCATCTTCCTTTCTTGTCATGGCCATCATGGGCGGGGCGATTCTGCCAAAAGTGATGGGAGCTATTGCCGACATGTCCGATCTGTCTCGCGGATTTATCGTGCCGATGGTGTGCTTTGGGTTCATTGCGGTTTATGCGTTTTTGTGGCCGAGACTCAGCGGTTCCGAGGGCATGCACGGGGTGTCGGCTTCAGGCGGGCACTGACGCTCGATCGATCGGTGATGTGATCGTCCGTGGGCGCGCGTGGTTGGTTCTCTCCCGCTGATCCCCTTTGTGACAATGGCGATCTTCGGGCAGCGAATCTCGGTTGGCTACCGAGATCTAGCTCCGACGCGCGGATGACCCTGGCTGCGCGTCCACCGTATCCGACGAGCTACCCTCCTGACAGTATGAAGCGGTCAGGTGATGTCGCTGTCCGGCTCGTAGATGAACACGAGGTCCTGATCCATCCCCTTGGGATCGGTCGATCTCTCGAACACGAGCAGGTTCTCCGTTCCGATCAGACAATGCTCCATTCCGGGCTCGAAATGGAACCGGTCTCCCGGCGCGACCGCCTCCACCGTAAGCGGCTGGTCGACGGCACGCCGCGACAGGATGAGCCCCGCGCCTTCCTGCACCTCCAGGTGTTCATCCTTTTGTTCGTGCATCTCAAGAGCGAGGTATCCACCTTGACGGATCACGAGATACTTTTCGACGCGCGGGTGCTCATGCAGAACGATGACCACACCTCCCCAAGGCGTTTTTATGGTCCCTTCACCACGCCGGTCGATGCGGTCGAGTAGTTCAGTAAAAAATGCGGACGTTCCAACGGACGAGTGGCTGAAGTGCTCACTCCAGAGCAAGCATGCTTTTCGACAATAACGATTGAACGCCTCCTGGGAGTCGATGCGCGACTGGGTGCTCAGACTACTCGCGATGGTGGCAAACTTGGAGTCATCGGCCAGCCTATCGTGATTGAGATCAAAACTAGCACTCATCTCGAGAAAAAAGTTTCTTTCTTTACTAACACATTTTAGCATAGGGGAAACCGAGCGATTGTTGCCCTCTCTACCCCCTCTGCTCGTGCCTGTTCCTACATCGTTGGAGGCAAATGACTCGATTTCACCTGCCCTCCCCATATATGCCCTCTGATGAACACTGAATTCTACGCTTTTGGCGAGATACTCTGGGACTGCCTGCCCTCCGGCAGACACGCCGGTGGAGCTCCGTTTAACGTCGCCTCTCATCTCGCGCAATTAGGCGTCTCCGTGTCTCTACTCTCGGCGGTCGGCCAGGATTCTCTCGGCGACGAGATCCTGGAAGTTGCTCAACACAAAGGGGTCAACGTCCAATTTGTGGGCCGTGCGCGAATCGGTCTTCCCACCGGCACCGTGGTGGCCACCATGGATGCCATGGGCAATGCAACCTACGAACTCGTTCAGCCGGTGGCATGGGACGAGATCATCGTTTCCGCGGAAGCCGTCGAGGCTGTGGCGAAAGCCGACGCGTTAATCTTCGGCTCACTAGCCAGCCGCTCGCCGTACAACCTAGAGCAGTTGGATCGTCTTCTTGCACTGAAGGGCCCGTTGAAATTCTTCGACGTCAATTTGCGTCCTCCCTTCACCGATCCTGAGCGTATCGTCGAACTAGCGGCCCACGCCGATGTCATCAAGCTCAACCATGACGAAGTCGGCCAGATCGCTTCGTGGCTGCGAACCGGCGAGGCGACGCCTAATCCACCCGGCAATGCAGATGCCGTCGCGGAAGCTTGCGCAGCTCTCTCGGAAGCAACAAAAACGCCTCGTATCTGCGTCACCATGGGCGCAGCGGGTGCGGCGCTGTGGGATCAGAGCACCCTCGTTTGCGTTCCGGCTCCGAAAGTGGTCGTCAAGGACACAGTTGGCGCCGGAGATGCGTTCATGGCCGGCGTGATGGTTGGACTGACACGCGGAGCCGACACTCAAACGGTTCTGGAAACTGCTTGCCGTCTGGGCGCTATTGTCGCCTCGCATGACGGGGCGACGCCCTTGCTGCCGGAAGAGATGATCCAGGAATTTAGAACCAATTTGAAGGCAGGTGAGCGATCACCGGACAGCCGCAGTGTTTGAACCAGTCGCGAGCGTTGTTTGAGTTGATGGTTTTCAACCCTGCGGGAGCGGCAGCGATGGATACTTCGTCGATGTGCGTGACCAGCTGATGTGGCTAATACTCCAGGTAGGGTGGAGCGAGAGGAAACGGGTTGTGATACGCAAGCAGCTCACGCAAAATTGTCCGCATCTTGAGTTTCCGAGCCGAAGCGTTGACCGGGGCGCCCTGCAGTCCGGCCCGTAGTATGCCGAAAAGCTCGAGCTCTGCTAAAGGAATCAACATGATCACCACGGTACCCCCCCACGATATCCACCGGCTTCTGCACGCTGAACATGATGACCCGTTTGGCGTGCTCGGATTGCACCGGATCGACAAAATCTGGGTTGTTCGTAGTCTTAGACCAGATGCGAAAGAACTCGCTATTATCGACCATCACCACGTCGAGCGGCGCTTCCCCGCGAGCCTCATCGCAGAGGAAGGCTTATTTGAAGCCCAACTGGAAGGCGTATCAGAGGCCTTTGACTATCTGTTAGAGGTCACCACCTCATCGGGAGAGACCTTCCAGATTAGCGACCCCTACTCTTATGGGCCAATTTTAGGTGAACTGGACATGCACCTGTACAAAGTCGGCAACCACTATGAAATCTACGAAAAGCTCGGAGCGCACCTTACGGAAATCAATGGACATGCGGGTGTGAGTTTTGCGGTTTGGGCTCCCAATGCTCAACGGGTAAGTGTGGTTGGCGATTTTAATGGCTGGGATGGCCGTACCCATCCGATGCGAAAACGCATCGAAGCAGGGATCTGGGAGATTTTCGTTCCAGGGGTTGCTGAAAGCGCTCATTACAAATACGAGGTTCGCAGCTGCTTCGGCAATGTTGTGTTGAAAAGCGATCCCTTCTCTTTCTTCGGCCAGCATGGAGTTCAAACGGCTTCCCTGGTTTTCAATCTCGATCGCTTCAAATGGAGTGATGACGCATGGATAGAGGAACGGAAGACCCGATACTGGCCTAAGCAACCCGTTAGTATTTATGAGGTTCACCTTGGGTCGTGGGCGAGAGTTCCCGAGGAGAACAACCGATATCTAAGTTACATCGAGGCCGCGGATCGGCTGATCCCGTATGTCAAAGAAATGGGCTACACCCATGTCGAATTACTGCCCGTCGCCGAGCATCCGTTTGACGGTTCCTGGGGTTACCAGGTCACCGGTTACTATGCGCCAACGAGCCGCTTTGGGAACCCGGACGAGTTTCGTCATTTCGTCGATCGTTGCCACCAAGAGGGCATCGGAGTCATTCTGGACTGGGTTCCGGGCCATTTCCCGAAGGACGACTTTGGATTGGCTCAATTCGACGGAACGCGCCTTTACGAACATGCCGATCCGCGGCAGGGTGAACACCGCGATTGGGGCACGCTGATCTTCAACTTCGGTCGGAGCGAAGTACGTAACTTCCTTATCGCAAACGGACTTTTCTGGCTGGAGAAATACCATATTGACGGACTGCGAGTGGATGCCGTCGCATCGATGCTTTACCTAGACTACTCAAGGAAGGCTGGCGAATGGGTACCCAACGTTCACGGCGGGCGCGAGAATCTCGACGCCATCGAATTCATGAAACACTTTAACGCCGTTTGTTACGAACGTTTCCCAGGAATCATGACCATCGCAGAAGAATCGACTGCCTGGCCTGGCGTCTCACGTCCAACTTACTTGGGTGGGTTGGGATTCGGTTTCAAATGGAACATGGGTTGGATGCACGACTCTCTAGAGTATATGCGTCATGAACCAATTCATCGCCGATACCATCAAGGTGAAGCCACATTCTCTTTGATCTATGCATTCCAGGAACATTTTGTATTGGTCTTAAGCCACGACGAAGTCGTGCACGGCAAGGGTTCGTTATTGAACAAAATGCCGGGCGATCCCTGGCAAAAGTTCGCCAACCTCCGCATGTTTTACGCCTGGATGTACGCTCACCCCGGCAAAAAGCTGCTGTTCATGGGATGCGAAATCGGCCAGTCGCAAGAATGGAATCACAATCAAAGCATCGATTGGCCCCTACTCCAATACCCCTTGCACGATGGCCTAAGACGGCTGGTCCAGCATCTCAATTTCATTTACAAGAGTGAGCCTGCCTTTTCGGAGGACGATGATAGTTATGCTGGATTTGAGTGGATAGATTTTTACGACGCCGACAACAGCATCCTCACGTTCCTACGCAAGGCGAGATCCGGTTCCACTCTGCTATTCGCGGTCAATGCCACACCGGTTCCCAGACACGCATACCGAGTAGGAGCACCTAGCGAGGGTTGGTACGAGGAAATCTTGAATACCGACGCTGGAATCTATGGAGGTGGCAACATCGGTAATTGGGGCGGGATGCACGCCGATCCGATTCCTTGGCAGGGGCGCTCGCATTCGCTTTGCTTAACGTTGCCGCCTTTATCGACAATCGGGTTCAAACGACACGAGTATAAGTAACACTGGTCCACGGATGTGTATTTTCGCTGGCTGTCGCAATTTCTGGCGTGACACGGAGGATGCGAAGAACGCCGTTCACTTCCCCTGGAGTGAGCGGCTGACGATCTCCTGCGCCTGCTCGACAATGGCGGCGAGATGGTTGGCGCTTTTTAGGCTCTCGGCATAAAGCTTATAGATGTTCTCCGTGCCCGAGGGGCGCGCAGCGAACCAGCCGCTGGCTGAGACGACCTTCAACCCGCCGATCGAAGCGTCGTTGCCTGGAGCGCGCGTGAGTTTCGTCGTGATCGGTTCGCCGGCGAGTTCGGTGGCGGTGACGGATTCCGGAGAGAGTTTCTTGAGCAGGTTCTTCTGCTCGGGCGTGGCCGGGGCGTCGATGCGGGTGTAATACGGCGTGCCGAACTCGGCGGTCAATTCCTGGTAATGCAAGCCCGGATCCTTGCCGGTGCGTGCGGTAATTTCCGCCGCGAGCAGGCCTAAAATGAGACCGTCTTTGTCCGTGCTCCAGACCGTGCCATCGCGCCGGAGGAAACTGGCGCCAGCGCTTTCCTCCCCGCCGAAGCAACAGGAGCCGTCGAAGAGACCAGGTGTGAACCATTTGAAGCCGACGGGCACTTCCCAAAGCTTGCGACCGAGGCTGGCGACGACGCGATCGATGAGACAACTGCTCACGAGTGTTTTACCGACGACTGCACTTGCCGGCCATTGCGGGCGGTTGGTGAGGAGATAACGGATGGCGACGGCGAGGTAATGGTTTGGGTTCAGGAGACCGGTGGAGGGAGCGACGATGCCGTGCCGATCAGAGTCGGGATCGTTGCCGAAGGCGATGTTAAAGCGATCCTTAAGTTCGACCAGCCCTGCCATCGCATATGGGCTGGAGCAATCCATCCGGATTTTTCCATCGTGATCTAACGTCATGAACGCGAAAGTCGGGTCAATCTTCGGGTTGACGACGGTGATATCGATGCCGTAGCGCTCGGCCAGCGGCTGCCAGTAAGCCGCCGCGGCGCCGCCGAGCGGATCGACGCCGATCTTCACGCCGGCGGAGCGGATGGCTTCCAGATCGATGACGTTAGCAAGGTCCCCCACGTAAGGCGTGACGAAGTCCTCCACGTGGGTCGTGGGCGCTATGAGGGCAGCGTCAAAGCCGATGCGCTGAACGCCTCCGTTGTCGGCGCACAGCAGCTCGTTGGCGCGGTTTTGAATCCAGTCGGTGACGTCAGTATCGGCCGGGCCGCCGTTTGGCGGGTTGTATTTCAAGCCGCCGTCGGTGGGCGGGTTGTGCGAGGGGGTGATGACGATGCCGTCGGCGAGGCTATCCGACCGTCGCCGGTTGTGTATAAGGATGGCGCGCGAAATGACCGGAGTCGGCGTGAAGCCGTCATTGCGCTGAATGAATGCCTCCACACCATTCCCGGCGAGCACTTCGAGCGCGACGCGTTCGGCGGGTCGGGAAAGGGCATGGGTGTCTTTGCCCATGAACAGCGGGCCCGTGATTCCCTGGTTGCGCCGGTATTCGCAGATTGCCTGCGTGATGGCGAGGATGTGCGCTTCTGTGAACGTCGCGTTCGAGCTGCTGCCACGATGGCCGCTGGTGCCGAAGCTGACGAGCTGGTTGGGGTCGGCCAAATCGGGCTTGGCTTCGTAGAACGCGGCTTCGAGCCGGCTCACGTTGATCAGGAGGTCTCTTGGTGCGGGTTTGCCTGCAAGAGGGTGTGTGCTCATGGAAGGGGGCTGAGAGCGAATGACGTTCGGCTCATTATGCCGGGAACCGCCGGCTGAGTCGATGCCCATCTGGCAAGACGGCGCCGAATTTCACATTCGTATTCGGGAAATAACGACTGATGTCGGTGATGTGGAACCAGCGAAGGATCGGAAGTGTTAGGCTCGCGCTCGAGCAGGAAGCGGAAGCTCTCTTTAATCGGGCCCTTTGCATTTGCTTTCGCTTGACATCGCTTCCCCTCGGCGGTGACGCAGAGGCCGCGCGGCACTTCGATGTCGTAATTGTCCGGCTCCTTCTTCGTCACGCGAACGGGTGATTGTGCAGGCATGAGGCCAATAGAAGTTGCCAAACCAGAGAACGAAGATCGGCTTGCCGACTGGTTTGCCGGTCGCCGCGTCCCACACCCGCGCCGTCTTATCCCAAGACGCCGTCACTCGCCGGCAGGCGGCTCCTCTAGGCTTGGCGCGAGGGACGGTCCTCGATGCTCGGCGCGCCGTCGCGCTCCACGACAACCTGGCGCATACCGCGCCCGCCTAGGCCTTCGTAGTCGTGGCCAGCGTCAACCGGACAGGTCCAAAGGAAGACCAAGGGCGTGGCGGAGGTGTTGACGGAGCGATGCGCCCAGAACGGTGGGATGTAGGTGACCTTGCCCGGCTCAAGCTCCGCGGTGCAGGTCGCGCCGTCCTCGCGTTCAAACAGGACGACCCCGCGGCCCGAAAGGGCTTGGTAGATTTCCGCGTGATCGCGTTTTTGGTGATAATGGCCGCGGGTCAGGTGGTACTCGGAGCCCACCTTGCCGGGGTAGATGATGGTGGTCCCAAAGAAAATGTCGCCCTCGGCCTGGCTGTCGTTAAAGGCATAATTCTCGTAGCAAACGGGGTCGTTTTCTTCCCGAATGCGTCGTTCCAAGATGTCCGGGTCCATGTAGAACCCACGCAGGTCGGAGAGGCGCTTTTGGTAGTGGGCCGTAGCGCTGGGAATCACGCCGGTGTCGGCCGCAAACGAAATGCTGCAGGGGAAAGGGGAGTTCAAGACTTTCATTATATCGGTAAGTCAGTTACCAATTTCTGCCTTGCAATAAACATATCGAACTCCGCTACGCCACCGGCAAGTTTATCTTCCGCAAGAACGCGCCAACCGCAATTCACAGGGGCTGCTCGCAAGTTGCGGATTTTTAAGGGTGATGCATTCACGAGTGACTTCATTTGCTTATCAAAATACGAGAAGTCTAATGAAACGGAAAAACCGGATGTTCAGAGCGTTCGGACGCAGGCAATCAGTGGGTAGAGCGTTGGAATAGAGACACCCAGATTTCGCGCCATTTTATGAGGCGGGACACCATTTC
>Ga0209528_1000037_pt1 | contig 13496 bp, 13 predicted proteins | sample JacPinW_OM2H0_M3_FD_187970 | JGI IMG/M metagenome (GOLD analysis project Ga0209528, IMG submission 187970) | Forest soil microbial communities from Algoma, Ontario, Canada - Jack Pine, Ontario site 1_JW_OM2H0_M3 (SPAdes) (version 2) | ecosystem: Environmental > Terrestrial > Soil > Boreal...
TATCTTGCTCATCATAATCTGCGGGCCAAGCGCTATGTATGGCGAGCTAACGGCACTGAAGTGTTACGCAAGATCAACAGAGCTTGGGAAGCAGCGATGACCGGCTTATAAGATATGTTATTTCGAGGACATATCACTAGGAGCTGCGCCTACTTTGTAAGCCCGGCAACTCTATCCTGGAACCGGAAGTTTCCCGGTGAGATAATCGACAAAGTTTAGCAATGGACTGGCTCAAATTCTCTGTCCTGGTCCTGACCGGATTATTCGCGGTTTATGAGTACGCTATCGTCAGGCGCTTTTTGGTCCTGGAAAGGCCCACCCAGCCCGATATCGCCGGCGGAAAAGTTCGTCACCCGCTAAGCACAACAATCTACGTGTTATTGCTCGGGACCGATGTGTTTGCCACGGTTATCTACGCCCTCCGTTTTCAGAGTGGCGGAATCGCTAACGCAACCGCCTGGGCGGCAGTTTTTTGTCTGGGAGTTTGTTTGGCAATTGCGATATGGTGGATTGTTCCCTTGGGCGACAATCCGCCAACTGAAGATTTTCAGAATATCCCAGTATCGCTCGAACAAACGTTCCGGGCGGTCCAGATCTCATCGGCAGTATTCTTTCTTCTCGGTTTCGTTTGCTTATGCGCCAGCGTCGCCTCGTATAGCTGATAGTCGGTAGTCAATTAAACCAGTAGCTGATTCGCTACCGTTCAAAACCCTAAGTGCAATAAGCCATTCAAGCCGATAATGATCAGGTAGATGGCCACGATGTAGGACAACAATCGAGGAACCAGCAGAATCAAAATACCTGCCACTAGGGCAAGGACTGGACCGATTTGAACCGAAATAACTGCCGCTAGAATATCCATTGTTTTTCTCCGAATTTCTCGGGCGTCTTAGCAGAAGTATTCGGCTTAGACAAGCACCCTGGATCCAAGAATCTGATGATCATTCCCCGAAATTCGCATCGGGAAGGAAGAAATAGACGATCGCCGAAAGAGCGGCGCACGCCGATACGCTGCGCGCCAACCCCGTTGCTTTGCTCCACCACTCCGTTCCCCCTTGCGTTTTTGAATCGGTGCCGCTACGACGAGATGCGTCCGACTTCCGATGAATCGAATCGCCACGACTACTCACCAGCTCACGCGATGGCAGTTGGCAGTCTATAGTTTGGGTGCGTTGGCTATGAATCTGGCCAACCTTGTGCTCACCGAATGGTTCTATGAACGCTACGTGGTGGGAGGCGTTATCAGTACGGTCGCATTCTCCATCATAGTATTGGCGGGACGAATCACCGACGGTGTATCCGATCCTTTCCTCGCTTATTGGACCGACAATACGCGAAGCCGCTGGGGTCGACGAATACCATTTCTGCTTTTTGGCACCTTGCCCTTTGCCATTGTCTCTTTTCTCCTTTGGATACCGCCCCAAGGTGCCAGCGAAGTATTCCGGATCGGCTATGCGACGGTTTTGGCCCAGGCTTATTTTCTGCTTTACGGTCTGGTGGTAACCCCTTATCTGGCGCTGCTTCCGGAAATTGCGGGCTCGAGCAGCGATCGTCTAAATCTAACGACCGGCCAAGGGGTAGCGGCCCTGGTGGGGACTCTCTGCTTCGCGTTTGCCGGGTTGATTGTGCAGCATTTCGGCTTTGTTGGCCTTGGTGTGATGGTTGGTCTAGCAATCCTGATTTCCTATTATCCGATTCCTTTCGTGATATCGGAGTCGGAGCGCGCCGCCGGCGCGAAACCATCCCTCAAAATGCTATTCCAGTGGATCAGAGAGGTAATAGGAAACACAACTTTTTTGCCGCTACTGATCTCCACCTCGCTCTATTGGTTCGCACTCAATCTCTTACTAATGCTGGTCCCTCGTTGGGTTCAAGTACAGTTGGGAATGGAGAAGGACGCTGTTACCTGGCTCATGTTACCCTTTATCGCGGTTAACCTTATCGCATTCTTTATCTTTAACTGGATCGCAAAACGGTTCGGGAAATATCGCAGTTTCCTTTTGGTATTTGCATTGACCGTCTTGGTATTCGGACTGGTAGGCTTTTCCGATCGAATTCAAATCGGCCTTTCGCAGTTTACGGTTGCCCAATGTATTGTTGGATTGGCCGGCGTCCCAGTAGGCGGTTTTGGCGTCTTGGCATTCGCTCTGCTGGCCGACGTAATCGATGAGGATAGCAATCGGCGCGGGCTCCATCGCGAGGCGATCTTTTTCGGAGTCCAGGCCATCTTTCAAAAATCAATGATCGGTCTTTCCGCAGTGGCGTTCGGATGGTTACAGACCTTTGGATCGAGCCAGAGTTTTCATGGATGCGCTTTCCTCGCCGCCGCGATCTGTTTAGCCGGTCTGTTCGCTTTCGCCCGCTTCCCGATTCGGAAGTGAGTCTTGGAGTTCGCGACCCTTCTTGTCTCGACTAACCGGCTCCCGCTACTCGTTGTCACCGATAAAAGGTCGGTGATGAGCGAAGAGAATAACGGAGCGCCAGTTGATGCTGGAACTGGTTACCGTAACACGGCGCAAAGAAGCGCTTCCCAACCTTTCCCGGCGATACCGGCGCTAACCGCGTTACTCTCCCGGCTTCAATTCGTAAATGGTGCCGCTATAATCATCGGAAATGAACAGTGATCGGCCGCTCGTCGAGGGCTTCACGTCGACCGGTCGGCCCCAGACCCGTTGCGATTTTTCGTCGAGCCATCCAGAGACCAGATCAACTTGGTTACCGGGCCGTTGCTGACTCGTCCATGGAAAAATTACGACCTTGTAACCGGTCTTACGACTCCGATCCCAGGAACCATGATACGCAACGGCGGCCGAGTTCTGGAGCCAATTGGGCAATTTTGTTTCTTGTAGAAAGGCCAAGCCCAGCGGCGCCGAGTGAGCCTGGATCCCTTTATCGCTACGGGTGAACCTTGACTCCGGATATTTGCTCCAGTCCGGATTATTCTGATAGTTCGGAGCGAGCGGCATGGTGTCCAAACCGCTGGGGCTATCTGGATCTGGATCGGCGAACGGCCATCCGTAGTCCGCACCGAGCCTAACGTGAATGAACGTGTCTGGAGGGTGATCATCAACATAGGCGGTCATGCGTTTGCCGAAGTCGTCAGAGCCACTTCTTGTCCAGCTTCGATGGAATGGAAATCGGATATCATCGCCTCCATTAACGACTGCCCACAATCCGTTTGTGCCCGGAACGAAGTCAAGTCCTTCCGCATTCCGAATGCCCTTGGCGAAAAGAGTTCGATTCCCGCCGTCCAAATCGTAACGGTAAATTGCGGATCGAACTGGGTCGCTGGTGGTGTCCCTTGGGTCGGCGTTGGTGGACGACGCGATATCAACGTAGAGGTGACGGTCCGGGCTGATTGCTAAGTTCTTCAATTCATGGCCATAAGAGCCGCGGAGTTCGGCGCTGCTACTGTCTGGCAGATTCGGAACAACGACTTCTTTATGGAGCAACGTGTGGGTGTTCGGATCGTATTGGAATCGACTGATCTCGTTCGATTCACCGACATAAAGGTACGTTTTGCCGCCGATTACCGTAAAAACCATTCCATGAGGCAGGCGTAATTCGGAGGCGGCAAGAACGGGCAAACTTACACCTTCCGGCGCCCCCGAGATCCACCAAATCTTACCTCTCGATGGCTGAGAAACTAGGATACCACCATCCGGAGTTGATCTGAGAAAACGTGCTGCCGAAATCCGATTGACCACTCGAATTTGGAAGCCGCTCGGCACTTGCAAGTAGCGATCATGGTCAAACGGCGAGGAGCGAAATTCCGCCGGAACGGTCACTTTCTCTGGAACCAATTTGGTTTGTCCGAAGCTTTGCTCGGACGTACCCAGAAGAAATATTGCGACAAAAATTAGATGAAAAACCGCGAGCCTGTTCATGCGATGATCGGTAGTTTGCCGCTGGAATAAACTCTTGGCCAATCGGGTCTACTCTAATTGACAAAGCGTAACACTGTTCGAACTGATGACTATATGTTCTACGCGCAACGTAGCTCCGGTTTTTGCGTTTTATTTTGCCTGGTTCTGTTCATCGCGATGGAGGAGATGTCTGCGGCTGATTCGCCGTCGGCCACCGGTCTCTGGAAAAACGAAGACGCTTCATTTGAGATCTATGAAGAGAGCGGAAAACTGAGTGCAAAGATCGTGAGCCTGCGTGAGCCGCTCGCTCCGGACGGCGAAAAAAAGACCGACATTCATAATCCAGATGTCGGCAAACACAGCCGTCCGATTATCGGGATGGTCTTTATGACCGGGTTTACCTCGGCCGGTTCAGGAAAGTGGGAAAATGGGACAATTTATGACCCGCAGAGCGGAAAAACCTATTCCTGCAATATGGAACTGGAAGGCACGAACACCCTCAAAGTACGGGGCTATATTGGTATTTCGCTGATCGGAAGAACCGAAATCTGGAAAAGGGCGAACTGAGAAAACACCGTTGAGCCCGGCCGCAACGTAGGCTTTGCGTAGTTGGGGACGCGATCCCTCCCGTCTATTTCGCACGACGTTTGACCGCTATGTTCCCGTCCCGATCGCGCAGCACCAACATTGATTCGTTGACCGCGACGACCTCGTGAGTAGTAACTCGCGGCGGCGCGCCGGTTGCCTCGGTTTGACTTATTAGATATCCGTTATGCACTCGCCAGGTTCCGGTCAAGACGAGCTTGATCGAATAGCGTCCCTCGGTAATTCGTGCGGATGCTCCGAAGGTTCCATCCGACCGATATTCCACGGTGAGTGTTGTTGGCTGGCCATCCAGCGTCTCTTGGCTTATCCAAGCACCGGGAATCTGCGAACGAATGGTCTCGTCCGAAGGTTTATCCGATGCGCTCCCCGCCGCGGCGAATGCGAATACGAGGGCGAAAATGAATGGCAATACTGCTCTCACGACCAGGAAACTGATTGGGCGAAGCATCCCGACTCCTCAGTCGGTTCGGAATAGGCCAGCTTTGGTAAAACACCAACTCCTTTTCTTTGGTGGACAGTAGGATTAACCTGACCATTCTTGCTATTACCAAAACCTCCGAAAGTTTCGGTCGAGTGGGTCTGATTTCTGTGGGAAACTCTCGCCAATGCAACAATGGCCGAGCGCTCGTTTAGTCGCGATTGTTGCTGATACTCACGGACTGGTTCGCGAATGTGTTCTCGATGCACTTGGCGGGGTCGACTTGATTTTACACGCGGGTGATGTTGGTCACCCCAGAGTGTTAATCCAGCTGCGGAAATGCGCTCCAGTAGTGGCAATCCGAGGGAACGTGGATGCTGACTCGCTCCCGGCAACCGAGGTTGTCTCGGTGAACGATCGACTAGTCTATTTGTTGCATAACCTTGCCGACTTGGATTTGAATCCGTCGGTTGCCGGCTTTTCGATGGTGGTTTCGGGTCATTCACATCAACCGCTCATCCGTACTAAGGATGAAGTATTGTATGTCAATCCGGGTAGCATCGGGCCACGCCGTTTCAAACTTCCGATCAGTTTCGCGATGGCCGATTTTGGGTCGCAACCAATCAACGTGAGGTTCAAGGAATTTGCGGAATGAAGAAAGACGAAATTGTACCGCGACGGTACCAATAATCGGGCCCAAAGATCCGCTGACATTGCTCTATCGTGGGTATTTTCTGCCGCAAGCAGCTTCCCCTCCGTACGGCGGGAGCGCGTGAAGATTGTTGGGGTGGTATGCCTATCATCCGCTACCCACTCATTTGACAAGCACCGCACCGCTCCGCACTGTCGCAACACTCATCCTTATGAAGCATTTCTTCCTCCATGTCGTTGCGAACCTGAGTCTTGTGCTCATCGTTTTCATCGCACGCGATAGCCAAGCCGACGAAGGCTTTTGGTTGTTTAACGCTCCACCGGTTAAGCAACTACAAGAAAAGTATCACTTCACGCCAGACGCAGCTTGGTTAGAACACATCCAGAAGAGCAGCGTTCGCTTTAACGGCGAGGGTAGCGGCTCATTTGTTTCCGCAAACGGACTGGTTATTACCAATCACCATGTCGCAGCTGATTCTCTCCAGAAGTTCGGCGACGTCCAGCACAACTATATCCGAGACGGATTTTACGCTGCCACACCTACCGAAGAGAAGCGATGCTACGATTTGGAGCTCAACGTCTTGGAGTCAATCGAAGATGTTACCAGCCGGGTCGACGCGGCCGTTCCTCCTGGCGCCAAGCCGGAGGAAGCTTTGGCGGCACGGCGCCGAGCCATCGCCGACATCGAACAGGAGTCGACTAAAGCAACCGGATTACGCAGCGATGTGGTGACTTTGTTCGAAGGAGGTAGTTATCAACTGTACCGTTACAAACAGTACACCGATGTGCGACTCGTTTTCGCACCGGAACAAGGAATCGCTTTTTTTGGCGGCGATCCGAATAATTTCGAGTATCCCCGCTACAATTTGGATATTTGTCTTTTCCGTGTCTACGAAAATGATCAACCGGTTCACCCGAAACACTACTTGCGTTTCAATGCCGACGGACCTTCCGAACATGACTTGATCTTCGCTAGCGGGCATCCGGGCGGGACAAACCGCATGCGCACAGTAGCGGCACTCGAGGAAAAGCGAGATACAATTATCCCGGCATTATTGGCAACGCTCTATCGAAGAGAAGTTTTGCTGACCGCTTACAGCGAGCGCTCGCTAGAGAACGCACGACGGGCCCGCGAAGACCTTCTGTACGTGCAGAATTCCAGAAAGGTGTATGATGGCGAGCTAGCCGGTCTACTTGATCCGGAAACCATTCAGCAGATTGCTACGAGAGAAAATTCACTGAAATCCACTACCGCGAAAAGTTTGAACATCGGCGACACCTATGCGCAAATTCAACAGGCGGTTTCGGCTGACCCTGCGAATACTGTAAACTTTCTTTTCTTCGAAGATACTCATGCCAGATCCTCGGTTCTGGAGGGTATACAAACGAAGCCGCTCGGGTTTAATAGTCAATTATTTCGGCTGGCCCGTGGTTTAGTGCGCGCGACCGAAGAACGTAAAAAGCCGAACGAGAAACGTTTACCGGAATATCGGGATTCCTCTCTGCCAGCAATTGAAGTGGCCCTGTTTTCCGAAGCCCCGATTTATGATGATTTGGAGATAGTGAAGCTCACTGACTCTCTCACCAGTCTGGTTTCTCATTACGAAGCCGATAGTCCGATCGCAAGAAACCTATTAAAGGGAAAGTCGCCGCACGAACGGGCTTACGAGCTAGTTACAGGCACGAAACTGAAAAACGTCCAATTTCGGCGCCAACTGTACGATGGAGGGCTTGCTGCGTTGAGTGCAGCAGCTGATCTGATGATTGAACTCGCGCAAGCGGCCGACGAGACCGCTCGCCACGCGCGGCAAGTAGTTAGTGAACAGGACGAAGTAGCGAACAAAGCATACGCCCAAATCGCAAAGGCGAAGCTTGCGCTCGGGAACGGCCAGTTCGCACCGGATGCGAATTTTACGCTACGGCTCTCGTATGGTCTCGTTGAGGGGTATGCGGAAGAAGGCAAACCAATCCCGGCATTCACGGACTTCGCCGGACTCTATCAACGGGCTGAGCAACACGAGAATCGCCCGCCATTCGAGTTACCGCCTCGTTGGGCAGAGAAACGCACTGCACTTGACGTGCACACACCGTTCAACTTCGTCACGACGGCGGATTGTGTCGGCGGCAACAGCGGAAGCCCGGTTATCAATCGAAATGGAGAGTTTGTTGGAATTCTCTTTGACGGCAACAGTCAGTCCTTGAGTTGGGATTATCTCTATTCGGATAAGCAGGGGCGCTCGGTTGCCGTGGATTCTCGCGCGATCCTGGAATCGCTGCAGAGGGTGTACCAACTTCCAGCGCTAGTAAACGAACTGACCGGGAAAACGATGAATTGAAGGTGGCCGGAGAAAAACGTACGATTTCTCGCACTGGTCTATCGTGCCCAACGTGATTAGAAATGCCTGAACTGGCCGAAGTCGAACGCAGCCGGCGCCTCTGGGAGGTCGGGCGAGGTGCGAAAGTCTTGGAAGTCATTTTGCGCAATCGAAAGTCGCGCATCTTTCGCAGCATAAATCCAGAGGAATTGGTTCGAAGCTTGACCGGGCAACGGTTGTCCGATTCGGAAGCGCTGGGCAAGCAGATGGTCTTTCGATTCGGCAATCGCGGTCAATTTTGGTTGGGACTGCATTTGGGTATGACCGGCGATCTTCGGGTTGAGAAGCCAAGGTATTCTTTCCTAAAGTATGATCATCTCGTTCTTCGGCAATCGAAACGATCCCTCGTCTTTTCCGATCCGCGGCAGTTTGGTCGAGTGCTGTTTGCGCTGAGCGACGTCACCCCTTCATGGTGGGCAAAGCTCCCGCCGTCGATTTTGTCGAATCAATTCAAGCGAAGCGTAGTCGCGGAATTTTGTCGGCGGCGGAAAGGTTCACCGCTGAAGGGCCTGCTGCTGATGCAAGAACGTTTTCCGGGAGTCGGTAACTGGATGGCGGATGAAATTCTGTGGCGCGCCCGGCTCAATCCAAAGACTCGAGCCGGCGCCCTGGTCGAACGAGAGATTACGTCGCTTTATCGTGCGACTCGAAGCGTCTGTGCGAAAGCCATCGAGGTAATAGATAAAGACTGGCAATTTCCCAAGAGCTGGTTGTTTGCCCATCGCTGGGAGGACGGAGGAAAATGCCCGCGCTGTCACACTGATCTAATGAGAGATGTGGTCGGCGGTCGGCGTACTTGCTGGTGTCCAAAGTGCCAGCCGGCTAAAGCCGGAATAGCCGGTCGGGGTCCTCGGGAGCGGCGACCGTCCTACGATTAGCCAAGCCATTGAGGGTTCTTTGCAGTGCCGTCGAAATGGCTCGTGGTTTTGTATAGCTCATATTCGCCTTTCGCGGCCGCAGTTCGAGTTCGCTGAAGTAGCGCGGATATTTCGAATTCGCTCAGAGGTTTAAATGTGCGCACCGCCTCGGATGCTTGATCCAGAATCTTCATGGAGTCGATGCCCGTGATCACCACGGAAACGGGAAGACTCATTGCGTAATGGAGGCAGTCGATCGGTTCGACGGTGTTGCTTCTCAGCAGAACTCCATCTCCCATCGATTTCATACCAAGCACTCCAATCCCCTCCTTCAGTGCGCGTGGTAAGACCTGCTGTCCGAAACTGCGAAAGTTACCATCCATCACATTGAGCGGCATTTGCAGGGTATCGAAATGGAAATTATTCTGGCTGGCGATATCAAGCATCCGGAGATGAACCAGCGGATCTTTGTGACCGGTAAAACCGATGTGACGAACCTTGCCGGCTTTCTGCGCTTCGAGAACCGCGGCCATCGAACCTTCCGGCGCGAAGACCCCATCCGGATCTTCCATACGCAGAATTTCGTGATGTTGCAGAAGATCGAGATGGTCGGTTTGCAAGCGTTGTAATGATTCATCAATCTGGCTGGCGGCAGATACCTTGGTTCGACCATCGATCTTGGTCATGAGAAACACCTTCTCGCGGTAACCATCTTGTAGAGCCTTACCCATCCGAATTTCGCTGGCACCACCGTTATAGTCCCAACAGTTGTCCATGAAAGTGATCCCACGATCGATTGCGGACCGGATGATTGTGATGCTTTCACTCTCGTCCGCCTGGTGGCCGATATGATAGCCGCCCAGACCGACCAATGAGACTTGTTCGCCGGTCTTACCCAGTTCGCGATAAAGCATATCGCCTTTCCGCACCTCCTTTGGTCGATATTCGTTGGGGTCAACTAACGCTTTTGCGTTCTGAATAAGCTCCCCGGCTGCCCACACTGCTCCGACTGAGAAAGAGGTCTTTCGAAGAAAGTCGCGACGATTCATAGCGATGTTTTTCTTGTTTCGTTTGTTTGGGTGGCGCCATTAACGCCAGAGAAGCCATTCCCCGGATCCGGAAGCGAGATCCGTGCACCGTTTCGCTGAACCACGCGAAGAGCAGCGCAAGCCGCCCCGTATCCGTTGTCAATATTCACCACGACGAGACCAGGTGCGCAACTGACCAGCGCAGCATTCAATGCGGTCCGGCCGCCATCGGCGACGCCGTAGCCAACCGATGTCGGCACGGCAATCACACAGCTGCTCACCAAACCGGCCACAACGCTTGGCAGTGCGCCGTCCATACCGGCAACAACAATGACGACACTCATCGGTTTCAGCGACTCCAGCCGGTCGAATAGTCGCCAGATTCCCGCAACTCCGAGATCATTGATGGTCAAAACCTCGTGACCATAAAAGCGGAGCGTGCGAGCCGCTTCCAAAGCAACCGGAACATCCGACGTGCCAGCGGTGATCACCGCAATCTCGGCTCCGTTGCTGGGCAGCTTCATCTGGCCGAAAAAGGCCGTTTGCGATACTGGGTCATAGTCTAGCGCTGCGTGATATTGCTGAGGGAGCGCGTCAAATTGTGCCGGTGATAATCGGGTCAGGAGCAGGGTAATCTGTCGCCGAGCCGATTGATTCAGGATTTCTGCGAGTTGATCGACAGTCTTTGATGCCGAATAAACCGCCTCGGCAAACCCAATCCGTCGGGTCCGGTCGTGGTCGAGATTTATCTCTTCTTTAATCATGTTGGTTCACCAAAAAGGCGCTGCCCGCGCGATACGCAGCGAAGGAAACGGGTAACCGGATTCCGATCCGGTCAAAGAGTCCGGCGATACAGGTACCAATTTTTGCGGTCATTTTCGGGGCAAGCTGGTTCAACGCAGAGCGATCGAGCTCGATCACAATCGCATGGGCCCGTAATCGACATCGTACGACCTGGATACCGATAAGCTCGGCAACCAACTTTTCCGCCGCGTGAATGGTCCGGAGGGTTTCCGGTTCTATGCTTATTCCAGTTTCAATTCGGCTCGCGAGACAAGGCGCAGCCGGCAATTCGGCCAATGAGCCGAGTCCGAGATAGCGGGCCAAGGATCTGACTTCGGACTTGTTGATACCAACCTCTACGTAGGGATGACGAACGCCAAATGTCTCCGCTGCGGTCAAACCGGGGCGGTATTCCCCTAAGTCGTCGAGATTCGTGCCGGAGATGATGACCAACTCCGTCTGTTGCCGGATTGAGCTGTAAAGACTCGTCTTGCAGTGGAAACAGCGATTGACTGGATTCGCACGATAATCCGCATGGTCGAACTCGCCAGCGTCAAAGATCTTGAGTTTCCAGCCCTGCTGATGAGCCAATGATCTGACCCTGGTCGTCGCTTCGGGCGGCACTGCGGGCGAGATCGCGTGGAACATTTCGGTGCTGGTCGATTGTCGAGCTGCCGTAGCAAGCGTGATACTGTCAATGCCTCCGCTCACCGCGATCGCGACTGGCTGGTTTTCGCGCAGCCAATGCCGTAATGCTTCCCAACGACCTTCCGCCAGCCTATTCCCGTCTTCTCTTAATCCGTTATTCATGGTGCAATCGGGGGGCCTCCGACCTTTTGGCGATCGGTCGCTCCGTTTGGATCTCGGCGTCCAGCAAATCAGCAAGAAACGGAGACGAAAGAGCCTGCGCTTCGGCCTTAGTTTTCAATTCTGCTCGAGCATTATATCCTTCGCCGGCCAACAATAGATCGTCCGCCTCAGCTTTGGCGGTTGCCCCAATTCCAGGGCGCCGAACGATTTTTACTCGCACATTGCGGCCGCCAATCTGTACCGATTCAGTCTGCCGCGGGAGTGCGACGGCTTCGCTCGTGCGAAAACGCAGCCCGATGGTCGTTGTTTGCTGAAAGCAGAGTGCAATTACGTGCTCTTGCTTGGTCGGATCCGCCAGAATCTTTATATGACTGGTTTGTCTGCCCTTCTTGCCAATCGCAGGGATTTGGATGACATCAAAGACCGCGGTGTCATTCCGAATACGTTCCAGCCCGGCGGCGAGTTCCTCAGCGGATTGATCATCGACCTCAAACTCAACAACCAAAAGCTCTCGATACCCGCTCAGAGCATGCGGCTTCTGCCGAAAAGAGATTACGCGGAGAATATTGCTGATGCCGGAAAATCTTTTTGTTCCCAGGCCGACACCGGAGCGCTCGAGAACGCCATTTCGGCGCTGCATTTCGCCCGACTGACAAAGGTAGCGAACGATTGCAGCCCCGGTCGGAGTCACGCGTTCGCCTGGAATTCCGTCGTCAAATACGGTAAAACCTTCGAGTAATAGTGCGGCAGCAGGAGCAGGAATCGGTAATCGGCCATGAGCGGTTTCGACCTGGCCAGAGCCAAGCGGCACCGGCGATGTCGTCCACCGTTCCGCCTGAAGTGCGTCGATGAGAAAAGCGGCTCCGACAATGTCCACGATCGAATCGACGGCGCCTACTTCGTGGAAAGCAACGTCTGCAACCGGGATCCCGTGGACGCGAGCCTCAGCCTCAGCCAACAGACCGAAAATTCCGATCGCATCTCGCTTGGTCGTCGAAGAGAGGTTCGCCTGCTCAATCAACTTCCGGATATCTGACCAATGCCTATGGTGGTGGTCGTGCGATCCGTCAGAATCATGGGTATGCTGGTGGTGATGAATGGAGGCTCGATCTTCGCTTTCTACGACGAATCTGGATCCTGCCAGGACTCCGTCATCGACGGTGTCGATTCGGCAAGTGACGAGCTCAGGCAGCCTCAAACCATTGATCGCTTCTAGAAGGCCAGGCGTTAGTTCAGGATAGGCGTTAAGAATTGCGGCAACGAACATGTCACCGGCAACGCCGCCAACGGGATCAAGATGGATCTGCATACGTCCGATTATGACTAGATCGTTTGTCAGCCCGGAGCCGGAAGCCCAAGGGTTATTTTGAAACGCTAATCTGCTATTTGCTATTTGTCATACCATTCGGCGATAGCCGAATGGTCAGCTGTCCCAGCGCTCAAACACTTTTTCACGCTGGAAAGCTTCGGTCGCGAAGAAAACACCGGCGCCAGCCAATACTAAGACAGCGCCAACGCAGACCAGCAGAATGTACTGATTGAGAAATTCCAAGAGAGCGATCTGCGTTCCGTAAAGAACGACTCCCGGCAACGTCAATAAACTGGAGAGCAGACCTCCAGTCTTGGGGTCGCGTGAACGGACCGCCACGATCATCGCGAGTGAGGCATTGGCAAAGGCTGATACCGGCATCACCAAGAAAGCTTCGATAAACGGTCGTGGCGAAAACAGGAACCGGAGCATATCCGAATTCTTATCTATGAGGCAGGCTACTCCTACGTAGATGGCCAGGTAAAGGTATCCGGCTAAGAGAGGAAAGACCAACGCCGCGAGAATCTTACCTAAAACCAAATCATGGGTCTTCACCGGCGTGACGAGGAGCGGTTCCAGGGTTTTGGCCGTCTTCTCGACCACCATTGTTTGCATGACCAGAGCCGCCGAGAAAAGCATTGGCAGCATCAGCAGCAGAAATATTTTTGACCGGCTGAACCACTCTGCTGCCGCAATCTCCTCGGAAGATGCCCGAGGTCCGACCAACGCGGCGACATCACCATGGGAGCGATGGGAGGGATTTCCGAGGGCAGTGAACGAGTAGAGAAGGATA
>Ga0209528_1000038_pt1 | contig 13471 bp, 15 predicted proteins | sample JacPinW_OM2H0_M3_FD_187970 | JGI IMG/M metagenome (GOLD analysis project Ga0209528, IMG submission 187970) | Forest soil microbial communities from Algoma, Ontario, Canada - Jack Pine, Ontario site 1_JW_OM2H0_M3 (SPAdes) (version 2) | ecosystem: Environmental > Terrestrial > Soil > Boreal...
TGCATCGCGGACCAGCGCGGCTACATGGCCAGCGCCAGCATTGTTTCGCGTGTCCAGGCTACGTTGAGTTTCCTTCTCAACCAGATGCCGAACCAAAACGGTTTCTTCTACCACTTCGTGGATATGAATACAGGGCAAAGAGTAAACAACTCCGAAGTTTCTTCGATTGATACCGCGATCCTGTTGTGCGGCGTACTCACCTGCCGGCAACACTTTCAGGACCAGCAGATCGTAGACCTGGCGACGCAAATCTATCAGCGCATCAACTGGCCGTGGATGCTCAACGGCGCAAGTACATTTTCCATGGGTTGGACGCCGGAGAGCGGATTCCTGACTGCGCGCTGGGACACTTACTCCGAGCTGATGATGCTGTACCTGTTGGCGATCGGCGCGACCGCGAACTCGATCCCGGCGAGCGCGTGGCAAGCATTTGCGCGCCCGTCGCTGACTTACCAGGGTTTGACCTGCATTACGAATCTCAGTGCGCCGCTGTTTATCCACCAGTATTCCCATGCCTGGTTCGACTTTCGCAACAAGCAGGACGCCTATGCCAATTACTTCAACAACTCCATCACTGCGACGCAGGCGCACAAGCTCTTCTGTTCGTCGCTCGCCGTTCAGTTTTCCGATTATTCGAACAAACTGTGGGGAATTACGGCGTCGGACTCGGCGAACGGCTATGTGGCCTGGGGCGGACCGCCGGCGATGGGGCCAATTGATGGTTCGGTCGTTCCATGTGCCGCCGGCGGGTCGATTCCGTTTCTGTCCTCCGACTGCATTGCGGTGCTGCGCAACATCCAGAGCGGGTTCCCCAAGGCGTGGCAGAGGTACAGCTTCGTGGATGCGTTCAACCCGCTTACCGGCTGGTATGACACGAATGTGCTCGGGATTGACTTGGGCATCACGATGCTGATGGCGGAGAACCAGCGTACCGGCTTCGTCTGGAACACATTCATGAAGAACCCTGAAGTTGTGGGTGCGATGACGGCGGTTGGGTTCCATTAGGGTGCTCCGGATTATGTTGGTTCAAGCGCGAATTTTTCCGGTATAGAGCGCCATGCCCACCACGGCGTCAATTCCCAGCGCATCGAGGCTGTCGATCTCGTACTGTTCGGTGATACCGCCGGCGACGACCAAATGGCGGGCAGTGGCTCGCCGGATGGCATGAACCGTTTCCATCGGAATTCCGCCCATCAAGCCTTCGGTGTCGATATGGGTATAGAGGAAGCTCTCGCAGAACGACTCTAGCTCGCGAATCATGTCGAAAGCAGTGACGGCAGTGTTCGTGCGCCAGCCGTCAATCGCGACTCGGCCTCCTCGGGAGTCGAGAGCAAACATTAGAGCTGCCTTTGGAAGATTGTCTGCCAGTGCGCGCGCGTACTCCTGGTTGATTCGGCCATCGGTCAACAGCGCCGACCCGATGATGACCTTGCGCGCACCCGTGTCCAGGAGTTCCTGTGCAGTTTCGAGGCTGCGAATGCCACCGCCAACCTGGCAGTTGAGGCGGCCGACGATCTGCTTCACCAACGACCGGTTGTTACCGGTGCCGCAGGCGGCGTCGAGGTCGATGAGTTGGACCACGGGATACTTGGAGAAGCGCTCGATCCAATAATCGAAATTATCGAACTCCAGCTTCTTCTTCTCGCCCTGGACCAACTGCACGATCTTGCCGTCCATGAGGTCGATCGACGGAATTAACATGGCCATCTCACCGGCACGTTGGCAGCTTGCAGTTCGCGTTTCAGTTGTCCGATGTTTTCGATACCGAAATGGAAGATGGAAGCAGCGAGAGCGGCGTCTGCGCGCCCATTGCGAAAGACATCAATGAAGTCTTGTGCCGACCCAGCGCCACCCGACGCAATCACAGGAATGGAAACTGCGTCGGCGACAATCTGCACCAACTCACAATCAAAACCAGCCTGGGTCCCGTCGCGGTCCATGGAGGTGAGCAGGATTTCGCCTGCACCGCAATCGGCCGCTTCCCGCGCCCATTGCAGTGCGTCGCGGCCGGTGGGAATGCGCCCTCCGGCAACGAACACTTCGAATCCACCGTTCACCCGCCGGGCATCGATCGCGACCACCACCGCCTGCGAGCCAAAACGAGCGGCGATTTTTCCGATTAGCGTCGGGTCCTTTACCGCAGCCGAGTTGATGGCGATCTTGTCGGCGCCGGCCTCGAACACGGCTTCGGCGTCGGAGAGTTCTCTAATTCCTCCGCCGACCGTGAAGGGAATAAACAAACCGCGTGCCGTGCGGGAGACGACATCGAGCATCGTGTGGCGGTTGTCGCTGGTGGCCGTGATATCGAGCAGAACGATCTCGTCCGCGCCATCGCGGGCGTGAGCAGCGGCACAGTCCCCGGGGTCGCCGGCGTCGCGCAGATTATGGAACTGCACTCCTTTCACGACTCGGCCGTCGTCCACATCGAGGCAACCGATGATGCGTTTGGTCAGCACTTTACCTCACAGAAATTGTTCAGGATGAGAAGCCCCACGCTCCACGATTTTTCCGGATGGAACTGCACTCCGAAAATATTTTCATGTTCGACGACGGCGGAAAACCGCGCTCCGTATTCGCTCGCGGCCGTGGTGGCGGCAACCACCGGCGCTTGAAAAGAATGTGTGTAGTACACAAAGGAGTCGGGTGCGACGTTACGCAGCAAACGCGAACCTTCCCGGGCCGAAGCTTCCGGAAGCGAGCTTTCCCGGACGACCAGCGAGTTCCATCCGACGTGCGGCGATTTCACCGACGACGGAAACGGCCGGCATCGGCCGCCAAAAATTGCTGCTCCCGTAAATTCGGGCGCCTCATCGCTGCCCTCGAACAGCCACTGCATTCCTAGGCATATTCCAAGGAATGGCTTACCGGCTCTCGCGCCTTGCAGCACGGCGTCTCGCAAGCCCGTGCTGTCGAGACCGACCAACGCGGAGAAGTGCCCGACGCCGGGCAGAACGATCTTGTCGGCGGCTGCAACGGCTTCAGGTTGCGTGGTTACGACGACTTTAGCGCCGAGGTAGTCAAACGCCTTCTTCACCGAATTCAGGTTGCCGGCACCGTAATCCACGATGGCGATCGTCGGAGCGGTCGCTGGAGGCATCACAGAAGCCCCTTGGTGCTCGGCAGCATGCGTCCGAGCCGCCGGTCGCGCGAGCAGGCTACGCGAAGCGCGCGCGCAAAAGCTTTGAAGAGCGCTTCAATCTTGTGATGGCTGGAGCGTCCGTAAAGTACACGGGCATGCAGGTTCGCGCGCGCGCCGCGTGCGAAGCCCTCAAAGAAGTCGGATACCAGTTCCGTTTGCAGATCGCCGACTCGCGTGGCGCGGACCTTGGTCTGGACCACGGCCACCGCGCGGCCGCCAAAGTCCACTGCCGCCAGACCTAGAGTCTCGTCCATTGGCATCAAGAAATATCCGGCTCGCAGGATGCCGCGCCGGTTGCCCAGAGCGCGGTCGAAGGCCTCGCCCAGGGCGATTCCGACGTCTTCCACGGTGTGGTGCTGGTCCACGTCCAAGTCGCCCAGAGCGGCGAGCTTCAAGTCGAAGGCACCATGACGCGTGAACAGTTCCAGCATGTGATCGAGAAAACGGATACCGGTGGAAACTTCGTACTTTCCACGTCCCTCGATGGTGAGAGCAATTCGAATTTCTGTTTCCGCGGTCTTGCGGTGCAGTTTGGCTTTCCTCACGCCCGCGCTCCTGTTGGCAAACCAGTTCGCAATCCAAGCTGCTCGAACACGTCCCGCAGAGCAGTGATGAGAGCCTCCATATGTCCGTCCGATCCCACAGTGAGGCGGACGCAGCCTTCACAACCGGGATCAGTGTGGCGGTCGCGAACCAGAATTCCGCGATTGCGCAGGGCTTGGACGAACTCTGCATGGGCTGGGCCAATGTGCACGAGCACAAAGTTGGCGTGGCTCGGCCAGTAATGCAAACCGAGGTTGCCAAGTTCCTGCTGCAATTTATCGCGGTTGCTTAGCACTTGCGCGACATAGCGGCCGACGTACCCCTGATCCTGAAGAGCCTCCGGCAGGACTGCCAGGGCGGCTGCGTTGACGTTGTACGGCGAGGCCACGCGGCGGACCATTGCCATCTGACGGGCTTCTCCCGCAAGAATGCCAATGCGCAAACCGGCCAGGCCATAAGCCTTGGAAAAAGTCCGCGCCACGAAAAGATTCTCGATCTGCCGCGGTTGGTTAATGACCGTTTCTCCGTGAAATTCGAAATAGGCCTCATCGACGAGCACGGCAGCTTGCGGCGCCGCCTGCGCAATCTGAATCAGGACATTGCCTGCAACCGCTGCTCCAGTTGGATTGTTGGGATTCGCGACCGCGATGATCCGGGTCTGTGGGCTGAGATGAGCGAGCAGTGCCTTTTCCGGAAAGGTGAAATTGTCGCCGGCGTGCACTTCGACAACGCGGGCGCCTTCGGCCTGCGCAAAGATCGCGTACATGGCGAAAGTAGGCACAACGATGAGCGCTTCGTCCCCGGGATCGAGATATGTGGAGCTGAGTAGATGAATCGCTTCGTCGACTCCATTGGTAAGCAATACCTGCGCTGGATCGAGTCCGAGAAAGCCCGCGACCTCTTTTTCAACCGGCTCGCGTTCGGGATAGCGCGCCAAGAGTTCCGAATCGAGCGAGCGCAACCGGGCCAGCGCGCGCGGCGAACACCCCACGGTGCTCTCGTTGAAATCGAGACGCAGTCCGGTTCGCCCAGCCAAAGGAGGTCGATATGCGTGCAGATTTTTCACTACCTCGCGAGCTTCAAGCATGGGATAACCTCGCTCGGAATGCCTCCGCGTGTCCCTTCAACCCTTCGGCATTGGCCAGCGTAATGCCCGCCGGCGCGATTCGGCGGATTCCTTCGCTGGACACTTGCTGGCAGGCAATGACGCGGACGAAATCGAGCACGCTGAGACCGCCACGCACACGCGCCATCCCACCCGTGGGCAGCACATGGTTTGGTCCGGAGACGTAATCGCCCGCGGCCTGAGGCGTGAACTCATCCAGGAAAACCGAGCCCGCGTGCTGTACTGCAGGCGCCAATGACGCCGGGAGCGTGAGATGCTCGGGCGCGATGCGATTCGATATCTCGACAGCCTGGTCAAGAGACACGACCAAAAGAATGGCGCCGCGCCGCGAGAGGGATTCGGCGGCGATGGGGTTTCGACGCGTGCGCTTCTGCACCTCCTTCTGAACTCTTTTCGCTAGCGCGCGCGCAGTTGTTATGAAGATGCACAGCGCGTCAGGATCATGTTCAGCCTGGGCTACAAGGTCGGAGGCGACGCAAGCCGGATCGCCGTCTGCGCTGATGATCACGGCTTCGGTGGGACCCGCCAGGAATTCAATGGCACAATCGAAAGCCACGAATTTCTTGGCGGCGGTCACGTATCGATTGCCCGGACCGACAATCTTGTCCACGCGCGGAATTTCTTCAGTTCCATAGGCAAGGGCAGCGATGGCCTGTGCCCCGCCGACCCGGTAGAACTCGCACACGCCGAGGTATGCAGCCGCCGCCAAGGTTGCTCGGGCCGGGCGCGGAGACGCGACTCGAATCTGCTTCACACCGGCGACCTGCGCGGGAATCACCGTCATAAGCAAGGTAGATGGCAAAGGATAGCGGCCGCCCGGGACATAGCATCCCACGGATTCCAGAGGGCGCACCAACTGGCCTACGAAGACGCCAGGCTGGATTTCGCGCCTCCACTCATGGGACGCTTGGGGGGACGCTTGGGGCGCTTGCCACTCCGCATAGCGGCGGATGTTGTCCGCAGCCTGCTGGATCGCCTGCTGCAGCTCTGGATTCGTTTGTTCCCAAGCCTCCTGGAGGTCCGCCTCGGAAACTCGGAGTGGCTCGCCCTTGCCCAATCCATCCCAACATGTGGCGTAGCGGCGTACGGCGCGATCACCGGTACGCCTAACTTCACTCACAATGCGGCGGACTTCCGGCTCGACGTCTGCCAGATCCGTTGCACCGCGGTCGGCCAGCGCAGTCACAAGACGAACTTGTGCGGCGCCTTCGAGAATGCGCATCACATCACGACCTTGTTCAGCGGATATTCGACGATGCCCTGAGCGTTGGCTTGCTTCAACTTCGGTATCAGCGACCAGGCGGTGTGCTCCTCAATGACGGTGTTGACGGCGACCCACTCGCCATCGGCCAGGGGTGCGACGGTAGGATTTTTCAACGCTGTCAGAAGGCCGAGGACGGCCGGCAAGTCCGCTTTGCGAACGTTGAGCATCAGACCGACCCGCCCATGCGCGGCCATAGCCCCAGTGAGCATGACGGCCAGGTTCTCAATTTTTTCTCGCCGGGAAGGATCAGCCCAAGCCACCTTGTTCGCGACCAGTTGCGTGTTGGACTCGAGAACTGTTTCAAGGATTCTGAGGTGATTGGCGCGTAGCGAACTGCCCGTCTCCGTGACTTCGACGATGGCGTCTGCGAGTAACGGCGGCTTGACTTCGGTTGCGCCCCAGGAGAACTCGACCCGCACGGCAACGTTCCGGCTCGCGAAATAATTGCGGGTGAAACTTACCAGCTCGGTGGCAATGATTCGGCCGTCCAGGTCTTCGAGTTTCTGGAAGCCAGAATCCTCCGGGACGGCCAGCACCCACTTGACCGTGCCCATGCTCTGTTTGGCATAGATCAGGTCGGTGACCTTGACTACTTCGAGGCCGCTTTCGAGCACCCAGTCCAGTCCAGTCAAGCCGGCATCCAGGGCGCCATGTTCGACGTACCGAGCCATTTCCTGGGCACGAATGAGCAGGCATTCGATCTCGGGATCATCCGTGGAGGCGAAATAAGAACGGGCGTTGGTGTATACGCGCAGCCCGGCACGCGTGAAGAGGCTCAATGTCGCTTCCTGCAAACTTCCTTTGGGGATTCCCAGCCGCAGTTTCATCGGCCCACCTTCGCTTGCTCAAGTGGAGTTCCGAGCGCGCTCCCCACAGGTAGTTCATGAGTGAAGCAGGAACGCGTCCCGGTGTGGCAGACCTTGCCCTCGCCGAGCACACGGACGCGCAGCAGTACCGTATCCCGGTCGCAGTCGGTCCGGGCTTCAACCACCTGCAAACGGTTGCCGGAACTCTCTCCCTTGGTCCACAGTGTCTGGCGGGTGCGGCTGTAGAACGTCACGAAGCCGGTGCGCAGGGTCTTGTCCAGAGCTTCACAGTTCATAAAACCCACCATCAGGAGCTCGCCGGTGCGTTCATCCTGAATGACAGCGGGCGCCAGGCCCTGCATCTTGTCGAAGTCGATTTCCATTGCATCCTCCTAATGTCGCGCCGGATTTTCAGATCTGGCACAAAAGCAAAAAGCCCGCTGGGCGAGTTGTGCGCCAGCGGGCTTGGATTTCCTATGAGTGCTTTTTGGTTATCCGTTGTCCCCCGCCGACACGCTCATCGCATGGTGATGATGGTGGTGGCGATGGGTCAGCGAAGTCATCGTGAACAAGATATTAGGGCAGTGGAGATATGGTTGTCAATCTGTTGCTACGATGAGGATAGGGACAGGTACCAAAATAGCCGCGAAAGGAAAAATGCCCGGCTCTCGTTCTAGTGAATAAGACCTAAATGTCGTGCATCATTAATAAATAAATAGTAACGACCGCAACGGTCGCCGCATTTCTCCACGGCCGCTTGCTTGAGAACGTGAAACGCTGCCCGTCCCTTCAACACTATTCTTTCGGATAACGATAAGAAGACCGCTGTGGGAAAGGGCATACTCCAGGAGACGCAAAGGCATTTTCTAAGGAGGAAAGGATGAAAGCAAGAGCCGCCAGCGCAGTATCGCTCGGTCCGCTGGTAGACCATGTGGTGATCATCGTCAAAGAAAATCACACCTACGACAACTACTTCGGAACCTTTCCGGGGTCGGAGGGCGATAACAAACTAGGGAAGGAGCCGAATCCTCCGAATGTCAGCCCGGATCATCGCCATGAAACCTGGATGAATCGTGCTTCGGACCAGCGGTATCACGTGCAATATTCCGAGACCGACATTCCGACCTACTTCGCGCTGGCGCGACAATACACGATTTGTGACCATTTCTTTTCGGAGGTAGCTGGGCCCTCGACTCCCAGTCACCTCATGCTGATTGCGGCAGATTCTCCTGTCATTAACAATCCGCCCTTTAGCTCGACGCCCAAGAATGTATACGATTTGAAGTCGTTTCCCCTTGCACTGCAGAAAGCGGGACTTACCTGGGGAAACTACGGCGGTTACGCGTTTCACTACATACGCGAACTGGCGGCGCTTTCGCAGAATCACAGTCGGGATTTGTTTGCTCATCAGGCGGCCGCAGGCCAGCTCCCCTCCGTTTCCTGGGTCTATGGGGACGGGAACCCCCCGTACAGCGAACATCCCAGGCAAAACATTACCTCAGGTTCGGAATGGACGGGGCAACAGATTCAGGCCATCGTGGATGGCGGGTTATGGCCGCGCACCGTTGTTTTTGTGACCTGGGATGACTGGGGCGGATGGTACGACCATGTCGTTCCACCCAATGTTGAAAAATGGGACAGCCGTCGAGCCCAGTATCCGGGGGACGCGCATCCGGAGTTTGACGGCCAGCAGTTTCGCTACGGTTCCCGCGTTCCTTGTCTCGTCATCAGTCCATATGCGCGGAAGGGATATGTCTCGCAGACGCAGCACTCCCACATCAGCCTGGTGAAATTCTGCCAGGAATTATTCGGCGTTCCGTCCATTAATCCGCGGCTGGATACCGCCGATGACATGTCTGATTGTTTTGATCCGACGCAAGCGCCGCTTGCGCCACCAAAGCTTCCGGCGCCAACCGCGCTCGGCCGCGGAGGAAGTGGGGGAGCACCGGGGCCGGTACATCCGCCGAAACCGAAACCGCATCCGCGTCCGAAGCCTAAACCTAAACCGGGTAGGCCGCATCGGTGAACCCGATCGTACTTCTAGGCGGCCGCTATCCAGCTGATAAAAGGTATCGTGGTAGCAAGAATCGTGGTAGCAGGAATCAAGAACAAAGGAGGTCACATGAGCACCAAGGAATTCACAGAAGCCCGGCGTCCAATGAATGTTTATGTTCGGCGAGGCTCCAGCGCGGAGAAGGCTTTCAGGAAACGCGCTGGATCGCCTTCGCCAAAGGCGATTGCGCCAGGCATAGCACCCTCTCCAGATCACGATCTCAAGTTTCAAGGCGGAAAAACAATTCAGGACTTGAGATTCATGAATTTCTATGTCGGCGGCGACGCCTGGGACGCGGGTGACATCGCCAATATTGATAAAGCCCTCTCCGCGGCAATGTCCGACCAGGATCTCAATAATGTGATGGCGCAATACTTTACTGGTCCGATTACCTCCACGTTTGACGGTTCCCAGACACTGCCCGGCTCCCCTCCGGCGGTCATGTCACAAGGGGACGTCGAGCAACTGGTGGCGACGTTGTTCAGCGGAGGCAAACTGACGGGTCACGACTTGACCACGACGCTCTTCAGCTTCATGCTTCCGCCGGGAACCGTGTTGAATACCGACACTGCGACCACGGGTGGAGGACAGCATGTGGCGTCCGGGGTCAAGAGGCAAGCGGCTGGGGTGAAACCGCATGCCGTCGCGCCCAAAGCCCTCGTACCCAAAGATGAGGCCGATTCGCTCAATGGATTGGGTGGCTACCACGGCTCGGTCCATGTTTCCGGTACCGACATCGTCTATTACGCAGTTGGGGTTTACTCGCAAACCGAAGCCGATGGGACGGTGAATGGCATCCCAGTGTTTGACCAGCCATGGAAAAATGTGGTCGCCACCTTCTATCACGAACTGAATGAGGCTCGAACCGACGCGGATGTTGAAGATGCAATCCTTGCCGGGAACAACCCCAACGCCAACTCGTTCCTCGGTTGGGTATCCGATCAGGGCGAGGAGATCGGCGATTTTCCGGTGTCCGAGGCCGGTGGCAATTTGACGGAGGTGTTTCAGGAGGTGGAACTCACGGACAACAGCGGTACGGTTCCCATCCAGTTCATGTATTCAGATGCGGTCCACGGACCCGAAGGGCCTATTGCTCAGGCGCACCCACCCGTCAATAGTCTTCAAAAAAGAAGTGCGTAGTTCTTTCTTACAAAACGCCGTTGACCAGAGCCGAGTGGCGTACCCACTCGGCTCTACTTATCTCTTGCCTTCGGGATTGCTACTTGCCCGTGTAGAGATCCGGAAACTGTTGCCGAAGGTGAGCAACTTTTGGCGCATCGTTATAGACGATGTAGGGACTGTCGGGATGATGGGCGGCGTAGTCCTGATGGTAGGCCTCGGCGGGATAGAAGGCTTTCAACCGGACCACTTGAGTCACAATGGGACTCGGGAAAACTTTAGCCTTCTCCAGTTGCGCGATGTACGCCTCGGCAATTCGCTTCTGCTCATCGTTGTTATAGAAGATTGAAGAGCGATACTGGCTGCCAGCGTCTGGTCCCTGACGGTTTAACTGGGTGGGATCGTGCGCGACCGAGAAGAAGACTCGAAGAAGTTGTCCATAGGTGATCTGCGAAGGATCGTAGGTGATCTTCACCGATTCCGCGTGGCCGGTGTCACCGTTGCTCACGAATTCATACTCCGCAGTGCCGGCTGCGCCGCCGGAATAGCCTGAGGTGGCGCTGATCACGCCCTTCACGTGCTGGAAGACAGCCTGAATGCCCCAAAAGCAGCCCCCGGCGATGACGGCGGTTTGTTCAGACTTGGCCGGCGTGAGCATGGCGTCCAGAGTAGGGTTGGGGACGATGAAGCTGGCGCGCTCGCCGGCGTTGCAGGCGACGACGCCTACGAGGGTTACCATCAAGAGCAGAGCAGATAGGCGCGAGTAGAACCTAGACATAGATATAACGAACTCCTTCGAACGCCCGGGTAGTGGATTCCAAGCGCCTCTTCAATAGGAGTAGAGTCGGCAGCCGGATAAAAGTTACGGATATTGCTAATGGAGCGCCGGGCGTCCCCGCCCGGCTGGCACACGCCCGGGGCCGAGACGGGGCGGGCGAGGCGCCCGTCGCTCCATCGGTCGTTTTCCATCGGATGACTCATCACGCGGTCACCAGGTACTTTTTCATGCAGCGCACACAGGGAGAGTAACCTTGCCGCTCGGCCTCGGCGGCGGTGATCGTGCGCAGCTTCGTTTTTTCGTGGATATAGTCGCATCCAGCAACGTGAAACAATTTTCCATCCTCCGAAACTACGACCATCATGTCCGGAGGCACGCCGGCGCCGGGTCGCGCGTGTTCGGACCGCAATTCAAGAGTGTGGAGTGCTGAGGAGCGGGCCACCTCGATGGTGCCGGCGACCAGGCAGGCTGCCGCGGCGGCGACCATCCATCCCAGGAAGTTGCGCCGGCTAGCCGGCATATGTTCGTCCAGTCTCCGGTGCAGACGCTGGCTGAATCCGAAGGGAACTTCGAGCATTCGTTCGTCGCCATACAACTGGATTACGTTGCGCGTGCCCTCTGCTACTGCGGTGCAATGCTTACACCCTCGAATGTGTTCCTGCATGGCGACGCGCAGACCGGGTTCAACTTCGCCGTCGAGATAGTTTGATACTTCGCGCCAAACTTCTTCGCAGCTGACTACCATGGCTTCGTCCCCTTTACGAAAGACAACTTGCTGGTCATGCTCCATGCGCCGCCGAGGCCGGGCGCGAGCAAATCGCGCAACATCAGGCGGGCCCGCAGTAAACGAGTTTTGACCGATGCGGTGGAGATTCCAAGCGCCTTGGCCGTTTCCTCGATGCTGAGGTGCTGCATGTCGCGCAGGACAAAAACTTCACGGTAGATTTGCCCCAACTCGGCCAGCGCCTCGGCGAGCTTCTGCCGGACCTCGTTGCGTTCCAGCGTTTCCGACGGAATCTCCCGCCAGTCGGCAAAGTCGCGAGGCGTATAGTTGCCTTCCTCGTCCTGACGATCCGCGATCGGTTCCATAATGTTGGCGTGTGCTTTCCTTCTTCGCATACGCGCCTCGTTGACGGTGATCTGGATGAGCCATGTGCTGAACCGCGACTCCGCGCGAAACTGCCGGATATGTTTGAAGGCCTTCAGCACCGCCTCCTGTGCCACGTCCTCGGCGTCGGCCTCGTTCCGTAGAATGGCGAAGGCTGCCGCGTACACGCGGCGTTCATAGGGGCGAATCAACTCATAAAAGAGCTCGTGCTCGCCAGCCAGGACACGCCGGACCAGCATCTCTTCGTTGAATTGTTCGGCTGGACGCTCCAGCGAAATCGCCCTTTCCGGCATCGCTCCCCACCGCACTGAACTTGGCGTTGACTCGGCACCATTATGCCCGAAAAATTATGCAGTTGAATCTGGCCGATGGAGAGACGGGCGTCTCGCCCGTCGCTCGAGCGGCAATCTTGGATCGCCACGTCAGCACGTTCGATGTGATTCCCGGCAGGGAGGAAAGTTTCGGCCTCGTGTCCTCCGGAAAATCCCCCACTTTTGTGCCATATTTGCCCGATTCTCCACAGCCTTCCACCAGCTTGCTACTTGCATTCCCACACACAAGTTCCGGATAATCATGGACAAGAGTTGATCGCCGTGTATCGCTATAGCCGCGCAGACCTGCTACGCATTCTCCGGCTCGTTCCTCGCCAGCTTCAGACCTGGGAGAAGGCGGGACTGGTAACGGCGGGCGAAGAGTATTCTTTTTTCGATCTCGTGCAGATCAAGAAAGTGCGCGACCTCTGCGCCCAGCGTGTTCGGCCGGCCGTCATCCGGCAATCGCTCGAAGCCATGCAGAAACAGGTTGCCGGCATGGAGAATCCACTGCTCGAGGCCGGCGCCTATCAGAGCGGACATCGCATCGCTTTCCGGCATCAGGGGCGGTTGCTTGAGCCCATCGCCGGGCAGTTCATGTTCGACTTCGCGTCCGAAGAAAGAAAAGTGGTAACCAGTTCGCCGCGTAATCGACCGGAACTGGTGGTGACCGACGTTGCCGACTTGTTTGCGCGCGGGATCACGCTGGAAGAAAATCCCTCCACGCAGAACGAGGCGATCACAACTTATTTAAAGGTTCTCGAAATGGATCCCATTCACGCCGCCGCGCACATCAATCTGGGCACGCTGTACTACAACCGCCAGGAATACGCGCTCGCCGAAAGGCACTACCGTTCGGCGATTCAGATCGATCCCCGCTATGCGCTTGCCTATTTCGACCTGGGCAACGTGCTCGACGAAACCGGACGCGTCGAGGAGGCCATCAACACGTATAAGACCGCGATTCAACTCGCGCCCACCTACGCCGACGCGCACTACAACCTTGCGCTCGCCTACGAAAAAACGCGCGAGCCGCGCAAGGCGCTGCAACACTGGCGCGCCTACGTGAAGCTCGACACCACCGGCCCCTGGACCGTGCACGCCAAACATCAGATTCAGCGCATCCTGCAGAGCGACAACCTGAAGTTGGTGCACTCCCGCAAGGCGAACTGAAGAGCGCTGCGTAATGACTCCGTTTGCGCCGCGGCTCAAGGAGAGTTGTTT
>Ga0209528_1000039_pt1 | contig 13368 bp, 14 predicted proteins | sample JacPinW_OM2H0_M3_FD_187970 | JGI IMG/M metagenome (GOLD analysis project Ga0209528, IMG submission 187970) | Forest soil microbial communities from Algoma, Ontario, Canada - Jack Pine, Ontario site 1_JW_OM2H0_M3 (SPAdes) (version 2) | ecosystem: Environmental > Terrestrial > Soil > Boreal...
CGTGAAGAAAGCGATGTCCGGCTTGCTTGCACCGTCGGTGCGCGAGACCACACTTGGCAGTGCTGTCATTCTGGAAATCTTCAAGGTCTCGAAGGTCGGCAATGTTGCGGGATGCCGTGTCACTGAAGGGACAGTGGAGCGCGGCGCGAACGTCAGGCTGGTGCGCGACAATGTGGTCGTGCATGAGGGCAAGCTTTCGCAGCTCAAGCGATTCAAGGACGATGCGCGAGAAGTTGTTGCGGGCCAGGAATGCGGAATGGCGTTTGAAACCTACCACGACATGCGGGTCGGCGACGTGATCGAATGCTTCCGCACGGAGACGGTGCAACGCACCCTTTGATGGCCCGCCATCATCGAGTGAAGGCCGACCCAGGGCTCTCCCAGCGGCAGTTGCGGGTGGGCGAGTTGGTGCGGCACGTGCTCGCCGACCTGCTTGCTCGCGGCGAAGTGCATGATCCCGTGATCGAAGGCCATATGATAACCGTCTCGGAAGTGCGCATGACCGCCGACCTGCGCCTGGCAACAATCTATGTGATGCCGCTGGGCGGCCAGGATGTCGATGTTGTGGCTGCCGCCTTGGATCGCAACAAACGATTTCTGCGCGGCGAGATTGCACGGCACATCAACCTGAAATTTGCTCCCGAAATCAGATTTGCAGTCGATCCGAGATTTGACGAAGCAGATCGAATAGAGCGGCTTTTGCGTACGCCCGCCGTGCAGCGCGACCTTAATAAGCCCGACGATGACCAGAATAAGCCCGACGATGACCAGAGTTGACGCGCTACACGCGGAGAATCCGATCGAGCATCCCAAGGGCAAGCGCGAGCGGCGCGATGTGCACGGTTGGCTCGTGCTCGACAAGCCCGTTGGGGTGACTTCGACGCGCGCCGTCAGCGCGGTCAAACGATTATTTCAGGCCAAACGCGCCGGCCACGCGGGCACACTCGATCCTCTCGCTTCTGGTGTTCTGCCAATCGCCCTCGGAGAGGCCACCAAGACAGTCCCCTTTGTAATGGAGGGTCGAAAAACTTACACATTTACCATCCGCTGGGGCGAGGAGCGCGACACCGACGACGCGGAGGGGCGCGTCACTGCAACCTCACGCGAGCGTCCCCGCGCCGAGGATATTCGGACCGTCCTGCCACGGTTCACCGGGCCGATAGAACAGGTTCCACCGCGTTTCTCGGCCATAAAGATCGCGGGCGAGCGGGCGTACGACATCGCGCGCGAGGGCGAGATCATAGAGCTCGCCCCGCGCACGGTTGAAATCCATCGCCTTGAGCTCCGCTCAATGGCCGATCCCGATCAGACGATCCTTACGGCCGAATGCGGCAAGGGAGCCTACATTCGAGCGCTGGCGCGCGACATAGGTCGAACGTTGGGCTGTTATGGCCATGTCGTGGCGCTGCGGCGTACGGCGGTCGGTCCGTTCCATGAAAGCCATGCCGTGGGATTGCCAACACTGCAGCGCCAGGCGGAAGCCGGAGGTCAGCTCTCCCCGCTTTTGCCGGTGGAGGCGGGGCTTGCCGGTCTGCCGACCCTGCACGTCAACTCGAGCGATGCGGGCCGGCTCGCCCGCGGTCAGGGCGTGCTGCTGCGGGGGCGGGACGCCCCGATACTAGGGGGCTGGATATCAGTTTTGGCGCAGGGCACGCTGCTCGCGCTTGCGGAGGTGGACAGGGGAGAAGTTCGGCCGCGGCGCATTTTCAATCTGCGCCGAACATGAGGTTCACGTGCGAGCGTGCGAGCCGGTTAGCAGGGCCCAGAGCGGCCCCACTGTTCCGCCGCGGCATAATTTCGCTGGCTTCCCGGTCGGATTTGCTATATTGCGCGGATCGCGCGGGCGGTGGCCCGCGTTTCCGGATCATGGCGACCGTGCTGGACGACATCCCGGCACTGGCCACCAAAGAAACCAACACAACCCGTTAACAGGAACAGGACCCCCGATGTCGATAACAGCAGGCCGCAAGGCCGAAGTCATCAAGACGTATGCGACCAAGGCAGGCGATACCGGTTCGCCGGAGGTGCAGGTGGCGATCCTTTCGGAGCGCATCAACAGCCTCACCGAGCACTTCAAAACGCATGTCAAGGACAATCACTCCCGGCGTGGATTGCTTAAGCTCGTATCACAGCGACGCCAACTGCTCGATTATCTCGCGCGCATCGACAATGCGCGTTACAAGTCGCTGATCGAGCGGCTCGGTATTCGCCGCTGAGCTCGCGCGCGATGTGCATCGCAAGCGGATATTCAATCTGTCCGCCGTTCATCCGGCAGCGAGCCGCTGCCGATTTTGGCAGGACGCGCAATCGGATTGCTCGTCCGTTCAACGGGAGGTGGAAAGCCATGGCAAGTTTGCCGCATGCTGCGTCGGACTGCGGCATCCCCAGGTTTTGCAGCGTCTCGCGGCCTGGCTTGCGGCCTTCGCATCTTCGCAAAAACAATGAAAGACAATCCCAATGTTCGATATTCATCGTGTTGAGCTCGAGTGGGGAGGGCGCAAGCTCGTCCTAGAGACCGGCAAGATTGCACGGCAGGCCGACGGCGCGGTGATCGCCAGTTACGGCGACTCACGTGTACTGGCGACGGTCGTAGCTGCGAAAGAACCCCGGGAAGGCGTCGACTTCCTGCCCCTGACCGTCGATTATCAGGAAAAGTTCTACGCGGCCGGGCGCATTCCGGGCGGCTATTTCAAACGCGAAGGTCGCCCCACCGAGAAGGAGACCCTGGTCTCGCGCTTGATCGATCGTCCCGTGCGGCCGCTTTTCGCCGAGGGCTGGCGCTGTGAGACACAGGTCATCGTCACTACGCTCTCGCATGACCTCGAGAACGATCCGGACATTGTGGCGATGATTGCCGCCTCCGCGGCGCTGACATTGTCCGGTGCACCCTTCATGGGACCGATCGGCGCAGCGCGCGTCGGGTTCATCAACGACGAATACGTGCTCAACCCGCAGCTCGACGAAATGACCGAGAGTCAGCTGGATCTGGTCGTCGCCGGTACTCAGGATGCCGTCCTGATGGTCGAATCGGAAGCGAAGGAGCTAACCGAAGAACTCATGCTCGGTGCCGTGATGTTCGGTCATCGGCACTTTCAGCCGGTGATCGATGCCATCATCAGGCTTGCGGAAAAGGCTGCGAAGGAACCGCGCGAGTTGCAGGTCCCCGACACCGGCAAGCTCGAAAAGGAAATGCTCGCCTTGGTCGATCAGGATGTTCGCGCCGCTTACGCCGTTGCCGACAAGCAGCAGCGTCATGCCGCATTGGACGCAGCCAAGGCCAAGGTGATGGGACATTTCTGCCCCGAGGGAGCGGAGAACCCGCCCTATCCCAAGCAGCAGGTTGCCAAGGTCTTCAAGACCATCGAGGCGCGTATTGTGCGCTGGAATATTCTCGACACCGGCCGACGCATCGACGGTCGCGACGTGAGAAGCGTTCGCCCGATCGTTTCCGAAGTGGGCGTCTTGCCGCGCGCGCATGGTTCGGCTCTGTTCACTCGCGGCGAAACACAGGCCCTGGTGATCGCAACGCTCGGTACCGGAGAGGACGAGCAATGGGTTGATGCCTTGCAGGGCACATACAAGGAGACATTCCTCCTGCACTACAATTTCCCGCCGTTTTCGGTAGGCGAAACCGGGCGAATGGGCGGCCCGCGTCGTCGAGAGATCGGGCACGGCAAGCTCGCGTGGCGCGCGATCCATCCCGTCCTGCCTGCGCACCATGAATTCCCGTATACGCTGCGCGTGGTCTCGGAAATCACCGAATCGAACGGCTCTTCCTCAATGGCCACGGTCTGTGGAAGCTCGCTCGCATTGATGGATGCAGGAGTTCCACTCAAGCGGCCGACGGCTGGCATTGCCATGGGTCTCATCCTGGAGGGCGAGCGTCACGCCGTGCTCTCCGACATTCTCGGCGACGAGGACCATCTGGGCGACATGGATTTCAAGGTGGCCGGCACCGAGCGCGGCGTAACTTCCCTGCAAATGGACATCAAGATCGCAGGAATCACCGAGGAGATCATGCGCGTTGCGCTCGCGCAGGCCAAGGACGGGCGCATGCACATCCTGGCCGAGATGTCGAAGGCGCTTGCCCATCACCGCGCTCAGCTTGGCGAGCACGCGCCGCGGATAGAGGTGTTCAATATCCCGGTAGATAAGATCCGGGAGGTGATAGGCTCCGGCGGCAAAGTCATACGCGAGATCGTAGAAAAAACTGGCGCCAAGGTCGACATCGCCGATGACGGCACGGTCAAGGTAGCTTCTGCCAGCGGAGAGGCCATGAAAGCGGCCATCAACTGGATCAAATCCATTGCCTCCGAGCCCGAGGTCGGCCACATCTACGACGGCACCGTCGTGAAGGTGATGGACTTTGGCGCTTTCGTGAACTTCTTTGGCGCGAAGGACGGGCTAGTGCATATCAGCCAGCTTGCCCCGCGCCGCGTCCAGAAGGTGACCGATGTCGTCAAGGAAGGCGACAAGGTAAAGGTCAAGCTGCTTGGTTTCGACGAGCGCGGTAAGGTGCGCCTTTCCATGAAAGTCGTCGACCAGACGACCGGTGAGGATCTGGAAGCCAAACAGAAGGCCGAGGCTGAACAGCAGCACGGCCGGGAGCAGGCAGCAGCCGGGGGGGAGTAGGGGTAGGAGTAGTCCCAGGCAGAAGATTTGACCAAGACCCAATCATCGAGCGGGGTGCAGGGACGCGTCGCGTATTCTCAACTGCCTTTTCGAGATTGCATGTGGGCGATCAGGAACGAGCCCATGCGCAGATGGGATGTCAAACCCCGCGCGAAGGAGTCCGGAAGGACGGCAAGCAGCAAATTCTTAAGCCGGCCATGCGGCAAGGGCAAGACGTCGGTCTTCAGTCCACAGATCTGCAGGGAAGTCGTGTCGAATAGCTTGTCCGTGGTGCGGCGCCACTCTGCCGGTTTGTAGTAGCGCGCAATCGCGCCGTCAGTCCCGCTCTGGCTGATGTGGTGCAAGGCGAGACCGCGTTGCCAACCGCCTCGCAGAAGGCCGCACGCGTAGTAGTTCCACCACGAACGATAGTAGATCATGACCGTGCATCTGCCTCCGGCGCGCAACACCCGATGAACCTCTTCCAGGACGCGCCGCGTGTCCGCAGAATGGTGAATAACGCCCCAGCTCCACACGTAATCAAAAGTGTTCTCGGCAAATCCCATCTGCTCCGCATCCATCTGCAGCACGGTTCCTGGCAGCTTGAACAGCCGCAACCGCGCTGAGGTCATGTTTACCGCCGAAGCGGTCAAATCGATCCCGGTGAACGATTTGCAGCGAGGCGCGAGCAGTTGTGCGTGGCTTCCATGTCCAACCCCGACCTCGAGCACATCTTTGTCAGCGAGCTGGTCAAACGGGACTACCGTGTCGAATGGTATCCGCCGCCATGGGAGAAAGCTTCGCGCGGCCGTGAAAAACCGCCGATCGATCTCGTTGAAATAGGCTTCGGTGCCAGGATCAGGCGCAATGGTTTCCCGCCAATCATAGCGCATCGGGGCGGCGTCCCACCACGACCTGTTGGCAACCTGCCATTTTCTGTGCTGTTCGCGGTCGTGCGGCGCCTGGATCGGGCCGTCAAATCCAACAGCTTTATTCTCGAATTCCATTCTCAATCGGGCGTTAATCGGCTGCGTCTCCGCGCGCTGTCATTGCGCGGCATCTTTGGCCTGTTCGCCGGACTCGGAATCCAGCCCGTTCTTCAGGGTGGAAGGATGAGGCATGGTGATGATGTTGTACCCTGAGTCGACAAAATGAATATCCCCTGTCACGCCGGTGGAGAGGTCCGAAAGCAAATAGAGCGCGGCACCTCCTATCTCGTCGAGGGTCACGCCGCGACGAAGGGGTGAGTGGCGCTGTTGAAAGGCGAACATCTGCCGTGCGTCGCTGATGCCTGCACCAGCGAGCGTACGGACAGGTCCGGCCGAGATGGCATTGACGCGAATGCCTGCAGGCCCGAAATCCACCGCCAGATAACGCACGGAAGCTTCCAGCGCCCCCTTGGCAACGCCCATGACGTTATAGTTGGGCATTGCGCGCTCCCCCCCATTGTAGGTCAACGTCAACATGGCGCCGCCGCCGGGCATCAGGGCGGAAGCGCGCTTAGCCGCTTCGGTGAAGGAGAAACAGGAGATGATCATGGTACGCACGAAATTCTCACGCGTGGTATCGGCGTAGCGTCCTTTGAGCTCATTCTTGTCCGAGAACGCGATTGCATGCACGAGGAAGTCGAGCGAGCCCCACTTTTCCGCGATGCTCGCAAATGTCGCGTCCATCGAGTCGATCTGTTCGACATCGCAGGGCAGAACGAGAGAAGAACCTATGGACTGCGCCAGCGGCCTCACCCTGCGACCAAGCGCATCGGATTGATAGGTAAAGGCGAGGGCTGCGCCGTGGGCGGCCAGTGTTCTCGCGATGCCCCAGGCGATGGAGTGATCGTTTGCGACCCCCATGATCAATCCGCGCTTGCCTTGCATCAGTTGCGTCATGTCCACCGACTTGTCACGCACCGCCACCGCTGTTTCCGCAGTTCCAGCTTGCCCCTGAGGCACTCAAGCGTCGAGCCGCTTGAGGACTACGCAGGCGTTGGTGCCGCCGAATCCAAATGAATTCGACAGCACGCATCCGAGCTTAACGTCGTCGCGTCGGTTGCGCACGATGGGCATCTCATCGAATGCGGGATCGAGCGTTTGGATGTTGGCGCTTTCGCAGATGAAACCGTTGTTCATCATCAGAATACAGTAGATCGCCTCTTGCGCGCCCGCAGCTCCGAGCGAATGCCCCGTGAGGGACTTTGTTGCCGCAATTGCTGGACAGCGCTCGCCGAAGACTTCCCGAATGGCCTCTATTTCCTTGAGGTCGCCGATAGGTGTGGAGGTCGCGTGAGGATTGATATAGTCGATCGGAATCTTCACATCCCTGAGCGCCATCCGCATGCATCGCGCCGCCCCCTCCCCTGACGGCGCCACCATGTCAAAGCCGTCCGACGTGGCGCCGTACCCTGCCACTTCAGCGTAGATGCGAGCGCCGCGCGCTTTTGCATGCTCGAGCTCCTCGAGAATAAGCACACCGGCTCCGCCGGCAATCACAAACCCATCTCGGTCGCGATCGAAAGCACGGGAGGCTTTTTCCGGTGTCTCGTTGAACCCCGATGACATGGCTCCCATGGCGTCGAAAAGAACCGACAAGGTCCAGTCGAGCTCCTCGCAACCGCCGGCAAAGATGACATCCTGCTTGCCCATCTGGATCAGTTCCGTCGCATTTCCAATGCAGTGGTTCGATGTCGCACACGCCGACGAGATCGAATAACTTACGCCTTTGATTTTGAACCAGGTGGCAAGGGTTGCCGACGCCGTTGAGGACATGGCCTTGGGTACCGCGAACGGCCCTACCCGTTTCGGGCTTTTGCTGCGCGCAGTGTCGGCGGCATCGACGATCGCCCGCGTCGAGGGTCCGCCCGATCCCATAATGAGGCCGGTCATCTCGTTAGATATTTCACTCGGTTCCAGGCCCGCATCCCGGACCGCCTGCTCCATGGCTACGTGATTCCACGCGGCGCCGCCGCCGAGGAACCGCATGGCGCGACGGTCAACGATTGCGTCCGCATCGAGAGAGGGTGCACCATGCACCTGAGAGCGAAAGCCCAATTCGGCATACTTCTCGGCGCGCGAAATACCGGACTTGGCCTCGCGCAGGCTAGCCAGAACCTCCTGCGTGCTACTGCCGATAGACGCGACAATGCCCATCCCGGTGACGACGACCCGCCTCATCGATACCTCGCGCGCACGCCGCCCAATTCCAGGAATAACCGAGCCCGAAAGCAGGGATCGCCTGATCCAGGAACCAGCACGCCGAACCCACTCGCGCCGTCAGCTTCCGGTCGGCTGCAACATCATGTCTCCGCGAAACAATCCGACCTTGAGATCCAGCGCCTGATAGATGATGGATCCATCGGCCGAGAGCCACCCGTCCGCAATGCCTAGGACAAGTTTGGACCGCATGACCCGTTTGATGTCGATACCATAGACGACATTCTTGACCGTAGGCAGGACCTGACCGGAGAACTTGAGCTCGCCCAGTCCCAGCGCGCGCCCTCTGCCCGGTGCCCCAACCCACCCCAGAAAAAACCCAAGCAGCTGCCAGAGAGCGTCCAGCCCGAGGCATCCGGGCATGACCGGATCGCCCTTGAAATGACAGGGGAAGAACCAGAAATCCGGCCTCAGATCGAGGACGGCGCGCACCAAGCCTTTGCCATATTTGCCGCCTGCTTCGGCGATCTCGGAGATGCGATCGAACATCAGCATAGGAGGCAGAGGCAACTGGGCATTACCGGCGCCGAATAATTCGCCGCGTGCACAGGCCAACAACTCATCATAACCAAAACTCGTGCGCCGCTTTTCCATTCGCCTCACGTCCGTCGCAGCTTGCCCTTGGATGCACTCCTAACATAGGCTGTTCACGTGGCAAAGCCGATGCCGGCTCGACGGCGACCACGCTTCGACCCGAGCCGTTTTGCGGGGCAACACGGCCTCTGGCGCACCGACTTAGCCGGATTTTGCAGGGCACCTTCGACAGCCAAGCTGCAGTTGCATTTCCTCGGCCAGGGCAACGAAATGTCCCTCTACCGCGCTGCCGTCAGAGGGGCGTTTGCATCTTCGGAGCAATATGTTACAGATGCAACAATATAGTCCGCATTGCATCGAGGCAAGGGTTCACGCGTTCCATGCTACCGCACAAAGTCCTTTGCACCAGCAGGGTTGAGAACGGGGGCGGCGTCCCCGGCCCGCGACCCGGCCTGACAGGGTGTCCTTGGCGCGACGTCAAAGCCATGTTGCGCGACGTGGGTTTGCGGCCGACGCGACAGCGGATGGCATTGGGCTGGATGCTGTTTGGCAAGGGCGACAGACACGTCACCGCTGAGATTCTCTACGAAGAGGCGCTCTCGGCAAAAGTACCGGTCTCGTTGGCCACGATCTACAACACGCTGCATCAATTCACGGACGCGGGCCTACTACGCCAGGTGGCGGTCGACGGATCCAAGACGTATTTCGATACAAACGTCTCTGAGCATCACCATTTCTTCATTGAGGGCGAGAACGACCTCGTTGACATCCTGCCTTCTGAAGTGGTCCTGGGCAGCACACCGGTCCCTCCGGAAGGTTATGAAGTGGCACGCATTGACGTGGTGGTTCGATTGCGCCGAAAGCGACGTTGAACATCGCCCCCGTCGTTACGGGAAGGTCTCGTTCGCATAGACCCCCCAGAGTTGCTCCTGGACTACCCACCCGTCAAAGCGCGGGCCGGAGATTCGACACCAATTCGCGCTGCAATGCTTCACCTGGGCCAGCACTCCGGCCTGCAATTGAGCAATGACCGTCCCGTTGCTGTCGCTTCTGTCGTACAGGGGAACGAGCTGCGTTTTGTCCTTCGGGGCCAACAGCGCAGTCCGTTTGCCGGACAAGAGCGAGTGGTAGACCCATCCCTCAGAGCCTTCCCAATCGCGAATTCGTCGCCAGTTGTCCGACTCGGCGGTGATCTCAACGGGAAGACCGGCACGGGTGTAAACGAAGGCCACGTCGTGGTCCCTCGTGGGGCCGGCGCGCACGTTTACTCGGTCCGGCTTGAGGCTGACGAATCGCGGCACGGGCAACCCGCTCTTGGGGCCAATGGCTGTTTCCGCTTCGGATTGAGCCATTCCCAGCACCACGACGGTGGCTACTGCAGCAACGGCAGCGCAAAAGCTGCCGACCTGCCAGGCACGGTACGTGACCATCGGGGCCATTCTCAGGAGAATTCTTGGCGCTAGGACCGGCAGCGAAGGTGAGCGGATGCGGCGCATGGCGCTTGTGTTCGCGCTTCCATCTGTTAGAGAAAGTTGCGAGGTCCGCCGTGCAACCCAGTTTCAGGCAGCGGGGTTAAAGAGACCTAAATGGAGAATAACCCGCCGCTGACACCGGCATTGTGGGCCGGCTAGAGTCGAATCATGGCAAATCGCAAAAGGCCGCTTGTTGTGGTGACGCGCAAGTTGCCGGACAGAGTTGAAACGCGGATGCGCGAATTGTTCGACGCGCAGCTTAATCTTGAGGATAAGCCTCTGACCGTCTCCGAGCTTGCGGACACCATGAAAAGCGCGGATGTGCTCGTCCCCACGGTGACCGACCGCATCGACTCGGCGGTACTCAGCAAGGCCGGAGACAGACTCAAGTTGATCGCCAACTACGGAAACGGCGTCGATCATATCGACGTTGCGACGGCGCTGAGTCGCGGTATTACGGTAACGAATACGCCGGGGGTGCTGACCGAGGATACCGCCGATATGACCATGGCGCTGATCCTCGCGGTTCCGCGTCGTTTGGCTGAAGGCGCCGCTGTGTTCATCGACGACAAACCCTGGAGCGGCTGGTCGCCGACCTGGATGCTGGGCCACCGCATTTGGGGCAAGCGGCTGGGCATCATAGGGATGGGACGTATCGGGCAGGCGGTCGCGCGTCGTGCACGGGCATTCGGGCTTCAGATCCATTACCACAACCGCCGCCGCGTGCCGCCCATCATCGAAGAGGAGCTCACTGCGACCTATTGGGAGAGCCTCGATCAGATGCTGGCCAGAATGGATATCATTTCCGTCAACTGTCCTCACACTCCGGCCACCTACCATTTGTTGTCCGCTCGCCGGCTAAAGCTCATTCGTCCCGAGGCTTACATCGTGAACACCGCACGCGGCGAGGTCGTCGACGAGAATGCATTGGTGCGGCTGATCTCTTCAGGCGAGATCGCAGGTGCTGGGCTGGATGTTTTCGAACACGAGCCCGCGGTCAACCCGAAGCTCGTCAAATTGGCGAGGACCGGCAAAGTGGTGCTGCTGCCCCACATGGGATCCGCCACGGTCGAAGGTCGTATCGATATGGGCGAGAAGGTAATTGTGAATATCAAGACGTTTTTTGATGGACATCGCCCCCCGGACCGGGTCCTTCCCTCCATGCTTTGAGGAGCCTTAGTGCTATTCGCCGCAATCTCCTGTAGCATCGTGTCCACCATTATCACGGAGAATCACTGATGCGGGCCTTATTGTTGGCCGCCACGGTTACCCTCATTGGCACGCAGCCGAGTTCTGCCGCCGCGCTTGCACCGGCGGAAATCCAAGCCACGTTTTTCACCGGGCAGCCGTTCACAGCCGCGACGACAAACATCAAATACAAGATGGTGTTCACGACAGACGGGAAAATGACGCGCGAGCCAATCGGCAGCGGCGGTGCGAAGAACGAGGGGACCTGGAAGCTTTCGAAGGACGGTTTTTGCACGACCTGGAAAGGATCCAAGGCCAACTGCTATCGCATTGAGGGCGCGGGCGAGAACAAATGGTCCGTGAAAAAGGGAGCTACTGTCGTAGCCACCTGGTCGAAGTGAACCAAGTTCAACTGTGCCCGGACAGGTCCGTGATGGTCGGGCGCTCCCCCGAGAGCGGATTGGAGGGGTCCCAGGCATAAAGTAGCGTTTCGAAACGCATGGAGCGTGCGTCCATCATGATGAGGCGGCCGACGAGCCCTTCGCCGAAGCCAACGATTTCTCGGATGACCTCGAGTGCCATCATGGAGCCGATTATGCCGGTAAGGGCACCGAGGATCCCAGCCTCGGCACAAACAGGAACCACCCCGGGCGGCGGCGGCTCGGGAAAGATGCAGCGATAAGTTGGATTCGGCCTGCCGTCAGCGCTTCGCTCGTGCGCGCGCACGGTTGTAATCGTGGCGTCAAAAGTGCCGACCGCAGCGCTGACCAGGGGCTTCTTGGCTAAAAAACAGGCATCCGACACGAGATACCGAGTAGCAAAATTGTCCGATCCGTCTGCAACGATATCATAAGCCTCGATCAGACCGAGCGCGTTATGCGCAACCAATCTACTCGCGTGCCGCTCGACGACGACATGCGGGTTTAACCGCAGGATCGCCCCGGTCGCACTGTCGACTTTCAGACGCCCGACCTCGGAGGTGGAGTGGATCACCTGGCGCTGCAGGTTCGAAAGCGCGACCGTATCATCATCGATGAGGCCGATGGTGCCAATCCCGGCGGCTGCGAGATAGAGTAGCACGGGCGCGCCAAGCCCGCCGGCACCTATCACCAGGACCCGAGCTTGTTTGAGCGCAGCTTGCCCCGGCCCGCCGACTTCGCGCAGGACGATATGGCGGGCGTAGCGTTCGAGCTCGTCAGGGCCAAACATTGACACGTTCGCCTCGCAGGTCGTCGCAATGTTCCTGGAAACCGCTGGGTTTGCAAACCATGAATGCTGGCGAAGTTGCGCGGGATCATTGCGCAGCAGTAGATTTGCCCTGAGCCGGAGTTAGTCGCACAGGAACTTCCCCCATGCGAATCCTCGCTGCCATTCTGATCGTTTGCCTCGGCGCACCTGCTGCCCTGGCGCAAAGTGACAGTTCGCAAGGTATAGCAAGGGCGAACGCGAACGCACAGGTGAGGAAGTTCCGCAACCCAGGGATCAGGCCAGCAACACTGCGCGCGCGTGCCGCCGCAAGGCTTTCCCGTCTAGGCACCCAGCCGGCTGCCCCGGGTGCGACAGAATTGGGCACTATCCGCAGCGCAGCAGCAGCCGCACGCAAACGAGCGTCGCCTCCTCCGACGGCCAGCCGCGATGGCGGCACACCTGCCGATCGTATTGCTATCCAGTTCGACCTCGCATGGACCGCTGACTACACCGGTCTCGTCACCGGCGAGGTAAACGAGAAGGCAACGGCGGCTGTGAAAACGTTCCAAAGAAACAGGAAATTCAAGGAAACTGGCGTGCTCAATACGCAGGAAAGGGCCCTGCTTGCCGCCGCCAGCAAGGCGAAGCAGAACCAGGTCGGCTGGAGCATGGTCGATGATCCTGTTACCGGCGCGCGGCTGGGGATTCCAACAAAACAGGCGCCCAACAAGACGAAAGGTAAATCCGGCACCCGCTGGTCTTCGGCGCAGGGACAAGTGCAAATAGAGACCTTTAAGATCAGAGAGCCCGGCACCACGCTTGCCGGCGTCTACGAACAGCAGAAGAAGGAGCCGTCCACGCGCAGGCTCGAGCTCAACGTCCTGCGGCCGGACTTCTTTGTGTTGGGAGGGATGCAGGGCCTGAAAAAGTTTTATGTCCGAGCGGAGGTCAGGGATGAGGAGGTGCGCGGCGTGACGGTACTCTACGATCAGGCCACCGAAAATATCATGGATCCGGCCGCCGCGGTCATGGCCAGCGTGTTCACGGGATTTCCCAGCGCGACAGAAGGAGCAGCGCAGACAGGTCAAGCCTCCAGACGCAAGGTGGAATATGGCACCGGGACAATCATCACCGGTGCCGGCCATATCCTCACGGATCGTCAGCTGACG
>Ga0209528_1000040_pt1 | contig 13325 bp, 7 predicted proteins | sample JacPinW_OM2H0_M3_FD_187970 | JGI IMG/M metagenome (GOLD analysis project Ga0209528, IMG submission 187970) | Forest soil microbial communities from Algoma, Ontario, Canada - Jack Pine, Ontario site 1_JW_OM2H0_M3 (SPAdes) (version 2) | ecosystem: Environmental > Terrestrial > Soil > Boreal...
CGGTATTCCGTCGCCATTGAAGTCTCCCACCGTAACCGACCCAAGGTTGGGAGCCGCGACGTAGGCCGTGGGAGTCACGAACATGCCGTGCCCCTTGCCGAATATTATCGTCACTCCCCCGGAACCTCCCTCGCCGATATAGCTACCGGCTACCGCGAGATCCGTCTTGCCGTCTGCGTTAAAGTCTCCAGCGGCAATCCCGAGCGGCCTGTGGTGGTCAGTCAGCACGACGGAACTCACTGCGAAGGTGCCATCGCCCGCACCCAGAAGCACCGATACCGACCCGAACGCCAAGGGGCTGCAGCTCGTTGCATTCCCGCACTGGTTAGTGACCGCGAGATCGACCTTCCCATCGCCATTGAAATCGGAAGCCGTGATGCTGAATGGGGAAGCGCCGGTCGAGGGCGAGGACTTCAGGATGAATGTTCCGTCGCCAGCTCCGAGCAAGATTGAAACGCTGTTATTGCCGGAGTTCACGACTGCCAAATCGAGCTTGCCATCACCGTTGAAATCAGCGACGGTTACGGCGTTCGGCTTAGCGCCCACTTTTACGGACGGCTTACGAGAGAAGGTTCCATCCCCGTTCCCGAGTAGGATCGAAACGTTCTTTCCTGCCTGATTCACAACCGCGAGGTCCAATTTACCGTCGCCGTTGAAGTCAGCTGCTGCGGCCCAAACTGGATTCGTGCCGACAGCGGTCGTTGAAACCTCAGTGAACGTTCCATCGCCATTTCCCAACAAGACGTGGACGAGGTTCTGAAACGGGTCCGGGAAAGCGAGGTCGAGCTTGCCGTCGCCGTTGAAGTCTCCGGCTACGAGAGTGCCCACAAACTGCGCAGTCGTTGGGAAGGTCGTTCCATTGAATGTTCCGTCCCCCTTTCCTAACAAGATCGAAAGGGTCGCGCCGGTGGACACAGCCAGGTCGAGCTTGCCGTCTCCGTTGAAATCGCCCGCCACCAGAGAATTCGTGGTAGTGGGAGTGTAGGTGCGAATTTCAAACATGATCGCCGACGGCGTAGTTGCAGTGACTTCAAAGAACGCCAAGTTGGAGGATCCACCCCCGGGCCCGGGGTTCACAACCGTCACGACTCCCGTGCCAGCCTGTGCCAAGCTGGATGCGGGGACTGCCGCGGTCACGCTCTCTCCACTCATAAACGAGGTAGGCAGAGCTTGCCCGTTCCATTGCACCACGGAACCGGAAACGAACCCAACTCCTCTGATGGTCATAGTAAGACCATGCGCGCCAGGGGTTGCCCTTGCCGGTGCGAGCGGCTGGCCGATGAACGGCACTGGGTTCGAGATCGCCGGTTGGGATTGTGAATTTAGCACAACCGGGTGGAGCGTCACAGCCATGCCAAGCAGCAGGCAGCTAACACTGGTGTGCTTCATCGAATGAAATCATACACGGCAAGAAGAATGAACCTTCAGAAGGTCGTTATTAGTGCTGCTTTGCTGAGGAACTGGCGGCTAGTTCGCGGAAGAGGCCAAGCAATGCGGCCGCGGCTTTCTGATCGGAGAGGTTTTCGAGCGCTACTGTGGCGGTGAAGTGCGGCGAGGTGGAGTTGAAGCGGACGCCGACAAAATCCTTGTCGCGCCAGGAGGCGAGCGCATTTACTACCGGGCTGAGTTCGACGGGCCAGTCCTCTTTGGTGGTCAATATGACAGGGCCGGGGCGGGTGATGGTCCAAGCGCGAGTGCGGCTCGATTCTTTTGAACCTGGGTCTTTCAAACTTCGGTGTTTCGACACCGGGTCTTTCACCCCCGAGTCTCTAGGCCCGGTGCGGCCCGACCAGCGATGACGGATGACGTCGAGGTGAAAGCCTGGGGGGAATCCCATGTTGGCTTCGAAAGTGAGCGTCTCCTGTTGCTGGCGCCAGCGGCTCATAGCCCATTGCACCGGGAGCGGGCGCGGTAAAAGGCGAATGGTGAGATGGGCGTCCTCAAACCAGCGCGAGGAAAGATGAAGAGTGGCCTTCAGCCGAGAACTGCTGGCCTGCCATCGCAGATCGGCGACGCGGCCTTTTCCGAGGCATGCCGCCTGCACCCACTGCAGCACGTCGGCTGCCCGCCGCCGGTTGTAGTGGATAAACCAGGCATACCAGAGGCCGAGGAGCGTGCCCGCCACAATCACGTCGATGAGAATGAAACGCCCCACGGTGCTGGTGCCTCTTGGCAGAAATCGTACTTCTTATAGATGCAACTGCGCAAGGGGCGGAAACGGAAAAAAAAGGATGCAGACAGTTGGCCGCCTTTTCTGCTGCTCTCCCGCTACAATGGCGGCGTGTCATTTCGAATCCGGCAATTCGAGAAAGCCGATTTTGACACGCTGTGGCGGATTGACCAGGCGTGCTTCGATCCGCAATTGGCATATTCGCGGCCGGAAATGGCGTTCTACATGCGTCGGCCCGGATCGTTTACTCTGGTGGCCGAAGCCGAAGGCAGTGAAATTCCGGGCAATGGCATTCTAGGTTTCATCGTGGCGGAGACTCGCCGCAAGAGTGGGCACATCATTACCATCGATGTGGTCGCGGAGGCGCGGCGGGCAGGCGTCGGCTCAGCCTTGCTGGGAGCGGCGGAAGATCAGTTGCTGCGGGCGGGTGTGGTCGCGGTGGCGTTGGAGACGCCGGTGAATAACGCAGCCGCGATCCGCTTTTACAAGCAGAAAGGGTACTTCGTCGAAAAGACGGTTGCGGGATACTATTCTGGGCAGATGGATGCTCTGGTCATGACGAAAGAGCTAGCGCGGTCGCCGGTCGGATGATGTGCAGCCATCGGAATTTCCCGTAGAGACGCGGCTCGCCGCGTCTACTGGGGCGTGGGGACCTGGTGATTACCAGCAAGGCGGGGCAAGCCCCGTCTCTACAGGGAATGGTTTGACCATGAAGATTGCGATCCAGGGAGAACTTGGTTCTTTCAGCCACGAGGCGGCCGAAGCTATGCTGCAGCGGGCGAAAGTGGTGCCGTGCGCGCGTTCGCTCGAGGTCTTCGACCGGGTCAAGCGGGGGACGGTGGATGGGGCGGTCGTCCCGATTGAGAATTCGCTGGCAGGTTCGGTCGCCGAGCATTTTGATTTGCTCCTGGGCCGCGACGTCCACATCGTGCGCGAGTTTCGCCTGCGCATCGTGCACAACCTGATCTCGTTGCCGGGCACCAATCTTGGAGACGTCCGGCGCGTATTCTCGCATCCCGTCGCGCTCGACCAGTGCCGCGACTTGTTCGCGAAGAACCCGAAGCTCGAACCGGTGCCGTTCTACGACACGGCAGGAAGTGTGAAGCATGTTGTCGCAGAGGGCTTGCGCGATGCGGCGGGCATTGCCAGCCGGCGCGCCGCAAGAGTATATGCCGGGAAAATTCTGAAGGCCGGCATCGAAGATGACAAAAAAAACTTTACCCGGTTCTTTTTGATCCGCCGGGGACGGGCGGAGGCGGCTGACCATCGCAATGCGGATAAGACTTCGCTGGCGTTCAGCGTGAAGAATATTCCGGGAGCGTTGTTCAAGGCGCTCAGCGTGTTCGCTCTGCGCGACATCAGTTTGAGCAAGATCGAATCGCGGCCCATGCGCGGGCGTCCTTGGGAGTACGTATTTTTTGTGGATCTGCTGCGCGGCGACGATGAAGACTCGCGCAACGCTCTGCGGCATCTAAGCGAGGTCTCCGACTTGGTGAAGGTGCTCGGAATCTATCCGCAAGCGTAAAAGCAGTCGTCCATTTGAGGTTCATGATCGTCGGAGGAGAGCGATGAAAGCGTCGAGGCGAACAGTCGCGTCTCATTCATCACAACCTGCTCTGAGGGGGTGTACTGCGCTCTCGTCCGGTTCAGCGTATCTTCGACCCGTAGCTTTGGTCTCAAGAAGGAGCTGCCCGAGCCAGGTTACCGGAATGGGGCTGAAATCCTTCCGAGTCTTGCAATGGGATGGAAAAGGTCTAGAATTCAACAACCTAGCACGTGGGTTTGCATCTTTTTGCCAGTTTGAGTCATCCAAAGTTGAGTGAAAGTCACTCAAGGACAAATCATGAGCGATCCTATTATTGTTTCTGGCGAGCAAACTTCTTACGAAACGACCGAGCGGTCGCTGCCAATTCTGCCAGTGCGCGACACGGTGCTGTTTCCCCACGCCGTGCTTCCCCTGACTGTCGGGCGGGACAGTTCTGTCCAGCTGATTAACTCGCTGGGCGAAGACAAAACCATCGTTGTCGTAGCGCAGCGTGAGGCGCGCGTGGATTCGCCGCAGCCAACCGATCTGTACTCCATCGGAACGTTGGCGGTGGTGCACAAAGTTGTCAAGATGCCGAACCAGAGCCTGTTCGTTTTTGCGGAAGGACTGGAGCGGGTGCGGCTGGAGGATTTCGCGCAGCTCTCGCCATTCATGCGTGCGAGGGTGACCACGATTCCGGAAACCATTCCGCCCAAGGATTCCGAGGTAGAAGCGCTGCAGCGCAACGTGCTGACTCTGTTCCAGCAGATCGTGGCCGGTTCGCCGACACTCTCTGACGAGCTTTCGACGGTTGCGATGAACATTGAAGAACCGGGGCGGCTGGTGGACTTTATCGCCTCGTCGCTGCCATCGCTGTCGACCTCCGACAAGCAGGAGACGCTGGAGACGAGCGACGTCCGGGTGCGCCTCGGAAAAATCAATCAACATCTTGCGAAAGAACTCGAAGTGCAGCAACTGCGGAACAAGATCCAGTCGGAAGTGCAGGATCGTGTGCAGCAGACGCAGCGCGAGTACTACTTGCGCGAGCAGATGAAGGCGATCCAAAAAGAACTGGGCGAGCAGGACGAGGGCCAGAGGGACACCGAAGAACTCAAGCAAAAGATCGAGTCCGCGGGCATGCCCGATGAAGTGAAGAAGGAAGCGCTGAAGGAACTCGGGCGCCTGACGCGCATGTCGCCGATGGCCGCGGATTATTCGGTCACGCGAAACTATATCGAGTGGCTGGCTGTGCTGCCCTGGGCGAAGACTTCGGGTGGAGAAATTGAAATCCTGAAGGCGAAAGAGATTCTCGACGCCGACCACTATGACTTGCAGAAAGTAAAAGACCGCATCCTCGACTACCTTTCGGTGCGGCGGTTGAAGCCGAACATGAAAGGACCGATTCTGTGTTTCGTCGGACCTCCAGGCGTGGGCAAAACTTCGCTGGGTAAATCGATTGCGCGCGCGCTCGGACGCAAGTTCACGCGTCTGTCTCTGGGCGGAGTGCACGACGAAGCGGAAATTCGTGGCCATCGCCGCACCTACATCGGAGCGTTGCCGGGGCAAATCATTCAAGGAATACGGCGCGCGGAGACGAAGGATCCAGTCTTCATGCTCGACGAAATTGACAAGGTTGGACGCGACTTCCGGGGTGATCCGGCGTCGGCGCTGCTCGAAGCGCTCGATCCCGAGCAGAACGCGACGTTCCGCGACAACTATTTGGATGTGACTTTCGATCTCTCCAAAGTCTTGTTCATCACCACCGCGAACATGCTCGATCCGATTGCCGAGCCGCTGCGCGACCGCATGGAGATTATCGAGCTTCAAGGCTACACGGAGGAAGAGAAAGTTCACATCGCGTTCCAGTACCTGATTCCCCGGCAGATCGAGGAAAACGGAATCACGGCGGAGCAGATCGAATTTCCGGAACAGGCGGTCAGCTACATCATCCGTCACTACACGCGCGAGGCGGGAGTGCGGAACCTGGAACGCACCATCGGCACCATCTGCCGGAAGCAGGCGCGCCGGCTGGCGGAAGGGAAGAGCGAGAAGCTGGTCATCACCAAGGAGATTGTGCAGGAGTTTCTCGGCGGCATCAAAGTCCGCAGCGAAGGCGAAATTGCCGAGCGCACCAAGCGGGCGGGGGTGGTCGTCGGTCTAGCGTGGACGCCCTCGGGCGGCGACGTGTTATTTGTCGAAGCCAACCAGATGAAAGGCAAGGGTGGCTTGACCATTACCGGGCAAATTCAAGACGTGATGCGCGAGTCGATGCAAGCCGGATTGAGCTGGGTGCGTTCGAACGCGAAGCAGTTGGGCATTGACGAAGATTTTTTTGCGAATCATGACATTCACATTCACGTGCCGGCGGGAGCGATCCCGAAAGACGGTCCTTCGGCGGGCGTCACGATCGTGACTGCTCTCGTGTCATTGCTGTCGGGCAAGCAGGTTCGTCCGCTGACGGCGATGACGGGCGAGATCACGCTGAGTGGCAATGTGCTGCCGGTCGGCGGCATCAAGGAGAAAGTGCTCGCCGCGAAACGCGCCGGTGTGCATGACGTAATCCTTCCCGCGGACAATAAAACCAACGTAGAGGAGGATCTGACGCCCGAGCAGTTGACGGGATTAACTCCCCACTACGTCAAGACCATCGACGAGGTGCTGGAGATTGCGCTACCAACGTCGCCGCGGGAAGAGCTCCAGGATGCCGAGGAGCGCGAGAAAGTCCTGAGCACGTAAGGCAGTTCAGCCCCTGATCAAGTGTCATCCTGAGCGCCGCAGAGACTTCACGAAGTGGAGTCTCTGCGCAGTCGAAGAGCCTGCCCGGAGCGAAGCCGAAGGGACCCCTACATCCTCAACAAACCCTCCTTTCACGCCGCGCGGGTGCGCGCCCTACGCTGCCTTGATCCGCGCAACCGAAACATCGCACACAATCAATCCCACGAAGGTGTAATCGGCACCTACGCGATGGTGGTGAATATTCTCCTGTATTCCGTAGGCGGGATTTGTTTGGCATCCTACAGCCCTTCCTCCCCCAATGGATATCGATATCAAAGACCGAATTGCTGCCCTGTGCGCGAAAGTGATCGCGGCGCCCGACCGTTCCGAAGAGTTCGAGCGTGCTATGGAGGAACTAAATTCTGCGTTAAGTAAACACGCAGAAAACATGCGAAGTCAGATTGCGAATCTGCGGCAAAAAGGCTTTCCGCATTCCAACGATACCGGTGACTAAAGAGATAGTCAGGAATATGGAGACGGCTCAAAGTGAAACCCGGCGGCACGGGGAGAATTCCCTGACGCGTCCTTGCCAGCGAAAAAGGTGTAGGGGTCCCTTCGGCTTCGCTCAGGGCAAGCTTTTCGACTCCGCAGGGACTTCACTTCGTCAAGTCCCGCTCCGCTCAAGATGACAACCTGGATAGGTTAGCCGGACGGGCGAGAGCCTGCCCTGAGCGTGTCGAAGGGACGCCCGTCTCTCCACGATCAGGTTTTACTGATGGCTGACGGCTGACAGCTGACGGCTGGATTCCGCCGTGCCGCTTTGAAAAGAACGTCATTACCCCGGTAACTTTCCTCGGACACTCGAGTGCTTCAACATGGCAGCAGGCGGTTCCTTGCTCGCGCCAACCAAGCTGGACGATCGGGAAATAAACATGAGTAAAATTGCCAAGGAAAGTATCCTGCTGATGTCGCTGTTCCTGATTGCGGCGACGGTGCAATTCTTCGCGCAGTCGCTGCCCATGGCGCTCTGCTTTTACTTTCTGCCGACTTTGTATTCGGCGTATTACTTCGGACGCAGGCACGCGACTCTCACCGCCTTTGCCTGCGTATTCCTGGTCGTTCTGCTGGACTTCCTCAACAACATGATGCCCGCCCACCGGGTGCTGTCGTTGCCCGGGGAACGGCTCTTCAACTTTGCAATTTGGGCAGGGGTCTTAGCGGTTACCGGCTACGTGATGGGTACACTTTACGAGCGCAAGCAGGCGATGACCACCGACATCCGCGAAAGTTTCAGCGGTCTGCTGCTGGTTCTGCAACACTTCATGGCCAATGAGAAGCTTGGCGTTGGGGAAAACCAGCGGTTGGTGGAGGCGTCGACAAGAATGGCGGAGGCGATGGGCCTGGGATCGGATCGTGTCGAGTTACTGCGGTCTGCAGTGTTGCTCCGGGATCTGAGCAAGCTCGGCATCACGAACGACATTCTCTACAAAGCCGCCGATATGAGCCGGGAGGAAGTGGTGGCGAGTTTCCGCAAGCCTCGGAAGACCGATGCGCGCGCCCAAGCCACGGGAAACACGCTGCGGCGGGTGATTCCGATCATCGTTGCGCAGCAGATTGTGCAGGAGCAGGGAGCGCGTTCGGTCAACGTCCCAGTCGAGGCTCACATCCTGGCCGTGGCGGACGCTTATCAGAAATTGATCAACGGCGTTGACGGCAAGCTTCTGTCGCCTGCCCAGGCCGAGCAGGAGATTGTGGCCGGAGCGGGCCAGAAGTTCCACGAGGGTGTTGTGGAGGCCTTAACAAAAATCCTGGGAGCGCAAGCTAAAGGCGCGGGGGCTTAAGATCACGGGTACATAGAGTTAACGAAGTGGCGTTTCCGCCAACGCCGAAGTCTTCGATTCTGACTCCGATCCGGAACCCGAATTCTCTTCCGGCCCGCGCGAGTCTTTTCCGCGCAATTCTTTTTCCCGCAATTCCTGCCACATCGCCACCACTGTGGATTTCAACTCGGACGTCAGCCGTTCATACGCAGCCTCGCTCGCCTCATTCACCGGCGGAGGTTGAATCGGTTTGCCGAATACCAGTTGCAGATTGGCGATCTTCGGAAACTTCTTGTGGCGCGGCCAGGCTTCGTAGAAGCCCTCGATCGCAACCGGGACAATCGGGGCTTGCGCGTGAATCGAGAGAATCGCCGCGCCTTTGCGGAAAACAGTCGGATTACCGTCATTGGTGCGCTCGCCCTCGGGATAAAGAACAAGAATGCGTCCCTGGCTGAGGCCAAAAAATCCAGCGCGCATGGCGGGAATCAGGTTCACGTCCGGATCAAGGACGACCACGCGAATCCATCGCGCCAGCCGCCGCATGAATCCTTTGCCGAAAATGTCGCTGGTGCCGAGCGCGAAAGTGTAGCGAAACAAGCGCCAGGGCAGCATCCCCGCCATCACCAGTGGATCGACGTAGCTCTGGTGATTCGAACAGAGGAGGAACGGGCCTTTTTCGGGCAGATTCTCGAGGCCGCGCATTTTGAGTTGAAAGCGGTCGAGCGCGAAAAGATAAATCAGACGCCCCAGCAGGAAGAAAGGAATGTCAGCGAAAATATTGAGGTTGGCCAGTGCGAGCACCTCCGGATCGGTCACCGGCTCGCTCAAGATTGTCGACCATGCCGGCTCGGCGGCTCGGGCTTGGCCCTCGCCGCGCCCCGCGCTCGCAAGAATGGCATCGATCAGGTCGCGCACCGAATAAACCTCCGCCAGCTGCGACTCGGGCACTTCGCCGCCCAGCTGCTGCTCGAGTGCGGTCAGCAATTCAATGCGCTGCATGGAGTCGAGTCCCAAATCAAGCTCCAGATTGTGAGCGGGATGAATCGCGTCGAGCTGGCTGCGCGAGGACTCCCGCACGATGGCGAGGGCGCGCTTCACATCATCCCGTTCCAGCCACAGTTGGTGGTCGGCGGTTAGCGGCTTCTCTTTCTCCGTGCCAACGTCCTCCGCGCCAATGTCCGAATCGGCGGTGCCCTTTTGCTTCAGTTCGCGAACTTTCTTTTCAATCTGGAAGCGCTTCAACTTACGCGTCGTCGTGCGGGGCAGTTCCTCTTGCCAGATGTCATAGCTTCCCAAGCGTTTGGTGGAAGCGATCTTGTGGGAGAGCGCTTCAATGTCCAAGCGGATCACTTCTTTTGAGTTGACGATCTTGCGCTCGCGCAGCAGTTCAAAGTTGGGCACGACGACGGCATGCAGCCGCTCCGATGTCGGGTCTCCCGGCCGCGCCTCGAGCGCCATCACGCAAATCTCTTTCACGTATGGTGACTTGAGGTAGTGCGCCTCGATCTCCTCGGGATAAACATTCTTTCCATTGGCGAGCACGATGACTTCCTTGCCTCGCCCGGTAATGAAAAGATTGCCGCTGGAATCGAAATAGCCCAGATCGCCGGTATACAGCCATCCGTCGCGAAGCACGTCGACTGTGGCTTCCGGGCGATTCCAATATCCCTTCATCACGATCGCGCCGTGGATTGCAATCTCGCCCGCCGCTTGCGCGCCCTCTTCCACTGGTTTCGGGTCCACAATCTTGGCTTCGACTCCAGGGAAAGGCCGTCCGACTGAACCAAACACAACGTGCCCCGGAGGGTTGATGAAAGCGCCGCCGGTGGTTTCCGTCAGGCCGTACGCGTTCAGAACGTCGATGCCAAATGAGTAAAAATCGCGCGCGATGGCGGGATCGAATCGCGAACCGCCGGTTATCAGATAGCGCATGCGAGCACCGAAGGTCGCGTGAATCTTTCCGAACAAGAGTTTGCCCGCGTTGACTCTGACTCGGCGCAGGCCACGGTTGAATGCCATCAGCGTGCGCACCATCCGCAGCGTGAACTTGCCGCGTTTCTGCAGCTCTTTGAAAATGCGCTCGTGAATCAGGTAGAAAAATTGAGGCACAACGCAAAACACGGTAATGTCGCGTTCCTCGAAAGCGCGCAGTAATTCGGTCGTGTTCAGCGTCTCCAAGTATACGACGCGACAGCCATTGAACAGAGGCAGGAAAAGGTTCGCCATCTGCGCGAGGACGTGAAACATCGGGAGAATTCCGAGCAGCGCATCCTCCGGACCAACCTTGATTACCGCGAGCACCGAATTCGCCTCGCCGACGAGGTTGGCGTGGGTGAGCATCACGCCCTTTGGATCGGCGGTCGTGCCCGAGGTGTAGAGCAGCGCCGCCAGGTCGCCGTCGGCGGGGACGAGGGGCTGAAAGTCGCCGGGGCCCGCGGCGAAAATGGAATCGAGATCGGCTGCGAGACTCGGGGCGCCAGCTTTCGTTTGAGTAGGATTCGATTCAGCAGCCGCAGAAGTCATCAGCAAACCTACGTTGAGTCCCTCGACCGCTTCCGCCGCCACCGGAAGCTGCTTCACATCGCAGAACAACAGGGAAGCTCCGCTGTCGATCAACAGCTTCTTTACTTGATCGGCGTGGAAAGCCGTGTCGAGTGGAACCGCCGTTCTTCCCGCGGCGATGATCCCTAAGTATGCCGCCACCCATCGCGGATGGTTCGCCGCCAGAATCGCCACACGCGCATCCCGTGGCACGCGAGTCGAGAGCCAGTTCGCAACGCTCTCCGACATCCGAGTCAGTTCCGCGAAGGTGACCCGCTCAACCGTCTGCGGCCGCTGAATCTCGAGCGCAACGTTCCCGGGGAACTTCCGGGCCGATTCTTGGAATCGCTGGTAGAAGGCGGGCATGTCGGAGGTGAATATACTAAAGACGGGTAGGGAAAACTAGGAAGTGCGCCGATCTTAACTTCGGGGGAGCACGATGGCGATGCAGAAGATTTACATTTAGTGCGGACGCCGACCTGCTCGACCGGGCAGAACAGATTGCAAAAGCGAAAGGCACTACTCTGGAGGAAGAAGTTCGGCAGTGGCTGGACGACTTCGGAGAGGGCAGATGGAAGCTCCCGCCTCGTGAGCCGAGGAAAAGGAAGGCCCGCAAATCCGTGAAGGACGGAAGCGACTGCGGAAGTGCCGATTCTTCCTTGCCATCCCCTAAAGGGGTGTCTGATTTCGGAGGATTTGCGGCATCGTTAAATCGACGCCTTGTTACGAAACACGAGTCATTCTGCAGCTTCTTTCGTGTTGTCCGGTTCTTCGCCATCCCTCCTGCATCTAATGTGCTAGGCTTTTACTCATACCTTAGGACGCGCGTCCTTCGAAGGGCTTCCGTTTGATCAACACTTTGTTAGGCAAGGTTTTCGGGACGAAGAACGAGCGCGAGGTCAAGCGCCTTCAGCCTCGTGTGGCGGCGACCAACGCGCTCGAGCCGGAGATGCAAAGACTCTCTGACGACGAACTCCGTGGCAAAACTGCCGAGTTCCGCGCCCGAATTCAGGAGCGTCTCAGCTCGATTAGCGACGAGCCGACTGCTGATCCTGAGCGCCGGGATGCTGATCTCCCAGATCCCGATCGCCAGAAGGAAATCGAAGCTCAGCGTAGCGAAGTGTTCAAGGAAGTTCTCGACGAACTGCTCGAAGAGGCGTTTGCCGTTGTCCGCGAAGCTGGACGGCGCGTGCTTAACATGCGCCACTTCGACGTGCAGTTGATCGGTGGCATGGTTCTGCATGAAGGCACCATCGCCGAGATGAAGACCGGCGAGGGCAAGACGCTGGTGGCCACGCTTCCCGTGTATCTGAACGCGCTCAGTGGACGCGGCGTACACGTGGTTACCGTCAATGATTATCTGGCTAAGCGCGACTCGGAATGGATGGGCAAGCTCTACAGCTTTCTCGGGCTCAGTGTGGGTGTGATCGTCCACGACCTCGATGACGAGCAGCGCCGCGCCGCCTACGCCGCTGACGTGACCTACGGCACCAACAACGAATTCGGTTTCGACTATCTGCGCGACAACATGAAGTTCGATCTGCGCGACTGCGTGCAGCGCATGCATAATTTCGCGATCGTCGACGAAGTCGATTCCATCCTCATCGACGAAGCCCGGACGCCGCTCATTATTTCGGGCGCCAGCGAGGAGTCCACGGACAAGTACTACAAAGTGAATCGCATCATCCCCAAGCTCGAAAAAGGCGAAGAAGTGGATACGCAGCCGGGCGAGCCCAAGATCATGACCGGGGACTATGTTGTCGACGAAAAACACCGCAACGTCACGGTCAGCGACGAGGGCTGGGAAAAAGTCGAAAAACTACTTGGCATCGGCAACATCGCCGACCCGGAAAATTGGGCGCTGAAGCATCACGTGGAGACTGCCGTCAAAGCGCATGCGCTTTACAAGAAAGACGTCGAGTACGTGGTCAAAGATGGCGAAGTGCTGATTGTGGACGAATTCACCGGGAGATTGATGCCGGGCCGCCGCTGGTCCGACGGGCTGCACCAGGCGATCGAAGCCAAAGAAAATGTGAAGATCGAGCGCGAGAATCAAACCCTCGCCACCATCACGTTTCAGAATTATTTCCGCATGTATAAAAAGCTGGCGGGCATGACGGGTACGGCGGAAACGGAAGCGCCGGAATTCGACAAGATCTACCGGCTCGAAGTCATCGTCATTCCGACCAATCGTACTTTGCTGCGTAAAGAGAATCCGGACATCGTCTATCGCACGGAGAAAGAGAAATATTTCGCGGCCGCCGACGAAATTCAAAGGTTGCACGACAGCGGCCAGCCAGTGCTGGTCGGCACCACCTCGATTGAGAAGTCAGAGCGCCTTTCCGAACTACTGAAGAAAAAAGGACTGAAGGATCACGTGGTGCTCAACGCGAAGTACCACGAACGCGAGGCGGAAATTGTTGCGCAGGCCGGGCGTAAGGGCCGGGTCACGATCGCTACCAATATGGCCGGCCGCGGAACGGATATTCTGCTCGGCGGAAATCCAGAGCAGATGACGCGGGATTATTTTTTGAAGAATAAAATGGCTATGCCC
>Ga0209528_1000041_pt1 | contig 13159 bp, 12 predicted proteins | sample JacPinW_OM2H0_M3_FD_187970 | JGI IMG/M metagenome (GOLD analysis project Ga0209528, IMG submission 187970) | Forest soil microbial communities from Algoma, Ontario, Canada - Jack Pine, Ontario site 1_JW_OM2H0_M3 (SPAdes) (version 2) | ecosystem: Environmental > Terrestrial > Soil > Boreal...
AGGCGCGAGTTCGCCTATCTTGATGGCCGAATTCCCCTTCCAGTCGACGCTGGAGGTCGAATACATTTTGCCTGTCTGCACAGGTAGAATCACGTCCACCTGAAGTTCGGCGGGACCGTGCGCATCCGTGGCGGCGGACGGCTGAGGCACCACGCGCGCGTCTGACGGAGCAAACGCGGCCTTCAAATATCCGCGCTGCAGGTACACCGGGAGTAGGTCAAACTTAGCGACCGCGGCCAGAGCAGCGCGCCCGTATTCTGCTCCGGTGAGGCGGCGGGCGGCGGTTGCGAGCAGAGCCGTCTGCTCGGGCGAAGCTCCGGGAAATTCGATGCTGCGAATCCGGATGCTGACTTCCTCGACCCGGTAGGCGATCGCGCTCGGGGGACCACCCGATTCGTCCTGGCTCTCGCGCAGATAATTTACCCGTCCTGGAAATTGCTTCTCGGTGAGGATGGCTTGCAGCGCCTCGGAAATCTGGTCAGGAAGATTGCCTGCAATCGGCAGCAACTGCTTGAACAGCGGAACGCGTCTTCCGAGCGCAGTGCGGAGTTCGTCGTCGGTGAACCCGACGAAGTTTTCGAAGTGCGCGGGAACCAGCTTGCTCTGTTCGGCATCGGCGAGCTGCATTTCAAGCCTTACACCCGCACCTGAAGAGGAGTACGAATAGACCACGTCGCTGAACAGGCCGGAATCGCCCAGGCGCTGGGCAGCTTCCCTGAAATCGCCGTCGGCGGCGTTCTGGCCGATCTGCAGGCCGCTTGCGGCAAGAATTTCTTTGTCGGTGTAGCGCGCCGTTCCCGTGACTTTCAACGCGGTGAGCCGGTTGGCGGCAACTGCGGAAACGTTGCCGCGGGCGGGCTGCTTCTGGGCTGCGGCAGCTGAAAGGAGCAAGACGAAGAGGAAACCGGCAACCCTGGTCATTTCGATTGCTTCCCAGCCCCGGCCGCGGAAAAATTCTTTTGCTTAACTGCGATGTCCATGAAAGCCTTGGCGGCGCGGCTGAGCGATTTGTCTTTGCGGAAGACGATCGCGAGGTCGCGCCGGATTTGCGCGTCGGAAAACTTGATCGCGACCAGGACCTTGGCCCGGATATCCTCCTCGATATTCGAGCGCGCGATGAATCCGACGCCGACATCGGCTGCGACAAAGCGCTTCAGCAGTTCGCTCGAATCGAGTTCCATAGCCAGGTTCGGCTTCAAGTGATGGTCATAGAACAGTGCATCGAGTGCGTCGCGGGTATGGCCCAGTTTGGGAACGACCAGCGGATAGGTCGAGACCTCAGCCACGGTGACGCTCTTCTTCGCCGCCAGCGCATGATGCGGGGCGGTGATCACGACGAGTTCGTCGCGATGGATCATCTGCGCCTCGAGCCGGTTGTCGGTCACGGGCAGCGAAACTACGCCGAAGTCCACCACGTTTTCGATGACCGACTCGAGAATCTTGGCGTAGTCGGAGCGTTTGATGCTCACGGCGACGTTCGGATAGTCGCGTTTGAATTGCGCGAATACCTCAGGAAGTATGTGCAGGCAGGTGCCTTCATTTGCTCCCACGACAATTTCGCCGCGGGGCACGCGCTCGGTCTCGGCAATCTCGGTGAGGATCGTCTTGCGCCGCTCCAGCGTCTCTTCGGCGTATTTGAAAAACAATTTGCCCGACGCGGTGAGCGAGACACGGCCTCCGGAGCGGTCGAGCAGACGAGCGCCGACTTCTTCTTCCAGTGCCCGAATCTGGGATGAGATGGCGGGCTGCGTGCGGAAACGCTTCTCCGCCGCGCGGGAGAAGCTGGAGAGGCGCGCCACTTCCAGAAAAATTTCGAGCTGATCAAAGTCCATGTCGTCGGCTGGCCCCAGACACTATAGCGAGAGTGAGGCATTCACGAAAGCGAAATCAGACAAAGGTGGTGTGGTAACGGGTCTTTGCCTCGGCGTAGGGGGCGCAGCCCCCACACGCGCGATCCGAGTCGCCTAGACGTTGATCACCGCTATGAGTTCCTTCACGGCTGCGACGCTCTTGTCGAGGGCTGCTTTCTCGTCCGGAGTGAGTTTGATCTCGATGATCTGCTCGATCCCCTTAGCTCCGAGTTTTACCGGCACGCCGACGAAGAGGCCGTGGATGCCATACTCTCCATTGAGGTAGGCGGCGCAGGGGAGAATCTTTTTCTTGTCTTTGAGGATGGCCTCGACCATCTCGGTGACGGCGGCGGACGGGGCGTAGTAGGCGGAGCCCGTCTTGAGATGTTTTACGATCTCGGCGCCGCCGTCGCGGGTGCGCTGCACGATGCGCTCCAGAGTCGCTTGATCCATGAGTTCAGTGATCGGAATTCCGGCAACAGTGGAATAGCGCGGAAGCGGGACCATGGTGTCGCCGTGTCCACCGAGGACGAAGGCGGTAACGTTCTCGACGCTGACTTTGAGTTCCTGGGCGATAAAAGTGCGGAAGCGGGCGGAGTCGAGAACACCGGCCATGCCGATGACGCGTTCGCGTGGGAAGCCGCTCATCTTATAGGCGGCCTGGGCCATGGCGTCGAGGGGATTGGAGACGATGATGAGGATGCAGTTCGGCGAGTGGCGCACGATCTTGCCGACTACGTCATTCATGATCTTGTGGTTGGTATTCAGAAGGTCATCCCGGCTCATACCGGGCTTGCGCGGAATTCCGGCGGTGATGACGACGATGTCGGAGTTGGCCGTGTCGGCGTAGTCGTTCGTGCCGATAATGTTGGAATCGCGCTTCTCGATCGGCATGGCCTCGAGCAGGTCGAGACCTTTTCCCTGGGGGATGCCCTCCACAATGTCAATGAGGACGACGTCGGCTAGTTCTTTGGAGGCAATCCAATGAGCGGCAGTGGCGCCTACGTTTCCGGATCCGACTATCGTTACTTTATGGCGCATGAAGTTCCTTTCTCGATGCAACGAATCTCGCTCCACACACTCAGTCAGCGGCCACTGCTACGGTCATGTTCTCGATCATGCACGTGGCAAACTCGCTGGTTTTCACCTTGGTGGCGCCTTCCATCAGGCGCTCGAAGTCGTAGGTTACTTTTTTCTGTTCGATGGTACGCTCCAAGCTCTGCTCGATCAGATCGGCGGCTTCGGTCCATCCGAGATGGCGGAACATCATGACGCCAGAGAGGATCACAGAGCCGGGATTGATGACGTCCTTGTCGGCGTACTTGGGGGCGGTGCCGTGCGTCGCTTCGAAGATGGCGTAGCCGTCGCCGATGTTCGCTCCGGGAGCGATGCCGAGGCCGCCGACCTGCGCGGCGCAGGCATCGGAGATGTAGTCGCCGTTCAGGTTAGGCGTGGCCAGAACGCTGTATTCGTCGGCACGGGTCACAACCTGCTGGAAGATGGAGTCGGCGATGCGATCGTTGATCATCAGCTTTTTCTTCCACGCCCCTTTGCCATGCGTGGCGTAGATGGAATCGAGACAGTCTTTTACTTCTTGATAGAGGTCGTGGCGGAAATCGTCGGTCGCGAACTCGAGGCCGGGCTCGATGAGGTTCGCATTCTGCTCGACGGTGAGACTGGGATTCTTGTCCTTGTTGTCAATGACCCAGCTCTCGCGCTCGGTGACGACATGAGCGCGGAATTCTTCGGTGGCGAGTTCATATCCCCACTTGCGGAACGCGCCTTCGGTGAACTTTTGGATGTTGCCTTTGTGGACGAGCGTAACCGCTTTGTTTTTATTGTCGAGAGCATGCTGGATGGCCATGCGCACCAGACGTTTCGTGCCGGTTACGGACATGGGTTTGATGCCGATGCCGGAATCGAGGCGGATTTGCTTCTTGCCGCCTTTCAGCATGTCATTGTTGAGGAATTCGATCAGGCGTTTGGCGTCGGGCGTGCCTTCTTCCCATTCGATGCCGGCGTAAACGTCTTCTGTGTTTTCGCGGAAGATGACGATATTCATGCGCTCGGGATGCTTCACGGGTGACGGCACACCGGCATAGTACTTCACCGGACGCACGCAGGAATAGAGATCGAGGATCTGGCGCAGCGCGACGTTGAGGGAGCGGATGCCGCCTCCGACGGGCGTAGTCAGAGGACCTTTGATGGCGACGCGAAATTCGCGGATGGCGCTGATGGTGTCGTCGGGCAGCCAGTTTTGAAAGCGAGCCTTGGCTTTCTCACCAGCAAAGACTTCGTACCAGGCTACGGAGCGCTTCCCCTGGTATGCCTTTTTAACACCGGCGTCGAAGACGCGGACGGAGGCTTTCCAGATGTCTCGGCCCGTTCCATCGCCTTCAATAAAAGGGACGATCGGGTGATCAGGGACGCGATACTTGCCGTTGCTGTATTCGATCTTCTGCCCGTTGGATGGGACAGGGACTCCGTTGAACGACGCCATTACACCTGCCTCCAGAAGCGGGGAAGGAACCAATCATTATAAAGAATATTCAAGTTGCGAATGGAGCGCCGGGCGTCCCCGCCCGGCTCACGCATGCGACTGCGCCTGGGAAGGGCGAGGACGCCCGTCGCTCCACGGAAGAGCACTAGCGCTCGATCTTTACCGACTTTACGACGACGTCTTTGTTGGGACGATCTTGACGATTGCGCGCTGCCTTCGAGATTTTTTCGACGACATCGTATCCCTCGACTACCTCGCCGAAAATTGTGTGCTTGCCGGTGAGCCATTCGGCGTTGCCTACGGTGATGAAGAACTGCGAGCCGTTCGTGTTGGGGCCGGCATTGGCCATCGCGAGTTTTCCCGACTTGTCGAACTTGTGCGGAGAACCTTTGGTCTCGTCTTCGAACTGGTAGCCGGGGCCGCCCATGCCGGTGCCTTGCGGGTCTCCGCCCTGAATCATGAAGCCGGGAATCACCCGATGAAAAATCGTTCCGTGATAAAGAGGGTCGTTGGATTTCTTGCCGGTGGAGGGGTGCTTCCATTCGCGCTTGCCCTCGGCGAGGTCGACAAAATTCGCGACGGTCTTGGGGGCATCCTTTTCGAACAGACGGCAAACGATATTGCCTTCGCTGGTTTCCAACACGGCATAGGTTCCGGGTGTGCGGGTCATAGTCTCCCTTCAATTCTTAAATCAATCTTCCCATTGCGATTGCTGTAGAGACGAGGCTTGCCTCCTCTTAGATGCGGCCAGCCCCGTCGCTACCTGTATTTTGTGCTACGTCGGTTTCTTCACGGCCGGCGATGGTTTGGGAACTGCGGGCCTGCTGGATGCACCGGCGCGATGGATTTCGATGTGCGTGATCTTGATGGGACGGAGCGGGCGTTCGCCGTCGGTTGCCATGCGAGCGATTTTCTTGACCAGTTCGACGGCGGCGTCATCGCACTGGCCGAAGACGGTGTACTTGCCGTTGAGGCTGGGGTAGGGAACTTCAGTGATGAAGAACTGCGAGCCGTTGGTGTCGGGTCCGGCGTTGGCGTAGGCGAGACGCCCGGGACGATCGAATGTGACACTGGGCGAAGTCTCATTCTTGAATTTGTAGCCGGGATCGCCCGTCCCATCGCCTTTGGGATCTCCGCCCTGAATCATGAAACTGGGGATCACGCGGTGGAAGATGGTGCCATCATAAAGCGGAACGCCGTGCTTCTTGGCGTGAGAGACGGGGCTGGTCCAGTCTTTTGTGCCGCTGGCGAGGCCGATGAAATTCTCGACACCGATCGGGGCTACCTTCGGAAACAGCGTGCAATGCAGGTCGTCGGCCGTGGTGTGGATGATGGCGGTGGGCTCCGCGGTAGCAGCGGGGGCGGAACTGGCGGGCTTGCGGACGGGAGGCTTTGGCTTTGTCGCTGGCTGCGGAGTTGAAGCTGCCTGTGCGGCGCCGAGCAGGGACGTGGAGATGATCAGGACAAGCGTCTGCAGTAGAGTGCGCATGGATGCTCCTGTAAGTATTTTGGCAAGTGTTAATTGTACGACAATCGATCCCCTTGCTGGTGGAGAGCCGGGCGTCCCCGCCCGGCCGCGATGCTGCTGGCACGCGGGGGGACGGGCGAGACGCCCGTCGCTCCACATTCTTTTTCTATTTCATGGCTTGCATTTCGCGGCTCACTCGCTCGGCCTCGCGGAATACGCGTAGCAGGTTGCCGCCCAGAATCTTCCGAATATCGTCGGCGCTGTAACCGCGGTCGAGCAGGGCCTGCGTGATTTTTGGCAGATCGGCGGCGGAGTCGATGCCTGCGGGAGTCGCGCCGCTGACGCCGTCAAAATCTGAGCCCAGCCCGACATGATCGATACCCGCAACTTTGGCAATGTGGTCGATGTGACCGATCAGCGAGCTCAACGGAGGGCGCGGAATTTTGGCGGCCCATTCGCGCTCGATGCGGTCGGCATCAAGATAAGTGACGGTCTTTCCCTCCGCCTTGAGTTTGTCGGTGTAGGCCTTGACGGCATCATCGCGGTCTTTGGCTTGCGCTTCGGCCGCCTTGCGGTAGTTCTCGTCGATGAAGGCGTTGTAGAAATTTACCTGGACGACGCCACCGTTCTTGGCGACAGCGCGGAGCATGTCGTCGGTCATGTTGCGCGGATGATTGGTGAGGGCGCGCGCGGAAGAGTGCGAGGCGATAAGTGGTGCCTTGGTGATGGCGATCGCGTCATAAAACGTCTTGTCGGCGACGTGCGAGATATCGATCAGCATTCCGAGGCGGTTCATCTCGAGGACAATCTGTTTGCCGCCGTCCGTGAGGCCGTTGTGGTGCTCGACTTTGGGATTGTTGATATCGCCGGAAGAGTCGGCCCACTCGTTGGTGTTCGACCAGCTTAGGGTCATGTAGCGGACACCGAGGCGGTAGAAATCGCGGAGCAGGCGAATGTCGTTCTCGATGGAGTGTCCGCCCTCAATCCCCAGAAGCGCAGCGAGTTTGTGCTCGCGGTGGGCGCGCTCGATATCATCGACACTGAAAGCCATCATCATGCGGTCGGGATGGCGGGCCGCTTGCTCGTAGACCGAATCGATGAGATCGAGTGTGTGGCGGGCGAAGTGGCCCTGGTTGGTTTCCGGTTCCACCCAGATGGAAAAGAACTCGGCGCCCAGGTTTCCGGCCTTAGCCTTGTCGAGACTGATGTGGCCGAGGTCTTTGGGGTCGGTTGATCCGATGTCATAGTTTTCGTCGAGGAAGCGCTGCGGAGTATCGGCATGCGTGTCGACGACGATAGCGGAGTTGTGAATCTCGCGGGCCGTCTTGGTGATGGCGGTCTGGGCGTAAACGACAACGGCAAAGGCGAGTGGAAGTAAGAGGGCAATGGCAAGGCGTCGCTTGTTCATGGTGAGCAAGAATTCTATACGATGCGCTTGACGGTGGAGAGCCGGGCGTCCCCGCCCGGCGCACCGGGGGACGGGCGAGACACCCGGGGCTCCATCGAATTTCTCAAGCGGCATTGATTGCGGCCAGAGCCTGTTCGACGCATTGCTCAAGCGGTTGGTCAGTGTTGATGGTGGTTTTGGTGTAGGCGATGGGTTCGAAGCGGGCTTTCATTTTAAGGTAGAGCGCGAAGGTTCGGTTGTGCGCAGGGTGCGCGGGATCGGGTTCGAGGTCGAGATGGCGGCGAGCGGACTCGTCGGCACAGGTGCACTCGATGATCGTCCAGGGTTGAGCGAGTTCGCTAGCGAACTTGAGAACGCGGTTGATCTGGTAGCGCCGGGAAAAGGTGCGGCCGTCCAGAAAGATTGTACGAGCAGGAGCATTTTGCAGCAGGAAGCGGGAGGCTTCGAGCATGATCTCGATCACGAAGTCGTCCTGCTTGACGGAATATTCGATATCTTCTGGCGAGAAGAGGGCGGCGCGGATCTCATCTTTGCTGAGGAGCGCGCCTTGCGTGCGGTGGGCCAGTTCGCGGGCGAGCGTAGTTTTACCCGTGCCGGGAAGACCTGCCATCAGGACGATCATGCTGTGGAGAGTGTAGCGGAGGCGGAGTCCAGCTCGACGTTCAGTTTGCGGCCGTCATCGAGGTAGCAGTGCCGATGGCTGGCGCGGTGACAGGTTCTTCCACCGGCGAATGCGGGAAAATCGTCTGCGTCTGGCGCCAGTCTTGGTAGCGGTCGGAGACCATCACGTGAAAGCACCAATGGCGGCGCTCCTCTTCAGGCTCGACTAGACCAAGCGCGTTCAGGTAGAACAAGTAACGCTCGATGAAACGGATCTGATCTTTCGACAGGCCGCGTCGCTGGAGGTCGACGGTGACACCGGCGAGATGCGAAGACGCTGTGTCGCCTTCCGCTGGAGCAGCGTTGCGATTGTGACGGCGCAGTTTCTTCTGTCCCTTCACGGTGCGCACCGCGGAATTGACTTGGATCTGAGAGTGGAACTGCCGGTAATAGACTTCGGAAAGGTCGGCAACAAAATCGCGGGTCCAGGGGCGGCAATAGCGGCGAGAGGGATCGAGACCGCGTTCGATCTTCAGAGATTCGCTCTCCTCGATGGGCACCAGCGCACCCGTCGCCTTGAGTGCTTCCAGTTCAGCGTCGTCCTGAATGCGGGGCAGATCGATGCGGTCGATTTCTTCGTTTTGCCGCAGCAGGGAATCGTGCGACGGACGGAACATGGGGTTCCAGAGTATGCTGCGGAGGTGACGCAGGATCCTGTGGCGACGGTCGACGCGGTGCAAGGCGAAGGCGGTTCCAGGCGCCACGACCGTGAGGAAGAATCCAAGCATGACCAGCGTTACCACCAACGCACCCGGCGATTTGGAGCTTTTCCATTCACGGGTTATGAATCTTTGTGTCATTGGCGATGGATTCATTGCTTCACTTGAAACATCCGGCGGTCCTCGGGGAAATCCCTCATTAGCCTTATGAGTGCTGTGATTCTAAACCAGAGATGAACAATTTTGTGAAGCAATCCGTCTAAGACCCGTTACTTAAGGGAGTTACGGGTCATTACCTGAAGGTAATTTGTTGATTTCATGCGCCCTCTGAGTACGGTGTAGACACGCCGGTTTGTCGCCTCCGGAGATGGCGTGATCGCGGACGGGGCGAGCCCCGTCTCCACAGAAGGGACCGATGTTCCGCAAAAACGCGGTCACTTCCGCAACAGGTCGCCGAGCGCCTGTTTCATGACCTGGCCACCGACTTCGGAAATCGACGTCGTCAGCGGAATATCTTTCGGACAAATCTCGACGCAGTTTTGCGCGTAGCCACATTCCTGGATGCCGCCGTCGCCCATGAGCGCCGACAGACGCTCGCGCTTCAGGGCCTGCCCGGTGGGATGCGTGTTGAACAGGCGCACTTGCGAGATGGCGGCGGCGCCGACGAATCCCGTGTCCTCGTTAAACTGCGGGCAGGCTTCCATGCAGCAGCAACACGAAATGCAGCTCGACAGCGGATAGGCCTTTTCCTGGTCCTCCATGGTCACGCGCGGCCCCGGACCGAGGTCGTAGCTGCCGTCGACCGGCACCCAAGCTTTCACTTTTTTCAGGTTCTCGAATAGTACGCTGCGATCGACGGCAAGATCGCGCACCACAGGAAATTTCGAGAAGGGCTCAAGTTTGATCGGCTGATCGAGGTGGTCGAGCAGGGCGGAGCAGGCCATGCGGGCGCGTCCGTTGATCAGCATGGCGCAGGAGCCGCAGATTTCTTCGAGACAATTCGAATCGTAGGTGACAGGCGTGGTCCGCTTGCCGTCGCGGGTAATGGGGTTGGCCGCGATCTCCATCAGTGCCGAGGTGACGTTCATGTTCGGCTTGTACGGAATCTCAAACTCTTCCCAGGACGGCTTGGCGGTGGGGGTGAGTTGGCGCTTGATTTCTATGAGGACGGATTTTGTGTTTGGCATTTAGACTTTCGCCTTAGCTACTAACTTAAATCTCGACTTCGTCTTCGGGAGCGAACCTGCCCAGCGCTATTAAAACCGTTCAGAACGCGTGGAGGGCGTACTGGCTCAGAATCTCCTGTACTTCTTGCTGGCCTGCCGCATCACCGTAATTGAAACGAGCGGGAAGAGCAAACACGTACTTGCGATTGTGCCCCAACGGGCTCGGTGGCACTGGTGCGGCGTTGAGGCTGATCTTCTCATCCGCAACCGCCTTCCACTGAACGCGCGTGAATACCATGATGGGAATATCCTGCCACGGATTGTCAACCGCCCACCTGGGATTTCTGATTGTGATTTCGGGGCCGCGCTCTAGGACGATGGATGACCCATTGTCGCCCTGCCGTGTCTGCTGCAGAATGGAAAAACCTTCCCATGATCCGGGCAGCGTAAAACTAAAGCCATAGCGCGCATTCCTGTATTCGATCGTCGGTTTCGGTGGTGTTTTCCCCGTCGTCCGATCTGTCTGCCGCGACGCGGGTGGTGCTTCTTGCCGGGTATCGGCGAAGGCCGGCGGCGCGAGGATAAGTGCCGCTAAGATTCCCAAAGTGGTCTGAGACTCCTTGTGCATTGTTCAGTACTTCCTCGGCCGCGGCTGAATCAGACTCGCATCCACCGGCTCGAACTCGAACTTCGGTTCATCCAAATCGGGAGCGAAGGTTGCCTTCGTGGTCTTCATCCAATTCTTGTCGTCGCGGTCAGGGAAATCGGGCTTGTAGTGCGACCCGCGAGACTCGTCGCGCATGGCCGCTCCCTGCGCGATCACTCGCGACAGTTGGAGCATGTTGTATAGCTGACGCGTAAAGGCGATCGTCGTGTTGGCCCACTGCGAGCGGTCGCTTAGGTTGATCTTCTGGAAGCGATGCAGCATGTCCACCAGTTTGCCATCGGCGGCTTGAATCTTTTTGTTGTAGCGGATGACGGTGCAGTTCTCGGTCATCAGCGCGCCGAGTTCGCGCCAGAGCAGGAACGGATTCTCGCTGCCGTCGGACCTCATAAAGCCCGCATTGGTTTCTTCCTGGCGTTTGCGCTCGGCCTCAAAGTGTCCGTTGCTGGGCGCGTCTTGCAGATTTTTTGCGTATTGCACGGCGTTTGGCCCGGCGACGAAGCCTCCAAAGATGCACGATACCAGAGAGTTCGCGCCAAGGCGGTTGGCGCCATGGTATTGGTATTCGGCCTCGCCCGCAGCGAAGATGCCGGGAATATTCGTCGACTGTTTGTAATCCACCCACAAGCCGCCCATGGTGTAGTGCATGCCGGGGAAAATCTTCATCGGCGTATCGCGCGGATCATCGCCGACGAACTTCTCATAAATTTCGAGGATGCCTTCCAGTTTGCGGTCGAGCGTTTTGCGGTCGATGTGGGTGAGGTCGAGGTAAACCATCGGCTTGCCATCGATGCCGAGATTATGCTCGTACACCACTTTGAAAATCGCGCGCGTCGCCACATCGCGCGGGACCAGGTTGCCATACTTCGGATACCACTCTTCGAGGAAGTACCAGCGGTCGCTCTCAGGGATAGACTTAGGGTCACGCTTGTCGCCCTGAGTTTTCGGAACCCAGACACGTCCACCTTCGCCGCGCGCCGATTCCGACATGAGGCGCAACTTGTCTTCGCCGGGAATCGACGTCGGGTGAACCTGAATGAACTCGCCGTTCGCGTAGTAGCAGCCCTGCTGGTAGAGCGCGGACTGCGCCGACCCGGTGCACACGACCGAGTTGGTCGACTTGCCGAAGATGGCGCCAATGCCGCCGGTCGCGATGATGATGGCGTCGGCGGGGAAAGTGCGGACTTCCATACTGCGCAGGTCCATCGCGCAGATGCCACGGCAGATGCGGTTTCCGTCGAGCACGGCGGAGAGAAACTCCCAGTGCTCGTATTTCTTTACCTTGCCCTCGGATTCGTAGCGGCGGACTTGCTCGTCGAGCGCGTAGAGAAGTTGCTGCCCCGTGGTTGCGCCGGCGAACGCGGTGCGATTGTAGAGCGTGCCCCCGAAGCGGCGGAAATCGAGCAGGCCCTCGGGAGTGCGATTGAAGGGAACGCCCATGCGGTCGAGCAGATCGATGATGCCCGGAGCGGCGTCGCACATGGCCTTAACCGGCGGCTGGTTGGCGAGGAAGTCTCCACCGTAGATCGTGTCGTCGAAATGTTGCCAGGTGGAATCGCCTTCGCCTTTAAGGTTCTTGGCGGCGTTGATGCCACCTTGCGCGCAAACCGAGTGCGAGCGCTTTACGGGGACGATGGAGAACAGGTTGACCTCACCGCCCATCTCGGCGATCTTGATGACGGCGGCGAGGCCCGCCAGGCCGCCGCCCACTACGACGATTTTCGGAGTTACTGCCATGCTGCCATGAGTCCGATCTGCCGGGCGAGGACGCCCGGCTCTCCACGCACTATTTTTCTCCACCTACTATTTCTCGCTACCGCATTACGATGTTTCCCGAAGGCGCGTTCGGATCCAAACGCTCGGGTGGAGTCCGCAGAAATCCGTACACGCTGACCGCGCCGATTGAGACCAGGCCGAGGGCGAGCGCAAGGCATACATAGCCAAAGCGGCGGCGCGCCCTTTCGCCGGTCGTAATCCCCCACTTCGCGGCGAACAGCCACAGGCCGTAGCTGAAATGCCAGGAAGCGGCGACGATGCCGAGCGCGTAGAAGGCGATCATCCATGGATTGTGGAATTGCGCTTGCACCTTGGCAAATGCCAGGTCGGGATGCGTCGGCAGGTGGATGCCGGTGAAGCGTAGGGAGTAAGTATGCTGCACGATGTAGATGAGGGCCACGATGCCGGTCCAGCGCTGTGAGGTGTAGAGCCAGTTGCCCGCCCAGGGATAATCGGCGACGTTGGTCTCGCCCTGATACCAGATGAAGATTCCGTAGAGGCCGTGATAGAGGATCGGAATCCAAATGAAAAACAGCTCCAGCAGAAAAACGAAGGGCAGGCTGTTCAGAAACGCGACTTGCCGGCCATAGGCGTCGGCGCCTTTGAAGGCTTCGGCGTTCGAGATGAAGTGTTCGAGAAGGAAGGCTCCGATGGGCACGACGCCGCTGAGGGAGTGCAGACGGCGCAGCAGAAACGAGGTCCCCTCACCAGCGCGCAGCGCAGCAACTCCCGATTTGATTTTGGGAGAGACGTTATTGGGAGTGATGGGGCTGGCCGTTGACGCTACGATGACTGCTCCTTACGTGGTCCAATGTGCGAACGAAAACTTGCGAACTAAAACTAGCGAACTAAAACTAGCGAACTAAAACTAATGATTATCGTTTTGAGCGGGAAGGGAAGTCAAGGTGTGAACACCTGGAACTGCGAATGATACGTTTCTCGACCTGAAGACACTATTCTCCAGATGGCATACGATCCATTAAATCCCCGCGCGACAACCGAAGCCTA
>Ga0209528_1000042_pt1 | contig 13148 bp, 8 predicted proteins | sample JacPinW_OM2H0_M3_FD_187970 | JGI IMG/M metagenome (GOLD analysis project Ga0209528, IMG submission 187970) | Forest soil microbial communities from Algoma, Ontario, Canada - Jack Pine, Ontario site 1_JW_OM2H0_M3 (SPAdes) (version 2) | ecosystem: Environmental > Terrestrial > Soil > Boreal...
GAGCCGCTTCTTCGAGCGTCACCAGAAACGCCAGCAGCAACGGCGATGTCAGAGTGGCCCATGCGTGGTACGCCGCTTTGCGCGCGGCGGGCAATGAAAAACTCTCGCCTTCCAACTTGCGGATGATCTGCCGCGCAACTTGCGTCGCCGCGTGATCGCCTTCCATGGCAAAAGGCACACCCGTTAAAGAAGGATGCGTTCCCGCAACGAATGTCATCAGCGGATGGACCGACGCGACCGCGATGCCTGCCTTACGCAAAGGCTCGAGTTCGCGGCTGAGTAAGGCTCCGCTGGAGTGGAAAGCGAAACGAACTTTACCCGGAACTTTGCTCGGAACTCTATTCTTCTTGTGAGCAACCGCGCGAGTAGACAGATGACCAGCCAGCGCTGAAGCCGAGCCACGAATCTCGCGGTCGGGAACGCAGAACCACAGCAACGTGGCGTCCAGCACGGCGGAGCGTGGGGTGACTGTCCGCGCGCCCACCCTCGCGGCGAGCGCGCGTGCGTGTCTTCGCGACTGGGGCGTATCGCGCGCGATGATCTCGGTAATTGTGAAACCGGCGTCGTTCAGCGCCGCGGCTAGAAAAGTCGCCAGGCTCCCGGCTCCGACGATGGCAATGCTGGGCTTTCTCGTCATTGTTGTTATTGTTCTTCCGGCAATCGGTTTTCGGTTCAACGGCGCAGCATACCTTATATTGTTGTCATGGCGAAATCGGCACGAACGAAGTCAGCAGGAACGAAGTCGGCAGCAACGAAGTCGGCGCAAGCCCGCGTTCTATCTTCCCGCATTAGTTACCAGGGCCCGGTGTTCAGCGTCACGACCGATGAGGTGGAAGAGCCTGGAGGCGTACGCGCTCGCCGCGACGTCATACGACATTCTGGCTCCATTGTTGTTCTGGCGGTTGACGACCCGGTAAAATCCGCCCGCAGAGCTGAACCACGCATCCTGCTCGAACGCCAGTATCGCCACGCCGCGCAGTCGATGATGTGGGAGCTGCCCGCTGGACGCATCGACGATGGCGAAACGGCGCTCACCGCGGCCAAGCGCGAGTTACTCGAGGAGACTGGCTACAGCGCTCAGCACTGGAAGAGAACCCTGCATTTCTACGTAAGCCCCGGTTTTCTCGACGAAACGATGATCATCTATCTGGCTCGCGGTCTCCGGGCCGGCAAGGCCCAGCCCGAGCCGGATGAGAAAATCGCAACCAGATTCTTCACTTTATCGGAGGCGAAGCGGATGGCGCTCACGGGGCGCATTCGCGATGCCAAAACCATCTGCGGCATCTTGTGGCTCGCCCAGATGCCGCGACCAGCGCGCTAGAGAGCCACGCGGGTGAGAATTCCTCATTGTCAGGACCTGGCCATGACCGCGGGCTATGTATTGCACAGTCTTGACAGTCCTTCCAGTCAGCAGCACAATGCCTACACATTTTTTGCGGGCCCCTGGAATCGCGCCTTTTTAGGGGGAAATCCGCAAAAAAAGAGGGGGGGCGCACGTGGAACGTCTGAAAGGCACCGTCAAATGGTTCAACAATGCCAAAGGATACGGCTTCCTCGGTCGCGACGATGGACCGGATGTATTCATTCACTACAGCTCCATCACCACCGAGGGCTACAAGAGCCTGCAGGAGGGCGATAAGGTGGAGTTTGAGATTGTGCAGGGACAGAAAGGGCCGCAAGCGGCCAATGTAACGAAAGTCCCCTGAGCGGAGACCGCTTTTGTCGACCGGTTTTCCCGGACCGAGTGTGCGCCAGGACGCCCACGCTGGTGCCGCGACCGCGTGATTGTTACTGCTGTCGATCCAAGATTGCTGGTGGAGAGCCGGGCGTCCCCGCCCGTCCCTCCATCGTATGAACTCACCGTGCGGCCATGGTATTCGTTGTGTCCTCGGGCGCTGTCAACCCCCTGCTGTGCCGCTTTCTTCAGCGTTACAATCGTTCTCTCAGATCTACAACTCTGAATGGACAACAAAGCCATCGCCGGACTTCTCTACGAGACTGCCGATCTGCTGGAGATTGATGGGCAGGACTCGTTTCGCGTGCGCTCCTATCGCAATGCGGCGGAGGCTATTGAGGCGCTGCCGCAACAGATAGCCGACCTTATCCAGGAGCCGAAGAAGCTTCTCGAAATTCAGGGCATTGGCAAAGGCATGCAGGCAAATCTGCTCCAGCTTTTCAAAGAGGGGCGCATCGAAGCGCACACTGAGCTCCTGAAGAAATACCGACCGTCGATGCTCGAACTGCTCAAGATTCAGGGTCTCGGGCCGAAAACGATTGCCTTGATCTGGAGCGCCCATCAGGTGAGCGACCTGGAGGGCGTGGAGAAGTTGGCACGCGAAGGCAAGATCCGCGAACTGCCGCGCATGGGCGAGAAGCACGAACTGAAGCTGCTCAAGGCGATTGAAGATTACCGCCGCATTGCTGGGCGATTCCTGCTGGATACCGCCGAACAGCTGGCCGAAAAACTCGTGGAACATTTGTTGGCAACACCCGGCATCGAAAAAGTTACGCCTGCCGGATCGCTGCGCCGCGGACGTGAAACTGTCGGCGACCTCGACATCCTCGTCACCGGCAAGGGCTGCATCGAGGCAGAATCGCGTCAGACGCTCATCGAACTTCTGCTCCGCTTCCCCGGCTTAATGGACGTCATCGCGCAAGGAGAGAATAAAGTCAGCTTTCGGCATCGCAATGGCATGCAAGTAGACGTGCGCCTGCTGCCTCCCGAGTCCTTCGGAGCGGCCATGCAATATTTCACCGGCTCCAAGGCGCACAACGTAGCGTTGCGGCAGCGCGCGCTTAAGATGGGCTTCACGCTTAACGAATATGCTCTCGCTACACTCGAAGACGAGAAGCCGGTCGCGGGCGCGACCGAAGAAGAAATTTACTCCAAGCTGAAGCTCGACTTCATCCCTCCGGAACTGCGCGAGAATCTTGGCGAGATCGAAGCCGCAGCCGGACACGCGCTGCCGATGCTGATTGAGCCATCCGACATCCGCGGCGACGTGCATATGCACACGGTCGAGACCGATGGCCGCAACACCATTGAAGAGATGGCCGAAGCGGCGCGGGAACGCGGCTACGAATACATGGCCATCACCGATCACTCGAAAAATCTCGCCTTCGCCAACGGCCTCACCGACGAACGCGCGCTCGAGCACATCCGAAGAATTCGGGCAGTTGAGAAGAAGATGAAGGGCATCCGCATCTTCGCGGGAGTCGAAGTCGATATTCTGGGCGATGGCTCGCTCGATCTTTCCGACTCGGTGCTCGAACAGATGGACATCGTCATCGCCAGCGTGCATTCGCAATTCAATCAGGATCGCGCCACCATGACGGATCGGCTACTCAAGGCTATCGCCAATCCCAACACCTCGCTGATCGGACATCCCACCGGGCGGCAGTTGCTGCGCCGCGATGCTTACCAATTTGATTTTGACGCGGTGCTCAAGGCAGCGGCCAAACACAAAGTGGCGATGGAGTTGAATTCCTACCCCGAGCGGCTCGACCTGAACGACGTTCATTTACGCATGGCGAAACAGCATGGGGTGAAAATTGTCATCAACACCGACTCCCACCACACTTCGCACATGGAGAAACTTCGTTACGGAATCACCCAGGCGAGGCGCGCCTGGCTCACCAAAGACGACGTACTGAATACCCTGCCGCTGCAAAAGTTTGCCAAGACGATGAAGCATGGCTGGTAACGCCCGGCCTGGCAAATGCACTTTCATTTCCTTAGTTGGCGGCGCAAGGTTGCAATCTGCTGCACACCCTTCCAGCGGACTGGCACGTTTTGAGGTAAAATGGTTCTCGGCTATTGTTTTTAATGGTTTACAGGTGGGCCATTGGCTGGCTTTCGGAAGGCGAATTGCACTTTCCCAATGTTCCATTGATTCTGCGGTCGGATTTCACACACGGCGCACCGATATTAAAACTAGTGGCTCCGCGGTAACCTGCAGCCCCAGCAAGTAGCTTGACGAGCCATGGCAAATAGGGCGAGCTTTGAGATAGAGACCCCCCAATTGATTTCATTCAGCATAAATTTTGGTTAGAACATCCGGGAGGATTACTGCTTTGAACGCAACGACCAGTCACCTTATCGCCCCACACGGGGGAGAACTTATACAGCTGCAAGTGCCGGCCGCGCGCGCCGCGGAATTAAAAGCGCAATCCAAGGACTGGCCTTCATGGGACCTGACCGCGCGCCAGCTTTGCGATCTGGAACTGCTGATGAGCGGCGGTTTCTCGCCGCTGCGTGGCTTCATGAACCGCGCCGATTACGAGGGCGTCTGCCACAACATGCGTCTGGCAAACGGCACCCTGTGGCCCATGCCGATCACGCTCGATGTGAGCGAAGACTTCGCCAAGAAACTGACGCCGGGCAGCAGCAAGATCGCGCTGCGCGATCCCGAAGGGGTGATGCTCGCCGTGCTCAGCGTTGAAGATGTGTGGCAGCCTGATCGCAAAGCCGAAGCCCAGTCGGTTTTCGGTTCCACCAGCGCCGCGCATCCGGGCGCCGACTACGCCATCAACAAATCGAATCCCTGGTACGTGGGCGGAAAGGTGGAAGAGATACAGGCTCCGGCGCATTATGATTTCCGCTCGCTGCGCCTCACTCCCGCCGACCTGCGCGCCCAATTCGGCCGCATGGGCTGGACCAAAGTCGTGGCCTTTCAGACGCGTAATCCCATGCATCGGGCGCACGTCGAATTGACCATGCGCGCGGCTAAGCAAGTCGAGGCGAATCTGCTGATCCATCCCTCGGTCGGCATGACCAAGCCGGGCGACGTCGATTATTTCGTCCGCACCCGCTGTTACCAGTTGCTGCTCTCGAAGTATCCCCACGGCACGGTCGAGCTCGCCATGCTGCCGCTCGCCATGCGCATGGGCGGACCGCGTGAAGCAGTGTGGCACGGCCTGATTCGCAAAAATCATGGCTGCACGCATTTCATCGTCGGCCGCGATCATGCCGGTCCCGGAAAAGACACCGACGGCAAGAACTTCTACGGTCCTTATGACGCCCAGGAACTGTTTAAGAAGCATGAGAAGGAAATGGGTGTAGTCATGGTTCCCTTCCAGATGATGGTGTATCTGCAGAACGAAGACCGTTACGTTCCGGCCGACGAAGTACCGCAGGGCGCCAAGGTGCTCGACGTCTCCGGGACGGAATTGCGCCAGCGCCTCAATGAAGGCCGCGACATCCCGGCGTGGTTCACCTATCCCGAAGTGGTGCAGGAATTGCGCCGCAGCTATCCGCCGCGGCACAAACAGGGCGTCACCATTTTCTTTACCGGGCTTTCGGGATCGGGCAAATCGACCATCGCCAACGCTCTGATCACCAAATTCCTCGAGATGGGCGGACGTCCGGTCACTCTGCTCGACGGCGATCTGGTGCGCAAGAACCTGTCGAGCGAACTCGGATTCTCCAAGGAGCATCGCGACATCAACATCCGCCGCATTGGCTATGTTGCTTCCGAGATCACCAAGAACGGCGGCATCGCGGTCTGCGCCCCGATCGCTCCCTATGAGGCGACTCGCAAAGCGGTGCGGCAAATGATTGAACCGTTCGGCGGGTTTATTCTGGTTCACACTGCCACCTCGATCGAAGTCTGTGAACAGCGCGACCGCAAAGGCCTGTACGCCAAGGCTCGTGCCGGCATCGTTAAGGAATTCACCGGCATCTCAGATCCGTACGAGGCGCCGATCGATGCCGAAGTCGTGATTGACACGGCCAAGCTGAGCCCCGAGGAAGCGGCGCAGACCATTATTCTGCACCTCGAGCGTGAGGGCTTTGTCGGCGCCAACGGCAACGCGTAAAGAAGTTCTCGGTTCCTTAACCTGGTTTTGGTTTACTGAGAACCGGGAACTGGGAACTGAGAACTCATCAAGTCGAAAGAGGGCATGGAATTCTTGCTGCTAAAAGTGCTGATCGGCTTCACGGTTGGAACGCTGATCGGGTTGACGGGTCTGGGCGGCGGCGTGTTGCTGCTGCCCATGCTCATCTTCGGCCTGCATATTCCCGCTATCATTGCCGTCGGTAGTGATGCGCTGTTCAACTTTTTCACGAAGATTCCCGCCAGCATCATGCACTTGTGGAAGGGCACAGTGCGGAAGAAGGTCGTACTGGCGATGGCCGTCGGCAGCATTCCTGGATCTTACCTCGGCGTGACGCTTCTGGTGCACCTGCGGCAGGTCTACGGCGCCGGCGTGAACGACTTCATCAAGTCCGCCGTGGGATTGCTGCTGGTATTGATTCCCACGCTGCTTCTGTTCCAGGGACGGATTGAAGAACATCTCGCCAAGCGCGAGCCCACCATGAAGTCGTTCGCCTTCATGACTGTGATCGGACTCGTCGGCGGATTTCTGGTCGGCATCACTTCGGTCGGGTCGGGCAGCATCATCATGATGTTGCTGCTTCTGTTTTATTCGTTCGCTCCCAAGATCATGGTGGGCACCGACATTGCCCACGCCGTGATTCTGACCGGCGTCACTAGCCTGCTGCACTACCGCGCGGGCAACGTCGACGGGCATCTGGTCGGCGCACTGCTGATCGGCTCGATCCCCGGCGGAATGCTCGGCTCGCATCTGAGCACGCGCGTTCCCGTACTGTGGCTGCGGAGAATCCTGTGCACGGTTTTGCTGATGACGGGAGCGCGCATGCTCTGGGCGTGATTTTTCTCCCGCAGAGACGGGGCTTGCCCCGTCTCGCTCCGCGCAGATTGCAGTGCGCCAGCGGGAGACGCGGCAAGCCGCGTCTCTACAGGAAAGTAAGAACGGAGTTCTAATGTCTTCTTCCAATTCGCAAGAAATTCTCGAACGCATTCACGCCGCACTTGAAGCGGCGCGGGCCGTGCTTAACCGCTTCACTCCCGGCGCTATTGAAGCCGAATATAAGGTTGGACACGATCCCGTCACCGAAGCCGACCGCGCGGTCGACGACATTCTGCGCAAGACCCTTCTCCGCCCGGGCGAAGGCTGGCTCTCGGAAGAGACCGTGGACGACTTCACTCGGCTCGACAAACAGCGCGTGTGGGTCGTCGATCCGCTCGACGGCACTCGCGAGTTCGTGCAAGGCATCCCCGAGTTCTGCGTTTCGATCGCCATGGTGGAGAATGGAATTCCCGTCGCTGGCGGAATCTGCAATCCGGCAACGGACGAACTCATCCTCGGCTCGCGCGAAACTGGCGTGACCTACAACGGCAAGCCCTCACAGCCGAGCCCGCGCAAGGATCTGCACGGTGCGCTCGTGCTCGCCAGCCGCAGCGAAGTGAAGCGCGGCGAGTGGAAGAAATTCGAGTCTGCCGAGTTCAACATTCGCCCCATGGGGTCGGTCGCCTATAAGCTCGGATTGGTCGCCTCTGGTCGCGCCGATCTTACCTTCACGCTGGTCCCGAAGAATGAGTGGGACGTTGCCGCCGGGGCGGCGCTGGTCGAAAGCGCCGGAGGCTGGGTGCTGAAGCTCGACAATTCTCCGCTGCGCTGCAACCAGAAAAATCCGCTGATCTCCGGCCTGCTGGCGGGGAGCCCGTTTCTACGCGATCCGCTGCTCCTTCTGCTCGACCGGCACGCGCAGACGGTTGGCAGCGACAAGCGATCTGAACCGTAGAAACGCGGCTTGCCGCGTCTCCGGCGTAACTGGATTTCCCCGGCTCCCGAAGGAGACGGGGCAAGCCCCGTCTCTACAAGCGAAGAAGCATCATGTCGTCATCGCGCATTGTGTTCCTGATGTACCACGAGCTGGAGATCGCAGGCCGTAAGCTCTCCCAGTCCGAACCCGGCTATGTGCGCTACATTCTGCCGCTCGATACCTTCCGCCGCCAGATGGCGTGGATCAAAGAATCCCGCTGGCGCGGCCTGAACGTCGGTGAAGCTCTTCGGTATCCTGCCGAGCCGGGCGTTTGTATAACCTTCGACGATGGCTGCGAGACTGATCTTATCGCCGCCGCACCACTGCTCCGCGAGTTCGGCTTCAACGCAACCTTTTACCTCACCGCTGGATTCCTGGGCACTCCTGGTTACATCAGTGCCCGCCAGGCGCGCGATCTCGACGCGCAGGGTTTTCAGATCGGCTGCCATTCAATGACGCATCCTTATCTTTCCGATCTCACGGAACCGGAACTGAAGCGCGAAGTCGTGGATGCGAAGTTACAAATCGAAGCCATCGTCGGACACCCAATCGAACACTTCTCTTGTCCTGGAGGACGCTACGACCAGCGCACGCTCCAGATGGCGCGGCACGCCGGATTCGCTACCGTTGCCAACAGCAAGTTTTATGCGAACTCGTCTAGCACCAGTCCTTACGAACTCGGTCGCGTAGCTGTGCTGCGAGATCTCACCATCGAGGAGTTCGGCGCCATCTGCCACGGCCATGGGTTGTGGAGGAAACGCCTTCAGCATCGGGCTCGCCGTAGCGCGCAGCGCGTGCTCGGAAACCGCATGTACGATCAACTGCGCGCGGTCTTGCTGGGGGAACCCCGCCAGTAAACTCCAATGTTGGTTACTTTAGTTTCCCCTGCGTCCCGCCTCATTGTTCCGAGCCAATTCCGGAATAACCAGATCGCCCAGATCGTCCAGATCGTCCAGATCGCCCGTCCCGCGCCTGTTTTCGCTCATTTAGATAAAACCTTGGCGGACAGTGACGCATGCGAATCTGGACACGCAGCGCCCGCATGTACTAACTACGTCACCGATGAACTTCTGGCATCTGGGAACTGTTACCTCATCCCGGTACATTCAGCGTGAGGACAATCGCCTAGTCCCCCAAATTCTGTAAGGTCGAGGGCTCACAATGTTTGAAACAGTGGTAACGTTTAAATCAAAAAGTGCTTCTCTTAAATGTCATTCCAAATTTTCCCCTGCGCTCGCACAGCGCGTGAGTCTTGTAATCCTCCTGCTGGCAGTCGCGCTGACGACCACCTCGTGCGGTACGCTGGCGCAAGCCGCTGGCGCGCAGAATAGCGCGACCCCGAACAACCTGCTTCTCCACGGAACTTTTCCCGCCGGCACCGTCAGTGAGTCTTACAATGCTGTGCTGGCAGTTGGCGGTGGAAAAGTCCCCTACCATTTCTCGGTGAAAACCGGCGCTCTGCCCCCGGGGATCAGTCTGAACCCGGCCACAGGTTCGTTCTCGGGCAAGCCTACAAGCGCGGGCACCTTCTCGTTTGAGGTAATTGTGACCGACTCCCCGAACCTCGATCAGGGGAATAGGACGTTCGTCATTGACGTCAGTAGCAGTATCAGCAATGTCAAGGTCAGTGTGTCTCCGGCCCGCGCAACTTTGGTCTCGGATCAGAAGCAGCAGTTTACCGCCACGGTCAGCGGAACTTCCAACACCGGCGTGAAATGGTCGGCGGCAGCGGGGTCGGTCGATGCCAGCGGTCTTTATACTGCCCCAACGGTAACCTCGCAAACCAACGTGGTCGTCCAAGCCACCAGCAAGGCTGACCCGTCGAAATCGGCCAGCGCCGCAGTCATCGTTGACCCGGTGGTTAACCAGTCACTGAAAATTACAACCGGCAATCTTCTCCAGGGCCAGCTTGGGAACGCTTATAGCGAGGTCTTCAGCGCGACCGGCGGAACCACGCCTTACCTCTGGACGATTTCCGCAGGCACTCCCCCGCCAGGAATCGCGTTGATTGCGAATGGGGGTCTTGCCGGCCTACCTACTGCCGTCGGCACATCCAGCTTCACCGTCATGGTCACCGATGCCAACGCCAAGACCGCAACCGGCAATTTCAGTGTGACCGTAATTGGCGGTAGCAATTTCGATGGTCCCGCAGAACTGCCCCGAGTGACCGTTCCCAGTGCGATGTCCGACACGCCTGCGCCAGGAGCAGTCATCAACGTCAACGCTGGCGGCGATTTGCAATCCGCCTTGAACAGCGCGCATTGCGGCGACGTGATTCAACTCCAAGCGGGCGCTACGTTTAGCGGCAGGTTCATTGTGCCAGCCAAGAACTGCGACATCAACCATTGGATCATCCTCCGAACCAGCGCTCCGGATAGCGCTCTGCCGGCGGAAGGTCAGCGCGCCACGCCCTGCTTTGCCGGAGTCGCTTCTCTCGTGGGACGCCCGCAGTACAGCTGCCAAAATCCAAAGAATGTGATGGCGAAGGTCCAGATGCAAAACCAGGGCGACGGTCCTTTCGAGATCGCCAGCGGCGCCAACTACTACCGCTTCATCGGTCTGGAAATCACCCGCCCCTCTGGAGCTCCGGGATCAGCGCTACTGATCGCGGTTTCGAAGGCGGGCACGGCGGATCACCTTGTATTCGATCGCTCATGGATGCATGGAGCGGCTCAGGATGAAACGCGCAACGCCCTCGCCCTAAATGGCATGACCAACGTTGCCGTCGTCGATTCCTACTTCAACGATTTCCATTGCATCTCCGCGACCGGGAGTTGCACGGACGCCCATGCGATCTCCGGAGGCAACAGCAATACGCAGGATGGTCCTTTCAAGATTCAGGACAATTTCCTGGAAGCCTCGGGAGAAGCCATCCTGTTCGGCGGCGGACCCGCTACGTTCAGTCCAGCCGACATCGAAGTGCTGAACAATCACTTCTGGAAACCTTGGCAGTGGATGCCGGGCAACCCGAACTTCGTCGGCGGAACGGATGGCCATGCCTTCATCGTCAAGAATCACTTTGAACTGAAGAATGCCGTTCGCGTGCTGGTCGAGGCGAATATTATGGAAAACACCTGGGGAGGCTTTAGCCAAAGCGGTTTCGGCATTCTGCTCACCCCGAGGAATCAAGCCACCCATGGCGGGCTCGGGCGCTTCGTCTGTCCCCTGTGCCAGGTGACCGACATCACGATCCGCTATGTACGTATCTCGCATGCCGGGGGCGGGATTCAGATGGCAACCGTGCAGGACACCCCACACGGGGTCGGACAGCCGGCGCTCGCTGGTACGCGCTGGAGCATTCATGACGTTGTCATCGACGACCTCAGCAAGAAATACGTGGGCGGCGGCGGCGTGTTCGAGATCATGAACGGATGGGCCAAGAATCCGCTCAATACTGTCACTATCAATCACGTTACCGCTTTCCCCGATCCCACCAGCCACATTATGATTTTGGGAAACCGGGCGGGAAATATGCCAATGTATGGATTGGTCTTCACCAACAACATGCTGACCACCGCACTTTTCCCTGTGTGGGACGCGTTAGGCGGCGTCGGCAGCTGCGCACAAGCCGACGTGCCGCTGACCAGCATAACCAATTGTTTCACTACCTCTACATTCACCAGCAACGCCCTGGTCGCAACTCCCGTGGCGTTTCCGCCGTCGAAGTGGCCATTGAACAACATGTTCCCGCTAACCATCGATGATGCCAGGTTCGTCAACTTCAGCAACGGCAATGGCGGAAACTACGAGCTTCAGCCGAGCAGCCCTTTCAAGAACAAGAGCAACGACGGCAAGGACGTCGGGGCCGACATTGTTGGACTCAACGCAGCGCTGGCGAACGTCGAATAACTTTCCGGCTTCGACGGATTTTCAGCTTTCAGACAATCGAGGTCCGCGGTTCGCCGCGGACCTCGATTTTTTCCCCACCATCGCGACCCGCCGGAAAATCCCTCGATCGGGCCCGTGCTATCATCCAGCTATCCCACCACACTGTGGACGGAGTCCCTCTTCGCGGTGGTGACTTCGTGCATGAGTGGGCGCGAGATGGATACTCTAAGGAGAAACTGGAACATGGCTCCGCTCCCTTTGCGGTTCTATCGCCCTGTTGTCTTTGCAAAAAGCTCGCGGTGGATAACTTTTCATCCTTTCTGTCTGCTCTGCGCTTTTTTCGTCTGGTCCGCGTTGCCAGCATTGGCGGCTACACCCCCGACCGGCGAGAATGCTTATTGTGGTAAGGGTAATGTCGCTCAGTTTGGCGCCAAGGACGGAATCGCCGAACTCCCCAAAGCCTGTTACTACACCGCGCTCAATGGAACGCCGTCGCCCGGAAAACAGATCCGCGTCGCCGCCAAATCCGATCTGGCCGCCGCGATCGACGGCGCCAAGTGCGGAGACACGCTGCTTCTGCCCGCCGGAGCCTCTTTCGAAGTAAAAGAGCTGCCCGCGAAAAAATGCGACGACCAGCACTACATCACGGTGCGAACCGACACGCCCGACTCCAAGCTTCCCCCCGAAGGTACGCGTATTTCTCCGGCATGGTCAGGAGTCGCCAGCCTTCCCGGGCGTCCGCCCTTTGCCCAGCCCTCCGGTGGACCGGCCAAGCTGCTCGCCACCCTGGTGGCGCGGCGTCCCGAGGGCGTGTCCGTCGGAGATCACGTCCGCTTCATTGGCATTGAGTGGACTACACCCCCGGATGCCAACATCAGCCGTATCGCCACCGCCGAACACTCAAACCACATCATTTTCGATCGCAACTGGGTCCACCCCGCCGATGGCAGTGAAGTAGCCCACGGCATTGGAATCATCCATGGCTCGCAGTCGATTGCCGTCGTCAACTCCTACATCAGCGGCCTGAATTGCGTGGCGCGCACCGGAAAATGCACCGATGCAACCGCCCTCGGTTGCGGCAGCGGCGACGACCCCATCTCCGCCATTAAGTTTTACAACAACTTTCTCGAGTCCTCCGGAGAGAATATTCTGTTCGGCGGGAGTGCGGCCACCATAGTTCCGACCGACATCGAAATCCGCCGCAATCATCTTTTCCGCCCCATGCTCTGGAAAGAGGACCAACCAGGCTACAGGCCGACCGCATCGGGACAGCCCTATATCGTCAAGAACAACTTTGAACTCAAGAGCGCGATCCGCGTTTTATTCGAGGCCAATCTGCTGGAGAACTCATGGGGCGGTTTCAGCCAGACCGGATTTTCCATCCTGCTTACTTCCGTGAACCAGTCCGGGCGATGCCCGGTTTGCCGCGTCAACGATGTGATCATCCGTTTCGACCGCATTAGAAATGTTGCCGGAGTCTTGCAGATCGCAACCGCGCTAACCAAGACCGGCGATGCCTCCGCCGACAGCGGACGCTTCAGCATTCACGACATCTTCGCCGACGATCTGCATGACAAGGACTACAAGGGCGGCGGCTCCTTCCTGATTCTGGTCTCGGTGCGGCCACCGGTGCATGACGTCGAGATTGATCACGTAACCGCGTTTGCCACCGGCGTTCTGCTCTCGGTCCTGA
>Ga0209528_1000044_pt1 | contig 12905 bp, 10 predicted proteins | sample JacPinW_OM2H0_M3_FD_187970 | JGI IMG/M metagenome (GOLD analysis project Ga0209528, IMG submission 187970) | Forest soil microbial communities from Algoma, Ontario, Canada - Jack Pine, Ontario site 1_JW_OM2H0_M3 (SPAdes) (version 2) | ecosystem: Environmental > Terrestrial > Soil > Boreal...
CAAAGCAGCCGCAGCAGATGCAACTCCCGCCAGTGCGCCCGCCGCGGCAACTCCCGCAGCTCCGGCTAGTTCCAGCACAACTCCGGCTAGTGCAGCTCCGGCCGCCCCCGCCTCATCCGGAAACCTGACATCGACCAAGAAGACGGCGAGCAAGTCAACTGCCGCTACCGCTTCGAGTCCTGAGATTGCCGCCGCTCAGGCCAGCGGTAAGGTCTGGGTTAATACCGAGAGCGGCGTCTACCACAAGAGCGGACGCTGGTATGGCAAGACCAAGGCCGGAAAGTTCATGACTGAATCCGAAGCAAAGGCAGCCGGCTACAAAGCAGCTCAGAAGGAATGAGGAGATACGACGATGACCAAGAAGTTTGTAACCAGAATTCTTGTCGCGCTTTTCGCGCTGAGCCTGATCAGCGCAATGGCTGGGGCGCAAGCCGCCAAGAAACCAGCCAAGGCCACCACGGCTGCGGCTTCGAACGCCGACCTGCTCGACATCAACTCGGCGACCAAAGAGCAGTTGGAAGCTCTACCGGGCATCGGAGCCGCCTACTCACAGAAAATCATCGACGGCCGTCCTTACGCGAAGAAGACCGACCTGTTGAGAAAAAAAGTCGTTCCCCAAGCCACCTATACAAAGATCAAAGACAAGATCATCGCGAAACAGAAATAAGAAATTTGTGCCGCGGCGGCGCTCGGTTTTTCTGAACGCAACGCCTCTTCTTTTCATCATCGCGCGGGTCCTACATCGCGCCCGTTTTGCCACTTCCCTCTGACTTCTGTGGACCGTGGCCTCACTGTCCGAAGTCCGTTGCCTTGTCTTCTGATGTAGAGGATAATCACATTGACCGCCTCCGAGGCCCTGGCTCAGTCATCGCGTGAATCTTCCCAACTACATCACGCTCACCCGCATCGCCGCGATCCCTCTTCTCATATGGATTCTTTGCACGCCCCGTTTCTCGAACGAGCAGAGCGGGGAAAGAGAAATCCTGGCGTCGGCCGTTTTCATCCTGGCATCGATCACTGACGGAATTGACGGCTATCTCGCGCGTAAGCGCGGCCAGATCACGACCATGGGCATGCTGCTGGATCCGCTGGCCGACAAGTTGCTGATCGCCGCCGCCTTCATCACGCTGGTTCAGTTCAATCCCGCGCTGGTGCCGGCCTGGATGGCTGTGGTCATCATCGGCCGCGAGTTTCTGGTAAGCGGACTGCGCGGCATTGCTGCATCCGAAGGCTTTACGATTCAAGCTAGCGAACTCGGCAAGTTCAAGATGCTGGTGCAGATCATTTCTGTCGTGGCCGTGATACTCGCTCGCCGCTGGCACGAGTGGCCGGCATTCCGCATTTACTTTTTTCCGGTCTACTGGGTTGCGCGGCTCGCCATCTGGTTTATGGTTCTGCTCTCCCTGGTTTCCGCGCTCGACTACTTCGTTGCCTTCTGGGCGCGGATTGACCACAAATCGGAAAAGCGGCGTCGCCGGGCCTTCGTCCTCGCCCGGCGGAGAAAACGCGATGTCCAGGCTGTTTGAAACGCCGTCCGAAAAGCCGTCCGAGAATCTGACCGCGCGCGAAATGGCTGGCGACCCCGCTACGCTAGCCCCAGAGTTTTCTCTCGCTCAACGCCGGACTCTGCTCCTCATTGCGCACGAGGCAATTCTTTCTGTCCTGGAGCGCCGGCCCTCTCCGGAAGCGCCGCCTTTACCACCCGGTCTGTCGGATCCACGAGGCGTGTTCACGACTCTTTATCTGGGCTGCGGTCTTCCCGGCGATCGAGCCGATAATCTCGGCCGCCACCTTCGGGGATGCGTCGGCTATGCCGTGCCCATCGCGCCTCTGGATCGTGCCGTGGCCGAAACGGCCCGCGCCGCCGCTTTCGAAGATTCCCGTTTCTTGCCGGTTACGAAGGAAGAGGCTCTCGATCTGGAGGTCTCTCTGAGCGTTCTCTCCCGCCTGTTCCCGATTCATCCCGCGGCAGTGGAAATCGGGCGCCACGGTTTGGTCATCTCGCTGGGCGCTCGCCGCGGCCTGCTGCTGCCCCAGGTTGCCGTCGAACATGGTTGGGACCGGGAAACCTTTCTGGAGCAGACCTGCCGCAAGGCTGGCCTGCCGCGGGATGCCTGGCGCCAGGCCGCTACCGTCGAGGCTTTCACCGCCGAGGTGTTTGCCGACGCTGATGTCGAACTTCCCTTCTGAATCTGCTTCCGAAAATCTCTTCACGAATCCCGGATTCCACTCCTTAAAGCGCCCGCCTGCACTTGCGTAACTTGCCTTCTCTCGAAGAGGACGTAAGCTGAGCGCTGGCTGTTTGATGGTGAGGGCAGCATGGTGAGGGCAGGATGGAACTTGTGATTGTGATCGTGGTATTGGTCGTCGCCGGCGCGATGATTCCCGGGAATCCGAAAATCCGTTTCTTCCGCTGAAGGCCGCAGGTAGAGACGGGGGCTTGCCCCGTTTCCGCCGCGGACAGAGACGCGGCAAGCCGCGTCTCCACGGGAAGTCCCAAGCAATAGCAAAAGGGGAGATTCGCTCTCCCCTTCTGATCAAAAGCTCCAATGAGACGGTTGCAGTCTGTTACTGCTGCTCGTCCAGTTCCACCGAGTCGCCCGCGTAGACATCTTCGAGCGCGAAGACGACCATGGCTGACGATGAGGTCGGAGTTACGTTCAGAACCACCACTTCACCCACGGCGCGCCGCGGCAGATCGCCCACATGAATGTTCGGCCCTTTGGTTTTTGTGAAGCGATTGGCTTCAAAAGCCGGCGGGCGCATCTGCGTGTCTTCGGAAGTCCGGGCTTTGAAGGAGAGCGAGTCCACCGGATCGCGCAAAGTCGCCGTGTAGGATCGCACGACGCGGAAATAGTCCCCCACCTTTACGCCCTGGTTCGAACCCATGTTCATATAAAGTTTCATGCCCGTGCCGAGCACGCTGTCGAAGTCTTTACCGAGCACGATCCGTCCGCTCAGCTTTCCATTCGCCGGCGCGAAGCGGTCGAAATGGCCGGGCACATGGAACGCAGCTTGCGGTTTTTCCACGAAAGGCACGGCGACATCTCCGGGGTTGATGGGATCACAACTGAATTCCACCTGGGCGATGGCGGTGTGACTGCGCGTATCGACTACCCGCACCCTCCCAATTTCTCCGTAAGGGCGTCCTGCGGCAGCCAGCACTTTTCTCTCACCGGGATAGACTTCGTACTCGTTAACGTCCCGCATTTCGCGGATGATCGAATACAGTTGTCCCGCCTGGTAGCCGGTGCCCGCCAAGTAGACCAGTTCCCCGGTCTCGAATTTGGTTGAGGTCGGTGTCTGCAGGCCCCCATTCACGTAGTTCGCGTCGGGAACGCGGTCCTTGGTAAGGAATCCTGCGCAGTAAATATCTGCGGCGGTAGGCGTCTGGAAACGCACGAATGGCACGTTGACCGACGTATTGACGATACCGGACGCATCCGGCGTGATCGCCGTCGTCGATTGCTGGGCCACCGCCAGGGTCGCCGTCACCATAAGTAGCAATAACATTCCTGTTTTCTTCATGTTACCTCCGACTCCAATCCGCCTTGGGGCAGCTCCAGCTATCTCTCTAGGAAGACAAGGGTTACAGCCGAAAAGTAACAAGCGCTTGGCGAGGGGTCAAGGTTACGAGGGTGTTTAGCCCCATTGCTCCCAAAGTGCTTCCTGAGGCGCTCGGCAACCTTAATGTTGCATCTGCGCTTACGCCCCTGTAATATCGCGCCGTCATTGAAAACAAATGGCCTTGGCTTCTTCTTCCACTCTCGCGCCCCGTTTTCTGCCCATGCGCCTGCCAAAGGTCTGCCTGGCGCTGAGCGGGGACACGATCGACGACATGCTCGCTAGCGCAGAGTCCATGGCCCGGGATAATCCTTTCCTCGAGTTTCGTTTGGACTACCTAAGGCAGCCTCTGGCCGCGCTTCCCAAGATCCATCGTTTTCTTGAAACCCATCAGTACGTCACCGCCATCGGCACCTGCCGACGTGCCGAGAATGGCGGCAGGTTCAAGGGATCGCTGGCTTCTCAGCTCGAAGTACTCACCAAGGCCCACGCCGCGGGCTGTCAGATTGTCGACCTGGAAATTCAGAGCGCTCTGAAAGCGAAGCGCGAAGCGATTGCGCGCCTGCGCAGCCGCGCTGGACTCATTGTGTCGTTCCATGATTTCCGCGCGACGCGCAACCTTGATGAGACGCTGGAGAAGATGCTGAAGGTCCCAGCCGATTTTTACAAAGTCGTCTCGACCGCTACCACGCTCTCCGACAACGTCACCATGATGACGTTTCTGCAGACGCAGAGCGACCAGCATGCGTTGATCGGGTTGTGCATGGGAGAACAAGGGATCATCAGCCGCGTGCTCAGCGTGCGCGCCGGGAGCGTTTTCACCTTTGGCGCGGTCAGCGCCGATCTTAAAACCGCACCCGGTCAGATCAGTGCGGGGGACCTGCGCAGCATCTACCGCATCGATCAAGTTGACCCTGCCACTCGCGTCTACGGAGTCGCCGGCGATCCCATCGAGCATTCGCTCTCGCCCGTCATCATGAACACCGCGCTGCGCCGTGAGAACGTGAACGGCGTTTATCTTCCTCTCCACGCCAAGACGCTTAAGGATCTGATGCGCTGCGTGCGCGAGATTCCTCTCCACGGCCTCAGCGTTACGATGCCGTACAAGCAGTCGATCCTTGCGCATCTCGATAACACCGACGCGCACACTACCAAGATCGGCGCCTGCAATACCGTCGTCCGCGGACAGGATGGCAAGCTTTACGGTTTCAACACCGATGCCGCCGGCGTGGTTCGTCCCCTCGAGCAACGCCTCTCCATCGAGCACGCGAAAATGCTCGTGCTCGGCGCCGGGGGCGCGGCCCGTGCCGCTGTCTTCGGTCTCAAAGAGCGCGGCGCTGAAATCTGGATACTGAATCGCACTTCCGTCAAGGGTCAGAAACTCGCCCGCCAGGCCAAAGCGCGGACTATTAAACGAGCGGATCTCCGCAAGATCGCCTTCGACGTCATCATTAACGCCACTCCGGTTGGAATGGGGAACACGCGCGACTGTCCGCTGAAAGACGAAGAGATTCAGGCCCGCGTCGTCTTCGACATGGTGTACGACCCGGTCGAGACGCACCTGCTGCAGGTCGCGCGCGCCAAGGGGATCGCCGTCATCCCAGGAGTTGAAATGTTTGTGCAACAGGCCGCCCGGCAGTTTGAAATCTGGACGGGCAAGCCGGCGCCCGCCGGCGATATGCTGCGCGCAGTCACGATCGCGCTGCAAGACCGCGCTTCCGCCCAAAAGCAGCAGAAATCCTGAACCATTCAAACGAATTGACGCGCCTGCAGCGTGGCTCCTAATATGGTCGAACTCGAAGCGAGTTTTCTTCATTGATCTCCAGACGATGATCGGCAAAATTAATATTAATGATCGGCCAAACCATCTCGCACTACCGCATCGTCGAGAAGCTGGGCGGCGGCGGCATGGGCGTGGTGTACAAGGCAGAGGATCTGAAGCTGGGCCGGTTTGTTGCGCTTAAGTTCCTGCCCGACGAGGTAGGCAAAGACCCGCAAGCTCTCACTCGTTTTCAGCGCGAAGCCAAGGCTGCCTCGGCATTAAATCATCCGAACATCTGCACCATCTACGAAATTGACGACCAGCATGGCGAAGCGTTCATCGCCATGGAGTTCCTGGACGGTGTGACGCTAAAGCATCGCATCGCAGCAAGGCCAGTCGAGACTGAAGTCTTACTCGGTCTCGCAATTGAGATTGCCGACGCACTGGACGCCGCGCATTCCGAAGGCATCATCCATCGTGACATCAAACCCGCCAACATCTTCGTCACCAAGCGCGGGCACGCGAAGATTTTGGATTTCGGGCTGGCGAAGGTCGCACCCACGGGCAATTCCCCCAGGCAGATTGCATCGGCTAATACCGTGACCGGCACGATCGACGAATCGCACCTGACCAGTCCCGGTTCTGCGCTCGGAACCGTCGCTTATATGTCGCCGGAACAGGCGCGCGCGAAAGAACTCGATGCGCGGAGCGATCTGTTCTCGTTCGGCGCCGTCCTGTACGAGATGGCGACGGGCATGCTGCCGTTCCGCGGAGAGAGTTCCGCGGTCATCTTCAAAGCCATTCTGGATGCCGCGCCCACGTCGGCGGTGCGGCTGAATCCCGATGTACCCGCCGAACTGGAACGGATCATCGGCAAAGCTCTGGAGAAAGACCGCAATTTGCGCTACCAGCATGCCTCCGAGATGCGAGCGGACCTGCAAAGGCTGAAGCGCGATAGCAGTTCAGCCAGGGTGAGGTTTGGAAGCGAGTCGTCACTTCACCCCGATCTAACAGGTTCCTCTGCTGATACCGCCGCAGCGGAATTCAAAGTCTCTAGTTCCGACGCAGTAACCCCTGTCGGCCAACATAGAATGGGCATCGGGTTGAAAGCCGCCATTGCTGTCTTGACGACTAGTGCCGCGGCATATGGAATTTATTCCTTTATTCAGCGCGACCGGATTGTTCCATTCCAGAACTTCTCCCTGACCAAGATTACGGAAAGCAGCAAGGCGACTCAGGTGTCGATGTCTCGCGATGGCAGGTACATACTCAATGTCATGAGTGATGGCACCCAGGAAAGCTTGTGGCTTCGCAACATCCCCAGCAACAGCAATGCTGAAGTCATACCGCCCTCTGCGAAGGGACAGTACTCCAGACTGCGGTTTTCTCCCGACGGCAATTATTTTTATTTCTTGCGCAGCGAAGCGGGAAGCTATACGGTCCGAGATCTCTTCCGTGTCCCGGTACTCGGCGGCACACCGGAGAAAGTGCTAGCCGACATCGATTCGAACATCACGTTCTCCCCGGACGGCGGAAACTTCGCGTATCTCGTAAATAACGATCCTGATATCGGCAGGTATAGGCTTATTGTGCGTTCGGTAGAAACGGGAGAAGAGAAGACGTTGACCGAGGGGCCGGTGGACGAATTTCTCGGCTCCCCGGCGTGGTCTCCGGATGGAAAGACAATTCTATGCGTAAGACAACACCCACCAGATTCGCTGAGTGGTCTGATGATGGTGGACGCGAACAACGGGAAGCAAAAATTATTCTTCGCGAGTCGGACGAAAGTTCTCTACGAGGCGGCTTGGCTGCCCGACGGACGCGGATTGCTGGTGTCCTACGATGACCAGGACTCGGGCTTCACGCGGTCGCAAATTGGATATATTTCATATCCGCAAGGAAAGTTCAGCCTCATTACACGAGACTTATATGACTACAGCGACATCGCGCTAGCGGCGGATGGCCACATTTTGGCCACGGTGTTGAACGATGAACACTTCAACTTCTCCGTGATGCCGGACAGAAACGGCGGTGCCCAAGTACGTAACATCACCTCCGATGCTCCCGTCTACACCTTTAGCTGGACTCGTGGCGGTCAGATCATGCTCGGAGGGGCTATCAGCCTGAGCTTGCTCGACCTCGGGTCCGGCGCGAAGAGCGAATTCAAAATGGAGGGCACAATCGCTCCCAAAGACCCCTCCGCTTGCCGGGATGGCCGCTTCATCCTGTTTACTGCCTTGCGAGGGCCAGAGGGCGCAAGCAACATCTGGCGTATGGATGCGAATGGCGGGAGGTTTAAACAACTAACCGAGGGGAAATCTGACAGGAATCCGATCTGTTCCCCAGACAGCCAATGGGTCTTCTATTCCCAAGGAGAGAATTTTGGAGGAAGGTTAATGAAGGTATCTCTCGATGGTGGCAAAGCCATAAAACTTTCCGATAGCGTTGTGGCGAGCAGTCTAGACGTCTCGCCCGACGGCAAGGTCGCCGCTTTCGTCACCTTGCCAAGCGCCGAGATCACTGACAACAACGAAGATAGGCTGGCGCTGGTTGCGACGGACTCCGTGGAGAGGCCGAAACTAGTCGCCTTTCAGAAATCACCCACGCCGATCGGCCTTCGCTTCTCTGGCGATGGGAAAGCCATAATCTATGCATTTCGCGAAAAAGGCATTGACAATCTATGGTCCCAGCCCCTGGATGGTTCTCCCGGGAAGCAGATTACCGACTTCAATTCCGAACACATCCGTGATTTCCACCGGTCCTTCGACGACAGCAAACTGGGTCTTATCCGTGGTCACACCGATTCCAATGTGATCCTGATCCGCGAGCGCCAACCGTAGTAGTGTGTGTTTGGGTAGCTGCGCAGCGCCAAGCGGGCATACAGAACCGGGAGGCCCTGACTGCGCCAAAATCGTATTTGTAGCAAATTGAGACAATCCGCGATGCAATCATCATAAGAAAGGTTGCAAATAACACCGACTGGAAGTACTATCACTTTGGACGCAGCATTTCGCGTTCACCTTAACCCAAAAAACTAAATCTTCCAGGTAGAAACGCAGCCCTAGCTCTAAAAGCAAATCTAAAGGGGTGCCCAACGCCCCGGTGCAATTCGGAGAGAATGCATGTCGTGGTACGCGTACTGCCTCACGGAACACCAGACCCTCGCCAACGGTGTTCGCGCCCGTCGTCCCTTCCTTCTAGATGGAATTCAAGGTGTAAACGGTTCTCCGGTCATGAGCTACCCGAGTGGAGAATTCGCGGTAATTGTCAGTGAATATGACCGTGCGACATCGAAGCTCGACGAAAAGTCCGTCCTCGAGCACGCCCGCGTGGTCAGCCAGAGCTTCCGAACCGCCACCGTCCTGCCTTTCCGCTTCGGAACGATTTTCGACACCGAAGATGCGATCCGCCAGGCCGTTCGATCCAACCGCCGCACTTTCTGTGAGAGCGTGGCCCGGCTTCGTGGCAAGTCCGAAATGCGCATCAAGTTGACGGTTCGCGACGGTTCTCTCCGCGGCTCCATGGAGGAGATTGTCCTGCCCGATACTGTCGGCCGCGAGTACCTTATCAAGCTTCGCGAGAAGGCTTGCCGGGAGCGCGAACGCCAGACCAAAGCCCGGGCCCTATCGGTCCAGGTGCACAAGCTCTTCAATCCGCTCGAGGAAGAAGTCAGCTGCAAGAAGGTCGATGCCGACGGAATGTTGCTCGATATCGCTCACCTTATCGACACCAAGTCGATCGAAAAATATCAGAACCGGTACAGCACCGCCGCCAAGCAACTCAAGAATTGCCAGATGGTTGTGACCGGTCCGTGGCCGCCCTATCACTTCCTGCCCGGGAAGGTCCGCACCGTCGCCGGCGACAGCTAGAGTCTGTGTTGATTTGTCCGAAGACCCCCTTTCCGGAGGGGGGTTTTCTTTGTGTCGCGACAGTGCTTTTCCTCCGGCCGAAGCGGGACACAGGCTCCCCAGGCGCTAACTTAAGGTGTATGGGCTTGGGAGATTGCTGAAAAACTCAGCTTCAGCACCGCAGTCGCCCTCAGCGGCTGAAGCCGGTACTGAAAACAAGCCTTTTATCCGAGCGGTGAACCGCTGCGCCACCCAAAATCAAAATCGAGTTTTTCAGCAATCTGTTCGGCAAGGAGCCCACATCCCAGAAGCCGGTTTTCGGAACCTCGCAACTGCATCCAACTCTTCGCATCCCTTCGAAACTGTCGCCCGCGCCGGAAAACAGCAGGTCCCATTTGTTCTATGCATAGAGGTCCCATGCCAAGATCGCTATGAGCGGCGATTCCTTATCATTTCCGCTGCCACTATCGCGCTTTGAGCCGGACTCGTGCGAGGCAACCAACCTGTACCGCGAACTGCGCAAACCCTTGCTGCGATATCTGGTATGTCTCGGGCTCTCGACTGATGAAGCGCAGGATGTCGTGCAGGACGCTTTTCTCAGCCTTCATCGGCACCTGGCCTCTGATCGGTCGCAGGAGAACATTCGCAGCTGGCTGTTTCGCGTCGCCCATAATGGCGCGCGAAATCGGCAGCATAGTTATGATCGTCGCTTCGGCAAACCACTCGATCTCGACCTCGACTCGATTGCAGTCGAGGCGACACCGGAACAAGTCGTATTGGAAAAGGAAAAGCTCCATCGGCTGGGAATGGCAATCCTCTTATTGACTGAGTCTGAACGTGAGTGCCTGCTGCTGCGCGCGGGTGGACTGCGCTATCGGGAAATCGCCGAAGTCCTTCAAATCCCTACTTCCACCGTCGGTGACACGGTCGACCGGGCGATAAAGAAACTGGCGGAGAAAATCAATGTGTGACTTTTCAGGAAGGTTGGTTGCGTGGATGGATCGCGAGCTTCCAGACAACGAAGCCGCGGATGTCGAGCGGCATGTTCGAGACTGTTCGGAATGCCGGAGGCGCGTCGATGCCTATGCGGAAGTGAGCCGCGCATTCGTCGCGTACTTCAATGCGGCGATCGGGGAAAGGACGCGTCGCAGGCTGCCGCGCTGGGTGCCGGTCCTGCTGTCGAGCGCGGCGGCGGCTGTGTTGCTTCTGGTGTTCCAGACTGCAAACATCGAACAGATTCCGGTTCAGCCGCGAGTCGCAGAGGCCGCCCCGGCCGTGGTCGTTGAAACTGAAACTGCGCCAAGGCCGGTCCAGAAAGTCCATCGACGGCAGGGGATTGCGCCCATGAAGCCTCCAAACACGAATTGGGCCCTAGCTGAACCCTCTATCCAAATCGCCATTCCGGTCGAAGCAATGTTTCCTCCGGGCGCTGTTCCCGAGGGAATTACGTTCATTGCGGACCTCAGCGTGGCAGCCGACGGATCGGTGCAAGGACTCCGTCTGCAACAGTGATTCGCTCTTGATTTGAAAAGGAGACCCAACATGAAACTTACATTCATCCTTCTTTTGGCAGCCTCATTCTGTGCGTTCGCGCAAGATGGCGGAAACGTAATGTTCCAAAGCGCTGGCCCGGCGGGTGCGATGGCTTGGGGCTTTGAGAAAGGGCCCGCCGCTGTGGTTAAGGGCGCACCCTATTCCGCCACGATGAACAATGAATCCATCCAGACGCTGGCGGATGGCAATCGTATCGTTCAAACCAACACCGGGACGATCGCCAGAGATTCCCGGGGTCGCACCCGTCAAGATGCCGCTTTGCCGGCAATTGGCAATCTATCCGCCGCCAGCGCAACACACCTCGTCTTCATTCAAGATCCCGTGGCGGGCACTTCCTATACGCTGAATTTGACCGATAAGACTGCGTGGAAAAACCCGACGCTTCCCGCCGGGAAAGGCGCCCCCGGCGCATCCGTTGGCTCCGGCACATTCTTCATCCACACGGAGGGCGGGATGCCCCCACTCCCCCCACCGCCACCTATGCTTGCCGACACGAAGCGTTTGGCCGGGGATGAGCAGACCGAAGCCAATACCGAATCCCTTGGCTCCCAAACGATGGAAGGTGTCGCTGTGAATGGGGTGCGTACTGCACGAACTATTCCTGCCGGCCAGGTCGGCAACGATCGACCCATCAGTATTGTTACGGAGGTCTGGACTTCGACTGACCTTAAGACGATTGTCTCCAGCAAGCGGAACGATCCGCGAATGGGTGAGCAGACATTCCGGTTGACGAACATCGTGCGCGGGGAGCCCGACCCGTCTCTATTCGCGGTGCCCTCAGATTTCAAGATTATCGATGGCGGCCCGAAAACCATTATCTATCGGAGAAACCAATAGACAGCCCGCATGGTTTGAAGTCTGGCGGGGCCACAGCCCCGCCAGCACACGGGTCCCGTTGCCACCACTTTCTGCCAATGTGCACCTTTGTGCATCCGGCCGCATGTTCTCCGATGATTGGTGTCCTGGGTTGCGGCTAGGGGATTCACCCTAAGAGCTTGCTTTTGAATAGGTTCCCAAAATAGGACTCGCTCACGCCGCAGTTACCATTTTGGTTCGGCAAATGCTCACTTCCATGACAACTGAAGAGGCCGCACCCGTTTGAAAAACTTCACTCTCGATGTTCTTGACATCTCACTCTGTCCGTTCCTGTCCCCCAGAGCGGCGTCAAACTAGTTTCCTCAGATTCCCGCCATTAGCCTCTTTGAAAAAGGGTGGCCCCGAAAGGGGCCGCTTTTTTTGTTTCCTCCGGTCCTGTACACTCGCCGTTCGCGATGAAATCCGAAAAATCCGCTCCTTTCCGTATTTTCCGCATTCTCCTCCTACTGGCTGCCTTTCTTAGTGAGAAACCGCTGCGCGCCGAAGCACCTCTGAAGGCGCCCGACGATCTCCTCCTCGCCACCATGGAAAAGGAACTGCATCGCGGCCAATCCGAGCTGGCCAAGCAGGATCCCGCCCCCTACTTCGCCAGCTATAACGTGACCGACGGCGAATCGCTGGTCATCCTCAGCGCCCAGGGTGGCATCCTCACCTCGACCCGCACCCGCCACCGTGCCGCCGACGTCAGCATGCGGATCGGCGCTCCCGCTCTCGACAACACCCACGACGAGGAACGCTTCTCCGGCATTACCTCCGGCAAACTTCCGCAGCGGGACGACCCCGACGCCATCGCCCGCGTCCTCTGGAAGCTGAGCTACGAGGAGTACCGGAAGGCGCGCCAAGCCTATACCAACGTTAAGACCAAGACCGCCGTCCGCGCCAAGGACGAAGACGACTCGCCTGACTTCTCCGAGGAGAAGCCATCGACTTACACGGATAAGACTGCGTCGGTTGCGTTTCCCGAGCAGAAGGCCTGGGAGGAACTGGCCCGTCGCTATTCCGCTTCCTTCCGCCCTTACCCCGAGGTCGAAGAGTCGCTGGTTTTTCTTTACGCCGAGAAGAGCCACAATTACCTGGTCTCGACCGAGGGCACGAAGATCGTCACCGCCGATGCCATCTTTCGCGTCATGATCGAGGCCGAAACTCGTGCCGACGACGGCATGCAGCTGATGCGCGTCGAAACCTTCCAGTTTTCCGATCCGGCAAAGTTTCCCCCGGAAGCCGAAGTGGCAGCGACCGCGAAAAAAATGGCCAGTGACTTGAGCGCGTTGCGCGCGGCTCCGCTCGCCGCACCCTACAGT
>Ga0209528_1000045_pt1 | contig 12900 bp, 5 predicted proteins | sample JacPinW_OM2H0_M3_FD_187970 | JGI IMG/M metagenome (GOLD analysis project Ga0209528, IMG submission 187970) | Forest soil microbial communities from Algoma, Ontario, Canada - Jack Pine, Ontario site 1_JW_OM2H0_M3 (SPAdes) (version 2) | ecosystem: Environmental > Terrestrial > Soil > Boreal...
CCCGTGGACGGTCGATAGGTCTGCCCCGTCACCGGGCTTGTTGCGGGCGTATGCAGACACTTCCACCAATTTGCCCGTCACGCGCGCGCGTGGGAGGGTGTTTAGTAGGGACAAGCCTGCATGCGTCCTCGCGGCGTCGAGCCAGCGTGGCAGGCCAGCCACGTTGGACAAAACCAGACCGACGACCAGCGCGACCAACGGCGGCTCAAGATTATAGCTGTTTGCCTTGCAATCAATAATGTTGTATATTTATAGTTAACATTTATTGTGAAGCGCTGATGTCAGGCTCATTGCCTGAGCGGGGGGCTGCCTCGTAGCAATCAATCGCTCTCCAGGACGAAACGGAGGCAAAAATGCGCTGCTTCTTTGCACTTTCTGCGATTGCATTCGGGCTCACCGCATCGTTAAGCCCGGTGACGGGGCAGACCTATCGACCGTCCACGGGCACGCCGGCTTTGACCTATGGCTCCATGGCCAAGGCAAGTCTCGGCATCGGTGCCAATCTCAATGGCGCAATTCCATTCCCAAGCGACAATGCCTGGAACACAGATATTTCCAACTGCCAATCCTGCGTTGATCACTAAAGCTATGCGAGTGCATGGTGGCGACAAAGCCACCTCTTACGCCTCAATCAGACGGCTCAAATGCAAATAACTATTTGATTTTACTGGTGCCGGTTGCAGGAGTCGAACCCGCGACCTACTGATTACAAATCAGTTGCTCTACCAACTGAGCTAAACCGGCATTTCACGGAGTTGCCGCCGAATTTTCGTCACGGGCGCTTGGACCGGACGCCGATTCGCGATTGATGCGAGGTCGCTTCGACTCCGGGCTTGAATGCTACATTGGCGATGGGTTTTGGCAACAGGTTTTAGAGCCGGGCGGGGAAATTTGGACAGCCGGATAAGCTGAGCTCGATCTTGACCTGAGCCGCTGGATCGCGACTCTTTCATCCGCCGGGCGCGTATCGCCGCGGACCCGAACCCGGCAGCCACGCCACTCTTCTCAGCGGACCTGTTCAAACAAAGCGGGTCATTGTGGCTTTTTCGACACAATGTCCGGCTAAGGTCGTTTGGGAACGATCGAGGAGTGGCCGCACGCCCTTGAAAATGGTAGGAGATTGGTTCCATGCGGAACAGGTTGTGAATGCCGAAAGTTTTGTTGCTGGCCATCGCGCGCATCCTATTGGCCTGCGCGGCGTGTTTCGCGTTAGCGGGGTGTTCGAGCATCTCAGGCACCGGGCCGAGCGCGGGGGATGTTGTTGGGGAAGCCGGCACGGGGGCCGCGCCACGCTACGAACTCGTCGATATAGATCCCTATGTCGTCGAAAGATTGCGGCATCGCGGGCCGGACAGCTTTCTTGCCCACTTTGGAGACTACCGGCCGTCGGTCGAACCTCGCATTGGCATTGGCGACATGGTCTCGGTGACAATTTGGGAAGCGGGCGCGGGCGGCCTCTTTTCGGCACCTCTCGTCGCCGACCGGTTCAGTACCGGCTCGAAAAGCGCGACGATCCCCGATCAGGTCGTTGGACGGGACGGCGCGATCACTGTTCCCTATGCCGGCCGTGTCCCCGTCGCCGGGCGCACAACCAGAGCTGTGCAGACCATCGTCGAACATGCGCTCCAAGGCAAAGCCATCCAGCCGCAAGTCTTGGTCAATGTCTCCCACTCGGTCAGCAATACCGTCACGGTCACCGGCGAAGTCGCGAAAGGCGACCGGGTGCCATTAAGCGTCAAGGGCGATCGCGTGCTGGACGTCATCGCGGCGGCCGGTGGAATTCGCGCGCCGGTCAACGAAACCTACGTCCAGCTGTCGAGGGGAGCCGTGACCGAGCGCGTCGCGATGACCCGAGTGACCTCCGACCCAAAAGAAAATATCTACATGCGCCCGGACGACGCTTTGACTTTAATCCGGGATCCGCAAACTTTCATCGCCTACGGCGCGACGGGCCGCGACGCGGAAATCCCTTTCGATGCCGAAGGCATCAATCTGTCGCAGGCCTTGGCCAAAGCAGGCGGGCTTCTCGATTTCCGTGCCGATCCGGCCGGCGTATTCGTTTTCCGCTATGAGCCGGAAGCTATCGCGCGCGCGCTGAGGCCGGATAGTCCGCTGGTCCAGCATGGCCATTCGACGCCGATTGTCTACCGGCTTGACCTGCACGAGGCGAACAGTCTGTTCGTCGCTCAAAGTTTCCAAGTCCTCAATAGGGACTTGCTTTATGTGTCCAACGCTCCAATCACCGATCTTCAAAAAGTCATGGCAATCGTCGGCTTGGTTTCGCAGCCGGCCGTCACCGGGCTAACCGCGTGCCTGTACATAAAATGCTAATGTGATGGGTCGCGAGCGGCGCATTCCGCTGGCCATCCCACCAAGCTATGCTTGGCGGAATAGCCACCTTCGCTCATGGAGCGTTCCCGATGAATGCAATCATTTAGTGGAACAAGGAATCGCGCAAAATCAAAGAGTTGGAACATCTCCCAACCGAATTCGCAGCAACCGCGGCGGGGTTTGCGTTTTTTTGCCACATTCCCCTGCAATCTTATTGTGTTGTCACAAGGTAAATGTTCGTTAAATATGTTCGTACAGCGTTATTGATAATCAGTAATGCGGGGGGCTTTTGGTGCAACGCGTCGCTCTCGTTCAAAAAGCCCAACCGGCGCCAAGGGTTTCGCGCGTTCAAGACAATATTCTCGCCCGCCGCGAACGCGATTTCCTCGACTGGCTTTGCCTGCATATGCCGCGCGCGGTCACCCCGGACCGGCTCACCGTATTTGGCGCCGGCGGCGCCGCGCTCGCGTTCGCCGGCTATGCGGCGACCCGCTTGCATCCGGCGTTTTTCTGGCTGGCGACGCTCGGCATTCTCATCCACTGGTTCGGCGATTCGCTCGACGGAAGCCTCGCCCGTTACCGCCGGATAGACCGCCCGCGCTACGGCTATTTTCTCGATCATTCCGTCGATGCGCTGTGCAACTTGACGATCATGACCGGCGCCGGGCTTTCCGCCTATATCCGTTTGGACGTGGCTTTGTTTGCGCTGCTTGGCTATTTCATGCTTTGCATGTACGTGTTCCTGTACAACCAAGTCTCGCAAAGATTTCAATTATCGTTTCTGGCCCTCGGACCGACGGAGCTTCGCGTCGGGTTGGTCGGCATAAATTGCTGGATGTATTTCGCGGGCGATTCGAGGATTGCAATCGGACGCGAGACGTTCTCGCCCTACGATCTCGTGCTTTGCGGCGCCGGAATCGTTTTCGTGTGTCTCTTCGCCGCCAACGTTTACCACGTGGCGCGGAAGCTGCGGGTCGAGGACACGTCGCCAAGCCGGCCGGCGGGGATAGGCGATAGGCCGCTTTTATAGGGTTTCTAGAAAGCCGCTAACTTCGGCGAAATAGTTCGATCCTGCTGTCCCTTCATACCTTTCGCTTTCGGCCCCGATTGTCTGGCGTTCCGGGCGATTGGAACGGGCCAAGGCGCGAATCGTTTCGAGCCAACCCTCGCCGTCGATCGGACTCACCGCCGTGATGCGGCCGCCACCGGTTTCCCGGAACACCGGGATATCCGAGGCGATCACCGGCACGAGAGCCGCCAAGGCTTCGGCGACCGGCAGTCCGTACCCTTCGGCGAAGGACGGCATGAGCAACGCGCGGGCGCCGTCGAGCAGCCGCTTCAGGCCCGGCGTCGATAGGCCCGCGACCTCGATGACATGATCGCTGATCGAGGGGCAGCGTTGGAGCAGATCGACGGCGTTTTCATTTTCCCATCCCCGGCCGCCGATCAAGACAAGTTTTGGCGCCGTGGCGCCGTCGCGGCGCACGAGTTCCCGCCACACATGCAAAAGCATGAGATGGTTCTTGCGCGGCTCGATTGTGCCGCAGGTCACGAAATAAGGATTGTCCGCCAATGCTGGGTCCACCGGGTCGCGCCGCCAAAAGATCGGCGCGACGGGAGCAGGCGCAACAAGGATCGGCATGCCGGCGCGGCCAAGTGACGCCAAATGGCGCTTGAGCGCGGCTTTCACGACCTCCGTCGTCACGATCGCCCCAGCGCCGAAACGCACCAGATTGATCAGCCGACGCACATGCCGTTCGTACTCGGCTTTACGGAAATACTCAGGGGTCTCGATCGGCAGCAAATCGTGAATGAAGAAGACGGCTTTGACATCCGGGCGCTCCTTCAGCCAGGAGAAATAGCGCGCGATCCAGAGCGGGAATTGACTGACGTTGAGATACCGCGCCCCGTCCGGCAGAGCGGCGGCAGGAGAGCGGCCCAGGGGCAGTCCGTGCCTGCCAATCCATCGCAAGACCCCGGCCGTGCGATGGGGACGTCCCCGCGCAATCCGGTGAACCGCGGGGGATGGCGCGGCCTCACCCCGGATCCAAGCGGTAATCCGGCGATAGTTTTCATCGTGTTCAGGCGTGTCATCTTCGCCCCAATGAATGGAAATCCCTTCCACGATGTCGCGCGCCGCCGCGGCCGCGATCGTGCGCGGCCCAAGCGGGGTCATCATGATTGCTAATCCGTCTTGCCGCGCGGGGTCGAGGAAATGGCGGGCGAGGGCGAAGTCAATCCGGTCGATCCCGTTCGGCGTAAGGTTCAGCACGCGCGTGGCGAGCCTCGTAATGTCGAACGCTACGGGGACAACCATCATCGGGCTTTCAAGCGCGCGCCGGACGGGGAATCGGCTTTAAGAGCGATTCTTGAAAAACAAAGGCCTTTGTCGCCTGGAGAAAACTCGCGTGCGCAAATTGGGAGAGAGAGCTTGCGCGGTTCCAGTCTTCATGAAAGCTCACATCCACACCGCGTCCCGATCAAATGGAACCATTTGATCAATAAGGACGCAGCTCAAATTCAAACAGTTGGAGCACGTCGGAATCGAAAAAGTCGAGCAACTTTTTTAAGGACATGCTCTAAAGCATGATCGTTTCAAGTTGAACCGGTCACGCTTTGCGGTGTTCCGCAATTCCTTTTTTTTGGAGAGTCCGTTCGTGATCCGATTTTTGGCGAAAATCGTCAACCCGGCCCGCTACTGCTTTCAAGTAATTAGTGCCAGGGCATTGTTTATCGCATTGTCGTAGCGCCGGACCGGCGTCTCCTTCGCCGGAATGCCCTAGCGCAAAATCTGCGTAAGACCGCGGCTCCGATCCTCAACAAGGACGGTCAGTGTTTCCAGGGCCGCGGGATCAATTCCCTTGCCGAGATGGCGCTCCGTGAGGCCTTGCGCGATGGACTCTTCTTCACTCGCCGGGTTAATGCAAAGCCCGAGAATGTGGTCGGCCAACTCCGTGACGGTGAATCCACTCGCCGGCGTCGAGAGCGGAGCCTCGAAGGTTAAGCGCTCCTCCAAGGTGGCCGCCAACTCAACCGCCATCAGGGAATCGAGGCCAATATCGGCAAGCGGCTTGCCGCGGTTCAAATTCTCTTGCGGGAGCCGCAAAATATGGGCGATTTCTTCGACGATCACGCCGATGATTTCCTTGCGCGCTTCTTCTAGGGGAAGCGTCGCGACCAGGGCGCGGATGTCCACCTTTCCACGGTTGTCGGCGGCAGCCGCCTCATCCGCGCGAACGAGCCTGCTAAACGTCGGCGATTGCAGCAGCGGCAAATGGGCGCGCGCGGTCGACCAGTTCATCTCGCTAATGACGAGAACGGCCTCCTCGGGGGCGATGCGTGGATCCGCCAGGGCTTCCGCCATGAGATTGAGAGCATCGCGGGCGATCATGGGCTTGACCCCCGCGCGGCTCGCGAGCATGTCCTTGACAAGGCGGTTTCGCGCCAGCAAGCCCACGTCCTCAATCCCTCCAAACGCAACGGCGAGCGCGGGGCGGCCGGCCGCTCTTCTTTGCCGCGCGAGCCCTTCGAGGAAACCATTGGCTGCGACATAGCTGCCTTGACCGGGATTGCCGATCGCCGTGGTTGCCGAGGAGAACAGAACGAAGTAGTCAAGCGGCAGATCCCGGGTAAGCCGGTCGAGATTTTCGGCGCCCGTCACTTTCGGCGCCAACACTTTTTTCAGCCGTTCGTCATCGAGATTGGCGATAAGTGCATCGTCGAGCACCATTGCAGCATGAAACACTCCGGCAAGCGGTGGCATGGTGCGGCCAATCTTCTGAATAAGCTTCTCGACCGCGGCCGCGTCGGCGACATCGAGCGCCTCGGCGTGGACGTTTACACCGCTAGCCGCGAGACTGGCGAGCGCCTCCCGCGCCTCGGGGTTCGCCGCGCCACTCCGCCCGGCAAGGACGAGATGACGCGCGCCGCGCTCGGCAAGCCAGCGCGCCGTCGCCAGACCGAATCCGCCGCAACCTCCGGTGACAAGATGCGTCTTGTCCGGCGCGGGCTTGAACCGCCGGCGCGGCGCAATTCCAAGCTCACTTGCCTCGGGCGGCGTGATGACGATTTTGCCGACATGGCCGGACTGCTGCATGAGCCGCATCGCGTCGATGAATTCGCGCGCCCCGAAGGTGCGATACGGTAAAGGGGAGAATTCGCCTTCCGCGATAAGCTCGATGACTTCCTTGAACAACTGCCGGCCTTTGTCCGGTTGCGCGAGCATGAGCTGGTCGAGATCGACGCCGAAGTAGGTAAGGTTATTGCGGAACGGGCGCAGACCGATAAGGGTGTTCGCCAGAAAGTCGCGCTTGCCGAGTTCCACGAAACGGCCGAACGGTGCAAGCAACCCGACCGTAAGCTCCATCGCCTCGCCAGAAAGGCTGTTGAGCGCGACCGCCACGCCGCCGCCCGTCGCCTGGCGCACGCCATCGACGAAACCGTGGGCGCGCGCGTCAAAGACGTGCTCGGCGCCGAGCGCCGCGGCGAGATCGCGTTTTTCAACCGAACTCGCGGTCGCGATTACCCGCGCGCCGCGCCAGCGAGCGACCTGCAAAGCCGCGAGACCGACGCCCCCCGCCCCGCCATGGATAAGAACCCATTCGCCGCGGGTGAGACGGGCACAAGTGACCAGGCCATAATAGGCGGTGAGAAAGGCGACCGGAATGGTGACGGCGGCTTCGAGCGGCAGGCCCGCCGGGACCCTTGCCACCGTTCTTGTGTCCACGGTGACATGGGTGGCGAACGCTCCCCCGGTAATGGCGACAACGGCATCGCCGGTATTGAGACCCTCGACATTCGCTCCCATCGCGACGATATGGCCCGCGCATTCAAGGCCGAGGGCCGGACCGGCCAACCCATCTTCGAGCATTTCGTCGGGCAGAACCGAAAGCCCCCACATGACGTCACGGAAGTTAAGGCCGGTTGCCGCGACGGCAATTTCCACTTGCCCAGGTCCGGGCGGTCGACGCTCGATCGGCATCCACCGGATGCGGTCGAGGCCGCTCCCCTCGCCCTTTTCGAGCCGGCTCGCTGGAGCAGGCGGCTCTTGCGCCGCCATCGCCACGGAATCGCGTGTTTGCAAACGCACGACCCTGGTGGAATGCGCGTCGAGAATGATTTCCGTCTCGGCCGTCCCGGAAAGAATGATGTCGGCCAGCCGCCGCGCTTTGACGCGTGCCGGTAAGCCGGGGTCGAGATCGACCCGCCGCACGTCAAGCGCCGGAAATTCGTTGGCGAAGCTGCGTGTAAAGGCGCAAAATCCGGTCTCGACGGGACCCTCCGAGCCCGGCGCGGCGCGCAGCGCGCTGGGGCTTTCGATCCAAAGCCGCCGCTTGTGTTTTCCGAGGTGCGCCGCGCAGTTTTTGAGAGTCAGGCATCGCTCGGCAAGTTGCCCGGCGGATGTTGCGGCGGCCGCCATGACGGGCGCGAGAAAGACGATCGTGTCGGCGTCCGCGAAAGGGAGCTGTTCGAACGCGCGCTCATCCGCGATCGTGCAATCAACTCCGGCGGCCCCTAGCAAGCTCGAAAGCGTGCCGGCGATTTCCGCCTGTTGCGGGTCGCTCCGGCCGGCGATCACTACCTTGGCCGGAAGGTCTTGCCGCCCGGCGAATGCCGGCATCTGTCCGGCGATAAGAAGCGCCGGGCCGGCCGCGGTCCCGATGGTCTTGACCGCGACGCCGCGCAGGGGTGTGGCCGCGAACCGCGCCGCCCAATCGGACAGCGAGGAATCCGATTCTTCCGCGGCCTCAGTGCCAAGAAACCGGTCCCCTAGGAGACCAAAAACAACATCGCGGAATAGCGAAGGCGCCGGCTCGATCGCGGCCAGCAAGGCGTCAGGCGCCATCGTTTCGACGACCCGCGCGAGCAGCGCGGCGTCCGGCGCGACCCGGTGCAGAGCAACCGCCGCGATGATGAGATCGAAGCAGCCGCCGGTGAGAATTTCGAGGCCGTCCGCAAAGCAGATCCCCGGCTCCCGCGTGAAAGCCAGGCGGGCGCGTTCGAGACGCCGGGGATTGGGATCGACGATCGTCAGCCGTCCGCCGTGCGCATTTGCCAGTGCCGCCGCGTGCCACGACAGAGGCCCATGGCCGATCTGCAGGATCCGTACCGCCCGGTCGCGCGGCCAGGATGCCTCCAAGCGGCGCAAAAGTCCGGCAAGGAGCCTCGCCGCCGCGACAACCGAGACCGAACCGATTTCGAACGACTCGATCATGGAGCCGGTTATCGGGGCGATTTCGCTTTCGCCCCCCGCCAAGGCCTCCATCACGGCGCCGGAGCGAGCAGCCAGCAGAAGCTCGGCGGACCGGCGTGGGTAATCCTCGGCGATACTCCGTAAAATATCCCTTGGCGCGGGAAGAGGGAAGCCGTCCACCAAAACGAACAACTCGCCATCGGAACGGACAAGGCCACTCTTTTCGAGCGCAACCAGCAAATTGACGAGCCACCCGCGCCGCGCCGTGGGGAAGCGTCCCGCCGCGATCAGCCGGTCCGGGGCGATCGCGCCGTCAACCGCCAGCGCGCGGGCGAGACGGTGGGCGGCCGCGGTCGCCCACCCCTCGATCAACATCAAATCCGGCGGCAAGGTTTCCCCGGCGGCCGCCACCTCTGGGATCGCCGCCTTGACCAGCAATTCGAGTGAGAGCGGCGGATCGTGCGGGATCGCCGTCGGCTCATCGGCGAGGATCGAGGTTGGGACGAGAAAATGGCTGGCGAGCACGCCCGCCCCGCGCGGACGGACCGCTTGGTAGCGCACGCCGTGCAACCTCGCGATCAGGCCGCCATCGCCGTCGATCAGCGCAAAATCGGCGACGATGGCGCGCGCGTCGTGGCGGCGGACGTCAATCCGCGCCCGCGCGATCGCGGCGCCGGGTTTTTCCAGCCTGATCTCGCCGAAGCGGACAGGCAAGTAGGCGGCAGGCCGGCGGCTCGAGGAATTGCCCGCGAAGAGCAGGATCAAACCGTGGAAACACGCATCAAGGCGGGCCGGATCGAGACCATACTCCGGAATAGCCGGGGTAGCCTCCGCCGCGACCAGATCCACGAGGATGACATCTTCGCCGATCCGCGATGCGGCTAAGACTTGTTGGTAGGCGGGACCGAATTCGAGGCCCGAACGCCGCGCCGCGCCGTAGAGATCGGCGCCGGAGACACGCTTTGCGCGCGGCCTCGGGATCGCGGGAAAGGCGGCGGGGGGCGCCGGCGTAAAGATAACTTTGGCCTTGGCATGAACGACCCAGGGGGCATCGCTCAACCGCGCCCGGCTCATGATCTCGATCGTGCCCGTGACCGGCGCCGCCCGGCATAGGATCTCGCGCGACGCGTTCGGCAAAAACACCATCGGTTGGGCGATTTCGAGGCCGTTGATCGTCGCGGTTTCCGCGCCGGCCCAATCGCGCGCGACCGCGAGCGCCATTTCGGCGAAGGCGGCACCTGGAAGAAGCACCTGACCGTCGATGCGATGATCGGCAAGGCCGGGCACGAGCAACGGGTCGAGCTGCGCGCGCCATTCGAGCGAATCGGACGAAAGACGCGCGCCGATGAGCGGATGCGATGGACGCACGCGGAGCCATCCCGTCGATTCGGAGGTTTCCGCCAGCCGGTAGGGCTTGCGCCGCCAGGGATAGGCGGGCAGGTTCGACACCGGGCCTGGATCGTCGCCGAACGCGATATTTGCATCGATCCGAGCCCCAAGCGACAAGGCGAGCGCAACCGCGTGGCGGAACGGGTCGCCGGAGGTTGGCTTTTGCTCATGCATGTCGAGCGTGGCAATCGGCGTCTCCGATTGCTCGGCAATCTTTCTAAGATCGGAGAGCAGCACCGGGCCTGGCCCGATTTCGACAAAAACCCGCGCCCCAAGGCGGATCGCGAGCTGCACGCCTTCCATGAAGCGGACCGGCTCGCGGACATTGCGCCACCAATACCTTGCGTCGAGGCCGGGACCGGAAACAACGGCGGCGTCCACCGTCGAGAGAAAACTCGCCCGGCGCGATCCCGGCCGAAGCCCTTCGAGATCGGCAAGGAAGGGCGCCTCGACAGGCGCCATGAGATCGCTGTGGAACGGGTAGGCGAGATCGAGGCGGCGCATGCGCGTTTTATGGGCGCGGCCCATCTTGGCGGCTTGATCCAAAGCGAAAAGGGGGCCCGCGACCGTGAAGCTGCGGGGTGAATTATGCGCCGCTACCGCCAGCCCGGGCGAATTGCGGACCAGCATCTCGATCACCTCGAGCGGGCCAAACACAGCGGCCATGCCGCCGGCGCCGCGGACAATCTCCTGGTGGCGGCTGCGGAAATAAATCACCCGGACAGCGCTTTCGAGGTCAAGAATGCCCGCGGCCTCCGCGGCGGCGATTTCGCCCATGCTGTGGCCGAGGACGATGGCCGGGGCGAGACCGAGCTCCGCGAGGCAACGTGTCGTTGCAACCTGGATCGCGAATATGAGCGGTTGGGCTACGCTGGTCTTTTTGAGGCGCGCGGCGAAGCCGGAACTAAACATTGTTTCGGCGAGGGACCAGCCTGCTAGGCCCAGGAATATGCGGTCAATCGCATTGAATTGTGCACGGAAAACCGGGTTCGCCTCATAGGCGGCCCGGCCCATGCCCGGCCATTGGCCGCCATTGCCTGAAAACACGAAGGCGACCGGCGCGGAGCGCTCGACCGCCGTGCCGGTGATTGCGGTCGAGTCCAAGGCATTCTCGCTGCCAGCTTGGTCCAGTGCCCGGATCAAAGCCTTGGGCTCGTCAATCGAAATCACCAGTCGTTCGGAATGGAGCTCGCGCCGGTGGCCGGCCGCGGCGACGACCCGCTGCGTTTCCTCGACGCCGGCGCGGGCGAGCCGAACCGAATATTGGTGCGCGAGGTCCGCCAAGCCATCCCGGGTTTGCGCGGAGAGCAGCAGAAACCGAGGCGCGATCGCCGGGACGTCCCAATCAGCGACAGGTGGCGGGTCGGCGAGGATCACATGCGCATTCGTGCCGCCAAAACCTAATGAACTGATGCCCGCATAACGCACGTGGCCATTGCGTGGCAGCGCCAGGGGCGCGGCGCAGACCAAAAGGTTGAGATCAGCGAAGGGAATGTCGGGATTTGGTTCATCGAAATGCAGCGAGCGGGGCAATTCGTCGTGCTCGAGCGCCAGCATGGCCTTTAATAATCCAGCGAGGCCAGATGCCGGTTCGGTATGGCCGATGTTCGTCTTGATCGAACCTATTGGCAAAGGCCGGATGCGCCGCCGGCCCAAAACTTCGCCGATCGCGGCCGCCTCGATTGGGTCGCCGGCGCGTGTTCCCGTCCCATGCGCCTCGATGAAGGCGATCGCATCTGGATTAATGCCGTTCTTCAAATAGGCCCGTTCAAGGAGGGCGGCCTGATGCGCCTTTGAGGGCAACGAGATGCCGGTCGTGCGGCCGTCGGAATTGCTGTGCGAACCGGCAATCACCGCATGGACGCGATCGGGGCTGGCGCGAGCGGCGCCGAGCGCGCGCAGGACTAGAACGACTCCACCTTCGGCGCGAACATAGCCATCGGCTTTCGCGGAAAATGCCCGGCAAAGACCGGTTGGCGACAGCATCGTGGCCTGCGAGAAGCTGATGAAGCCGAAGGGACTGGCCAGGATGTTCACGCCGCCGACAATCGCCGTGTCAATCCTGCCGCATTGGATCGCCGCGACCGCCGCATCCAATGCGACGAGCGACGAGGAGCACGCCGTATCGACCGTGAAGCTAGGCCCATGGAGGTCGAAAACGTAGGAAATCCGGTTTGATAAAATGGCCAGCGAATTGCCGGTGGCGAAATAGGCATCCGCGGCGGCCGCGTCATGCAGCCTGAGGTTGCCATAATCGAGCGTCGAGCCGCCGACGAATACCCCGGTTTCCGCTCCGGCAAAGTCCGAGGGACGAATTCCGGCATCTTCGAGAGCTTCCCAAGTGAGTTCGAGCAACAGCCGCTGCTGCGGGTCCATTTGTTCGGCCTCGCGCGGGGAAATGCCGAAAACGGCGGGATCGAAGCCCCAGACATCGTCCAGAATGCCCGCCGCCCAGGAATAGCTGCGGCCGCGCTCCTTCGGGCGCGGATGGGCTAGCCGTTCCAGCGGCCATCGATCCGGGGGGATGCGGGAAACCGTGCATCGGCCCGCCGAAAGCAAATCCCAAAGCTCGCCGGCGGAGTGGGCGCCGGGCAGTCTGCACGCGCGCCCAATGATCGCGATTTCCAACCCGTCCAAATTGGCCGATGCTGGGCGACCGCTCTGATGTTTTCTCATAATCCTGCCTGATTTATAATAGCTAATCCGAACCGAGCGGCGTCCACTCCCACATGATCGCGGAAATCTTTATGTGATATGTTAACTTGTCATATAGCCGCGAATGCGCTTTGCCTAGAGCTATGGAAGCAAATCCTCCGGAAAACCGTCAAGGGAGATTAAGAACAATTAATTTGCGCCGCTAGGCGCGGACTTCTTATGGTAGACAAACATATAACAATCTAAAGCCCAAAATGTATAATGTATTTTTATTGTTGACAGGGGTATTCAAGGTTTTGATGGCTTTATTATGGCAAATGTAAATTATTTAA
>Ga0209528_1000046_pt1 | contig 12884 bp, 8 predicted proteins | sample JacPinW_OM2H0_M3_FD_187970 | JGI IMG/M metagenome (GOLD analysis project Ga0209528, IMG submission 187970) | Forest soil microbial communities from Algoma, Ontario, Canada - Jack Pine, Ontario site 1_JW_OM2H0_M3 (SPAdes) (version 2) | ecosystem: Environmental > Terrestrial > Soil > Boreal...
GGGGGGATCACCCCTCGAAAAAGATGGACGAGAAACAAAATCACCGTCGCCCCGAGCGGGCGCGTAGGGCGCGCAGGCCACATCAGAGTGGAGAGTATAACGCGGGTTGTCCTTAGGGCTTTGAAGCGCTGGTCAGTAATTCCGGATACTCAAACACTCCCCGCCCCGACTTCCGGCCAAGTCTTCCGGCTTTCACATATTGCACCAGCAGCGGACAGGGCCGAAATTTTTCGCCGAGAGATTTATGCAGGTATTCGAGGATATGCAGCCGCGTATCAAGTCCGACCAGATCCACCAGTTCAAACGGTCCCATGGGATGATTCAGGCCGAGCTTGAGAGCTTTGTCGATGTCTTCAGCGCTGGCGATACCTTCCTGGAGCATGTAGAAAGCTTCATTCCCAATCATGGCGTTGATACGGCTGGTGATGAAGCCCGGAGCCTCTTTGATCACGACGACTTCCTTGCGCATGCGTTTGCCGACTTCGACGACGGCCGCCAGCGTGTCGTCATCGGTTTCGAGCGCGCGCACGATTTCGAGCAGCTTCATCTTGTGTACGGGATTGAAAAAGTGCATGCCGACGCACTTCTTAGCGCGATAGGTAACGCTTGCGATCTCGGTGACGCTGAGCGAGGAAGTGTTCGAGGCGAGAATCGTGGTAGGACGGCAGATCTTGTCGAGCATGGTGAAGATTTCGATCTTCGATTCCATTTCCTCGGGAACGGCCTCAATGACGAGATCGGCATCGCGGGCGGATTGATCGATGGAACCGGCATACTCCAGGCGGGAAAAAGCTGCGTCGGCATCGGTGGCATTGACCTTACCGAGTTCGACGGCTTTGTCGAGATTGGTGCGGATCTCCGTTTCCGCCTTGCGCAGGGCGTTCGGCAGAAGGTCTTCGAGAATGGTGCGATAGCCGCCAAGCGCGGCAGCATGCGCGATGCCCCGGCCCATGATGCCGGCGCCGATTACGGCAACCGTGCGGACTTCAGCCACTATTTGCCCGCCTCGTCGAGGCGCGCAAGCACGCTCTCATAGCTGGGTTCGGACTTATGGATATATTCGGCAAGGCGGGCGCACTCCTCTTTGGTCATAGCGGGGATGCTGGCGCTGATGCGGCGCAGGGTGGTGGCGATGTCGTCGATGTAATTCATGAGGCGGATAAGTTCTCCAGTTGCGGGCATGAAGGCTCCTTACGTTTTCTCTGGCGCACCGGCGGAATCGGAAGCGGAACCGGCCGCGCGGCCAGGGGCAACTATTCATTGTTGAACATGCGGGCGGATTTAGCAAAGGAGGATAATAGATCTATGCTGCGCGACCCGAGCCTGACCCAGCTTTCGCGTCAACACCATAACGCGCTGGCACTCTGCGTGCGACTGGAACGGGCGCTGCAAGCCACCACCGTGGATCTAGGTGCGTGGCAACTTGAAGTGCATCAGCACTATGCGAATGAAGTTCAGTTCCATTTCACGGCGGAAGAAAAGGTTCTGTTTCCCGCTGCCCAGCGTTTTCCGGAACTCGCCGCTCTAGTGGAGGAACTCAGCGCCGAACACGAGCGATTGCGGAATTATTTTCTCAACGCCGAGCAGGGTACGATGAATCACGGCGAACTGGAAATGTTCGCGAAGTTGCTCTCCGTGCACATCCGCAAGGAAGAGCGCCAACTGTTCGAGTCCATGCAGAAGCGGATGCGGCAGGAAGAATTGAAATCGCTGGGAGACGAGTTGGCGCGTGCACTCGAGGACGCGGTGCAAGTGTGCCGGATTGGGGTTGCGCGAACTAGCTCTGAACTATGAATAGCGTCCCGGCGAGACGAGAGACGCCGCCAAGTCTTGCTTCGAAGGCGAGAATACACTACTCAAGCCGCCCAATCTTCACTCGCAGTCGCAGGCAACGGCTGCGGAAGCCGGTCGGAGACTTCAGCGAGCGAGGCAAGTTTTGCTGCCAGCTCCGGACGCAGCGACTCGGCGCCAAAACGCCAGCGCCAGTTCCCTCCTCCGTGGCTGGGCACATTCATACGCGCATCGCTTCCCAGGTCCAGCGCATCCTGCATCGGCACCATGCACATGCTGGCAACAGAATTGGAGGCAGCGCGAATCATCGCCCAGTTGACGCCGTCATCACATCGGCCGAGGTATGCTGCGACTTGCTGACGCTCGTGTTCCGTTGCGCCCGATGCCCACCAGCCGAGCAACGTGTCGTTGTCATGCGTGCCGGTATATACCACCTTCTCGGTTGTAAAGGTGTGCGGGAGATGGGTGTGCGCGCCGGCATCGCCAAACCCAAATTGCAGCACGGCCATGCCGGGAATCTTGAGGCGTTCGCGGAGGGCATGCACATCGGGCGTGATGTATCCGAGATCCTCGGCGAAAAATGGGAGCCCGCCCAGAGCCTCGCGCAGCTTCACGAATAAATCATCTTTGGGACCGTCCACCCAGCGGCCATGAATCGCGGTTGGTTCGCTTGCCGGAATCTCCCAGAACTGGGAAAATCCGCGGAAATGATCGAGGCGGATGTAGTCGAAATTGTGCGTGACCCAGCGCATACGGTCGATCCACCATGCATATCCCTGCTGCTGCATCACGTCCCAGCGATAAAGAGGATGGCCCCAGCGTTGGCCGTCTTTACTGAAAAAATCTGGAGGCACGCCGGCGACGACTTCGGGATCGAGGTCGGAGTTCAGACGAAACAGATCGGGGTGGGTCCAGACATCGGAGCTGTCAAAATTTACAAAGATCGCAATGTCGCCCACGACGCGAATCGAACGTTGCGCGCAATAGGCTCGAAGCGCCTGCCACTGTTCGAAGAAGAAAAACTGCACGACGCGGCGGATATCGAGATCGTCGAGCATTTCCTCGTGCGCCTTCTTGATCCCCGCCGGATCGCGATGAGCCAGTTCGCGGGGCCAATGGTTCCAGCTCTCCAGCTTGAACCGCGAACGCAAACCATCGAAGAGAACGAAGTCATCGAGCCACCATTGGTTTTGCCGGCAGAAGGTTTCATAACGAGAGCGGCCGTTCGGTGCAGCGGAGCGCACGAAGTTGCTCGCAGCTTCGAATAGCAGTGGCAGTTTCCGGCGAAAGACCGACGGGTAATCGACGAGCCCGGCCCCATCGGCTAAAGCGTCGACCCGAGCGCGGTCAATCCAGCCCCGATCGGCGAGCCGCTCCAGGCTGATCAACAGCGGATTCCCAGCAAAAGCGGAAGTGGAGGAATAAGGCGATGCTCCATACCCGAGCGGGCCGAGAGGCAGCACCTGCCAGAGACCCTGCCGCGCGGAGGCGAGAAAATCCGCGAATGCATACGCCGACGGACCAAAGTCGCCAATCCCGCCGCGCGAAGGCAGCGAAGTGGGATGAAGCAGAATTCCGCTGGCGCGCGGGAATGACATTCAAAGTCAGTTCTCAGTTCTCAGTTGTCGGTTCTCAGTCGTTCAGCGGATGTCGCACCGACTCCACTGAGAACCGAGAACTGAGAACTGAGAACTTCTTCTCTACGAGCCTTCTTGGCGACCTTGCCGAGTCAGATTCTTCATCTCTTCCTGATTAACCTTGAGCCGGTGGGACTTTTCCATGTCCTTGCGCAGGTTCGCAACGAACAACCCGAACAAATCGTTCTGTTTGGCTTCAAGGAGCGACTGCCGGATCTCATCTCTCTTCGCGACGAATTCCTGATCCGTCGGTATCTGCTTTTCCAGAAGTTGAGCGACCACGCCATTGCCGCCGGCGGTGATCGGCCCGCTGATATCGCCTGGCTTCAATGAGAAGATCGCGCTCGCGCTAGTCATCGATCCGATGTCAGGGACCTGGCCATCGGGCGGAACCAGGTCGCTCGTCTTCACGGTCGCACCCAGATCCTTGGCAGCTTTTTTCAAATCGTGCGCCGCCTTGGCGCGATCGGAAAGTTCCTGCGTCTTCTGTTGCAGCAGAAAGGCGGCGCGCTCGTTCTTGAACTCGCTCTCAACCCGCGAACGAATCTCCTCGAATCTGGGCGTAGCCGGGGGCTTTATGGCGAGCAACTGGAGAACCACGTAGCCTTGCGGGACCGGCACTACATCGGGCGGAGCCTTATCCGCTTCGTTGAAGACTGCGTCCATCAACTGCGGATTCGCGGCCAGTCCAGGCAAGTGATCGGTTCGGCTGAAGAATTCGGTGGTCACTGCGGCCTGACCTTTGGCGGCGGCTGCTTTGTCGAATCCGTCCGTACGCGCCTGGCTGAGCAAAGCGTTCGCTGCCGTTTCGGTAGCCCGCGCCGTTTTCTGCTGCTTCACTTTTTCTTCGATCTCGCTCTTCACCTCGGCGAGCGTCTTGAGATGAGCCTCCTGCTTGTCTTCGACGCGGATGATATGGAAGCCGTAACTGCTCTTGACCAGGTCGCTGGTCTGTCCCTTGCCGAGTGAAAAGGCGGCCTTCTCGAATTCAGGGACGGTGCGGCCGCGGCCGATCCAGCCAAGGTCGCCCCCGCTCTTTGCGCTTCCGGGATCATCAGAATATTTTTCCGCGAGCTTGGCAAAATCTCCACCCGCCTTCAGTTCTTTCAACACCCCTTCAGCTTTCGCGCGCGCATCGGCGATGGCCTTCTCATCTTCCTTCGCACCGGGCGCGGGGAGAGGAGTCTTGATCAGAATGTGGCTGACCTTCACCTGTTCGGGCACGCGATATTCGTCGCGGTGCTGATCATAGTAAGCCTGAAGATCCTGATCGGTAACGTTCGTCGCGGTCGCGATCTTCGCGCTATCGACGACGACGTACTTAATCTGCCGCTTCTCCGGAATGGAGTTGTTATAGGTCGCCTTGTTGCGTTCGTAAAAAGCCTTCAGTTCCTCATCGGTAGGGTGCAGTCCCTTCAGGATGTCGGCCTGCGTGATTACGGCATATTCGAATTTCACTTTGGTGTTGCGGCGGTTGAATTCGTCGCGAACTTCGGTGTCGCCCACGAAGGCGCTGCTTGAAACCAGAGCGCGCAACTTGCGGACGAGAATAAAGTCCTTCTCCAGCCCTTCAAACTGAGGCACCGTCAAGTCATTGCGCTGGACGAAGTTTTCGTACTCTTCCTGCCCCACGAATTTGCCGTCGGGAAAGAGCATGGAGCCGAGCTGCCCGTGTTGGAGCTCATCGCGAAGTTCGTCGTCACTGACGCGCAGACCCATGCGGTGCGCCTCGGCAACCAGCGCTTTCTCATTGATGAGTTGCTCGGCCGCCTGACTGGCAAAATAGGGCAGCAACATGCTGGCCTGCGGTCCACCCTTAGGAAACTGCTGCCGGATCATCGCCTTGGCTTCACGCTGCACTTCGGGCACGGTCACGGTTTGGTCGCCAATGCTGGCCAGAACGCCAGCCGGAGGCGCGCCAATGCCAAGGCTGGAGCCGATCCCACCGGGAATGAGTGTGATCGCCATCGAGGCACAGATAAAGACGAGCATTGCGCCCAGAATGATCTTCAGGAGTGGCCCCGCATTTTGAAGAGTTCGAATCATAATTTAGATAGCTCCATCGGATAGCTCCACGCAGGAAGCCAGAATTTATGATTATAAACTAGCGAGGTATGAAGAACCGGAGGAGAGAACCCGCCCAGATCGTGTGGGGACGGGCGCCCTCGCCCGTCCCAGCCGAGCGCAGCTCGGCTTCGCCTCTAGCGCCGGCACCATTCGCGAGTAGTAGGATTCTCATAGCAGCTTGCGTTGCGCCCCATAAATTTGGCCCACAAATGAAAACGCTACTCCCAAAATGCCCTATTGAATCGAATTAATAAAGATGTTATGAACGTAGGTCGGATCCGGCTGCGTGCGTCGCCGCGTTCCATTTTTTCATCTTTTCCGTCAAGGACCCTTTCATGAAAATCCTGCGCCTCCTGATCCCGTTCTTTTCGCTGGCGGTCGCAATCGCCCAGTCCAGTTTGCAGCCGGCTCCGACGCTGACGCTTCCATTGCGGGAAGGGTGGACCCTGCAGTCGTCCGCGAAAGTGACGGCAACGGGGGAAGCAATCTCCCGCAAGTCGTTCGAGACTAAGAACTGGATTGAAGCGGATGTCCCAACAACGGTGGTAGCAGCGCAAGTAAAGACCGGGCTGCTGCGCGATCCTTTTTACGGCATGAATCTGCGGCAGTACCCAGGGGTCAGCTATCCCGTCGGCTTCAATTTTTCGAATATTCCAATGCCCACGGACAGCCCCTATGCGGTTTCATGGTGGTACCGCAAGGAATTCACGCTGCCCACAGTGTATGCCGGGAAAACCGTGTGGCTGAACTTCCGCGGCATTAACTACCGCGCCAACATTTTTCTTAACGGGAAGCAGATCGCCAACTCAAACGAAGTGGCCGGCGCATGGCGGACCTACGAGTTCAACATTACTTCCGCCGTCAAACCCGGAGCGAATGTGCTCGCGGTGCAGGTATGGGCGCCGACCGAGAACAATCTTGCAATCACTTTCGTGGACTGGAATCCCGCGCCGCCCGACAAGAACATGGGGCTGTGGCGTGAGGTGTATTTGACGACCAGCGGACCGGTCGTGCTGCGGCATCCGGCAGTGCTCTCGAAAGTGGATTCGCCTGTCGGCGACGCCAGTGCCGGTGCCGCCCACTTGACGGTAACGGCGCTGGTGAAAAATGCCAGCGATCGCCCGGTAAAAGGGAGGCTGCAAGGCCGGATCGAAAACATCGAATTCGCGCAGCCCGTGGAACTAGCGGCGGGAGAGTCGAAAGACGTGTTCTTCGCGCCGGATCAGTATCCGCAGCTCAACCTGAGCAATCCGCGGCTGTGGTGGCCGGCGCAGATGGGGACTCCGAATCTGTGCGATCTAACTCTTTCGTTCGAGATGGACGGTGCGCTTTCTGATGTGTCCCATACCAAGTTCGGTATTCGCGAGATCACATCCGAGGTCAGCGAGCAGGCGCCGGATCGCTTGAAACGCCTGTTCAAGGTCAATGGCAAGAACATCCTGATTCGCGGCGGCGGCTGGACGCCCGACATGATGCTTCGCGAGACTTCAGAGCGGCTTGCCGATGAGTTCCAGTATGTGCGTGACATGGGTCTGAATACGGTGCGCCTGGAAGGCAAACTCGAGACCGAGGAATTTTTTGAGATGGCCGACCGCGAAGGCATCCTGGTGATGGCTGGCTGGTGCTGCTGCGATTTCTGGGAACACTGGGGAAACTGGAAAGATGAGGACTTCGAGATCGCAAAGTCCTCCTTGCGCGATCAGATCTACCGGCTGAGGAGCCATCCCAGCATGGTGATGTGGCTGAATGGCAGCGACAATCCTCCTCCTCCCGACGTGGAAGAGATGTACCTGAAGATTGAATCCGACCTGCGGTGGCCGAATCCGATCGTGTCTTCGGCCACGGCGAAGCGGACAACGGTGACGGGCGGAAGCGGCGTGAAGATGAGCGGGCCTTATGAATACGTAGCGCCCTCCTATTGGGAAACGGATCAACATCTGCACTCGGAAGAAATATCCTGCAACGTGGGCGGATGTGGCGGTGCCTATGGCTTCAACACAGAAACCAGTATGGGACCTGCAGTCCCGCCGATCGAGAGCGTAGAGCGCATGGTTCCCGAGGATCATCTGTGGACGGTGGATGGGCCGTTGGATCAGTACTGGAATTTCCATGCGGGCGGCGGCTCCTTCAAAACGATACAGGTGTTCACCGATGCGCTGAATGCGCGCTACGGCAAGGCCGCCAGCGCGGAAGACTACGCCTACAAATCGCAGCTCATGACTTACGAAGGCGTGCGCGCCATGTACGAGGCCTACAGCCGAAACAAGTACACCTCGACGGGCGTCATCCAGTGGATGCTGAATAACGCGTGGCCTTCGATGATCTGGCATCTCTACGATTACTATTTGCGGCCGGGCGGCGGATATTTCGGCGCGAAGAAAGCGATGCAGACGCTCGACCCAGTCTATGGATACGACGATCATTCGGTGTGGCTGGTGAGCAGCCAATATGTGGATGCTAAGGGACTGAAGCTGGCGGCGCGGGTATTCAATCTGGATGGAACGCAGAGGTTTTCGAAGGACATTGCGCTCGATGCGGCCGCCGACAGCACCGTCAAAGTGTTTGAGCTTCCGCAGATCGAGGGACTGTCGCCGGCATACTTCCTGGATCTTCGTATTACCGATGGCAGCGGCAAGCTGGTCGGATCGAATTTCTACTGGCTCTCAACGAAACCGGAAACGCTTGACTGGTCAAAGTCGAATTGGTACACGACTCCAACGGCGTCGTATGCGGACTATACGTCGCTGGCACAGATGCCAAGGGTAAGGCTGAATGTATCGAGCCGCAGCGAGCGTGACGGCAAAGTTGCGGCGACGCGAGTCACTTTAGAAAATCCCAGCAAGACCCTCGCGTTTTTCGTTCGCCTGAAGCTCGACAAGGGCAAAGGCGGGGAGGAAATACTGCCGGTTGTCTGGCAGGACAATTACATTTCATTGCTGCCCGGCGAAAAGCGCGAGATCACGGGGACGTATCGCGACAACGCGATGGGCACGGCGAGACCTGAAGTCGAAGTGAGGGGCTGGAACGTCGAGTGAATTTCTAATTAATTGTCATCCTGAGCGAAGCGAAGGACCTGTTTTTTGGGGAGCACGACACGGCGGGTCTTTCGCTTCGCTCCGGATGACAAAACCCTCTTATTCTTCTGCTGGAATATCAAAGTTGACCAGGTCACCGCGGAAGCCGCGCGTTTTCCAAGCCCCGAAGGCAATGCCCACCGCCATCCAGATCGTGCCGGCGATGACCGCTTTGCGGCTCAGGCTCATCCACAACAAGAAACAGATCAAGAATCCAAGAACGGGTGGCAGGACAAACGACAGCGTCCATTTTCGGTCGCGCACCACGTAGCGCATGAAAGCGGCGGCGTTCACACCCATAAAGGCGATGAGCGCGCCGAAGTTGAGCATCTCGGCGCCAAGACCGTAACTCATTACGAACGCGCCAATCAGCGCGATTGCACCTACAAACAAAACGTTATTCCGCGGCACTCGATGCTTCGCGTCGACGACTCCGAAGAACGATTTTGGAAGCGCGTTGCTTCTCCCCATCCCGTAGAGCAGCCGAGCGGCACCGATCTGCGAGCCCATGCCCGATCCGAAATTGGCGACCAGCAAGGTGAATCCGATAATGCCAAACATCGGCTTCCAGGCGCGGCCGGCAACATGAACGAAAGCCGTGTCGACGTCCGGAAAGGGCTGCGATGCGGGCCAGATCAACTGCGCGGCATAGACCTCTACGGCAGACAGAATCCCGATCACGACGCAGGTCAGCACGGTTGCCAGCAGAATATTGCGGCGCGGATTTTCCGCTTCTTCCGAGAGCGTGGAGATGCCGTCGAAACCGATGTAGGTGAGTACCGCGATCGATGTCCCTCCGAGGACTGCCTTCGTGTTCCACAGGCTCGGATCGTAGAAGGGTCGTGTGTAGAAACCTGCGGCGTCGTGCGGATTGCCGAGGATATAGCGCGCCGCAACCACAAAGAAAATCGCAATCACCACGCCCATCCCCGCCGCCAGCGCCGAGTTCACCCGAGCCGAGGTCTTCACTCCCTGGACGTTCAGGAGCGTAAACACCAGCGCAAAGAAGACTGCCCAGAAGGCATACGGCACTCCGGCAGCAAACACGTGCGCCTGCTGGCTGCACCAGATGGTGCAGATGATTGGATTGAGCATGTAATCCATCACCATGCTCCAGCCAGTGACGTAACCCAGCGCGGGATTGATTTCCTGGCCGACATAGGTAAAGGCCGAGCCGGCGCTGGGATAGGCTCGCGCCATGCGGCCATAGCTGATGGCGGTGAACAGCATCGCCACCATCGCGATCAGGATCGTTGTAACTACATGGCCATGTCCGCGGTCGCTGAGCACTCCGAACACCGACATTGGAGCGACCGGCTGGATCACGACTATGCCGTACAGAATCAGGTCCCCAAGAGTTAGCGAGCGCCTCAGACGGGGGATGTCAGCGGGCGGGTTCGGCGTAGAACTCATTCACGGTCTCAAAATAAAACCCCATTATCCTGCGGAGATAACGGGGTTCGGGGCAAGGGTCACTCGTGACCCACAAAAATCTTCTCGAATTCTATACGTAAGGGATATTCTGTCAATGAAAAAACACCTGTATTAAAACGATTCTTGCCGAATTTTGGTGAAGCTCAAAAATCCGGCGGAATTCGACAGAATTTTATGGAGCGCGAGTCCACGATCATGAAACACAGAATGCGTTTTGTAATCCTGCTCCTCGTTGTCTGCTTGGCGCAAGGCCGCGCCCAGACATTGCAAGACAGGACTGTCCAAAAAACGACGGTCCAGGAAAAGACTGTGCAGGAGCGCCTGGGCTATCCCCCTTCTGCACGCCTGCTGGTGATTCACGCCGACGACCTCGGCATGAACCATTCTGTCAACCGAGCCACGTTTGAGGCTCTCGAGAAGGGATGGATTACTTCGGCCAGTATCCTGGTTCCCTGCCCTTGGTTTCCCGAGGTGGTGAAGTGGGCGAGAGAGCACCCCGACGCCGATGTCGGAATTCACCAGGCTCTCAACAGTGAGTGGACGAGTTTTCGCTGGGGACCTGTCAGTCCGAAAGACAAAGTACCTAGCCTGCTGGACCCGGACGGGTATCTTCCGCTCGACACACCCGACGTTGGGCGAAATGCCAAACTCCCCGAGGTTGAGAACGAACTGCGCGCGCAAATTGATCGCGCCCAGTCTGCGGGCATTCATCTGACGCATTTGGACACCCACATGGGCGCACTGTTCGGCTCGACCGATCTGTATAAGGTCTATCAGAAAATGGGCTACACCTACGATTTGCCCATCCTGGAGGCCATGGGCGGCACTCACGCACCTGAAGGAGCATCGCCGCCCGCAGAAGAAGTCCTGGTCCAGAAGGTAATCGAAATCGAACCGGGAACCGAAGCCAAGGACTGGAACGCGTGGTACCGGAAACAACTTGAAGCACTGAATCCTGGCGTTTATCAGGTCATTGTGCATCTTGCATATGACGACGAGGAGATGAGGGGCGCGACCTACGATCATCCCGACTGGGGCGCCGCATGGCGGCAACACGATCTGGATATGGTCCAGAGCCCGGAGTTCCGCCAGTTCCTGAAAGACCAGGGATTCGTGCTGGTGGGATGGAGAGAGTTGGCCAAGGCGTTGCCCAAGAACTATGGTAAGTGAGCGGGGAGATCACTGAACGGCGCGGAGTCCTGGATTCCGTGCCCTTCCACGATCGTGAAAATCTTGTCGGCGGGAACATCTTTCAAGGTCTCGACTATGCCTGAGGGCCAGCGCACTTCCACCGAATCAATTCTTGTCGCCGATCCCAAGCCGAAATGAAGGCGCAGATCGTTCTGCGAAAGATAACCGCCGCCGCCGCGCACTTCGTCGAACTGCGTCATTCCTCCGGCATGAATGGTGATGCGGGCGCCGATTGCGGCGCGATTGCTTTTGATTCCAACCAGACGGAAGATCACACGATGATTCGCGATTTTGTTTGTGTTGAACAGTAGCGAAGGCGGCTCTCCGACGTTGAGCACAACGATATCAATATTTCCGTTGTTAGCGATGTCGCCAAAAGCCGCGCCCCGCCGGGATTTCAACGGCATGTCCGCCAACCCTGCCGCCTTCGAAACTTCTTCGAACGTTCCGTTGCGCAGGTTGCGATGCAACAGCATCGGCTCGGCATAGGCGGCGCTTCCCTTCACCGTGTCCATTTGGGGATAGACGTGTCCGTTGGCCACGAACAGATCGAGCCAGCCGTCGTTGTCCATGTCGAAAAACGTCGTGCCCCACCCGACCAGCGGCAAGCTGGGTTGGCCGAGATGCGATGGCATGGCAACATCTTCGAATCCACGCGGTCCATGAGTCTGATTTCCCAGATTCTGAAATCCCTGGTTGCGATAGAGCGTATTGGGCTGGTCGGCAAATTCGGTGATGAACATCGAGAGGCGTCCACTGTGATCGTAATCGCCCCAAGTCACGCCCATCGATCCGAGCGCCTGACCTTCACTGTTCAGCGCAATGCCGCCGACCATGGCCTCGTCAGTAAAAGTGCCGTTGTGATTGTTGTGATAGAGATGGTTGGGAGTGGCGTCATCGGCGACAAACAGATCGGGCCAACCGTCGTTGTCGTAGTCGCCCCAGGTTGCGCCCAGTCCGTAATATTTTTCGGGGTCGTCGACGCCGGCTTTCTTCGAGACTTCTTCAAACGTGCCATCGCCGCGGTTGTGATAGAGCAGATCGGTTTCTCCCGCCATGCCCCACGGCCCGCACTGCACCGGCGCCCCTTTGAACTGGCAGAACTTGGTCGAGCCGAAAGCGGGCAAGTCGTTCATGTCCACGTGAACATATCGTGAGACGAACAAATCGACGTTGCCATCGCGGTCGTAGTCTGCCCACGCCGCGCCTGTGGAGAAGCCGCCGCCACGCACTCCAGCCTTGTCAGTGACGTCCTCAAAAGTGCAATTGCCTTTGTTGCGATAAAGCGCATTGCCGCCGTAGCCGGTGACGAAAAGATCGAGGTTGCCGTCGTTGTCGAAATCGGCGACGGCGACGCCCATGCCCCAACCTTTGCGCGTGAGTCCGGCTTTCTCGGTGATGTCGGTGAACTTGAGGCCCGCATCCTGATGCCAGAGCGTGACTAGAGGATCGCCGCCGCTCTGCTTGTAGCGATCGACAGTCGAGCCGTTCACCATCACGATATCGAGCTTGCCATCGTTATCGCAGTCGAACAGACCGACGCCGCCGCTCATAGATTCGATGACGTAGTACTTTTCAGGCGAGGAGATATGGGGTACGGTCAGCCCAGCCTGGGCAGCGATGTCGTGAAAGATTGGAACGGCAGCGGTGAGTTTGCGCTCTGGCGATTTCTTTCCACTAGGCGCGGGAG
>Ga0209528_1000049_pt1 | contig 12598 bp, 12 predicted proteins | sample JacPinW_OM2H0_M3_FD_187970 | JGI IMG/M metagenome (GOLD analysis project Ga0209528, IMG submission 187970) | Forest soil microbial communities from Algoma, Ontario, Canada - Jack Pine, Ontario site 1_JW_OM2H0_M3 (SPAdes) (version 2) | ecosystem: Environmental > Terrestrial > Soil > Boreal...
CGGTATCCAGCATCCCGAACGGATAGGGATTGGAAATCGTGATATTGCCGGAGCCATTGTAGAACGCATTTGTCGCAAGCGTATTCGCGCCGTTGTAGAACCCCGTCCCGCCAATCCCGTAAAGAAACCCCGGATACGGTCCCGCATAGGGATTGTATGTGCCTTGGCCTCCGACAAGAGACCCGTTGAACGGTCCGCTCGCCGCGAGCGTGGTGAACACGCCGGAGTTGGCGGACGCGCAACCGACGCAGGGCGGGGAGGCGAGCCAATTAAGAAAGGCCTGTCCGGTGATCATCCCGCCATTTATACCCTGCGCGTTCACGGGGAGCCATGCGGCCGTTAGGCCCAGAAGGAGGGCGGCAAATATGCTTTTCATGTCCCTGACACCCCCCTAAATTGTTCCAGAATTGCCCAGTCCTGAGCTTTTCGCGCCCGAGCCGGCAGCTAATCCCCGCGCATGCGGTCTTGCGCGGCGGATAGCCCACCTTCTGCGCGGACATGGGTCGTCGCAGCGGCAAGGCCGAACAACGGCATATTGGCATAGATGGTTTCATATTTGCCCGGCTCGATGAGATAGGTCTCATGCCAAACGCCGACCGTGCCGTCCTTGCCGACGGCGCGGTTGAACGCCGCCCAGGCCGGAAAGTGCTGCGCGGAAGTGTCATGTGCATAGGCCATGAGCTTGTCGAACGAGTCCCAATATTGTTGCAGCAGGAAAATCCGCCCGGACATATATAGACGGTGCGAGAGCAAACCAGCTTCTGGCTTGCGGTCAAGCTCGGCGAGCATCCGCGGCATGGCAGCGAAGACCGGCAGCCAATTATGCGCCGCCCACAGCTTGTTTAGCCGCATGCCAATTAGAAAGAGCACCAGAGGCTTGTCCGTGCGCGCCGTATAGCGGCCGTTGAAAATTTCAGCCATGTCCAGTCTCCTCGCGAATGCGGATTCCTCGACGGTGAATCAACGTCTTGTACACCGCGAAAACACCGCGGAGGGACCCACGTCCCAACTTCACTCGGCCGCACGGCGCGCTGGTTTGGCATCCCCATTTAGGACGAATGCCGCTTCGCCACGCTTCCCGCCATGATCCCGCGCAATCAGCGTGTAGATCGCCGGCGTCACGAACAGCGTGAAAATCGTACCGATGCTCATCCCCGCCGCGATGACGATTCCGATCGCGAAGCGGCTCTTCGCGCCGGCGCCCTCGGCGACAATCAGGGGAACCATCCCGACCACCATGGCCGCCGTGGTCATGAGGATCGGGCGCAACCGCACGGAGGCGGCATGTTCGATCGCCTCGCGGCGGCCAAAACCTTCCTGCTCCTGAAGCTTGTTGGCGAATTCTACCATCAGGATACCATGTTTGGAAATGAGGCCGATCAGAGTAACGAGCCCGATTTGCGAATAAATATTCATGCTCGCCGCGCCAACAACTCCGAGGATGTTCAAAGGCAGAAGCGCGCCGAACATCGAGGTCGGCAGGGCGATGAGAATAATGAAAGGATCACGGAAGCTTTCGAATTGCGCCGCGAGCACCAGGAAAATCACAATCAGCGCGAAGACGAACGTAACGATGAGCGTATTGCCTTCCTGGACGAACTGCCGGCTCTCGCCCTGGTAATCGACGCTGTAGCCCTCCGGCAAAAGCTCTTTTGCCTTCTGTTGCAGAAAGCCGATGGCCTCGCCAAGCGTATGGCCAGGGAACGGCACGCCCTGCAACGTCGCCGAGTTCAATTGCTGGAACGTCGGCAATCCATTCGGCTGCACGCTCGTCGAGAGACTCGCGACCGTCGCGAGCGAAACCAGCGCGCCGGAACTGGTCCGCAGCTGATAGCGGGTCAACCAATCCGGGGTGAGCCGGAAGTCCCTCGGCGCCTGCGGGATGACTTCGTAGCTGCGTCCATGCAGGCCGAAACGGTTGACATAATTTCCGCCGAGCAATGTGGCGAGCGAGGAGCCGATAGACTGCATGCTGATGCCGAGGCGGTTCGCCTTGTCCGCATCAATCTTGAAGTCGATTTGCGGCATATCGAATTTGAGATCGCTGTTGGCGAAGAGAAACAGCCCGCTGTCGCGCGCGGCTGTCTCGATCCCGGCAATGACATTCACGAGCTGGCGGTAATCGCCGATGGTCCGGATCACGAATTGCACAGGAGGCCCGCCCGTCGAGCCAGGCAGCGACGGCCGGCCGAAGGCCAGGATCTCGGCTCCGGTGACCTTGGCGAGCTTCGGCTGTAGAGCCTCCATGATCTCCTTCTGATTGCGTTTGCGCTCGCCCCATGGCTTCAACAGGAGGCCGCCAAAACCCTCGTGCACGCTGGGCGATCCATTGATGATGAAAACATGCTCTCTTTCAGGGATGTCGCTGGCCGCCGCTTCCACCTGCGCGGTCGCCTTTTCCATATAGTCGAGGTTGGCGTATTGGGGTGTCTTGATAAGAGCGAAAATGATGCCCTGATCTTCCTCGGGCGCCAGTTCCTTTGGAGTAGAGGCAAACATCACCCCGGTGAGCGTCAGGACGCCAATGAGGATCAGGACGGTCAGGGCGCGAAAACCGAGAGTTTTGTGAAGCCGCCGCTGATAGCGCTGCCGCAGTCCGTCGAATACCCGGTCGAGGAAGGCGGGAAACCCACGCGCTTCGGCCCGGCGCGGTTTCAGCAAGCGCGAACACATCATCGGCGACAAGGTGAGCGCAATGATCCCGGAGACGACGACCGAACCTGCGAGGGTGAACGCGAATTCGCGAAACAGCGAGCCGGTCAAACCGGAGACAAAGCCAATTGGCGCATAGACCGCGGCAAGCGTGATCGTCATCGAAATCACCGGCGCGGTGATCTCGTGCGCGCCTTGCAGTGCCGCGTCGCGCGCGGGCATCCCCTCTTCCATGTGGCGATAGATATTTTCAACGACGACGATCGCATCGTCCACGACGAGACCGATCGCCAGCACGAGCGCGAGCAAGGTCAAGAGGTTCAGCGAATAGCCAAGTGCGAAAAGAATTGTCATCACGCCGACGAGAGAAAGCGGAATGGTCACGATCGGGATAATCGTCGAGCGCAGATTGCCGAGGAAAAGGAAAATCACCACGATAACGATCAGCGCCGCTTCGCCAAGCGTCTTTTCGACTTCTCGGATCGAGGCGCGGATGAATTTCGTCGCGTCATAGGCGATGGAGGCGTTGAGCCCGGCGGGAAGTTGCGACTGGAGTTCCGGAAAAGCCTTGCGGACATCGTCGATCACATCGAGGGGGTTCGCCGTCGGGGTCGCGTAAATGCCGATGAAGACGGCCTTGAGACCTTCGAAAGCGGAGGACGAATCGACCGACTCCGGGCCGAGTTCGATATCGGCTATGTCGCCGAGCCTAATCAGCGCGTCGCCGCGCGCCGCGATGACCAGCTGGCCGAAGGCCTTCGCGGAATCGAGCGAGGTCTCGGCGTTGATGCTGGTTTGGATGAAATCGCCCTTGATCTCGCCCGCCGCGGTCGTGAAATTGTTGGCGGCCAGGGCGGCCGAGACTTCGATCGGGGTCACGCCGCGCGCGGCCATCCGGTTCGGATTGAGCCACACCCGCATCGCAAAGGTTTGGCCACCGAGAATCTGGGCGTTGGCGACCCCATCGATCGTCTGCAGTCTCGGCTGAACCACGCGGTTCAGGTAATCCGTGATTTGCGAGGGGGTGAGAACCTTCGAATTGAAGGACATATAAAGGACGGCGGTCGAATCGCCGGTCTGCTTGACGACGACAGGATCGAAAGCCTCGCGGGGCAAAAGATATTTGACTTGATTTACCTTCGCTAAGACATCGGTGACCGCGCGGTCCGCATTGGCATTGAGGAGAAGGTTAAGCGTAATCGTCGAGGTATTCTGCTGCGAATTCGAAACCAGCGTGTCAATCCCTTCGGCACTCGCTACCGCCTGCATAAGGGGCGTCGTGATGAAGCCCTTGATCAGATCGGCGTTGGCCCCTGGATAGACCGTCGTGATGGTGATCGTGGCCGACGAGAGTTCCGGAAATTGGCGGACCTGCAGCTTCAAGCCGGATTGAATCCCGGCGAGCAGAATCAAAAGGCTCACCACGCTGGCCAATACCGGCCGCCGGATAAAAATATCGGTAAAGGACATCCGTTATTCCTTCGGCCGCACCGCTGGCGGTTCGAGGCGCGCGGCGCGGTCGATGCGCACCCGCGCACCGGACTGCAGCTTGAGCTGACCTTCGGTCACGATTGTTTCGCCCGGCTCGATGCCTTCGACGATGGCGACCCGGTCTTCCCGCGTGTCGCCGGCGCGCACCACCCGGCGTTCAACTTTCAAAACCGCATCTTCATTGGCCGGATTGGCCGGCGCCGCCTGCGCCCCGCCTGGATCCGGCGCGAAGGGCTTCACCACGAAAACGCTGTCGCCATAGAGTGAGTAAGTGACCGCGGTCCTGGGCAGCGTCACGACCTTTTGGGGCGCGCCCGCGATGACGTTCACATTGGCGAACATCCCGGACCAAAGTTGCCTTTTCTTGTTGTCAATCTGGCCCCGCACCAAAACATTGCGGCTATCCTGGGCGATACGCGCATCGACGGTCTTGATCACGCCATGGAAAATTTGGCCGGGATAAGCATCGACCTCGACTTCAATCGCCTGCCCCGGCTTTAAAAGATCGAACGATTTTTCGGGGACAGGGAAATCGACGAAAATCGGATCGAGTTGTTGCAAGGTGATGAGGCTCGTTCCCGGCGACACATATTGTCCGAGATCCAATTTGCGAATGCCGACCCGCCCGGCGAACGGCGCGGTGAGCATTTTCTGGGCGATGATCGCGCGGACCCGTTCGGCGGTGGCGGCGGCGGAATCGCGCGCGGCCTCGGCGGCATCGAAATTTGCCTTGGCCGTGTTGCCGCGCTGAATCAGCTGACGCTGTCTTTCGAGCGCCAGCTCGGCGTTCTTGAGGACCGCGAGATTGTTCTTGAGATCGGCCTGCTCCACCGAATTGTCGATTTCAAAAAGAGGGGCGCCCTTTTCAACGTCCTGGCCCGACTCGACCCGGACCGATACGACCGCTCCACCGATTTGAGGCGCGATATCGATTTCTTGCACCGCCCTGAAGGTCCCAATCGCCGGCAGGCGCGGCGCCCAGGTCTCGATCTCGGCCACGGCGACCGCGACCGAAGCGGGGGGTGGAGGCGCCTGGAGGATGAGGCGCTTGATCATCCCGGGCTTGACGACGAAGTGGAAATACCCAAGGCCGCCGCCAAGGGTTGCAAGCAAGATCAATACGGCAGTGAAAATGAGGCTGCGCTTCACGTTACCGGCCAATGGCTCAAGACGGGTTGCGGGGACCGGCAGGCCCGGGATCATCGAAAACTGAAACAAGTTGTTGTTCCAAATCTGAATCCGGCCGCCGCCCGCCGATGCGTGGGTCGACACAATGCATTCGCCCCGCGGGAATCGCGACCGCTCAAGAACTGCTTCATGGATATATAGCGGTTCCGATCATACTTAGCCGTGGCTTGGCTGCGATTTCGCCGCCATCAACCTAAACCTGTTCGGCTCAGCAAGCCAAAGACTGAGCCATGACCATTGCAATGCGCCCAAATTTACGGCCCAATTCGACCGATCGACGGACCGTGAATCACCACACAAGCGGGCGAAACTACGGCAAAGGCAATAGGATATTTTTCAACTAAATGTTTTTGCAGGTCCCCGCGCGGACCCAACGGTCATTCAAGACCGTTGGATCCAATCGGAACCTGAAACTCCAGGCTCAATGTTAACGCTTGAGGCTGTCGACAACTTTGCGTCCGGCGTCCTTGATGTCTCCGGCCGACTGCCGCGCCGCGCCCTCCGCCTTGGCCGCCTTTCCTTCCGCCTGGAGCTTTTTATCGCCGGTCAAGGCTCCCGCCGCGTCCTTGACGGCGCCCTTGGCCTTCTGCGCCGCGCCCTTTACATGTTCCTTGTCCACGTTGAACTCCTTCCCTGGTTACAAGACCGCCGTTTAACGTTAAAGAAGGGCCATGGTTCCGTGGCGCGAGCGTGTTGCCGCTGCAAGTCCGCATGGCGACGCGCAAGCTTCGTGCGAATATCGGACCTTCGTGCGCTTCCCGATCAAATGGGCTCGTTTGATCGAAAAGGAATCGCTCAAAATCAGAGAGTGGGAGTGTGATCCGAAATTTCGCGGGCAAGCAAGGGCTCGGCGGGCTCACGACGGTCGGCAAATCGCGCGCGAAAGTCTATGTCGAAACCGACACAAAGGTTACGTTCAAGGACGTGGCCGGCGTCGACGAGGCTAAATTCGAGCTCCAAGAAATCGTCTTCTTTCTCAAGAATCCAAAATCGTTCGGCCGCCTCGGCGCTCGCGCTCCGAAGGGATCCTCCTCGTCGGCCCGCCCGGAACTGGCAAGAAACTGCTTTCCCGCGCGGTCGCTGGCGAAGCCGGCGTCGCTTTCTTGCACGGTTCTTAACCCATGGATCGCCATGCCCAGCACATGATACAGTGACGTTTGCTTGATGTCCGTTGCATTCCTGGAAACCGTGCCATGGAAGACGCCGAGCTCATTTCACCGCCAGCGGGCGCCGCGGACGATCCGGCCGAACGAATCGATGGTAGCCTTGCGGCGGGGGTCCTCTTCCTTTGCGATCACGCGGCCAACGCGCTGCCAAAAGCCTATGGCACGCTCGGTCTGGCCGGGGAACAACTCGACCGTCACATCGCCTACGATATTGGCGCGGCCTGGATCACCCGCCGTCTCGCTCGCGGTTTCGGCGCACCGGCAATTCTGGCGCGGTTTTCGCGCCTCCTCATTGATCCCAACCGCGGCGTCGACGATCCTACACTCGTCATGCGGCTTTCGGACGGCGATATAATCCCCGGAAACGCAAGAATTGGCGCCGAAGAGATCGAATTTCGCCGCGCGCATTATTGGAAGCCCTACCGCGCCGCGATCGCCGCGACGATCGAAGCCATGCTGAACAAGGGACCGCCGCCGGCCGTTGTTTCGATCCACACATTCACACCATCCTGGAAAGCGCGGCCAAGACCGTGGGAAGTCGGTATTTTGTGGGACAGCGATCCGCGTTTCGCCAAACCCCTGATCGCGGCATTGGCCAAGGACGGGTTTTTGGTCGGCGACAACGAACCCTATGATGGCGCGCTCACGGGCGATACGCTGGAAGAGGAAGTCACGCGTCGCGGGCTCGCCGGCCTTCTCATCGAGACGCGCCAGGATCTTGTCGCCACCAACGCGCACGCCGTTGCCTTCGCCGATCGGCTTGCGCGACTTCTACGCCCAGTCCTCGCGCGCCCCGAACTCCATTGCAAGGCGTTTTTCCCAAGCCGGACAGGACGGCATGTTTGAGCGGCAAGGCGGTGCGCTGGACCGGGATCAGGGGCAGGATTGCGGGGATAATTGCGCCTTGCGTCTTGACCGCTCGCGGCGGCGGCGGCATTGCGGGGCTCGCATCGAAAAGATCCTCGCCAGGAGCATTTTTCCGGCTGTTTTCGCTCGGTCCAGGGCGGCGCCCAATCCAAAACAAAGGAACGTTTCAGATGACGGCAGATGTCGCCGGAACAGGTGTCGCGGCGCAGGAGCTGACGCAATTCATCGAAAGGGGGGAGCGACTGGAGGAGGAAAAAAAGGCCATTTCCGACGACATTCGCGAAGTCTACGCGGAAATGAAAGGTTGCGGGTTCGATGTGAGGGCCGTGCGCGAGATCGTCAAGATCCGGAAGCAGGACCATTCCGAGCGCAAGGAGATGGCGGCCATTCTCGAACTCTACATGGCGGCCTTGAACATGACGTAGGCGCCGTCCTTGACGCCGGCGGCGACATCGCCGGAACGAGGTCGCGGCGGACTTCGCGGCCGGTCTTGGCGGTGGTTGCGGCGATCGGTTGGACCATCACTTAATGGCTGACGAGCGGCGCGCCGCTTCGGTTGCCGGTGAGGAACGAGAACGGGCGGTGCCTCCAGTGGTAATCGGGGAGATGCCGCTATTCCCGGTATGGTGGACCCCGAGGCGATGCCGCGAACTCCGCATAGGAGCCCGGTCGAAGAATGACCGCGCTCTCGCGTTATTTCGCCTTGGGTTGCCAGAGCCCGATCGCCGCGCCGGCCGGATCTGTGATGATCGAGAAGGAGCCCGCTCCCATCACCTCCGTGACGTCCTTGCAGACCGTTGCGCCAAGCGATTTCGCCTTGGCGGTCGCCGCCGCCACATCGTCGACCAGCACGTACGGCAGCCAGGCGGTGGGGACGCCGGGCGCGGGAGTCTTCATCATGCCGCCGCCGGTTCCCTCGCCGACTCCGATCATCGTGTAGGTGAAGCCGGGCGCCATCTCCACGTCGTCCAGTTTCCAGTCGAACAACGCTCCGTAAAAGGACTTTGCCTTGGCAGGGTCAGAGGTGGTGAGTTCGACATGCACAAAAGGGTTCGCCATGATTGCTCCTTTATAACTATTGGCCGCAGGTTTATTGCCCAGGGTTCATTGGCTAAGCGTCGAATCGCCGTCCAGCACATCAGCCGGCCCAAACCATGAGCAAGGGTTATATCTTGGGCGGCGCGGGGCCAGGTAAAGCGGCGGCCATAATGATTTTGCGATGGTAGGAGTGGTCAAAACACTGTACGGCTTTTGATCGCGGCGGCAAGAGTGCCTTCATCGAGATAGTCGAGCTCGCCGCCGACCGGAACCCCATGCGCGAGCCGCGTGATCTTGACCTTTAATTCCGCCAAAAGACCTACGATGTAATGCGCCGTCGTCTGTCCGTCCACCGTGGCGTTGACGGCCAGGATCACCTCCTTGACGCGATCCGCCGCGACCCTTTCAACGAGGCTTGCGAGGTTCAAGTCCTTGGGGCCTATGCCGTCGAGCGGCGACAAGGTTCCGCCCAGCACATGATAGCGCGCGCTGAGAACTCCGGCGCGTTCGAGCGCCCAGAGATCGGCCACCGTCTCGACGACGACGAGCGTGTCGCGCTCGCGCCGCTCGTCCCGGCACAAGGTGCAGGGATCGCATGTATCGGCATTGCCGCAGGCGCGGCAGGTCACGATTTTGTCGCACGCCACTCGCAGCGCATCGGCAAGCGGCGCGAGAAGCTCCTCGCGCTTGCGAATCAAATGCAGCGTGGCGCGCCGCGCCGAGCGCGGCCCAAGCCCCGGCAGACGGGCCAGCAATTGGATGAGCCGTTCTATCTCGGGACCCGCGACCCGTTCGCCCATCGCACTGGAGCCCTCAACCTGGCGGCATCAAAACGGCAGCTTCATGCCCGGCGGCAGGGCGAGGCCCGCAGTCACGCCCTTCATTTTTTCCTCCATCAGCCGCTCGGCCTTCTTGCGCGCATCCTCATGCGCCACGATGATCAAATCCTCGAGGATTACTTTCTCATCGGCTTTGAGAAGCTGGTCGTCGATCATAAGCCCCTTCATCTGGCCTTTGGCGGTGAGCGTCACGCGAACCATGCCACCACCCGCTTGCCCCTCGACCTCGATTCGCTCCAATTCGGCGTGCATTTCCTGCATTTTCGCCTGCATGGCCTGCGCTTGCTTCATCAAACCGAACATGTCGGGCATTGCTGTTCCCCTTGGTTGCGATTACGAGCGAACCCGCGAGCAATGCCGTTCAAAGCTCGTCATCCATGCCGTCGTTAAAGCCGATTTCATCGTTCGTCTCGCCGTCCGTCCCGGCGGACGGCATGGTTCGCGGTGCGGGCTCGTAGGCGCGGACCCCGGCAATCTCGGCGCCCGGAAACGCGGCGAGCACGCTTTGGACCAGCGGCTCGGCGCGCACGCCGGCCAAAGCCTCGCTTTCCTTGGCGTCCTCCTGTTCCTTGAGGCTCGGGGCCCCGAACGCGTTCGAAATAGCAACCATCCAGCGGCTCCCCGTCCATTCCTGCAAGCGGCGCGCGAGAGTTTGCGCAAGCCGCGGCGAGGCGCCGGGAGCGGTTGAAAATTCGATGCGGCCTCGCTCGAAACGAACAAGGCGCACGTCGCGTTCAAGCGCGAGCTTCATTTGAATGTCGCGATGGCGGCCGGCGAGCGCCACCACATCCTCGAACCGGGCAAGCGCGACCGATAGTGGCGCGCGTTCAGCCACGCCGCTGGCGGTCGCGACCGCCAGCGGCTCGCGTCCCCCGCCCGCGTCGCGGGGGCGAGATCCTTCTTGCGCCAGGCCGCTTGTCATCGCGGCGAGCTTGCGCAGAGCCTCGTCGGGGGTCGGCAAATCGGCCGCGAAACCGATTCTCACCAAAACCATGTCGGCGGCGACGAGTGGGCGCGGCGAATCCTTCACTTCGCGCAGACCTTTCAGCAACAATTGCCATGCGCGGGTCAAGACCGGGATCGACAACACTTGCGAGAACCGCTGGCCGCGCGTCCGCTCTTCCGGCGTCAACGAAACATCTCGCGCGGCGTCCGGCACCAGCTTGAGGCGGGTGACGAGATGAACGAATTCCGCGAGTCCAGCAAGGACTTCGGAGGGATCGGCGCCAAAGTCATGAAGCTCCTTTAGGGTGCCGAGGGCCTCCGCCATCTGGCCGCGCATGAGGGCTTCGAAAAGATCGACGATCCGGCCCCGGTCGGCGAGCCCCAGCATCGCGCGCAAGGCGTCCGCGGCGATCGCGCCGGGCAGACCCGCGCCATGGGCAATGGCTTGATCGAGAAGCGAAAGCGCGTCGCGCACCGAGCCTTCCGCCGCGCGCGCGATGAGGCAAAGCGCCTCGTCCTCGATCGCGACAGCCTCCTTGGCGCAGATCGAAGCGAGGTAGCCGGTCAGCACGCCCGCATCGACGCGACGCAAATCGAACCTTTGACAGCGGGAGCGCACGGTGACCGGAACCTTTTCGATCTCGGTTGTCGCGAACACGAATTTCACGTGATCGGGAGGCTCTTCCAGGGTTTTCAAAAGGCCGTTGAAAGCCGGTTTGGAAAGCATATGCACTTCGTCGATGATATAGACCTTTGTGCGCGCCATGACCGGCAAGTAACGCACGCTCTCGATGATTTCGCGCACGTCGTCGATCCCGGTATGCGAGGCGGCGTCCATTTCGATGACATCGATATGGCGCGATTCGATGATCGCCTGGCAATGCACGCCAAGCTCCGGCATATGGATTGCCGGGCGCGTCACGGCGGGGCGCCCGGCGCGCGCGGCCAATTCGTAATTGAAGGCGCGGGCCAGGATGCGCGCAGTCGTCGTCTTGCCGACGCCGCGCACCCCGGTCAGAATATAGGCTTGATGGATGCGTTCGAGGGCGAAGGCGTTCGACAACGTCCTGACCATGGCGTCCTGGCCGATCAAATCCTCGAAGCGCGCGGGGCGGTATTTGCGGGCAAGCACGCGATAGGCAGCCGCCTGCGTGCTGACTTGGTCTTGCGCGGCGATGGCGCCCAATCCCAGCCCGGGACCGGCTTCGCCATGGGCGTTCGAGGGTGGTTCCATGCGACCGTCCGGCATCGCGCAGGCCCGTTAGGCGAAAGGCTTGATTGGGGCCGGGCTAATATCGAGCGGCCCGGCCGGCCTGCCGGACAAAGTCAAGTTGTGGCAAGGCGAGCAAAGTGGGAGGCTGGACAGAGACCCGCCCGGTCTCGTTAGGGCTGCTTCCTTCCGAACCTGACCCGGTTGGCGAGTGGTGCGTCCACCGCCAACCTCCCAGCATCTATTTGGACCGCCCAGGCGAATTTCGCAACCGTCTTGAATGTTCGAGCCAAGCCGATGTAAATTAAAAACGCGTTTCCGGCTCGATCCTGTCGCCGGTTTCGCGCGGCGCCGCTTGACCGGGACTACCAATTGAATTTATAAGGTCGAAGCGGAAAAAACCGGACATGATCTAGGCTTAACCTAGAGAGCCTGGCACAAACCGCAGGCGTGCGAATGAGATTCGCGGCGAGGAAATTATCCAGCTGCTCCTAAACGACGTCTGGCCAAGCTGGCTGCTTGTGACGAGGAAGCCCCGGCGCAAGACTACCAAAGGTGCAGGTGCGTGGATCCCGCAAGGCATGCAAATAACAAACTAAAGGAGGAAGGTAATGGGCGAACTTCTTGAAATTGCGAGTTGGGTTGGGACGCCTATAGGCGGTATTTGCGCGGTTATCTTCGTCACTGCGCTCTATTTTTTCGGCCGGTGGGTTCTCACCGACAAGCCTGTTTCGAAATGAGCAACCCGGGTGTTGCTACGTGCGGTATCCGTTAAGCGCGTGCAAGCGCCGGGGGCTGTCGTGCGTCGACGGGATGCATGATAGTCTTGCGTCTTGAAAAGGCATTAGGCTACGATGATCCGGGATGGCACGATCTGAAACAGCAGGCGATGCGGATCATTGATTCACCTCATCTCATCGATTGCAAACCTGTTCAGGGCCGTCCGGCTCAATCGAAACTGACCCGCATGGCACAACGTTTCTGTCCGCGCGGGCGTATCTTTCCGGCGCAACACCCATCCGCTCGCGCGCGGTTTCGCCGTTTTTTGTACGCCGGTCGCATGCTGCCATGACTTGAGGCGCGGGTAAAAAGGAACAACGGGAGAAAACCTTTGGCCCAGGAGACGTCGACGAGGATCGGAGCGAAACAAATTCAGATGGTTGACGGCTTACGAGCTCTCGCTCAATCGCGTTCCCGCCGAG